>OGZI01000491.1_pt1 | contig 50413 bp, 48 predicted proteins | sample 1576711 | NCBI WGS metagenome assembly OGZI01 (sample SAMEA3541482, study PRJEB24748) | human gut metagenome | biome: human gut; feature: human-associated habitat; material: faeces | place: China | collected 2012
CTCGCTACCTCCACCTTGGCAAGGTGGCGCTCTACCAGATGAGCTACGGCCGCATGTTGGAGAGTTTTGCTCAATCGCTCTCTCCGGGCGACGTTTGTTATTATAAACTATATGAGCGGAAAAGTCAAGCGTTTTTTACATTTTTTTGCATAAATTTTTATGCGTTTTCGCCCGACTCATTTTCGGCGGTGGAAGGCCAGTTTTTGAGCAGTTCATTCAGATCCACCTTATAATTCTTGTTGCAGAACTGGCAGTTCACCTCGGCAACGGGGTCCTCGTCGCGCATGCGCTCGACCTCCTTTTTGCCAAGGGAGCGGATCATCTTTTCAACGCGCTCAAGGCCGCAGTCGCACTTGTAGGTCACATGGTAGCTGTCGAGAATATCGGGTGCAAAGCCGGCCAGAGCCAGCTCCAGCATATCGCGGACGCTCTTGCCCTCCTCGAGCATTGTCGTCACGCTGGGCATGGCCTTGATGTTCTTCTCGAGGTGCTCGATCTCCTCCTCGGTTGCGCCGGGCAGCAGCTGCACGACGAAGCCGCCCGCGCAGCGGACGCTCAGGTCCTTGTCGACGAGCACGCCCAGCGCGCAGACAGTGGGCACCTGCTCACTGATAGCAAAATAGGTCGTGATGTCCTCGGCGATCTCACCGGAGGTCAGCGGCACCTGGCCGATGTACGGCTCGCGCATACCCAAGTCACGGATGACATCCAGCGTGCCGTCCTTGCCGACGGCTGCGCCGACGTTCAGATGGCCGTCAGCCCGCGGGGGAAGTTCCACAACGGGGTGCTCGACGTAGCCCTTGACGTTGCCGGTGCCGTCGGAAACGGCCAGCAGGCGGCCTGCGGGGCCGCCGCCCTTGATCTGCAGCGTCACCGAGTCCTGGGTGCTTTTGAGCATAATGCCCATCATCGAGGCTGCCGTCAGCAGGCGGCCCAGGGCAGCGGTGGTGACGGCGCTGGTCTTGTGCAGGCGTTCCATCTCGCGGACGATTTCCGTAGAGTCAACACCGTAAAACACGATACCGCCGTTTTCGGAGATGCCGCGCAGCATGTTATGATTCTGTTCCATTAGCTTTTTCCTCTTGTGTGTATTGCTTGACAGCCGTGATGATCCAGCGCGGGCTGTCGCCGCGCACCGGGCCAAAGCTCTCGCCGTCGGCGACTTTGGCCACGGCGAAGCCGTACTTTTCCAACAGGGCGCACACGGTGTCCAGCGCGTAGCTGTACTCGCTGAACGCCTCGTGGAAGTGCTCCCCCGTCTCGTGGTAGTCAATGTTGATGGTAATATCCACCCGCTGCGCCGTCTCGTCGTAGCGGTTCGACCAGTGGCAGTCGGCGTCCTCGGCCTCGATGTCAAAGGTCTGGCCTGCCAGAATGTGCCGGTGCTTATAGGGCGTGTTCAAGTCAAAAATGAACACGCCGCCCCGCTCCATAAAGTAGGCAGCCTTGCGGATGGCCTTCTCAAAATTTTCCTGCGGGCCAATGTGGCTGTAGGTGTCAAACGTAGACACCGCGGCGCGGATCGTGCCGTACAGGTCCAGGTCCAGCAGGTCCTGCTTCAGCAGCAGCAAGCGGCCCGTCAGGCCCAGCTCGTCGGCCTTTTCGCGCAGGACACTGAGCATCTCCTCGGAGCGGTCAATGCCGATGACATCATACCCTGCCTGGGTCAGCATCAGGGTCAGATCGCCGGTGCCGCAGCCCAGGTCGGCCAGGATGCCGTCTGTGATGCCGTGGGCCTTCAGCTCGTCGGTAATATAGCCGTAGAGCGCGTCATAGTCAGCCTCGCCGTTGAACTCGTCGTAGAAATAGGCAAACTCGTTGTAGGCCATCGGTCAGTCCTCTGTCTCGGGGGTCATGCTGGCCTCAAGCAGCGTGCGCAGCTCGTCCATGCCCAGCCCGTTCTCGGCGCTGGTCAGCACAACGCCCTGGCAGCCGTAGGGAGCGCAGATCTTTTCAAATTCTTCTTTGCGGGCGGCCATCTCGCTCTTTTTCAGCTTGTCGCCCTTGGTCAGCGCGGCCACAAACGGAATGCGGTGGTAGTGCAGGTACTCAAGCATCTGCACATCGTCAGCGCTGGGCGCGTGGCGGCTGTCCAGCAGCTGGACAAGCAGGCAAACCGCACGATCCGCCTCAAAATAGCTGTTGATCAAATCGTCCCACCGCTCGCGCTCGGCGTTGGAGACCTTGGCATAGCCGTAGCCGGGCAGGTCAACAAAGTAGGCCGTATCAACGCGGTAGAAATTGATGGTTGCCGTTTTGCCCGGCGTGGCGCTGACGCGGGCCAGCTTCTTGCGGTTGCAGAGCTTATTGATGAGGCTCGACTTGCCGACGTTGGAGCGGCCCGAAAATACGATTTCAGGGCGGTCACTGTCCGGCAGCTGGCGGGACAGACCGTAGGACGCGAGGAATTCGCTGTTGTTGTAGTTCATGGGTGTTCCTTTATGTTTTGGGTGTGCTGTGTATTGCGGAGCGTCGAGGACGCCCCCCCACACATGCGCGGCACGGCGTAGTGCGGGCGGATACGGAATCCGCCCCTACGGGGGTTGCTGTAGGGCTCGATGCCCGTCATCGACCCGCGGGCGGGTGCGGGCCTCCGTCCTTACAGAGTGGCGTTCAAGGCGAATTACATCACCGCGGCGGGCTCCTTATGTCCCTCGGCGGGCTTGTCGTTGGCGATGAGAGAGGTTGCCTGCGGCACACCACGGACAGCGCGGGCGGGGGTGCGGCCCGGGCGCACAAGGGCGTGCTTCAGCACCTCGGACAGAGTGCCCACGGGGATGAAGCGCACCTTCTCCTTGACCTCGGCGTCCACCTCATACAGGTCGCTGGCGTTGTCCCTGGGGATGAGCACCGTCGAGATGCCCTCGCGGAAGGCCGCCATACTCTTTTCCTTCAGACCGCCGATGGGCAGCACGTTGCCGTGCAGCGTGATCTCTCCGGTCATGGCCAGGTCGTGGTTGACCGGGATACCGGACAGCGCCGAAATCAGCGCCGTCGTCAGTGTGACACCCGCGGAGGGGCCGTCCTTCGGCACAGCGCCCTCGGGGGCATGGATGTGCAAGTCGATGTTCTTGAACTTGTCGGGCGTGATGCCGTATTCTTCGGCGTGGACCTTGGCGTAGGTCACGGCGAGCTGGGCGCTCTCCTTCATGACATCACCGAGGCTGCCGGTGATCTCGATTTTGCCGGTGCCGTTCGGGATGACGGCGACCTCAACAGGCAGCATCTCGCCGCCGACACTCGTCCACGCCAGACCGTTGGCAATGCCCACGGCGTCCTTGCGGGAGATAAACGTCGGCTTGACCTTCTCGGGGCCGAGCAGCTCCTTGACCATTGCTGCGGAAACGCTGATCTTCTCGGCCTCCCCTGCCGCGATCTGCTGCGCACATTTGCGCAGCACCGACGTGATGGTGCGTTCCAGATTGCGCACGCCGGCCTCGCGGGTGTAGCCGTCGATGATGGCATACAGTGCGCTGCCCGTCAGGGTCACGCGCCCCTCCAGGCCGTTGTTTTTCAGCTGCTTGGGCAGCAGATGGCGCTTGGCGATGTTGAATTTTTCGGTGCGGGTGTAGCTGGGCAGCTCGATGACATCCATGCGGTCATAGAGCGGGCCAGGGATCGTGGAGGCATCGTTCGCCGTCGTGATAAAGAGCACCTCGCTCAAATCAAACGGAATATCGAGGTAGTTATCCTTAAAGGTGCGGTTCTGCTCGGGGTCCAGCACCTCGAGCAGTGCGCTGGACGGGTCTCCCTTGTAGTCGCCCGCCAGCTTGTCGATCTCGTCGAGCAGGATGACAGGGTTCGTGGACTTGGCCGTCGTGATGGCGCTGATGATGCGGCCCGGCATCGCGCCGATGTAGGTGCGGCGGTGGCCGCGGATCTCGGCTTCATCGTGGACGCCGCCCAGGCTCATGCGGGCAAATTTGCGGTCCATGCACTCGGCAATGGAGTGCGCAATGCTCGTTTTGCCGACGCCCGGAGGGCCGACAAGGCAGATGATCTGCCCCTTGACGTCCTGATTCAGCTTGCGCACAGCCAGCAGCTCGAGAATGCGTTCCTTGACCTTCTGCAGACCGTAGTGCTCACGGTCCAGCACCTTGCGGGCGTGGGCCTGGTCAAGGTCGTCCTCGGTGGCGGTGTGCCACGGCAGGGCCAGGCAGGCATCCAGATAGCTGCGGATAACGCCGCTCTCGGCGCTGCTGCCCTGCATACGGGCCAGACGGTCACACTCTTTCAGCAGCTTTTCGGTGGATTCTGCATCAAGGTTCAGTGCCTTGACTTTCCCGCGGTATGTATCGGCCTCGGCGCGGGTGTCCTCGGCGTCGCCGAGCTCCTCGCTGATGACATTCATCTGCTCACGCAGGTAGTATTCGCGCTGGCCCTTGTCCATGCGGGCGTTGACCTTGTCGTCCAGGTCGCGCTCGATGTCCATGATCTGGCATTCCTGCCGCAGCAGGGTCAGCAGCTTTTCGAGGCGGCCCAGCAGGGTCGATTCGTTCAGGATAACCTGCTTATCCTCATATTTGAACAAGAGGTTGGCGGGCATGTACTCGCTCAAATACAGCGGCGAATCGGAGGAAACGATGTTATAGACGACATCCTTGGAAATTTGCGGGCTGTAGGACAGGTACTCCTCAAAGCAGTCCTTCAGGCTGCGGACGAGAGCCTCGACCTGGTTGCGCTTGTCGGCAGGGATGCCGCGCACAGCCACGGGGCGTACCGTGGCCTGCAGATACTTTTCGCCGACATCGAGCTCCAGCAGACGGGCACGGGTCTTGCCCTCGACGAGGACCTTCACGAGGTCGTCGGAGACGCGCAGCACCTGCTTGATTTCGGCAATGACACCGTAGGCATACAGGTCGCGAAGGGCCGGTTCTTCCTCATCCATCTCGCGCTGGGCGACGAGAAAGACGCTGCTGTTGGCGTGCATGGCGGCCTCGATGGCGGCAATGGACTTGGTGCGGCCCACCTCAAAATGGACCACATTGTTGGGGAAAACCACCAGCCCGCGCAGGGCGATGGCCGGCAGATGCACCACATTGCGGGCGATCTTGATCTTTACTTTTTCAGACATTCTTACTCTCCCATAGCCTGCAGAACAGGCGTCTTGTTTGCGTTTGCGGCAAGCTCCGGCGGCAACAGAATGCGCGCCGCACTGTGCGCGATCTCCGCGTGCATCCGCAGCTGGGGCGAGCACTCGCCGTCCAGCGTTGTGATGAGCGGGTTGCCGTCCAGCACCTCTATGTCAATGCTGCCTGTACGGAAAAACGTCATGTACGGGGCGAATTTTTCGGTGACGGTGTCCCCCTCCGAAAGGTGCTCCCCTTTTTTGTAGCTGCCCAGCAGCCCCGGCAGCTTTAAACGCGGCACGGGCCGCAGCAGCACCACATCCAGCAGACCGTCGGTCATGCTGGCGTGGGGCGCGGCGCAGTAGCCGCCGCCGTACTGCCGGCCGTTGCAGACCGCCAGCATCATGAAGGTGTCCTCCAATTGGCGGTCATCGGCGGTGATGCGCAGACGGTGCCTGAAGGTGCTGCACACGGCCTCGAGAATCGACAGCGTGTAGGCCGTTGTGCCGCCGCAGAAGGGCACGCGCCGCCATTTGGGGATGCCGTTGGCGACCTGGGCGTCGATGCCCGCGGCATAGATGTCAATGCCGCAGCCCTGGGGCGTGCGGATGACGTCCGCTGCGAACGGTTGTGCGGCCAGCTGTGCGTCAAGGTCCAGGAACTGCGCCTGCGTGCCGAAGTTGCGCACATAGTCATTGCCGCTGCCGCAGGGCACGCAGCCAATGGCGGCGTTCGGGCGGCCGATGGTACCCTGCAATATTTCGTTCAGCGTGCCGTCGCCACCGCAGGCGTAGAGGTATACTTCTTCCCCGCCGGCGGCGTATTGGGCGGCCAGGTCGCGGGCCTGCCCGGCGCGGCGGGTCACCTCAATGGTAGGATGAAGCCCTGCGCGGCTGGCAGCAGCGTGGATCTGCGGGATGAGCGCCACGCTGGCGTCCACCTTGCCCGCCGTTGGGTTTATGATAAAAATATGCTGCATCGGTTTGTCCCTTTCAGCATCGGTTACTTGCAGTCTACAGATACTAATTATTGTAGCTTTTTTGCCGCAAAAGTGCAATACCTTGGAGGAAATTGGTTGACGGAGAGATTGGCTTCCCCCTCGGGGGAAGCTGTCAGTGGCCCCGACCACTGACTGATGAGGGGCGGATATGCCGTTGCTGCCCGGTAAAGTGCTACGACGGCAAGGTCTGCCCTCATCCGGCCCTGCGGGGCCACCTTCCCCCGAGGGGGAAGGCTTAGGAGTTCTCCCACACAGCCAGAATTTCGGTAACCTTTGCAAATATCGCGGCGCTGGAGGTTTCGGGCTTTAAAATGCCGTCCTGCAAAACGGTAATGGTATACCGCGGGTCGTCCGCCGGGTAAAAGCCGCTGAACCAGTAGTTGAGCAGTTCCTCGCCGTTCTCGTCGTACTGGCCGGTCTGCGCTGTGCCGGTCTTGCCGCCTGCCGTGCCGGTTTTGGGCCGTGCCTCGCTGCCGATCCCCTCCGACACGACGGAGGCCAGCATACTGCGCAGCACCCGTGCCGTGGCCGCATCAAAGACCGTGCGGGTGTCAGCCGCCCGGGTCTGCCCGGTCAGCGTGCCTTCGGCGTCAACAATTCCCTGTACAAAGGCCGGTGTCCTGTACACGCCGCCGTTTGCGACGGTGTTCATCATGGCTGTAATTTGCAGCGGCGTCACGGTCAGCGCCCCCTGGCCAAAGCTGAACGTCGCCAGTTCGCCTGGGTTTTCAAGCGCGGCGGCATCGGGCAGTGTGCCCGATGCGCCTTGCAGGCCGGGCGCAAGCTGTGTGGCCGTGCCGAAGCCGAGTGTCTCTGCCATTTTGCGGATGCGCTGTGCCCCCAGCAGGCGGCCCAGCTCGATGAAATAGGTGTTGCAGCTTTGTTCCAGCGCGCCGCGCAGGTTGACCACGCCGTGGGCGCGGTCCAGTGCGCAGCGGTAGGTCTGCCCGGCAACCTCGACCTCACCCGTGCAGTCGTGGGTGTACCAGTCAAGGCCGCTCTCGTAGGCGGCTGCAGCCAGCACGACCTTGAACACCGACCCGGCACTGAATGCACGGAGAGGCCGGTTGAGCAGCGAGGTATCGTTGGCGGCAATGCTGGCGGCGACATTCTGAGGGTCAAACGACGGCATACTGACCGAGGCAAGCACCTCGCCGGTGGCCGTGTCCATCACGACGATGCAGCCGCGCGGCAGATACAGCGTGGCCAGCCCCTCACAGGCGCGCTGCAGGTCGGCGTCCAGCGTCAGCCGCACGCCCTGCCCCGTGCCGGGTGTTTCCACCGCCACAAGCGGGCTTGTGTCCGTCAGCAGGCGTCCCTGCGCGGTCATAAAGCAGGTCACAGTGCGCGCGTCTCCGGAGACGGTCAACAGGTCGTCGTAGGCTTTTTCCAGGCCGGACACGCCGCGGCCCTCGCTGTCCAGATAGCCCAGCAGGTGCGCGGCGGTGCTGCCGCCGAAATGCTGCGGCACGGTGCAGGTCGTGATGCCCTGCGCGGTCAGGTCGCGGTCCACCTGTATCAAAAAGGGACTTGCAAGGTTGCGGCGCTCATACAAAAGGCTCTGCTCCGCATACGGGACATACGGAAACAGCGCCGTGTACCCGGCGTCTCCGGGCAGGCAGAGTGCGTAATACTGCGGGGAAAGGCCGGTCAGCCTGCGGCCCGTGCGGTCATAGAAATCGCCCCGGGCGCGCGGCAGGGTCAGCGTCTGGACGCTCTGCCCGCCCGCACTGGCGGCATAGGCCGTCTGCTGCCCCACCCAGTAGGTGCGGCAGAGCACGACGCCCGCCAGCAGCACCAGCACAGCGCAAAGCCCATACAACCGACGCAGAGACAAGGCACATCCCCCCGGTGGAAGTATGGGCGGCGGGTCAACCTAAAATACCTCTATTACCCATATCATTTTGGGTTGAGTCCTGTTAATTGCGCAGCCTCCTGACAGCCCAAAGCACCAGATACACCGCCGCCACGCAGGGCAGAAAGCCCATGGCGTCAATCGCAACGTCGCTCAACTGCGCGGCACGGCCCGGCACAAAATACTGGTGGAACTCATCACCGGCCGCGTACAGCATACACAGCGCCGATGCCAGCAGTGCCTTTTGCCGCAGCGTAACGCGGTGCAGCCACAGCTGCACGGTCACGGCCATGCTGACGCCGAGGGCACAGTAGATATAGATGTGCGCCCACTTGCGGACGTTGGCGTTCAGGTTTGTGGTGCTGAACCACAGCGGCGTGATGGCTTTTATCCTGCTGACCTGCACGGTCTCGGTAACGGCGCGGCTGACCTTGGTGGACAGCTCCGCCGGCTGCGAGGACAAGACAAAGATCACTGCCATAATCGCCAGCGTAACGGCCAGTGCCGGATATTTTGCGTATTTTTTCATGGCGGCTCCCCCGCTGCGTTATTTCTGTCTATTATAGCACACTTTGCCGGTTTATACAAAAAGGCCGAAGCCTCTTTTTGCGGAGACTTCGACCTTATGGTTGCTTGTGGGGTGTACCCAATTAGTACATGCCGCCCATGTCAGGGGCCGGAGCAGCCGGAGCCGGGGGTTCCGGCAGGTCAGCGACAAGGCTCTCGGTGGTCAGGACCATCGCGGCGACGCTGGCAGCGTTCTCCAGAGCGGAACGGGTGACCTTGGTCGGGTCGACGATACCGGCCTCGATCATATCCTCGACGTACTCCTCCTTCTGGGCATCAAAGCCGTAGTTGGGCTTGTTGGCCTTCAGGATGTTGTCGATAACGACGCTGCCCTCGAGGCCAGCGTTGGCAGCGATCTGGCGCAGAGGAGCCTCCAGCGCTTTGCGGACGATCTTCGCACCGGTGCGCTCGTCGCCCTCCAGCTCGCCGACCAGCTTGTCGACAGCGGGGATGGCGTTGATGGTGGCCGTGCCGCCGCCAGCGACGATGCCTTCCTCAACAGCGGCCTTGGTCGCGTTCAGGGCATCCTCGATGCGCAGCTTCTTGTCCTTCATCTCGACCTCGGTAGCGGCACCGACCTTGATGACGGCAACGCCGCCGGCCATCTTGGCCAGACGCTCCTGCAGCTTCTCGCGGTCAAAGTCAGAGGTCGCAACGGCGATCTGGCTGCGGATCTGGGCAACACGGTCTGCGATAGCCTGCTTGTCACCGGCACCGCCGACGATGGTGGTGTTCTCCTTGGTGACCTTGACCTGGCGGGCCTGGCCGAGCAGCTGCGTGGTGGCGTCCTTCAGCTCATAGCCCAGGTCGCTGCTGATAACCGTGCCGCCGGTCAGGGTGGCGATATCCTGCAGCATCTCCTTGCGGCGGTCACCAAAGCCGGGTGCCTTGACAGCGACAACGTTCAGGCCGCCGCGCAGACGGTTGATGATGAGGTTGGACAGAGCGTCGCCCTCGACATCCTCTGCAATGATCAGCAGCTTGCGGCCGGACTGGATGACCTGCTCGAGCAGAGGAACCACATCCTGGAATACGCTGATCTTCTTGTCGGTGATCAGGACAGAGCAGTCGTCGTAGACGGTCTCCATCTTCTCGGTATCGGTGACCATGTAGGGGGTCACATAGCCGCGGTCAAACTGCATGCCCTCGACGACCTCGGTGTAGGTCTCGGCAGTGGTCTTGTTCTCCTCGATGGTGATAACACCGTCAGCGGTGACCTTCTCCATTGCGTCAGCGATCAGCTGACCGATCTCAGCATCGCCTGCAGAGACAGTGCCGACACGGGCAATGTCCTTGCTGCCGTTGACCTTCTGGCTGTGCTGCTTGACAGCGTCGACAGCAACGGCGACGGCCTTCTGCATGCCGCGCTTGATGTCCATCGGGTTTGCACCGGCGGTGACGTTCTTCATGCCCTCATTGACGAAGGCCTGTGCCAGAACGGTAGCGGTGGTCGTACCGTCACCGGCGGCGTCGTTCGTCTTGGTGGCGACCTCGCGAACGAGCTGGGCACCCATGTTCTCGAACTCGTCCTTCAGCTCGATCTCCTTGGCGATGGTGACACCGTCATTGGTGATGAGCGGGCTGCCGAACTTCTTGCTCAGCACAACATTGCGGCCCTTGGGGCCCAGGGTGACCTTAACGGTGTTGGCCAGCTGGTCGATACCTGCGCAAAGTGCCTTGCGGGCGTCCTCGCCCTGCTTGATCTGTTTAGCCATAATGAATCTCTCCTTTTATCTGAAAGAAATCGGTGAAATCAAATTTACTCGACGATTGCGAGGATGTCGCTCTGGCGGACGATGGTGCATTCCTCGCCGTCAACCTTGACCTCGGTGCCGGAGTACTTGCTGGTCAGGACCTTGTCGCCGACCTTGACGATCATCTCAACGTCCTTACCATCCACATTGCCGCCGGGGCCGACTGCGATGACCTCGGCAACCTGGGGCTTCTCCTTGGCGGATCCGGACAGGATCAGGCCGCCCTTGGTGGTTTCTTCTTCTTCGACCAGCTTAATGACAACGCGGTCTGCAAGAGGTTTGATTTTCATAGTGGAAGTTCCTCCCTATAAAAGATTTCTCTTTTGATTTTTAGTTTAGCACTCAATCTCTCTGAGTGCTAAATATATAATACTCACTTTACTGCAAAAAATCAAGTGTTTTCTATATAAAATTTTTGTGAACAAAAACACACCGGCGCATTCCTGCACCGGTGTGTTTGCAAATTATTGCTGGGACGCCATATTTTTGTAGCGCGGGCGCATCATGCCGTGCTCGATGTGTGGCTCGCCCCCTGCCACCGTATCCGCATCGATGGTCACCTTTGTGATGGTGGCGTCCGACGGGATGTCGTACATGATCGGAATCAGCAGTTCTTCGACGACGCTGCGCAGACCGCGGGCACCGCTCTTACGCTCCACCGTTTTCTTAGCGATGGCGTGCAGCGCGTCCTCGGTAAAGACGAGCTCGGCATTGTCGAGGTGGAACAGCTCCTTGTACTGGCGCACAATGCTGTTCTTCGGCTCGGTCAGAACTCGGACAAGAGCTTCCTCGTCCAGCGGGTCAAGCACCGTCACAACGGGCAGACGACCGATCAGCTCGGGGATGAGACCGAACTTGACGAGGTCGTCAGGCTCGACCTTCTTCAGCAGCTTCTGGCGCGTCTCATCCTTGTCCAGCGTTGTGCGCAGCTGGCTGCCAAAGCCGAGGGAGGCGTTGTCGGTGCGCTTCTGAATGAGCTTTTCCAGCCCATCGAACGCGCCGCCGCAGATAAACAGGATATTCTTCGTGTTGATCTGGATGAACTCCTGCTGCGGGTGCTTGCGTCCGCCGTTGGGCGGCACGTTGCTGACCGTGCCCTCCACGATCTTCAGCAGCGCCTGCTGTACACCCTCACCGCCGACGTCACGGGTGATGGAGGGGTTCTCGCTCTTGCGGGTGATTTTGTCGATCTCATCGACGTAGATAATGCCGATCTCGGCGCGGGCGACGTCAAAATCCGCCGCCTGAATGAGCTTGAGCAGGATGTTCTCGACATCCTCGCCGACGTAGCCTGCCTCGGTGATCGTCGTGGCGTCCGCGATGGCGAACGGCACATTGAGCATCCTTGCCAGCGTCTGGGCCAGCAGCGTCTTGCCGGTGCCGGACGGGCCGAGCATCAGCACGTTGGACTTCTGCAGCTCCACGTCGCTGCTCTCGCGGGAGAGAATGCGCTTGTAGTGGTTGTAGACAGAGACAGCCAGCACCTTTTTGGCGGCATCCTGCCCGATAACATACTGATCCAGCCCCGCCTTGATCTCGGCGGGGGTCAGGATATTGATGCTCTCGAGCGGGTCATAGTCATAGTCCGCACCGGGCTGCGCGGCTGTGCGGCGGCGGTTCCGCGGCATACCGGCGCGCGGCGGCGGGGCCGGGCGCTCGCCGTCCTTGTACAGGGCATTGTTGCACATATCCAGGCAGTCCTTGCAGATATTGACGCCGGGGCCAATGATCAGCTGCTCTACCTCATTTTGCGTCCGCCCGCAGAAGCTGCAGACGAGCTCGCGTCCTTTTCCGTCCTTGCCGGACGTTTGATTTGCCATGTTGTTCCCCCGAATCAGTGTTTATAGAGGATGTCGTCGATCAGGCCGTACTCCTTCGCCTGCTGCGCGGTCATATAGTTGTCGCGCTCGGTGTCGCGGGTGATGACGTCCAGCGGCTGGCCGGTGTACTGGCTGAGCAGCGTGTTCATCTTCTCGCGGATGCGCACAATGTGGTCGGCGTGGATCTTGATGTCGGTAGCCTGGCCGGAGATACCCTGCCCGCCGATAAGCGGCTGGTGGATCAGGATCTCGGAGTTCGGCAGGGCAAAGCGCTTGCCCTTGGTGCCGCTGGCCAGCAGGAAAGAGCCCATCGAGGCCGCCATGCCGACGCAGATGGTGGAGACATCGCACTTGATGTAGTTCATCGTGTCGTGGATGGCCATACCGTCAGAGATCGAGCCGCCGGGGCTGTTGATATAGAAGTAGATGTCCTTCTCCGGGTCCTGGCCCTCGAGGTACAGCAGCTGTGCCACGATGACGCTGGCGGAGGCGGAGTTGACGTCCTCGCTCAGCACAATGATGCGGTCATTGAGCAGGCGGGAGAAGATGTCATAGCTGCGCTCACCGCGCGCAGTCTGTTCGACAACATAAGGTACAAGGCTCATTCTGGTTTCCCTCCTTGGTGCTTTCGATAAAGTATGGGTGATGACAAAGGAACCGATACGGCGGCATAGCTGCGCAACCGTACCGGCCCTTTTACTCAATGTTTACGGATGCCCGCAGGGTGATTTCTCGCCCTTGGTCTCCTCTTCCTTCGGCTCCTCGTCCTGCTTGGCGGCAGCCTTCTTGGTGGTCTTGCGGGTGGTCTTTTTGGCGGGCTTCTTCTCCTCGGCAGCACCGGCGACGATGTTGGCCTTGGACTTCACGAAGTCGATTGCCTTGTTGACAGCCAGATCCTTCTTGACGGCGGCAGCATCGACCAGGCTCTTGACCTTGTCGGCCTCCATCTGGTAAGCATCGGCAATGCGCTTGATCTCGGCCTCGAACTCCTCCTCGGTAGCCTCGATGGACTCCTTGGCGACGATAGCCTCCATGGCCAGGCGCATCTTGACCTGCTTGTCGGCCTGCTCACGGAACTGCTCCTTGAACTGCTCCATGGTCATGCCCATATACTGCAGGTACTGCTCGAGCTTGAGGCCCTGCTGGGAGATGCGGTACTGGAAGTCCTGCACCAGCTCCTCGATGCGGCTCTCGATCATGGCGTCGGGGATCTCGGCCTTCATGCCGCCCACGACCTGGTCGATCAGGTCGTTCTCGACCTTCTGGTCAGCCTGCTTCTCGTGGTTGGTCTCGATGCCCTTGCGGATGGAGTCCTTCAGCTCGTCGAGAGTGTCGTACTCGCTGACGTCCTTGGCAAAGTCGTCGTCCAGCTCGGGCAGCTCCTTGTACTGGACCTCATGCAGCTTGATCTTGAAGGTGGCGTCCTTGCCGGCCAGCTCCTCAGCCTGGTACTCCTCGGGGAACTTGACGTTGACGTCGAACTCCTCGCCGGCCTTGTGGCCGACGATCTGCTCCTCGAAGCCGGGGATGAAGGAGCCGGAGCCCAGCACCAGAGAGTAGTGCTCAGCCTTGCCGCCCTCGAAAGCGACGCCGTCAACGAAGCCCTCGAAGTCGATGTCAACGGTGTCGCCGTTCTCGGCAGCACCCTCACGGGTCAGCAGACGGCCATTGCGGTCCTGCATGCGCTTGATTTCGGCGTCAACATCAGCCTCGTCAACAGTCTTGACATCTTTGTTGACGGTTAAACCGGTGTACTCGCCCAGCTCGACCTCGGGCTTGACGGCGACCTTGACCTTCAGGGTAGCGCCCTCGTCCTCGGACATGGAGACGACCTCGGGGTCAGGACGGCCAACGACCTCGATACCGGCCTCCTTGACGGCGGCCTCGTAGTTCTCGGGGAACAGGTCGTTGATGGCATCATACTGGAACAGGTCCTTGCCATACATCTTCTCGATCATGGCCTTGGGAGCCTTGCCCTTGCGGAAGCCGGGGATGGCGTACTTCTTGCCCTCGCGCTTGAAAGCGGTATTGACAGCAGATTTGAAGGTCTCCGCGTCAATGGAGAACTGCAGTTCGACCATGCTCTTTTCGAGCTTTTCACAGGAAATCAGTTTCATTTATAAATTCCTCCAAAAATAGATGTACATAAAAATACAAGTTATTATACCATGCCTGTGCGGAAAATACCAGTCTTTTTTGAATTTTTTAACAAATCAGACGGTAATTTCTGATTTTTCACGGGAAAATACCGCCGCCAGACAGAAAACCAGCGGCAGACACCCCGCCACAGGCAGGAAATAGCGCATACAGTCATTGACCGGGGACGCAATGCAGGTCAGCCAGAAGATGCCAAGACCGATAAAAACCGGCAGCACAGGCTTTGCTTTGCAGCGCGCCAGCCAGAGACCAAGCACGGCAGTCAGCCACGCCATGAACCCGATGGACGTTGTAAGCCCCACGAGCGGCAGCTTTTCAAATGCTGAGAGCGCCTGTACAAAAGCATACCGCAGATAGCCGGATTTATCAAGATAGTGGACGTTCATTTCAGACATTTCCATGCAAATGTCATTATTGAACGTGTAGTAATCGTTGATGGCGCGGCATTTCGTGATGGTGTAATACCCGTGGGAGTTTGCGTGCGTTGCCTCAAAATAGCAGACCGGGTGCTTGAGCAGCATTTTGGCCCAGACCAGCATATAGCGGGCCAGGTCACCCTTGCCGGGATTTTTGTAGTACTGCTTGACGCCGTCGGACAGCTCCGGCATGTAGCTTTGGGCAATGGCGTCGTAGTCGAGGATCTTTTCAATGGCGGTGCGCTCGTCGTCGGTGACTTCATTGCCGTAGTCGCGGATATAGCGGGCGGTCTGCTGCATCGGGACCGAGAGCGCCTCCCCCACGCTGCCTGCGGGGATGTCGAGGACTTTTTCGGTGAACGTGTCAAACCCGAACGAGCCGATGCAGACGGCCAGCAGCACCGCCAGCACGGGGCGGCGCAGGCGCTTTTCACTCACGGTGAAGGCCGACGCCAGCAGCATCGGCACAACGGCATAGATGCCGTTTTTGCGCAGCAGGCAGCAGAGCACGCCGAGCACCGCGTAAGCGGTCAGGCGCGGGCGGCTCCCCTGCCATTCCTGCGGAAAGAGCAGCAGGTCGGCGGTTTTCAGCACGAACAGGACGAACAGTCCCGTGTAGAGCGTATCCTTGACCTGCGTCTGGATGAACGCGCCCCAGATGGGGTCGAGCGCAAAGAACGCTGTGACCGCATACTGCACACCGCGGGAGCAGCCGAGCTTGGCGGCAAAGGCTGTTACCTGCCCGAACACCCACGCACAGACGAGAAACTGCAATACTATGTAGAGAAACACACCGAGGTTGTCGCTGCCCAGCGCACGGCCCAGCCGGAACAGCCAGCCGTGCAGCCAGGTGGAGAGCACCGTATGGTGGGCGGTCATCTCCTGCACCCCAAGCACCTGCGAGATCTGCCCCCAGGAGTCCCAGTCCACGGAGCCTGGCCAGAACACGGCGACCCACGGCAGCCACGCCGCGCCGATGAGCAGCGACGACGCGCGGCCCGGTGCCTTGGTGAACCACGCTGCGAAGCGGGTCTGCGGGAAGTCCTCCCCGCCCGTCCGGTTGCGGCCCAGCAGGGCGTACAGCCCCCAGACCGCGTGGTAGAACAGCACCGCGTACCCGGCCATGCAGAACGCGCCGACGCAGAGCTGATACGGATTTTTAAAGACAAACGCCCAACTGCCCAGCTTGCAGATGCTCAGACCCAATACCTCAGCAATGCCAAAGACAATGCTCAGCACCAGCTCCGTGCGCTTGGGTTTCGCCTCACGCTGACCGCGCACCCAGCAGAGCAGCACGGCCAGCCCCGCGGCGGCAGGCCCCCAGGCCCAGCCGTCCAGCGGAAAATTCTGGTGCAGCATGACCAGCGCCGCAAGCCAGCCGGGCACGGCGTCAAGGTCGAGGCCCGTTGTCTCGTACTGCATGCCGATCAGCAGATCCGCGCGGGCGGTCTCCCAGTCCGGCACCGTAATGACGGCGGACAGCGTTACCGCGCATAAGACCCCCAGCAGCAGCGCCGTGACAATACTTTTTGTTTTCTGCTTCATCCGCATCACCTGATTTTATACGGGCAGAACGACAGACCGTCGGCGGAGATCAGCCGATAGGTGATGCCGTCGCGCTCGCCCTGCGTTGCGTAGCGGATGGACTTGCCGTGCAGGTGGCCGTAGTAGCACTCGGTCACGCCGAACTCATTCAGCACATCCACCAGCTCCTGCGCCTGTGCGCCGGGGTAGATGGGCGGGTAGTGGAGAAAAGCGATTTTTTCTGCCGCATCCCCCGCCGCCTGCAAGGACATGCGCAGACGGCCCGCCTCCCGCGCCATGAGCTTTTCGCCCTGGGCGGCAACGTCGTCAAACGGCCAGCCGCGGGTGCCGCACAGCGCCACATTGCCCACAGTGCAGGCGTTGTTGTGCAAAATATGCAGCGTGTCAAAGCCGTTGGCAGTCAGGAAGTTCTCCATCTTGCGGGTCGTCGTCCACCAGTAGTCATGGTTGCCCTTTAAGAGCCACTTTTGGCCCGGCAGGTTTTGGATAAAGGCAAAATCCGCTTTTGTGTCGTTCAGGTTCATGGCCCAGCTGGTGTCACCCGCCAGAACAACGGTGTCGTCCGGGCCGATCAGCTTGCGCCAGCTGGCTTCCAGTCGGGGCAGATACCCCTCCCATCCCGGGAAAACGTCCATGGGCTTGTCCGTTCCCAGCGAGAGGTGCATATCCCCGATTGCAAAGATGGCCATAGGGCCCTCACTTTCTAGTTGTTGCTTTTAACGAAGAGCCGCGGTGCGGATGTCGGCGGGCTGCAGCACGGTCTTGAACCGCACCGCGAGCTTATCCAGCTCACGCAGCGAGGCGGGAGCCTCGGCGCCGGTCCCGGCGGTCAGCGCGGCCATGGCGGCAAAGTCGCTGGCGGGGGCCTCCACGCCCAGAGCCGTCAGGACGTCGCGCGGGAACTTGAACGGGCTGGCCGTGGAGAGCACGACCATCGGCGCGTCAGTGCGCCGGGTCTCGGCCACGCGGAAGGCCACGGCGGTGTGTGTGTCGCAGAGGTAGTGGTCGCCGTCAAAGCGGGCCTTGATTTCAGCAGCACCGTCGGCATCGTCGGCGTAGCCTGCGGCGAAGCTCTGCTGGATTTTTGCCAGCGTCTCGGCGTCAACGGTGTACTTGCCGGTGGCGGAAAGCTCCTGCATCCAGCCCGCGACCTTTTCGCTGCTGCCGCTGACGTGGTAGAGCAGACGCTCGAGGTTCGAGGAGATCAGGATGTCCATCGACGGCGAGGTCGTCTTGTAGAAGGTGCGGCGGGCGTCATAGGTGCCGGTGCGCAGGAAGTCGGTCAGGACATTGTTCTTGTTGGACGCGCAGACCAGCCTGCCCACGGGCAGCCCCATCTGCTTGGCGTAGTAGCCCGCCAGAATGTCACCGAAGTTGCCGGTGGGCACGCAGAAATCTACAGGCTCGCCCCACTCGACTGCGCCCTGCTCGGCCAGACGGAAATAGGCGTAGAAGTAGTAGACGATCTGCGGCACGAGGCGGCCCCAGTTGATGGAGTTGGCGCTGGACAGGCGGATGCCGCGCTTTTCCAGCTCGGCGGCGACGTCGGCGTCGGCAAAGACCTTCTTGACGCCGGTCTGGGCATCGTCAAAGTTGCCCTGCACGGCGTAGACCTGCACGTTTTCGCCCTTCTGGGTCGCCATCTGCAGATGCTGGATCTCGCTTGTGCCGTCGTTCGGGTAAAATACCTCAATTTCAATGCCGTCGAGGTCGGCGTAGCCCGCCAGCGCGGCCTTGCCGGTGTCGCCGGAGGTTGCCACCAGAATGCGGGTCGTCTCGGTGCGGCCCAGCATCTTCTTGGCCTCGACGAGCAACTTCGGCATGAGCTGCAGGGCGTAGTCCTTGAAGGCGCAGGTCGGGCCGTGCCACAGCTCGAGAGAATACAGGCCGTCGCGGACCTTGACGGTCTCGCCCGCCTTGCCGCCAAAGGCAGCGCCGTAGGTAGATGCCGTTGCGGTGTGCAGGAAATCAGCGCTGTAATCGGTCAGAAAACCGGCCAGGACCTTTTCGGCCAGCTCGGGATAGGAGAGATTTTTCCATGCGTCCAAATCGGCCTGGGGGAAGGTCTCCGGCACGAACAGACCGCTCTGCGGTGCCAGACCGCGGACGATAGCCTCCTGTGCGGAAACGCGGAGCGCGGAATCTCTGGTGCTCAAATACTGCATACGTTTACACCCTTTCTCTTATTCTCTTTCCTCTATATGTATAAGCCTTTTTTGGCGCTATACCTTATATACTGTGCAGGCACATTTTGTAGGGGCGAGCATTGCTCGCCCGTGCCCGTCTGCCGAAGCCATACCGTAAACGGGTCATGCGGCAAGGTTAGCGGGCGAGCAATGCTCGCCCCTACATTCCATGCGTTGACAAAATTTTCCCCCAGTGTTTTTTCAACACTCAAACGCGCCCGGGATGCAATGCACCTGCCAGCCGCGGGCGGCGGGCGTGACCTCCACCACATCAAAGCGGATGGCGGCATCGCGGTAGGGGCTGTGCTGCAGGTATTGCTGGGCCGCCAAAATCAGGCGGTTCTGCTTCCGGGCGTCCACCGCGGCGGCGGGGCGGTCCAGCATCGCGCCGGTGCGGGTCTTGACCTCGGCAAAGACGAGGGTGTTTTCCTTATACAAAATAAGGTCCAGCTCCCCCAGCCGCGTGCGGTAGTTGTGGTTCAGCAGCAGCCAGCCGCGCTGCTGGTAGTACTTGGCGGCGACGGCCTCGCCCGTGTGGCCGACGTCAGTCATGCCAGTAGCCCTGCTTTTTCAGAAAGCTGCGGCGGTAAAACGGCTGGATGCCGTACTGCGCGATCAGCTCGTAGTGCAGCTTGGTCGGATAGCCCTTGTGCCTGGCAAGCTGGTACTGCGGGTACTGCTTGTCCAGCTCGAGCATATAGCGGTCACGGCTGACCTTTGCCAGAATCGACGCCGCCGCAATCGACGCACTGTTGGCGTCGCCCTTGACGACAGCCTCGGCGGGCTGTATCAGCCCCGGCGGGCAGCGGTTGCCGTCGATCAGCACATAGTCGGGCGTTATTTCCAGCCCCGCCACAGCCTGCGCCATGCCGTCCATTGTGGCCCACAGAATGTTGCGCTCGTCAATTTCCTGCGGCGAGATGAAGATAATTTTATACGCCAGTGCGCGCTTTGTGATTTCCTCATACAGCGCGTCGCGGCGCTTCTCGGTCAGCTTTTTGGAGTCGTTGACACCTTCGATGGGGTCATCAGGATTCAGGATGACCGCCGCACAGCAGACCGGGCCGCACAGCGGGCCGCGGCCCGCCTCGTCCACGCCGCAGACAGTACCGTGTTCGGCGCGTCTGGCGGTGTCAAAGGCGTAGAGCGCCTCGTTACTGTTCGTCGTCCCAGTCGTCGTCCTGCGGGGCATCGTCCGTCACCTCTTCCCTATCTTCCTGAATGGCGCGCCGGGGCGGGCGCTCAAGGGAGAGCCGTCCCCACTTGCTGGCGCGGAACTCACCGACCAGCATCTTGGCGGCGCGCTCGGTATCGACCTCACCGCCGGAAATCAGCATACCGCGCTTGGCGCCGATGGCCTGCAGGAGATCATACGGCGGCAGTGTCAGTGCCTCGGCGTCCAGCTTGTAGCGGGCCAGCAGCTGCTGCGGATAAATGCCACGCACGCTGGAGAGCAGACCGCAGGCCAGTTCCTCAATGTCGAGAATATCGTCGCGGATGGAGCCTATAAACGCAAGGTTCGACGCCGTTTCCAGTGAATCGAACTTTTTCCACAGCACGCCGGGCATGTCCATGAGGTCAAAGCTGTCAACCGAGATCCACTGCTTGCCGCGGGTCACGCCGGGCTTGTTGGCAGCCTTGGCGCGGGTCGTGCCCGCAAACGAGTTGATGAAGGTGGACTTGCCGACGTTCGGGATGCCCACGATCATAACGCGGATGGCTGCGCCGACCATGCCGCGGCTGCGGCGGCGCTCCATCAGCGCGGAAAGCTCCTTTTCGATCAGGCCCTTCGTAGCCGTGGCGCGTCCGCGCTGCTTGGAGTCCATCGCAATGCAGCCCGCACCCGCACTTTTGAAGTAGGCCAGCCATTGCTTGGTGATCTCGGGGTCTGCCAAATCAGACTTATTCAATACGTACAGATGCGGTTTGCCCGCGGTGATGCGCTCGATCTCGGGGTTCAGGCTGGAAAGCGGGATGCGCGCGTCGAGAATCTGCAAAACGCAGTCGACGTTGCGGATTTCCTTTTCCATCAGGCGCAGGGTCTTGGTCATGTGCCCGGGGAACCACTGGATCTGGCGGCTGTTGATAATGTCACTCTGGCTCATTGGGTCGCTCCTATCTTGCCAAAGGGCAGTACGCGCAGCACAGCTGCGCCCATAATGTCACGTTCGTCCACGCAGCCCACGCGGGTATCGCGGCTGTCGGTGGAATTGTTGCGGTTGTCCCCCATCAGGAACAGGCAGCCGTCCGGCACCGTGATGGGAAAGTCCACGCTTTCATATAAATACGTAGGCTCGGCGGTGTAGGGCTCGTCGAGGGCCTCGCCGTTGCGGTAGACGATACCGGCGGTAAAGTCAATATCGATGGTGTCCCCGCCCTTACCGATGACCCGTTTGACAAGGGGCCTGCCGTATTCCGTGTAGCCGTCCACGACAACGATGTCGTCATAGTCGGGCTTTTTTAAAAGGTTGATAAGGATGCGTTCGCCGTTGGAGAGGGTCGGGTCCATTGAGTGGCCGTCCACCTTGACGATGCGCACGCCGAAGGTGAACACCAGCGCAATGATCGCCACGGCCATAGCGAGGGCGTCGTACCATTCCAGCGTTTCCTTATTGCGGCGGTAGCGGTCCTTGAAGGATGCTGCCATGTTTTCCACCACCCGTTTAAAAAAATACGAAAAAAGGGAGAACGCCAACCGTCCTCCCCTTTTCTAGTATGCTCAGATACGTGCCTTGACCTTGGCAGCCTTGCCGGTGCGCTCGCGCAGGTAGAACAGCTTCGCACGACGGACCTTGCCGCGGCGAACGACGTCAACCTTCTCGACGAACGGGCTGTTGACCGGGAACACACGCTCAACGCCAACACCGTAAGAGGTGCGGCGGACGGTGAAGGTCTCCGCGATGCCGCCATGCTTCTTGGCAATAACGGTGCCCTCAAAAGCCTGGATACGCTCCTTGTCGCCTTCCTTGATGCGGACGGAGACGCGAACGGTGTCGCCGACTTCGAACTGGGGCTTGTTCTCTTTGATCATACCCTCGGTAAAATGCTTCATTGCGTCCATGGTTTGAATTCCTCCATTTTATTGCGACGTTCATACACGATTGTTCGTCAGAGGACCGCCTGTATAATGATGTGTCATTATCCCGCCGATGGCTCGGCGGCACTAACGCTTTAGTATTATAGCATTGTGCAGCGCGTTTGGCAAGGGGGTTTTGACAGAAAAACGAAGATTTTTTCAGCTTGTGCCTCTCCCTGCGGGGGAAAAGTGGCCCCGCAGGGCCGGATGAGGGGCAAGTCCTCGGCAGTTACCCGTAAACGGGCTGTGCCCGGAAGGCCGCCCCTCATCCGCCCTCGGGCGGGGCCTCGGGCACCTTCCCCCAAAGGGGAAGGCCAGCGTGTCAAAAACCTTCCTCTGCGAGGGGGCCAGGGAGCTTACTCGAAGTCTTTGCCCGCTTTATTATAAAGGTGCGTCCGCACCACGCGGCACTGCCAGACGGGAGCGGCCCCCTGCGTGCGGAGGAAGTCGGTCAGCAGGGACGGGTTCAGGTTCAGTGCCTCGCCGCTTCCGCAGGGCAGCAGCGCCGTAAAGCGCAGCGTGCCGCCTTCAATCGTGTACTCAATGCGGTCAAGGTAGTGCTTCAGCTCCAGCGTTTTGCAGCCGCGCTTCGTCTTTTTCGTGACCTCGGCATGCTCGGCATTGTTGTAGGCGTCAAGGGCGATGGCTGAGCCGGCGGGCATCGTGATTTCATAGGCTGCCGTCTCGATCTCGCCGACCTTCTCCACAGCCGGGGCGACCTTCGTGATGACGATGCCGCGCGGCATCAGGGGCTGCAAGGCGTCGATCCATGCCTGCGGGTCAATCGTCTCCTGCTCGGTCTTGACCTCGCAGCTTTCGCAGAGGCTCTCCTGCCCCAGGGACAGCGGGCAGGTGAAGGACAGGTAAATGTGCGGGTTGAAGCCCTGCGTGTAGTACACGGGCAGGCTGCTCATTTTCAGCATCCGGTGAAAGACCCGCTGCAGGTCAAGCAGCGAGATATAGGCGGACTCGCCGCACTTCTCAAAGAAGATTCTTACTGTAGTCAAAGCACGGTCCTCCGATCAGCTTGTTGGCACCGCAGGCGCTGCACTGGCGGTTGCAGGGCTGGGTCGTTTTTGCCTCGAGCGCCTTGTTGTACTCGCGCACCAGATGGGCCTTTGTCACGCCGACATCCAGATGGTCCCAGGGCGTGACCTCGTCCAGGCCGATGGTGCGGTAGTTGTAAAAGTCCGGGTCAAGGCCGCAGGTCTTGAACGCATCGAGCCAGCGGTCATAGTTGAAGTATTCCTCCCACGTATCAAAAAAGGCACCGTTCTCGAACGCCGTCTCGATGACACGGCCCAGACGGCGGTCACCCTTGGCGAACACACCCTCGAGCACGCTTGTGGTGCTGTCGTGGTAGTTGACCTTGATCTTGCGGGAATGCACGCAGCTGAGCAGATATTTCTGCTTCTCACGCAGGGACTCGCGGCGGTCCTGGGCGCAGAACTGGAACGGCGTGTCGGGCTTGGGCACAAAGCAGGCGACGCTGATCGTGACCTGCACACCCTTGCCCTTCGGTCGATTGGGGATCTTATAGAACAGGTCCACGACCTGCTGCGCCGTATCGGCAATGCCCTTGATGTCGTCGAGCGTTTCCGTCGGCAGACCCATCATGAAGTAGAGCTTGACCGAGGTGTACCCCTCCGAGAAGGCGATGCGGCAGCCGCGCTCGATCTGCTCCCACGTGACGTTCTTATTGATGACGTCGCGCAGGCGCTGGGTGCCGGCCTCGGCGGCAAAGGTCAGACCGCTCTTGCGGACCTTCGTCGTCTTTTCGACCAGCGATTCCGAGAAGTTGTCCACACGCAGGGACGGCAGCGACAAGCTGACGTGGTCAGCCTCGGCCCAGGAGTTCAGCTCGTCGAGAATTTCTTCCAGCCGCGAATGATCGGAGGTAGACAGGCTCGACAGGCTCAATTCATCGTAGCCGGTGTTGCGGCAGAGCGCGCGGGCGCTGTCGCTGATGAGCTTGGGGCTGCGTTCACGGAAGGGGCGGTAGAGCTGGCCTGCCTGACAGAAGCGGCAACCGCGCACGCAGCCGCGCAGCACCTCGACGCAGGCGCGGTCCTGCACCGCACCGACGAGCGGCACAACAAAGTTTTCCGGCGGGGTGAAGCTGTCCATATCCCTGACGATGGCCTTTGTCACGCGGGCGGGAACGCCGGGACGGTTCGGGGTGACGGCCTCAATGCGGCCATCCTCCCTGTAGGTCACATCGTAGAAGGACGGCACGTAGACGCCGGGAATTTTGGCGAGTTCCAAAAGCAGCTGTTCTTTGTTCCAGCCCTGCTTTTTGCCCTGCTCGACTGCGGCGCAGATGTCCTGGAGCATCTGTTCACCCTCGCCCAGCTGCATGACGTCGAAAAAATCCGCCATCGGCTCGGCGTTGCAGACGCAGGGGCCGCCGGAAATAATCAGCGGCCAGCGCTCGTCGCGGTCCGCGGCGCGCAGCGGAATACCCGACAGGCGCAGCATGGCCAGCACGTTCGTGTAGGCCAGCTCATATTCCAGCGAGAAGCCGATGATGTCAAAATCGGTCAGCGGATCCTTGCTCTCAAGGCAGTAGAGCGGAATGTCCAGCCGCTCCATCTGCTCCTTCATATCGGTCCAGGGCATGAACGCGCGCTCACACCACCAGTTTTCGTGGCGGTTGAGGATGTCGTAGAGGATCTTTTCGCCGAGGAACGACATGCCGATCTCGTAGGTATCGGGGAAGCAGAACGCCATGCGCACATCGACCCTGGACTTATCCTTATAAACACAGCCCGGCTCGCCGCCGGTGTACCGGCCCGGCTTCTGCACAAGGCTCAATGCTTCTTTAAATTTCGGGGAAAATTCCGCCATGTTGGTGAACCATCCTTAGCTTTTTAGTGTGTTCGTTTATTGTACCCTATTTCCGGCCAAAATGCAACAGACACGCGGCAATATGCGCACCGTCCAGGCCGGGCAGGGGCAGCAGATTGCTGGCACCCACCAGCAGATTGCAGCAGGCGAACCAGTAGCCGCCATAGGTATAGGCCGTGGCGCGCATGAAGGCCAGCACTGCCGCACAGGCCAGCAGGTTGACCGCCGGGCCCGCTGCAGCCAGCAGAAGCTCCTGCAGGTTCGTCATCGGCAGGCCGCGCAGCCGCAGGCAGAGGCCGAAGGGCGAGACCTCGATTTCCGGCCAGCGCTGCCACAAAAGGCGGTAAGCCAGCGCGTGGCCGCACTCATGCAGCACGGCGCAGCCCAGCCCTACCCGCAGGATGCCGCTGCCGTCAAACGCCAGCAGCAGCGTTAAGGCCGCAAGGGTAAGCAGCGGCTGCTTCCAGCGGATCTTTGCGCGGCTACGACGCATTCTGCAGGGCCTCGGCGGGGTCATAGCGCAGACCGCGGTGCAGGATCTCAAAGTGCAGGTGCGGGCCGGTGGCGTTGCCGGTCTCGCCCACGGTGCCGAGGATCTGCCCCGCGGTGACGCACTCCCCCGCCTTTACGAACAGATACTGCATGTGCGCGTACAGCGTCTCGTCGCCGTCGGCGTGGAGAATGCGCAGGTAGTTGCCGTAACTCTTATGGCTGCCCGCCATCCGCACCACACCGTCCGCGGCGGCCAGCACCGGCGTGCCCTGTGCCGCAGCCAGGTCGTTGCCGATGTGAAAGTCGTCGCCAAGGCCGCCCATCGGATCGGTGCGCCAGCCGTAGCCGGAGGTTTTACGGCTCTGCCCGGGCAGCGGGAATTGCAGTGGAAAGCCGGGCGTGTAGCTGTCCGTCCTGGCGTAGGCAGGCGGCGACGGCTGGCCGTGAGCTGTGCGGGCGCTCTCCGGCGTGGCGGGCAGGGTGAAGTCCTCCCACATGCTGCGGGCGGAGTCGGCCAGCTCCCCGGCGGTCTGCTCGGTAAATTTCAGAAGGCTGCGCTCCTCGCCCAGCAGCAGCGATTGCTCGGGCTGCATGGCCGCCGTGAACGCGCGGCGCAGCTCCGGGTAAACCGGCCAATCCAGCGCCCCGGCGGCCAGCACAAGGCCGATGGCAGCAAGACAGAGAAGGATCTGCGCCCATAGGACCAAATCCTCCTCGGAACCGGCGCAGCGGGCAGGCGGCCTCGGCGGCTCATTTTCCGGCAGCGGCGCGGCGTTTTCCCACATGGCGTACACCTCCCGTGTTTTTTATACACGGTATGCGGGCGGGGAAAAAAATATCCGCCCCCGCAGATAACAGGAGCGGACAATATTTGCGCTGCATTTGCAGGGGCCGGGCACGCCCGGCCCGCGCGTGTAAGGCAGACGGGCCTTCATGGGAAGGCTGCGGGCCGCACACGTGCGGTCCCTGCAGGGCTGTAAACCAAGGGCCTTACGCCCCCAACGTCTGGCGGAGCATCTCCAGGCGCTCGTTCAGGAGCTTTTCGGGCTTGGTGAAAAGGCCCAGACCGTTGACATCCAGCGTGCATTCCACGCTGGTGGCGTCACCGCCGCCCAGCAGCAGCGCCGTAAAGGTGCCGCTGATCTTGCCCTTCTGGAAGTTGCAGCTCAGGCACCGGGGCTTTTCCTTGCGGGTAAAGACGATCTGGGTCTCGCTGCCGTCGGTGTTCTTTTCGGCAGCCTTCAGGCCGTCGTCGCTCTCCTCATAGCTGCTGACGTCCCTGCGCCAGCCGTTGAGGGTCGGCTTGGTCAGATACAGCCACACCTTGTTGGGGTCACAGGCATAATTTGCGGTCACTACACAGCTTTTCATGGTTTGGGTTCTCCTTATTTTTTTCCGCGTCCGAACAGGCTTTGCAGCAGACCTGCACGTTTGGGGCGCAGTGCCGCACGCTGCCGGGGTACGGGTTTTACAGCGGCCTTTATGGCTGCCGCCTTGGGCTTGGATTCTGCTTTTGGTTTCTCGGGCTTGTCCGTCTCCTGCACGAAGCCGTTCTGGAAATAGCCGAACATCGCCATCTGACTGTCCACCGGGGGCTGACCATCGGCGGGGTGCACCTTCGCATAGGTGCCGTCCGGCTGCATCTCGCGGGCATTGACGGTGTCGCGCAGCTGCAAGTCAAGGATGCCGCGCAGCTTTTTGGCAATGGCCGGGTCATCCACTCGTACGCCGACCTCAACGCGGCGCTCGGTGTTGCGGGTCAGGAAGTCGCCGGACGCAATGTAAATGCGCATGGTCTCGCCGCTGCCGAAGCAGTAGATGCGGGAGTGCTCCAGATAGCGGCCCACCAGGCTGCGGATATGCACGTTCTCGGTGCGGCCCGGCACACCGGCACGCACGCAGCAGATGCCGCGCACGATCATGTCCACCCGGACGCCCGCACAGCTGGCCTCGCTGATCTTGTCGATAATCTGCGGGTCGTTGATGGAGTTGTTTTTCAGGATGATGGACGCGGGCTTGCCCTGCATGGCCAGCGCGATCTGGCGGTCCATTTCCTCGAGCAGCACGGTCTTGAAGCGCAGCGGTGCGACCAGCATCGTGTCTGCCTCGCTCGTCAGGCGCTGCAGGGCCATGTTGTTAAAGACGGTGCTGGCCTCCTCGCCGATCTCCTGCCGGGTCGTGATGAAGGACAGGTCGGTGTACAGCTCGCTTGTCTTTTCATTATAGTTGCCGGTGCCGATCTGCGTCAAGTACTTATATTGGCCGTTGACGCGGCTGGTGATAAGGGTCAGCTTGGAATGGACCTTGTAATCGTCGAAGCCGTAGAACACGGTGCAGCCCGCATCCTCGAGCTGCTTGGACCAGTCGATGTTGTTCTGCTCGTCAAAGCGGGCGCGCAGCTCGACCATCGCGACGACCTCCTTGCCGTTCTCGGCAGCGGCGATCAGGGCGTTCACGATCTGGGAGTCGCTGGCCATGCGGTAGAGCGTCATTTTGATCGACACAACGTCGGGGTCAGCGCCCGCGCGCAGCAGCATCTTGATAAACGGGCGGATGCTCTGGTACGGGTAGGCCAGCAGCACGTCATGCTTGCGGACCTCGGTGTACAGGTCGTACCCTGCCGGGGCCTGCATGGGCTTTGCCGCGGGATAGAACAGCGCCGTGTGGCCGCCGTCGCCGGAGATGCGCCCGGCCAGCTTGAACAGCGAGCCGGAGTCGAGCGGCGACGTCTGGGTATAGCAGCGATCCGCGGGCACGACGAGCTTGTCCCGCAGGAATTTGACGATCTCCTGCGGGGCGTCCGGCCAGAATTGCAGGCGCACAGCCGCGAGCTTACGGCGCTTTTTCAGCAGCTCGCTCATGACATCGCGGAAGTCGACGTCGTGATCCATCATGCCCTCGTCCACCGTGATGTCCGCGTTGCGGGTCACGCGGAACAGGCACTGCTTCTGCACCGTGCTGGCGCTGAAGATGGACGCTGCATAGTGGGCGATCAGCTCCTCCACAAAGGCAAAGCAGGTCGTCTCGCCGTCCTTGACAAAGAGCACCCGCTCAAACTGGCTGCTGACCGGCACGATGCCGTAGCTGATGCCCTCATTTTTCGTGTGCAGCTGAGCGATATAGTAAATATCTTTGTTATTCAAAAACGGGAACGGGTGGCGGGAATCAACGATCTGCGGGCTGAGCAGCGGCAGCAGCTCGCGCTGGAAGTAGGTTTTCCAGAAATGCTCCTGCGGCTTGGCAAGCTTGGCGAAGTCTACCTTTTTGTAGCCCTCCTGCGCCAGCGCCGAGACAAGGTGCTGGAAGTATTTATCGCATTTTGCCTGCAATTCCGCCACGCGCGGCGTGATGGCAGCGATCTGCTCCGCTGCCGTCATGTGGGTGACGTTGTCGGTCTTATTGTTTTTGAGCAGCGTCTGGTCGTAGAGCGAGCCGACGCGGACCATGAAGAACTCGTCCATATTGCTGCCGAAGATAGCAGCAAACTTGATGCGTTCGCCCAGCGGCACGGCCTTTTCCTTGGCAAGGGCCAGCACGCGGCTGTCGAAGTCAAGCCAGCTGAGTTCACGGTTGATGAAGATGCTTTCCGGCTTTTTTTCCAAGTGTATCTCCTCCTAATGATTGGCAGCGGCCAGGCCCGCCCAGCTTTCTGTCATGCGCAGGGATATGCCCTTGACCGCAGCGGCGTCCGCCAGCGTGGCAAACGGGCCGTGCTCCTCGCGGTAGGCTACGAGCGCAGCGGCCTTCCGGGGGCCAAGGCCCGGCAGGGCGGTCAGTTCCTCCGCCGTGGCCGTGTTGATGTCGATGAGGGTCGGTGCCTTCGGCGCGGCAGTGTGTACCGCTGCCGGGACATACGCAGCGGCAGGGCGCTGCGGCTGCCAGACCGGAGCAATGAGGAACAGCGCCCCCGCCGCGATGAGCACCGCGGCCAGCACGGTCAGCACTGCCAGTCTGCGCGTGGTCTGCATGGCCGATTCCTCACTTTCCGCCTGTTGAATTTTAATTATAGCATAGTATCCCAAAAAATACAGCCGATTTTTGCGGAATTTTACACAAAATATACGATTTGCAGACATCAGCGGCGGCGCGCGCCGGGCAGCGGCCCGGCATCGACCATGATGACGTCGGTGCCGATGGTGCGGATGCTCTCCCACGGAAGGATCAGGTCATCGTCGCAGCCCAGCAGACCGAAGCAGTGCGCCCGCCCGCGCAGGATGACCGATTGCAGCCGGCCGTCGTGCTCGTCAAAGACCACATCGTCGATGCGGCCCAGGTTCTCCCCGGTTTTCAGCTGGATGACGTCCTTGGCTGACAGATCGCGCAGGGTCATGGCGTGCCTCCCTTTCCGGTATTTCCGGTCTATTCTATGCCGGGAAAGTGAAATTGTTGCCTTGCCCTATCGCCCCGGGGCGTGTATAATAAAGAAAACACACACTGCCCCGCAGGGAGGTTTTTATGTACAAGAATATTATTTTTGATTTCGGCGGCGTTGTCGTCAATTTTAATCCCAGGGATTTTCTGATGGACCACTTCATGAACCGCCGCGCCGAGGAGGAGACCTACGACATCGTCTTTGGCAGCCAGGAGTGGCAGGATCTGGACCGCGGCATCATCACCCGCGAGGAAGCCAATAAGATCATGCTGGAGAAGGCCGCCCACGCCAACCGCGTGTTTGAGGTGCAGACCTGCCTTGATGAGTGGTTCACGATGCTGGAAACCAATAAGACCACTGTGCAGATCATGCGCAAGCTGAAGGCCGCCGGGTACCGCCTGTACTACCTGACGAACATCCCGACGGACGTTATGGACGAGCTGCGCCAGCGGGAGTGGTTCTCGCTGTTTGACGGCGGCATTGCCTCGTGCGATGTACACCTGTGCAAGCCCGAGCCGGAGATTTTTACAACGCTGATGCAGACCTGCCACCTGGCCTACGATGAGTCGATTTTTGTTGACGACAACAAGGCCAACGCCCAAGCTGCGTACAATCTGGGGATCACCGGCATTTTGTACAAGAACCCGAAGTCCTTCACCCGCGCACTGGGAGCCTGCGGGATCGAGGTGGAATAGCAGAATGTAAAACGGCAGTCCGGATGGGCTGCCGTTTTTGTGTGCAGAGAATACAGGGGCGAGCATTGTTCGCCCGCAGGTCATGTGCGGCAGTGGCCAAACTCCCGGGCGGATATGGAATCCGCCCCTACGTTGTAGGGGTCGATGCTCGCCATCGACCCGGAAGATCCGTACTGCCGCAAGGCTTCAGCGGGCGAACAATGTTCGCCCCTACAAAGCATTTTTGATAATTAAAGCTCAGTTCGCGCAGATCTGCTCCTTGATATGGTTGAGCGCGGCCTTTTCCAGGCGGCTGACCTGGGCCTGGCTGATGCCGATCTCCTTTGCCACCTGCGTCTGGGTCTTGCCGTTCAGATAGCGCAGGGCAATAATGCGGCGCTCCCGCGGTGTGAGTGCCCTGACCGTGTCGCGGAACATCATGTCGCTGATCCAGCTTTCCTCGCCTGTGGCGTCGCGCAGCTGGTCCAGAAGGGCAAAGCTGTCCTCGCCGTCGGAGTAGACCGGCTCATACAGGCTCGTCGGCGTCACAGCGGATTCCAGCGCCATAGCGACGTTCTCCGGGCTCTGGCCGACCCGGGCGGCGATTTCGGAGAGCTTCGGCTCGCGCCCGTTCTGCTTTTGCAGCTCCTCCCGCGCCTGCATCGAATGGTAGGCCAGGTCGCGGATGGAGCGGCTGACCCGCACGGCGTTGTTGTCCCGCAGGTAGCGCTTGACCTCGCCGACGATCATCGGCACGCCGTAGGTCGAGAACCGCACGTTCTGCGCCGGGTCAAAGTTGTCGATGGCCTTGATGAGCCCGATGCACCCGACCTGAAACAGGTCGTCCATGTTCTCGCCGCGGCCCGCAAACCGCTGTACAACGCTTAACACCAGCCGCAGATTGCCCTGCACCATCTCCTGCCGGGCCTGCCTGTCCCCCGCCCGGGCCGCCTTGATGAGGCGGCTTTTTTCGGCCTCGCTCAACACGGGCAGACGCGCCGTATCCACACCGCAGAGCTCTACTTTTCCTGCATACATCCTGCTGACCCCCAGTTTTTATTTACCGGGAGTATGGGCGGGTATGCACGGCGGCAAACCGGTAAATTTTGCACACGGCGCACCGCCGCGGCATAGCATACGGAAAAGGAGGGATTTTTATGGTAGATTCCCTGTGGTTTGTCCTTGCGCTGGTGCTGCTGGCCGTGGTGTCGGTGGCGCTGGTGCTTGTGCTGGTCCTGCGGCGGGAGGAAGCGCACGGCGGACGCGAGACCCGCACCGAGTATCTACAGCCCAACTATGGGCAGACCGGCGGGTTCCGCGTCTCGTCCGCACCCAGCAATGAAATCATCATGCCCTACCGCTACTGGCTCATTGAGGGGCAGGTCTCGGAGATCGACTACGACATTGTGCCGGGCCGCCGCATGAGCCTGCGCACGGCCAGGACCGGGCAGATGCTTTACCCCGTCGGCTTTTTTGACTTGGCATTTGAGGATGTACAGCAGTACGACATTGACGGTGTCACCGTGACCCAGCGCCAGAACGCCGGGCGCATCACCGGTATATCGTGGACGCGGGAGGGGTACGAGTACCTGCTGTACTCTTTGCAGCCCGAGATGAACATGATCGCCGGGCTGGCGGTGGAGTTTGTGACGAATACCCGGGCGGAGGCGGTGGTGTAAAAGGCATTGCCCTGTAGAGGCCGCACATGTGCGGCCCGCGGCTTTCCGGGGGCTCCTGCTGACGGGCAGGCCGCGGGCCGGGCATACCCGGCCCCTACGGGGCTGCAGATTTTTTATCCCACTGCCTCCAGCTCCCGGCGCAGGCGGCGGATGATGCGCTTTTCGAGCCGGGAAATATAGCTCTGGGAGATGCCCAGCGTGTCGGCGACCTCCTTCTGGGTGTGCTCCGTCTCGTGGTTGAGGCCGAAGCGCAGCTCCATGATGCGGCGCTCCCGGGGCGACAGCCGCCCCACCGCACCGCGCAGGGCGGCGCGCTCGGCGCTGCGCTCCAGTTCCTCGCCGACCTGCGGGTCGTCGCTCGTCAGCACGTCCATCAGCAGCAGCTCGTTGCCGTCGGTGTCGGTGTTCAGCGGCTCGTCTATGCTGGCGTCCTGCCGCCGGTTCGAGCTTTTGCGCAGGTACATTAAAATCTCGTTTTCAATACATCGGCTGGCGTAGGTTGCCAGCCTGATGTTTTTCGTCGGCTCGAATGTGTTGACCGCCTTGATAAGCCCGATAGTGCCGATGGAAATCATGTCCTCGATGCCCGCGGTGGGCGTCTCAAACTTCTTGGCAATGTACACGACCAGCCGCAGATTATGTGTGATGAGCAGGTCCCGTGCCTGCGGCTGCCCCCGGGTCAGCGCATCCAGGGCGGCGCGCTCCTGCTCCGGCGGCAGGGGCGGCGGCAGGGTGTCGGCCCCGTTGATGTAGTGCAGATCCTGCGGCGCGGCCAGCCGCAGCCACAAAAGGTACAGCTCCTTGAGCATAGCAATTTACCCCCTTACATAAAATCGTTTCCGTACAGCGCCTCGTAGGCGGTGCTGCCAAAGCTGCGCGGCGCAAACACCACGGCGCTGCGCCCCAGCCCCAGCACGCCGTTTTCGGTGATCAGCCCAATGCCCTGCACCGCAAAGCCGGGCAGCAGGCTCTTTTCTGCCGCCGTGCCGCAGGGCACCAGCCGCAGCCGCGTGCCGGGCGGCGGGTCGGCCCCGGTGGCCCCGGCAAACCACTGGTCCAAAAAGGTGTTGACCGCGTCCGGCAGACGGGCCTTCGCATCCGGGTAGCTGACGACGAGCACCGGCAGGCAGGTGACGGGGTCGCGCAGATGACAGCCGGTGTCAAGCGCCGCGCGCAGCCGGACGGGCTGGCCGCAGAGCTCCAGCTCCAGCCCTGCGGTTTTGGTGGGTGCCTCCCGCCGGGTGAAAATCCGCAGGCCAAGTTCTACCGCCGCGCAGCAGGCCCCGGACAGTGCCAACAGCAGCAACGGCGAAACACGCAGGTAGACCGTCAAATTTGCCGTATCCGCCACGCGGGTGCCGGTGCGCAGGATGACGAGAAGGACCGCCCCCGCCAGCGCAATGTTCAGCGCCGCGTACCAGCAGGCCGCCGTCACCAGCCGCCGCCTGCTCCGCCAGCCGAACGCTGCCGCCGTGATGCCCAGCGCCGTGACGGCCTTGTACGCGACCTGCACGGGGTACGGCTGCTCGGGCGCGAACAAAATCAGTGCCGAGAGCGCCGCCAGCGCGCTGCCCACCAGCATCCGGGCAAACGGCGCACGCTGGCCGCTCAGCGCCCCCGCCGCCAGCAGCAGAAGGTACGCCGTCAGAAAATTCGTCAGCAGCAGCACATCGAGATACACCACCGTTTTGATACGCCCACCTCCCCTTTTTGCCGCCATGCTACCACTATATGCGCCGGTTGGGGAGAAAATCCGCGGACGGTGGGATGTGCGAAAAGCTGACAAGATGAATGCCTTCCCCACGTAGGGGAAGGTGGCCGAGGCCCCGCCCGAGGCCGGATGAGGGGCAGGCTTGCGTGGTCACCCGTTAGCGGATGGTATTGGCAAGGCTCCCCCTCATCAGTCAGCGGGCGGGGCTGCTGACAGCTTCCCCCGTGGGGGAAGCCAAACCAAACAAAAACGCCCCGCTGCAAACCACAGCGGGGCGTGAAATGTTATTTATGCGATTTTACTTGGATGCGCACGCGGAGCAGCTGGCGCAGGAAGCGCAATCGGGGTGCTCCTCGGCCCAGATGCGGTCAGCGGACGGAGTCCACTGGTCAGCGTAGGGGCGGCAGCGGCGGAAAACATCGTCCGTGGATTCCGGCTGCTGCATATCGGTGCTGTGGGCGCCGGAACGCTTGACCATCTCACCCAGCAGCTCGGGGTTCTCGAGCATCGGGCAGGGGCGCAGGTGGTTGTGGTTGAAGGGCTGGCCCTTGTGGTACTCCTTGAACAGCGGCTGCTGCAGGCACTCCAGCAGGCTCTTGTCGTGGATGTTCGCGTTGGAGTAGTGGATAAAGACGCAGGGCTCAACGTCGCCCGCCGGGTTGATGTGGGCATACTGGCGGCCGCCGGCAATGCAGCCGTCGATGTACTCGCCGTCGTTCTGGAAGTCGATGCAGAAAATCGGCTTGCCGCCGGTGTAGCCGCGGATCTCTCGCACGCGGTTGATCATATACTCGCGCTGCTCGGCGTTCAGCATCAGGTCAACGTTTGCACCGTCACCGATGGGCATATAGTGGAAGTACCAGTTGAAGCGTACACCGTGGCTGATGAGCATATCCATGAACTCATCACTCGTGACGGCCTTGTAGTTGGCGCTGGTGTAGCAGATGGAGGTGCCGAACAGCAGACCGTTCTCCTTCATCAGGTCCATGGCGTGCATGACGCGGTCATAGACGCCCTCGCCGCGGCGGTCATCGGTGGCATCGCCGATGCCCTCGATAGAGATGAAGAAGGCCATGTTGCCGACTTCCTTGACGCGGTCACAGAAAGCCTGGTCGATCAGCGTACCGTTGGTGAACAGGTGGAACACGGAGTTCTGGTGCTTGGCGGCCAGCTTGAACAGATCCTCCTTGCGGCAGGTCGGCTCACCGCCGGTGCACATGTACCAGTGGATGCCCAGCGCCTCGCCTTCCGTGACGATGCGGTCCATATCCTCAAAGCTCAGGTTCAGGCGGTTGCCGTACTCGGCAGCCCAGCAGCCCTTGCAGTGCAGGTTGCAGGCGGAGGTCGGGTCGAACAGCAGAATCCACGGCATGTTGCAGTCATACTTCCTGCGCAGCTCCATGACGTAGTTATAGCCCGCGAACATACCCTCATACACAAGGTTCAGGGTGTTCATCTTGAGGATGTGGGGGTCGATCTCGTTGATGGCCTTGTAGGCGTACTCCATCCACTTGCTGCCGGGGTCGGACACAAAGGCGCGAACCTTGTCCCAGTCGGCATCGGGGTAACGGTGAGCCAGCAGAGGCTGGGCCAGGTTGACGAGCTTGACGGCCTGCTCGGCCATATTTTCAGGACCTTTGCCGCGCACGGCCTTGATGGCAGAATCAATGGCAGCGCTGAATGCAGCGCGCTGAGCGGCATGAACCACTTTATTCATCGGCATGATAGATTGCTCTCCTTTTTCTCTCCGTTCGGGACACTCATTTGGTATGACACTATTTTATGCTTATTTTCGGCTTAGTGTACATAGACAAAAGCCGGGGAATGTTCAACTTAACAGCCCGGAAACCCCGCTGCTGCGGGCAAAACCAAACACTCCGCGCAAATTGTCATACAACATCTGCGTGGTCTTGCCTTTTGTTTTTCTTTTGTTCTTCCCACAAAGCATTTGCACTTTATGTCGAATTTGTGTTATAATGCAGGTATGTAATTTTACCACCTACCGTGCAGGAGGATTGCTATGCCTCGTTCCAATCAAACCAAGCAGCTGCTGGCCCAGAGTCTGCAGGAGCTGATGGCCACAACTCCGCTGGAGAAAATTTCTGTCAACGACATTGTCGATCACGCCAATGTGGGCCGCAACACCTTCTATTACCATTTTGAGGATAAGTACGATCTGGTAAACTGGTATTTCCAGAGCGGCATCACCCGGTTTCTGGTGGAGCTCAGCGCCTATTCTAACTGGAATGCCCTGCTGGCGGCGCTGGAGGCCTATTTTCTGGAAAACAAGGTGTTCTACTGCAATGCCCTTGCCTACAACGGGCAGAACAGCCTGCAGCAATATATGTTCGATTACCTGCGCTCCATCTTTGAGCAGAACGCGCGGGAGCTGAACCCTGATGCCAACGCCGAGGAGACCCGCAAGATCGGGCAGTTCTTTGCCGGTGCGATGATGGGTATCCTGATCCCGTGGGTGCTCAGCGGCATGAAGAGCAACGCCCTGTCCAACGTCTCGGAGTTGTCGATCCCGGTGTTCAACCACGAGATCATGCAGAAGCTGCTGCGCGGCGATCCGCAATAAACGCAAAATAAACCGACCCCGTATCCGATCATAGCATCGGTACGGGGTCGGTTTTTGTCATTTTATGCGGCAGTACTTGCCTCCCTCGGCGAGGGAGGTGCCCCGAAGGGCCGGAGGGAGCGAACTTTGCCATAACCCGAAGTATTTCGAGCCGGCGCAAGGTTCTCTCCCCCACCCGCTGCGGCGGGAGCCCCCTCGCAGAGGGGGCCAAGAAGTCAGCCCAACTGCAAAGGGAAGGCGCTGCCCTCCGGCAGGACGCTGCCGAAGGTCATATACTCCGAAATGCGATTGTTCAGATAGCGCACATCGCCGTCCCAGTCGAGCAGCAGCACGGGCTTGCCGGTCTCAAGGCGTCCGTTCACGATGCTGCGGCGCAGCTTCCGGGCGGTTTCGTCCGATGTGCCGGGCTTGCGGGCACACATGCAGCAAAGCGTCTCCTGCGCCATGCTCTCGAGCCAGTCGTCCTGCATGACCTCGCCCGCGGTCTCGTCATCGATGAGAACCGTCAGCGCGTAGAACATCTTTTGGGCTTTCAGGCGGCGGGCGGCGCGGCAGACCTCGGGGGTCAGCTCCGGCGTCTGCAGCAGCGGCATGACCACCAGATTGCGGCATGCCGCAAGCGTCTTGACGCAGTCCTCGGTCAGTGCAGACGGATCAGCCAGCAGACCGAAGGCGCTCTGCGGGTTGGCCTTAGCCAGCAGCACGACCTGCGCGGGGTCGGTGTCCGTCGCATCCAGCAGCCAGACAAAGCTGCCGTGCCCGGCGGCCTTGGGCACCAGCTCGCTCAGGCGCTCGTCGCCGCAGCGGGCCGCCGTGATCCAGGCAATGGGCTGACCTTCGAGGTCAGCCTGCTTTTTCAGCTCACTGGCACCGTAAATCAACCCGCCAAAGCCCATATTGACGCCGACGGTGCAGATGCGATCCTCATCCACGGAATCCAGCAGACGGTGGATAAGGCTGTAGTAGCAGCTGTCCGTGCGCTGCAGAGCCTTCTGCGCGTAGGCAAAAAAGTCCTTCTGCTGTTGATTTTTAGCCAGTGTAGCACACATATCCACATAGTTGCGCAGCTGGCGGAAGCCGCCGCGGCGGATGTCCCCCACTGCGCGGTGTGCCAGCGTCATGGTAAAGCTGCGTGTGCTGTTGTAATCCATAGCCAAAGCGTTCACTCGCTCTCTTGTTAATTTATCATTGAAACGATTATCATGATACTGTTAGCATAGCAAACTCGGCGAGCGATTGCCATAGACAAAACACGCGGATTGTTTTGATTTTTACTTTAATTCCACAACGGTCACGCCGCTCTCGCCCTCGCCGTAGCGGCCCAGGCGGAAGCTCTTGACGGCCTTGTGGGTGCGCAGATGCTTCTGGATGGCCGTGCGCAGCGCGCCGGTGCCGTTGCCGTGGATGATATAGAGCGTGGACTGCCCGCGCAGCATACCGCTGTCCAGGAACTTGTCCACCTCGTTCAGGGCCTCGTCCACGGTGTAGCCCAGCAGGTTCAGCTCCATACTGGTCTTGCGGCTCTTGTCGAGCTGCACGCGGGTCGAGCGGCGCGGTTCGGCCGGCTTGCGCTTCTCCATCTTATCGGGCGCGCGCAGGTTCGTCAGCGGCACCTTCGTTTTCATGATGCCGGCGCGCACCTCGACCATGCCGCTGCGGTCAGGCCGCGCGGTGACAGTGGCCGTCTGGCCGAGGTCTGCGATAACGACCTCCTGCCCGATTTGTACCTCCTTCAAAGGCACAAACTCCTTTACGGGCTGCGGCTTGGCGTCGGTCTTTTTCAGCAGTGTCTCGGTGTCCCTGCGGGCAATTTCCCGGGCGCGGACAGCACGCTGGGCAGCGCTGGTCTTTTCGTCCTTCTGGATGCGGCGCAGCTCGTCGGTCAGGCTGTAGGCCTCGTTCTGCACCTGCTGCATCAGGTCATGGGCCTGGCGGCGGGCATTTTCGAGTTCTTCCTCACCCTTTTTGATCAGGTCGTCGCGTTTCTTCTCGGCACTTTCCAGCGCATGCTCCGCCTCATACCGGGCCTGCTCGGCCTCGGCCTGGGCGTCCTTCAGCTGGACCTTCAGGTCATCCAGCTGGGACAGCACGCTGTCGAGGCGCTTATCGTCGTTCGACATGTGATTGCGTGCGGCGTCGATAATTTCCTGCGGGATGCCGAGCTTGGCGCTGATGAGGAAGGCGTTCGATTTGCCCGGCACGCCGACGCTCAATTTATAGGTGGGCATCAGCGTTTCGACGTTGAACTCGCAGCTGGCGTTGACGACGCCGGGCGTTTCCAGCGCGTAGACCTTCAGCTCAGCGTAGTGGGTCGTAGCCATGAGCAGACTGCCCTGACGGCGCAGCTGCTCGAGAATGCTGACGGCCAGCGCCGCGCCCTCGGCAGGGTCGGTGCCCGCGCCCAGCTCGTCAAGCAGGGTCAGCGTGGCGTGGCCCGCCAGGTCGAGAATGCCGCTGATGCGCTTCATGTGGCCGGAGAAGGTGGACAGGCTCTGCTCAATGCTCTGCTCGTCGCCGATGTCCACAAGATACTCGTCAAAATGGCAGACGATGCTGCTCTCGTGTGCGGGGATCAGGAAGCCGTACTGGGCCATCGCGTTGAGAAGGCCCGCGGTTTTGAGCGAAACGGTCTTGCCGCCGGTGTTCGGGCCGGTGATGACGAGGGTGTCGTACTCGCTACCCAGCTCGATGTCCACAGGCACGACCTTTTTCTTGTCGATGAGCGGGTGGCGGGCCTTATTCAGCTTGAAGTGCACCGTGTCGCTGACGGCGGGCATAAAGGCGTTCTGCTCCACAGCCAGCCGGGCCTTTGCCAGCAGCAGGTCGATTTTGAGCATCGCGTCATAGCTGTAGGTGAACTGCGGCTCCAGCGAGCCGACCTGCGTCGAGAACGAGGTCAGGATGCGGGTGATCTCCTCCTGCTCCTGCGCACGCAGCTGCATGATGCGGGCGTTGGCCTCGACGACGGCGGTAGGCTCTACAAAGACCGTTGCGCCGGTGGACGAGACGTCATGGATGACGCCGCCGACCTCACCGCGGTACTCGGCGCGGACGGGCACGACGTAGCGGCCATTGCGCAGGGAAACGACGGCATCCTGCAAAAATTTATTGGTGGTGGAGTTGCGGATGATGTTATCGAGCTTGGTGCGGATGGAATCCTCGGTCTGGCGGATTTTGCGGCGCAGATCGTGGAGGGTCACACTGGCAGTGTCGGCCATCTCCTCGGGAGAAATAATGCTCTCCGAAATCTGCTTTTCCAGCACCGGCTGCGGGGCCAGCGCAAAAAACAGGTCGTCGGTGGGCAGCATCTCATGCTCGCTCAGGCCGTACCACTGGGACAGACCCGAGAAATTGCGCAGGGTCGCGGCAATTTCCAGCAGCTCCCCCATCGAGAGGATGCCCCCTTTGCGGGCGTGGGCAACGATGCGGCGCACCTCGCGCACGCTGCCGAAGCGGGGACTGCCGTTCTTGATGAGCAGCGCGTTGATGGCGTTGGTCTGGGTCAGGTCGTAGCGCTCATCCTCAATCGTGGGGGCCGGCTCCAGCACCTGCATCATTTCTTTCGTTTCCTGGCAGGCGCAGAGCTGTACAGCGCGGTTCAGGACCTTGTCCAGCTCCAGTGTTGTTTTATAGGCGGTATCCATAACAGGGTTTAGGTCTCCTTATTCAAGTACAGATTTGAGAAAATCCAGGCTTTTCAGCCCATGCTCCAGATGCGCCAGCGTGTACTGCTCGCTGGTGCGGGAAAGCTCCTGTAAGCTCTCGGGCGAGATTTTGAACCCGAACAGCTTTTTATCCTCGGCCAGGCAGATATGGCGCAGGGCGTACAGCGCGCCGTTGTCCAGATTCGTGATATGGCGCGCTTTTTCGGCACAGTCGGCGCAGAGCAGACGGCCCTCGACAGGGTCAAGGTAAAACTCTCCCCCGTCGTATTTACCGCAGCCCGCGCAGGCCAGCACGTCCGGCATATAGCCCGCCAGCGTCAGTGCGCGCAGCTCATAGATGGCTTTGAGCTGCGCGCAGGGATAGTGGCGCTCACTGATCATATACAGGCAGTTGAGAAGCAGGCGCAGCTGGGCGTCGGCCTCGGGCGGCGCGGGGGAAAGCTCCGCCGCGATCTCCGCCATGTAGCTGGCCAGAGCCATACCCTCAATGGACGCGGAGATGCCGTGGAACACCTTTTTGACCTGCGCAGTGTCCACAAAATAGTGGCTGCGCCCGCTGGTGAGCGTGAATTCCGAGTAGCAGAACAGCCCTGTTGCACTGAACAGGGCGCTCTTCATCCGCAGACTGCCGCGGGCCGACGCCGACACCACGCCGAGGTCAGGCGTCAGGATCGTCAGGATCCGGTCTGCCTCGCCCACCTTGACCTGCCGCAGCACAAGGCCCGTTGTTGCCACCTGCATATACGTCCTCCCGTGCTGTGTTTTGTTGATTTTTGTACGTCAGATAGTCGTAAATACTGCCTGTCTGCGCAAAGCGCCGCCAGTCGTCCGCCGTTTTGTCCATGCCGTTCACCCCCATGGCTACAGTGTAGCAGAGGGGGCGCGGGGATGTTGGCGGAATGGGGAATAAAATAAATTTGCGGTTGCTGTAGGGGCCGGACATGTCCGGCCCGCGGCCTTACGGATAATGCTCTATAACGGGTAGGCTGCGGGCGGGGCATGCCCCGCCCCTACGACGTGCAGCATCGTTACGGCTTCGCAAATCCCAGCGAGTTCAGCTGCAGTTCGTTATCGCGCCAGTCCTCGCGGACCTTGACCCAGCATTGGAGGTTGACCTTGACGCCGAGCAGCTCCTCAATGTCCATGCGGGCGGCGGAGGCAATTTTTTTCAGCATCTGGCCGCCCTTGCCGATGATCATGCCCTTATGGCTCTTGCGCTCACAGTAGATGTCCACGTCAATGTCGATGAGATCCTTGTCGGGGCGCTCTTTAAACCGCTCGACAACGACGGCGATGCCGTGGGGCACCTCCTCACGCAGGAAAAGCAGTGCCTTCTCGCGCACAAGCTCTGCGACAAGCTCCTTCTCCGGCATATCGGTGAAGGCGTCATCATCGAAATAGTGCGGGCCCTCGTTGCCGTAGGGCTTGAGCATGGCAAACAGTTCATCGCAGCCCGTACCATCCTTCGCCGAGATCGTGACGATGTGGTCAAAGCAGCCAAACTCCTCCAGCTGCTTCTTGCGGGCTTCCAGCGCGGCAAAGTTATCCAGCAGGTCCACCTTGTTGATAACGGCAATGGCCGGGCCGCCCTTTTGCAGCGCCTTGACCATCGTCAGCTCGGCGTCGGTGAACTCCCCTGCCGGTTCAAACAGCATCATCGTCACATCGACGTCCTTCAGGCTGGCGGCGGCGGTCTGGGTCATGCGGGCGTCCAGCTTGTTGCGGGCGGCGTGGATGCCGGGGGTGTCCATCAGCACATATTGCACGGGGCCCTTGGTGATGACGCCGGTAATGCGGCTGCGGGTCGTCTGGGGCTTTTTGGTCACAATAGCGACCTTTTCGCCCACAAGGTAGTTCGTCAGGCTGGATTTGCCCACGTTGGGGCGGCCCACCAGCGCCACAAAGACGCTGGACGGCATTTCAGGAATCGGTTTTGCCATTCGGTTGTTTGCCTTTCTCTGTTGAGTTGGAAGAACGGAAAATGAATTTGTAAAATAGAATCAGCGTGATCAGAAGCCACAGCGGGCGTGTTGGCCGCGCGGTAAAGGCCGCCCACAGAATGTCCAGCCGCGGCCAGAACAGGCATATCGCCACAATGACCGTGCCGATGGCCATGACGAGCACCGCCCCTGCCGCCATATCCTTGGCCGCGCCTGCGGTCCACCAGTGGGTGGTATCGGGCTTGTCCACCGCACGCTCGATTGCGGAGTTGACAAGCTCCAGCGCCAGCACCGCCGCCACGCAGAGTGCGATCAGGGCTGTTTCCACCGCGGGCAGCTGCGCCCAGTAGGCCGCCACAAAGGCGTAGAGCGCCGCACACAGATGAAAGCGGAAATTGCGCTCCTCCCGTATGGCGGCGCGTATGCCGTTGTAGGCATAGACAAAGCCGCGGGCAAAACGCGCCAGCTTCTCAAATTTCATCGCTCGTATACGAAACCGTGCGGGGCAGGCCCAGCTGGATCAGGACGGCTTCCTCTTTTTCGCGCATACGCACAGCCTCCAGGCCGCCGGCCTCATGGTCGTAGCCCAGCAGGTGCAGCATGGAATGTACAGTCAGGTACGCGACCTCACGCTGCAAAGAATGGCCGTACAGCTCGGCCTGCTCCATGGCGCGCTCCATCGAGATGACGATGTCGCCCAGCAGCTTGCAGCCGTTGTCCTCGTCAATGTCATACTCGCCGTTTTCACCGAGCGGGAAGCTCAGAACGTCGGTGGCGGAATCCTTGTCGCGGTACTCCTTGTTCAGCTCGTGGATGCGGTTGTTATCCACGAAGGTCACGCTGATCTCCGCTGGACCGTCAAAATGCTCGAAATCCAGCACCGCGTTGCAGCTGCGGCGGATCAGGATGCGCAGCCCGGAAGGGACCTTGACCACGTTTTGATCGTTCGTAATCAACACCTTATTGGACACGTTAATCGACCTCCATTGTTTGTTTATGGTTGTGGCTGCCGGGAGCCTTCTCCTCGGCGGCCTTTTCATACGCTTTTACGATTTGCTGCACCAGGCGGTGGCGCACGACGTCCTTCTCGGTCAGGCGAACCTGCGCGATGCCCTCGACGTCCCGCAGGACATGCAGGGCATCAATGAGACCGCTGCGCACCTTATCCGGCAGGTCGATCTGGGTCACGTCGCCGGTGACCACGACCTTGCTGCCGACGCCCATGCGCGTCAGGAACATCTTCATCTGCTCGGGCGTGGTGTTCTGGGCTTCGTCCAGGATGATGAAGGCGTCATCCAGCGTGCGCCCGCGCATATAGGCGAGCGGTGCGACCTCGATGACCTGCTTTTCAAACAGCTTCTGGAACGTCTCGGCCCCCAGCAGATCAAACAGCCCGTCGTAAAGCGGGCGCAGATACGGATCAACCTTGTTTTGCAGGTCGCCCGGCAGAAAGCCGAGCTTCTCCCCCGCCTCGACGGCGGGGCGGGTCAGGATGATGCGGCTGACATCCTTAGACTTGAACGCCTTGACCGCCATTGCCACAGCCAGATACGTCTTGCCGGTGCCTGCTGGCCCGACGCCGAACGTGATGGCATTTTTGCGGATGGCGGCGAGATATTCCTTTTGGCCCAGCGTCTTGGGGTGGATGGGACGACCCTTGGCCGTGACTGCGACGAAATCGTCGGTCAGCTCCCGCAGGCGCTTTTCCTCGCCCCCGTGGGCCAGGCTGATGCAGTAGCGCACGGTCTGCTCCTCAAGCGGGGTGTGGTTTTCCATCAGGGTGACCATGCCGTCCACGGCGCGGGCGGCGGCGTCCACATCCTTCTGCTCACCGGTAAAGCGCAGCACCGAGCCGCGGCAGACCGCCGTGACGCGGAATTCCTTTTCCAGCAGGTGGATATTCTGGTCGCCGCTGCCAAAGATGGCTGCTGCCAGTTCAATGCTGTCCAGTTCCAAAGATCGTTCTGCCAAATTTTCATCCTCCCGGTTCCATGGTGTAGCAAATAGCTATACGTTTAGATTATATCACAGTTTTTTGCAAAAGAAACTATGAATATTGCACAAAATTTTATCAGTCATTTCGTCATCCTAAGCAAAATATGTCGAATCACGGCGGTGCGGCGATGTTGGCGGTGAAAATATAGGTCACAGCTGCCGTTTCTGTGCCTTCCTGCACGGAAATTTCGCGCTGCTCTGCCTCGATGACCGCATCCGGGAACTCGGCCAGCAGCGCGGCGCGGCAGGCGCGCAGGGCCAGTGCGGCGGCGGCAGCCTCGGAATACTGCACCGTGTCCGGCAGCTGCTCCCAGGTCGTCACGCGGCAAAGGCTGGCGGGCAGTGCCAGGCGGCCCAGCTGCACGGGCAGCCAGTCGGTCTGCGTGATGCCGGTCAGCGGGTCCTCCGGTTCGTCTGTATAGCTGCGCCACGGCAGGTACAGCGTCGTCTGCACGCTGCTGCGGCCCGTGTAGACGGAAGCCTCTGCCGTCAGGGACTGGCGGGCTGTGTAATGCTTTTGTACCCGCGCTATAACGCGCCCGCCGGCGCCCTGCGGCACAGCGTTGCCCTTGCGGTCCAGCCGCTCAGCAGCAGCCAGCAGCTGGCCCTGGGCGACGGTCTGCCCCACCGTCACCGCTGCAAAGCCGCTCTCGATCTCAACGGCGAGTATTTCCCCGTCCACACTGGAGTACAGGCCCTGCCGGGGCGGCGGCTCCCGCACGGTCTGGGTCTGGGAGGGCGTGCTCTCGATGGCAAGGCAGCCGCCCGTAAAGTTCAAGCTGACCCAGCCGAACACCTCACTGCGGCGCAAAGCCTGTGCCTGCGCGGTCTGCAGCAGCGGCTTTGTCAGGAGCACGCCCTCATGAATGCCGCAGTCCGCCAAAAGCCGGCGCATGGCGGGCTGCAGACCGGGGTCCATCGCGCCAAAGTCGATGCACCAGACAAGGCCGCCCAGCGCCCGCACCAGCAGCAAAAACAGCACGGCCCCCGCGGCCAGCCCGGGGCGGGTCTGCAGCAAGCGCTCCGTGTGCTTTCCCGGGCCGCGGCGGGCGGTCACGGCAAGCGTCCAGCCGCCGTCCCTCGCGATTCTCTCCAACCGGCGGCGGTCTGCACCGCTGACCGTAGCCGCATAGCCGCCCCGCTGCCAACGGACGCGCCGCAGCCGCACGCCCGCCGCGGCGGCACGGTTCAAAAAGCGGTGCGGCTCCGGCCCTGTGACCGAAAAGCGGAGGGTATCCGCTGCCCAGAATTGCAGCCTCATTCCTGCGGCACCTCCCACTTGCTGCGCAGCTCAATGCGCGCGAACCGCCCCGCCGCGATCAATCTTTTGCCCGCGAAGGATTCTATCCGCAGGTCCGCGCCATACAATGTTACCAGGGTGTCCCCCATGTCCAGACAGATGCGCTGCGGCGTGAAGTCCAGCACCCTGCGGCAGCCGTCGGTCAGCAGATTGCCGCCGCGCAGCTCCAGCTCCGGCAGACGGTAGAAGTCCGCGGGCGGCGGAGCCGCCAGACGGCGCAGGTCAGGGCGCTCCCGCGGCTTGCGGGGACGCGGCTTTTTCGGTTTCATGGCTGTTCCCTCCCCGCACAAGACTTGTCAGTCCAGTATACGCAGTGAGGTGCGCAATATGAACAACGGCAAAAATCGGCAGGGGCTTGCAGCAGCGGCAGCGCTGGCGTTTGGGGTGCTTGTGCTGGCCGTGCCGGAGGCCGCGGCCCGGGGCTTTGCCGGGGGCACGGCGCTCTGCCTGCAAAGCGTTTTACCCGCGCTGTTCCCGTTTTTTGTCGTGTGCGAGCTGCTGACCGCTGCCCCGCCGCCCGCCGCCCTGCTGCGGCCCATGCAGCGGGTCTTGGGGCTGGAATCCGCCGAGACCGCGCGGGCACTGCTGCTGTCCTGGGTTGGCGGATATGCAGTGTGTGCGCGGCTGGCCGGGCAGCTGTACGGTGCGGGGCGCATTACACGGCGGGATGCTGCACTTTTGCAGGTGCTGGGCTGCTGCTCCGGGCCCGGGTTTGTGATCGGCTGCGTCGGCGCGGCCCTGCTGGGGAATGTACGGCTTGGCGTGGTGCTGTACGCGGCGCAGATTGGGGCGAATTTGGGGGCGGGAGCGGTTTGCCAGCTGCTATCCCACATTGTAGGGGCGAACATTGTTCGCCCGCTGGCCGTTTCCGATGTGAGCGGCCTTTCCGGAAAAGCACAGCCACACCAACTTGACGGGCGAACCATGTTCGCTCCTACAGACTGCACCCGGGAGGTTTCGGGGCGCAGCAAGGTTCTCTCTCCCACCCGCTGCGGCGGGAGCCACCTCGCAGAGGGGGCCACGGGGTTGCCGCAGGCCATATCCTCCGCGGTCACGTCGTCGCTGTCGGTCTGCGGGTGCGTTGTATTCTTCCGCATAGTGGGCGCGGTGCTGCTGGCAGTGCTGCCGCTGCCGCCGACGGCTGTCAGCGCGGCGCTGGAGGTCAGCGCCGGATGCGCGGACTTTGCGGCGCTGGGCGGGGCGGCGGCGCTGTACGGCTGCTGCGCCTGCCTGAGCGTACTCGGTGTCTCGGTCTGGGCGCAGCTGCGGCTGTTTGCCGGGGCGGCGTACCGCCCGCGGCTGCTGGTTTTCAGCCGCGCGGTGCACCTTGTACTTTTGCAGCTGCTCGTCAGGGTGTGTGCGCAGCTGCTGCCCGGCAGCGTTACGGCATGCAGTACGCTGGCCGCCCGCGTCCTGCCGGTTTTCCGTCTGCCGCCGGACGCCGCGGCGGCGGGGTTTGTCTTTCTCTGCGCAGCTCTTTACAAGGCCCGGCAAAGCCTTTATAATAATAAATGATAGTATATTTTGTGGTTTGAGGGTGAGTCTAATGTTTAAAAAGACCTATTACGGCGCACATATTGCCCCGGCGTGTGCTTATTGCCTGCACGGCTCCACCGCCGCCGACCCCAAAATGATTTTATGCAAGCGCAAGGGCGTTGTGTCGCCCTACTACTGCTGCCGCAAATTCAGCTATGACCCGCTGATGCGCATTCCCCGCCGCCAGGTCCTGCCCGAGCTGGACCCGCGGGATTTTACACTGGACGACTGAAAAGGAGAAGTCATGGATCACCCGAAACTCGAAGAATGGAAAACCGTCTGGCGCGAAAGACGCTCTGTCACGATGGTGTATATCCTGCTGCGCATCTCGGTTGTGTTGGTCATGCTGGCACAGATTTTCAACGGCAACTTTGAAAACGTTTTTCTCTGCGTGCTGACGCTTATCCTGTTCATGATGCCCAGCGTCCTGGAAAAAAAGCTGGACATCACCCTGCCGAACACGCTGGAAATCATCATCCTGCTGTTCATTTATGCAGCGGAAATCATGGGCGAGATCGGCGCGTACTACGTCACCTTCCCCTACTGGGACACGGTGCTGCACACGCTGAACGGCTTTTTGTGCGCGGCCATCGGGTTCTCGCTGCTGGACATTCTGAACCGCCACAGCGAGGCGCGGTTCCACCTGTCGCCGCTGTATCTGGCCATCGTGGCGTTCTGCTTCTCGATGACCGTCGGCGTCATCTGGGAATTTTTTGAGTGTACGATGGACCAGCTGTTCTTCCTCGATATGCAGAAGGACACCGTCGTCAACACGATCGGCTCCATTATGCTGGACCCCACGGGCGGCAATACGTCCACTGTGCTGAAAAACATCACCGACGTCATCGTCGTGCAGGCGGACGGCACCCAGACCGCACTGGGGCTGGGCGGGTATCTGGACATTGGTCTGCTGGACACGATGGAGGATCTGTTCGTCAACTTCATCGGTGCGCTGACGTTCTCGATCATCGGCTACTTCTACGTGTGCAGCCGCGGCGAAAACAAGTTTGCCAAACGGTTCATCCCGGTAGCCAACAACAGCACCCGCCCGAAGGATGCACCGTTCGAAACGCCCGAAAAAAACGAAATTGAGTAAGAGGCTCTCTTAAACAGGAGCCGATCTCTCACGCCGCCGAGGCTACTTGACCTTCCATGAAATCATAGCCGGTAGTCAAAACCCACAATTTTAAACAGCATAAAAAAATAAGCGCTGAAACATCACGTTTCAGCGCTTGTTTTATGTCTGAGTGTAACAAAAAAGATACCCTGTTTTGAAAGTGAAAAATCAACGGTGCTGAGAATTTTTATTGTTTTCTTTCTCTGTGGGGCAATGCAGCATCCATTCCAGATACTTTGCTCTTGTAATTGTCCTCGCCCTTAATTTTTCCTTTTGGCTATACCACTCTTTCAATAATTTTTCCACTTCCTCAAAATTATCAAAAAGCAGAATCGTGTCAATCGGAACGCTCCCGCCGCAGCCATGTTCCCAGTCATACCAAATCATCAAGCGAATAATGTCCTCCGGTGTTTCTGCCCTTGTAAAGAAATTTTCTTCGTGAACATTCAACGCTTTGGCTATGTCTTTGGTTCTGCTCTCTTTGGGCGTTCGGAATCCTGATTCATATTGGGCAATGCGATTTGCTGCGTTTCCATCCCAGTGCAGTCGTTCTCCCAGTTCCCGCTGCGTTAGTCCTCTGTGCTTACGAACCAGCTTGATTTTCTCTCCCAGCTTCATAGCTACCTCTTTCCGATAAAAGTGAAAAAGGGCATACCCAATCGAAGATGCCTTATTGAACCGGTCCGTAAAAAGTAGACAATAGACCTCCCCGTGTAGGATAATAGAACTACACGAGAAGGTTTTGTTATGTCCAGAAAATATACCAAAATCAAAGAATTAGAACCACAGATACTCGCAATGCGAGCAGAAGGAAAAACATGCAGAGAAATAGCAAAGTCATTGGGGCTTGAAAAGAAGCAAATCGTAAATTGGGTCACACGGCGCAATCATGAGCAAGCCCGAAAAGAAGCTGGAATCCTTCCGAAGAAGAAAGGCCGGCCTCGGAAAAATGCGGAGCCAACCAGCCCGGAGGAAATCGTCAGGGAACAGGCCTACGAGATCACACGATTAAAAATGGAGAACGAACTGCTGCGGGATTTTCTGCAATCCGTAGGAAGGAAGTGAAGCCGAATTTTAAATATGCAGTCATTCACCACCATTGCGAAAGATATCCTATAAAAGAAATGTGCTGTTTCTTTGAGGTTTCAAGAAGCGGATATTATAAGTATCTAAAACACATTGAACATCCGGCCAAGGACTTTAAACTTGCGGAAAAGATTCGAGCAAGGCAGGAAACTTGCAGGAGAACGTATGGTTATCGCCGGATGAAACTCTGGCTGGACAGTGAAGGAATTGCCAAAAATCCGAAGACAGTTTTACGGATCATGCATAAATATGGTCTTTTAAGCGAGGTTCGCCGCAGAAAGAAGTGGCAAAAGATGGGCGATGATAAACATAGATACGACAATTTGCTGAACCGTAAGTTTAACGCTGACCATCCGAACCAGAAGTGGCTCACGGATATTTCGTATATTCAGACCAAAGAAGGAGTTCTCTATTTGTCCATGATTCGTGACTTGTATGACAGAAGCATTGTTGCTTACAAGACTGATACCAGCCAGACAGTCAATCTTGTATTGGAAACCATTCATCTTGCGATGAAGTCTGTAAAAACAAAAAGTCGCCGGGAGTTGCAGCTCCACAGCGACCAGGGGTTCCAATACACTTCGCAAGCATATTTCAACCTGACTAAAGAATACGGCATTACTCCGTCCATGTCAAGGCGTGGAAATTGCTATGACAATGCTTTGGCTGAAAATTTCTTTGGAATCCTCAAAGCAGAGTGTATCTACCGACACAAGCCGGAAACTTTTGAGGAAGCCAACAAGATGATTGACGGTTACATCTACTTCTATAACCATGAACGCATCCAATTAAAAACAGGACTGCCTCCGCTTTCGCTTCGTCAGTCCTGTTGAGGTTTACCCTACATGGGTCTCTTTTTGTGCATGTCTACTATTTCTGGGGCGGTTCAGGACTTCAGAATGCAGGCTCTTTTATCATCACCTTTTATTTAGTTTTCCATCAGGCTGGATGGCCCTCTACTGCAAGAAGTTCACTTAAGGATAGAAGCGGATAATTGACATTCGGGCAATCTTTTGCTGGTCCGATTCCAGCCACCAGAAAGCCCCCATTGAGGGCGGCTTTCACACCTGCCTCTGCATCTTCAACGACAAGGCAATCACTTGGCTTCTGGTGCAGCTTTTCTGCCGCCAGCAAAAAGACCTCCGGATCCGGTTTTGAATGTGAAATTTGATTTCCATCTACAATAGCATCAAAGAACTTTCCAATCCCGAGTTTTTCTACAATAAGCGGTGTATTCTTACTTGAAGATCCGATAGCCAGCGGAATATGGACGGCATGCAGCTTTTCCAGCACTGCCCACGCGCCATCTGCCAAATCCTTTGAAGTTATATTTTGTAGCAGTTCTCTGTAAATATTGTTTTTCTTTTCCGCAAGCAGAAATTTTTCCTGCTCGCTATAACAGACTGGCGAATTGCGCAGGATTAGTTTGAGACTCTCCATCCGCGAAACGCCTCGCAGCTGGTTATTGACTTCTCTATTAAAAGGAATATGCAATTCATCAGCTATGGCTTTCCATGCCATATAGTGATATTCATCTGTATGGCACAGAACACCATCTAAATCGAAAATAATAGCGTTCATAGGCAAATCCTTTTGACTGCAAATAAACAGCCTCTTGCTGTGTGCTAAAGCCTCTTGCGGTCAGCAAAAATGGTGAATTTGAACGGTTTCTGCTCCAGTTCCTTCCACGCGGACCTTTTCGTTTTTCCACTCGCAGGTAAGAACCGACTTATTTGTGGTAAAAGTACTTTTGCCTGCCGCTCCAGCGACAAGCAAAATTAGTTTAGAATTAAGATTCTGAGAAACTGGATTGCCAAGTGAATCCATGCCATCAGCATGCAGAGGAACTGCATAGCCGCCGCGGATAAAAACAGGGAATTTCATATCTGCCGTCGTAGAAATTGTCTGGCAGCCATGATATGATTACTTCCTATTAGGAACACTGTAAATACAAGGCTTTTCGGAGCCTACAA
>OGZI01000534.1_pt1 | contig 47532 bp, 41 predicted proteins | sample 1576711 | NCBI WGS metagenome assembly OGZI01 (sample SAMEA3541482, study PRJEB24748) | human gut metagenome | biome: human gut; feature: human-associated habitat; material: faeces | place: China | collected 2012
CCATCATAATGCCGTCGATCACATCCCCGTTGAGCAGCTTCTTTTCGTCCAGCTCCCGCATACGCTTTGCCTGCGCCTGCGAAGGAGAGGACTGTTGGCTGTCAATGGCAACGGCAATATAGTTCTGGTTCTTCTTACCGATATAGGAAAGCTCTACTGCCGTAGTGAAACCCAGTTGTTTGGCATCCACCAGCTTCATCAGGTCGGGAATCAGCTCATTCAGCCGGATATATCGCTGCACCTGCTTGACGGCCATCTTGTTCCGCTCGGCCACGATCTCGTTGGAGCGTTTGCCTGCGTCCTTCGGGTCAATCTGGCCCGAAGTGCGGGAGCCCTGGTGCTTGATGGCCTCAAGCTGCATTTTCAAGGCTTTGGCCCGCTCACTGGGGAGGATTTCTTCACGCTGGTTGAGATTGTCCTCGACCATCTGCGTGATGGCTTCATCGTCCGTCAGATTGCGAACAATACAGGGCATATCCGCATATCCGGCAAGCTCGCTGGCCTTCTGGCGGCGGTGGCCGGACACGATCTCATAGCCGCCATCCTCACGGGGACGGACGATAGCGGGCTGGGTAACGCCCTTGTCCTTGACGCTGGACACCATAGCCCGCATTTCTTCATCGTCCCGAACCTCAAAAGGATGGTTCTTGAAGGCGTGGAGCTCGTTTAGTTTGATATATACGATCTGTTCCTCGCCACGGCGGGGAGCCTCCTTCGGTCCCTCGGGTTCCTTCGGAGCGGGCGCGGCCTGCACTGTGGGAGCAGCCTTTTTCTCCGGTTTTTCTTTAGAGGTCTTTTCCGGCTTTTTCTGTGCGGGGGCTTTGGGCTTCGGAGCGGCGGCCTTGTCCTTATCCTCTTTCGGAGGACGGCCCCGGCGCTTCGGCTGCTCGGGTTCTTTGGCCTTTTCCTGTTTTCCCTCGGCCTCTTTCGGAGCCTCCGGCTGCTTTTCTGGTTTCTCCGTTTTTGCCGGGGCAGGCTTTTCCCCGCCGGAAGCTGCCGCCCGTTCCTCGGCCTTCTTTCCTTTCATAATTTCAGAGAAGTCATAGACGGAAACCTGCGGGCTCTTTGCCTGCTGTTCCGCCTTTTTTCCGGCCTCCGTGGGAGCAGACGTTTTCTCAGGCTCGGGCGGAGTTTCCTTGCCTGGCCCGGTATCCGTTCCCGACTGCTCCGGCATTTTCGTGGTTTTATCATCTGCCATAAGCATTTACCTCCTGTTTTTTGGCATGAAAAAAGGGGCTCAACTGTTCAGTCAAGCCCCCGTGGGAAGTTCCTCCTTTCTCTATATTAAATTCGCCAAGATATAAAAACTGCCCGTAGTCTCGTTTGGGCAGGGATATAAAAAACTGAAAGAGTACCGTTGACTTTTTGTCTCTAACACACAAAAAGTCGATTGTGCAATTAGGAAGAATATGCTAAAATACAAACAAAAACCAATAGTGTCTTACACAGAAAAGGAGGGCAGCTCAAATATGGATAATTTAGAATCGGTGAGCAATGCTGGCCTCAATAGCCTTTCTGGTTTTTCTTTTCAAATCAAAGTTTTCATATATCGACTGACCATGCTGACGCCTGGACAGCAGGTCGAATTTGAAACTCTGGATGATGTCGCAGTTCGATCTTTGCCGAATGCAGATACGGTATCAGATTCTTGTCTTAAATGGAGTGTCAATAATAATCTAGCCGTTGAGGTCTTTCAGGTAAAGCAAACTAATGTTACAGAAAAAGTTGGGAGACAAGTCTTGTACAACTGGCTTTTGGCGTATAATCAACGGCCTGAAATCACCAAGTTTATTCTGTATATTGCAGACGATTATAAATTCAGTAGAGCAGCATTTACTAATGATCCGAAGATTGAATACGAAAACATAATTAGTTCCAATCAATCGGCAAATGCTCTTGTAAGTCGTGTGAAAAAAATTTATACTGGCAATTTTGAAAAATTTGAAAAAGATTATAAATTGATTTGCGGAAAATATGAAATTGAACGTCTGAACAATATAGATGAACTTATTGAAAAACAGTTAATCACAACGTTCCATGCGACCGGTACAGATATATATTTTGACAAACGCATCAGTGAGTTATTTACAAGAGTTTGTGCGAGAATAATGGATTATGCAAGTAACCGCAGAGCTTATGTGTGTACCCAAATGGAGTATATGGAACTATGTGAGGAAATCTGCAATAGTATTTCATCTACACAATATTCACCAGACTATGAATCTTTTTGCCAAGTATTTGCCCAAAGAGACTTGACTGACAAAGTCAAATCTTCTAGGGAGTACCGGCAACTATGTTATTGTGATCTTCCAAGTACAGAAATTTTGGAACATTTACGCTGGGAGCAATATTATCAGAATATTAGACAGCACTTACTTTCCGATGCTAAAAAAGATACTATTTCAAAAACAGAAAAAATCGCCCATCGAAATCATGCTGATGTGGTTTATGAACTTAAAGAAGATAAAAAGGATTCACCTCGGCGCAGGTTAACACAAACGCGTCGCTGTCCAATTTCGACCTTGCATGATGAATTTTCGAGATGGGGAGCATACATTTTTTTGACAGCAGACAGTGTAACCAATCAAATTTCTTGGAAAGATGAAGATGAGGAAGTATATGAATAGCCAAATTGATGATATTTTGGATACACAAATTGAGATAATACAGATCAGTATTTATTGCGATATAGTTAGAAATCTATTGTTAAATTCAAAGAGTATAAGTGTCGCCAAGATCGTTCCCTTTAGCTTTGTTATAAAAAAGAGAAATTATTTGCATGGTAGCTTGTATAGAGGAAACAATAAGTCCGATTTGGTTTTAAAGTTCTTATCTCAGGTTAGAGGTTTATTTGACGAATTATGTGAACAAATGCCCTATATTTTTGAAGCTATTGATTTACTCGTGCAAGATGGATTCTGCGAAATACACGAGGGAGAGTTGATTTGCTGCGATGTTAATCAACAGAGGACAGAGAAATATGGTGCATTTACAGAAGCAGCGCTTCAAGAAAGCAAAGGATATTCCGATAGACAATTTTTGAGAGAGGTGATAAGCATTGTTTAATTTAATAGAATTATCTCTCTATGGAAAAGACGAAAATCAGGTTTTTTCTTATCATTTTGTAGCTGGTATTAACTATTTCAAGGGAAAGAACGATACTGGTAAAACAGAGTTCTATACTTTCCTAGACTATATGTTTGGCTCTAGCATTAATCTGTCAGAGAAGGATTGGTTTAAAGGGTCGTTGCAATCTGCGGAACTTGTGTTTTTATATGATAATCGAAAATTCGCAATTAAACGTTTTATAGATGATCCGAATAAAAATTTTTTCAGATATTTCGATGAGGACGAATCCGAACAAATTCGGCTTAGCGAATATAGAGCAAAATTGAACTCTATTTTTTCAAGCGACCAAACGACTTTGCGAGAACTTCGCACTTTCGTAGAAGAAGATATTGGGTATAGAACCTTTACTTTATTTAATTTCTTTGGCGAAAATAGACAAGGTGTTTTAAATGATTTTTTCGATAAATGCAGTCGCTTGGAATATTCTATAAAGTTGCCTGCTTTGTTAAATTATATTTTTAATAAAAACATTGCTCGCATAAATGATCTGAAGAAACAAGAGGAAGAATTAAAATCTCAACTTGACAGTCTTGAAAGGAAAGTATCAAAAAACGATGATATTCGTGGTAGAGTAAATCATCAGCTCAAAGTTCTTGGAATACATAAAGTCTTTACAGGTAAGAATTCCAATGACATTCTTGGCGAAATTGCAGCCTTGCAAAATTCTTTGGAAAAGGATGAATCTTCTTCAAGATCTCAAACGATTACAGAACTTGAAGCGATGTATACCAGCCTAGATGAACAGATCAAAAAACAACGAAACCTAGAATCTGACCACAAACAGTTTATCGAAGATGAAGTTAAGCAAAAAGTTCTGCTTGATAAATTACAAGAAATCGTGGGCCAAAAAGCAGAATACATGTATCTGGTCGAACCGTTAATTAGTTTGGTTTCGGATTTGGATAAAAGTATCTCGTTCAATAAATACTTAATACAGGAATCGACAACTAGAGAATTGAAAAAGCAGAGGGATAAAGTAAGACAACAAATACTGGCAAATAAGTCGAGATTTGAAATCTATTCAGTATCACAAAAAACACAGGCAATTACATTAATTAAAGAATATCTAAGTTATTACGATGATAACCTAAATAATGATAACCTACTATCAATCAGAAAAAAGTTAAAAAGCATTCGAGAAGAAATTCGTATGCTTCAAAATGAAAATGATACAGAAAAACTAAACAATTTGTCCATGGATATAACTCGATTGTATAAGTCTTCCGTGGATGTTTCAGGATTAGCTGAATTTGATTTCAATAAAGACGGATTTCATATTTCTTATTTGAAGAACGGAAACATTTTGCAACCACAGATTTCAGACACAGAAGAAAATAATGCTACATCACAGACTAAAAACTATTACACTGGCAGTATGGCAAGACATACTTTAATACAGTTGTGCGGCTATTTGGGCTTTCTCCGTATGTTAATCAAAGAAGGAAAATATCCGTTAATTCCGTTTTTAGTTATAGATCATATCTCAAAACCATTCGATAGCAAAAATCAAAAAGCATTAGGTGCGGTTCTGCATGAGGCATACAGGGATATTCAGAAGTCAGATATGCAAGTCATCCTATTTGATGATGAAGATGCATCAAATCTCGGGATAATACCCGATCTTTGTACTGATCTGCTGAATGAAGAGAAAAGCGGTTTTAATCCGTTTTATACTCCTGCTAAAGGGACATCAGAAGACACAACCAATTAATGTCCTTTTTGATAACTGTGTGCTGCACTATTTGCGTATTGAAGCGCATATTCAAGGCCCGGTTGCGGGGGTATGTAACCGATGGGTTCAGGAGCGCGTTTGAATGGCATTCAAAAGGTCGTCGGTTCGATCCCGATTGTCTCCACCAGATTATAAAAAGCACCTGCTTTTGCAGGTGCTTTTTTTGTTTTTCCAACCTATTTATTTGGGAGCAGGTAGGCAGCTGGATCTGCACTCATTCCTTTATCTCGGATTTCAAAATGCAGATGTGGTCCTGTTGAAAATCCTGTCGATCCAACTTCACCAATTTTTTGACCAGCCTTCACAGTGTCACCTTCCTGAACACTTATCTTGCTCAAATGTCCATACACTGTCGACAAACTATCTCCGTGATCCAGTATAATATACATTCCATATCCTCTGCCTGATGTATAGTCCGTCTGTGTCAACACAACTGTTCCATCCGCTGCCGCAACAACATCTTCTCCAAATACGTCTTGATTTTCCGGATCATTCTCAAGCGAATCTGCAATGTCGATTCCAACATGAAAATCTGTCCCATCATATCGGAAACCATATGGATTTCGAATAACATAATATCCTGGCAATGGCCACGTCATCTGATCTTTTTGTATAGCTGCATTTTCTGCACTATAAAAGTTCAGAATATCTGTCTGGAACTGTTTTTGACGTTCTTCATATGCCTTTGGATCTTTATCGCGAATTACCTTCCATTCTTCCTGTGTTAAGCAAGCTTCTCCTTCCTTGGGACTGATTTCTGTATTCTGACTCATTCCCTGCGGAAACAGAGAACTTTCTTTTTCTGCTGCATAGGCGTCTACAAAACCAACAAATGTCATACTATAAACTGCAATTACAACAGCCATTGCAGTAAGCAAAATTCCTTTTCTTTTCTTTCTAATATCCATAATTGTCTCGAACCTCCTGATAATCTGTTTCTTCTGTTCGAAAAATCCCGTTGTCAGCGGCAGATATTTTTCTTTTTCCCCCTGTAAAAAAGACAGAATAACTGTTCCATATTCTCCCCTTGCCTGCATTCCGCTTCCCTTTAATACTGCATCATCACAGGATTTTTCGATGTCCGCAGATGCCCTTTTTCCCATAATCCACACCAGAGGATGAAACCAATGAACGCTCTGCGCAAGCAAAATCAATAACTTAAGCCATAAATCTTTTCGCTTATAATGACTCAATTCATGGCGCAGCACATAAGAAAGACTCATCTTGTCCAGTTTTCTCTCCGGAAGCAGAATCATCGGTTTCCAAAATCCCATCAGCATTGGAGTGGACAAAATAGAACATTGGTACAAACTGATTTCTCTTTTTATTCCACATTCTTCTTTACAATGGTTAAAAACTTCCATTGTCTGTTCATCCTGTACTTTGATGCTCCACCGCAGGATTTTTCTTCTGGTCTTTTGATAAAGAGCAGCATGTACCAGAAGCGAAAGACCTGCTCCTCCTAACCAAGTCCAGGACAAAATCTCCATAAATGGGATTTCCTTTCTCTGCACCTGTATTTCTCCATGGATTTTGGTCACTTCTGGAGTAGAGGTTATTTCCACAACTGGTTCTGGCATTTCCTCCTGCTCCAGAGAAATCTGATAGGACGGAACCGGTATCGAAATCTGTGGCTGCTCACCTAGGATAGTCGGAAGCAGTAATCTTACCGCCACAATCGCCCAGAGGAAGCAGCTCACCTTAGGTTGGAAATACTTTTGCAGCAAAGGGGAAAGCAACAGAATCGGCACCAGAAGCAGGGTAACAGAAAATGACGTTCCCAACACTGCGCAGAATACAGATTCCAACATGTTACTCCTTTCCCTTTTCCAAAAGGGCTTTGATTTTCTGAATATCATCCTCACTTAAGGCATCATTCTCAATCAAAGCGGCAAACAGCTTGCTTCCCGAATTCTGGTACATCTTTTCCAGAAAGGAAGAGGTTTCTTTTTCCCGATATTCGTCCAGCGACACAAGTGGTGTGTAATGATTGAGACGCCCAATCTTTTCGCATTGAACAAATCCTTTCCCTTCCAGACGATTGAGCGCATTTTGCACCAGCTGCACACTTTTCTTTCCCTTTAAATGCTGCATGATATCACTGGTACTGACCTTTTCTTTTCCATCCCAGATAATCAGCATCACCTCAAGCTCTGAATCCGGCAGACGTTTCCATCGTTCCATTTTACATCCTCCTTTTTGTTTCTTACATGCAAGATATTGTTATACAATCAATTGGTTGTATAACAATCATATCGTGTATTCCTTCATTTGTCAAGAATTTCTTTTCTTATTTTCTAACTTCAGGATCAAACCAGCATAAAAAAATTAATATTATTTCATTTATAATGTCAAAATATAATATTTATGCAAAAATATGTTTGTTTTTTGCATTTTAGAACGTCAAAATTAATAATATAAAGTAAAAAAATTTCATATTCATCAACAAAGTTTATAGTTAATGCCTAAAAATATAATGATATTATTTGGTTATATTATAGAATATCCGCATTTTCACTTTAACTTGTTGAAAAATCGTATATTGCGCTGTATAATATGAATTGTTAACAAATAATGAAAAGTGACTATACGCTTTTCATTTTGAGGAAAATCCTCAAAACCAAATTTAACAAGGGGTGTTGTTATGTTAAGCTTACTTGGCGTAGTTGTTGTTATCATTGGTTTCGCACTGAAACTGGAACCTATCGCCATCATCGTTGTATCTGCCATTGTAACCGCTGTATGCGGCGGAATCAATGTGGTAGATCTGCTGACCTCGGTTGGTACAACCTTTGTAGCAAACCGTAACCAGTTGATCACCATCATTTTGATGATTCTCACCGGTACACTGGAAAAAAATGGTCTGAAAGAAGCCGGCGCTGCTCTGATCAGAAAAGCAAAAGGCTTAACAACCGGTATGTTAATCGCAATCTGGGGTGTTCTGGATGAAATCTTCATCATCTTCAAAATCCCGATTGGCGGTATTCCATCTTATGTTCGTCCTATCCTGATGCCTATGACCCTTGGTATCATCGAATCTAAAGGCTATGAAGTTGCTCCAGAACATGAAGAAACTATCAAAGCTCTCTACGGTAAAGACTACAACGTATCCAACTTCTTTGGTCAGTGTCTGTTTGCTGCAAACTCTTCCGTTCTGCTGATCCAGTCCACTCTGGCAAGCATCGGCTATGAAGTTGACGTAATGCAGATTGTTGCTGTTCAGATTCCAGTTGCTCTGTTTGCAATGCTTGTCAACGCAACTCAGACTCTCATCGTTGATGGACGTATGGTTAAGAAATACTATCCTGATATGAAGAAAAAGGCAGCATAGCAGAAGGAGGAATTTTTCATGTTAACTTACTTTTTAAGTCCGGAGTACACTATCTCCGATAAACTGGTACAGATCATGTACCTTCTTTCCGGTTTCTTCTGCATGTACTGTGGTGTGCGTGCATGGATTGTAAAAGCAAACAAGCACTTCCTGCCAACCGGTTTGTTCTGGTTCACTCTGGGCATCGTTGTTGCATTCGGTCAGTGGCTGCCTCCGCTTGCAAGCGGTATTCTGGTTGCTATCACCTGTATTCCTGCTGCACTTGGTATGGTTAAACGCGGCAATCTGCAGTCCCCAACCAAAGAAGAACAGCAGAAGAACTACAATAAGATCGGTATGAAGATCTTTATCCCTGCATTTGGTGCTGGTGTTTTCTCCATCCTGATTTCCCTGTTCCTGCCTGGCTGGAGCTCGCTGCTTGGTTCTCTGTTTGCAACCATCGTCGGCGTTATCCTGCTGGTAATCTGGAACCGTGAAAACAAAGCTATGACCTTCCTGGAAGAAGGTCGCCGCTTCCTGGATATGACCAGCGCTGTTTACATCATGCCTCTGCTGCTTTCCTGTCTGGGTACAATCTTTACAAACGCTGGTGTTGGTGATGCATTTGCTACCATCTTCGGTAAAATCATCCCACAGGGCAACGTTTATATCGGTATCGTTGCATACGCAGTTGGTATGGTACTGTTCACCATGATTATGGGCAACGCTTTTGCTGCTATCACTGTTATGACCGTTGGTATCGGTGTTCCATTCGTTATCAGCCTGGGTGCAAACCCTCTGTACATGGTAACTCTGGCTATGACCTGCGGTTACTGCGGTACTTTGCTGACTCCTATGGCTGCAAACTTCAACATCGTACCTGGTGTATATCTTGAAGTAAAAGATAAATATTCCATCATCAAAATGCAGCTGATCCCATCTATCCTGATGCTGGTATTCCAGATCATCTACATGTGCCTGATGGTAAATAAGCCTTTTTAGTCTAAAACTGAAAGAAGGGGTCTGATATCAGACCCCTTCTGATTTAATAAATTATTCAGAAAGGCCGTGAGTCGATGTCTTCCAAGATGCAAAAGGGAGCCGACATTGTTATCCACCGCTGGTGTCAGCTGAAACGCGGAGAAAAACTACTGATCATCACCGATCATTCTCATTTAAGAGAAAGTGCTGCTCTGCAAAAATCTGCTGAGATCATCGGTGCTTTTGTCGTCACAATTGTTATCCCGGAAAACTGTACCCAGGCCGGCACCCTATTTGATTCCATGCTGGAATTTTTGCTCAGCAATGATGTCATCATCGGTGCCACCAACTACTCTCTGATTACTACCCGTGCTGTCCGGGAGGTTTTAACCCACGGCAGCCGGTATCTTTCTCTTCCCCTTTCTACCAATAATGGCCGTTCCATGCTTGCGTTTGACTTTATGGGAATGGACCCGGAAGAAGCCAGAAGATGTTCTGCCAACATGATTCATTATCTCAATGAATCGGATACTGTGCGCATTACAACGCCGCTCGGAACAAACTTGACCTTTGGAAAGAAAGGAAGAACTGCCGGACTGTTTCATGGCATGGCATCCCATCCTGGACAGGTCGGCTCTTCCAGCTTTGAGGTCTATATTGGTATCGAAGAAACCAAAACCAATGGACATGCTGTTCTAGACGGTTCTATGGGTTATGTTGGACGTCCTCCAGAACATATTCAGCTGGAATTTCGTGATGGACGTTTGGTATCGATTGAACATAACGAATCCGGCATCTTTTTGCAGGATTACATGGAACGTTTTGGTGATTCTGGCATTTTTGTTGCAGGCGAACTTGGAATCGGACTGAATAAAAAGTCCCGTTGTCTGGGAAACTGTTATATTGAGGATGAATCCACCTACGGTACCTTCCACATTGGAATGGGAAGAAACCTTGCTCTTGGCGGTGTCCATGATGCTGCCGGACATTTTGATCTTGTTTTTCACTCTCCGACCATTTATGCCGGAGATGTTGTAATTATGAAAGACGGACTTGTTGTTGCGTCTTAAATAAAACGTAAAGGAGAATGTACCATGAAAGTTGTTGTTACTGGTTTCCAGCCTTTTGGCAAAGAAACAATGAATCCATCTTTTGAGGCAGTTCGCCTGCTCCCAGATGAAATCAAAGGTGCTCAGATCGTAAAGAAAGAAATTCCTGTTGTATTCCGTAAAGGCGGTCAGACTGTTCAGGAAATTGTACGCGCTGAAAAACCAGACATTGTTATTCTGGTTGGACAGGCTGGCGGCAGAACTTCCATGAACGTTGAACGTGTTGCAATCAACTGCGAAGATTGCCCAACTGGTTTCCCAGACAACGAAGGTAACTGCCCACAGGGTGAAAAAATTTATGAAGACGGTCCTGATGCATACTTTGCAACCGTTCCTGTAAAGGCAATGGTTAAGAAAATGATGGACAATGGTGTCCCTGCTGCAATTTCCAACACTGCTGGAACCTATGTCTGCAATGACCTGATGTATCATCTGCTGTATCAGCTCAAACATGAGTTCCCAAATGCACGCGGTGGTTTCATCCATGTTCCATATGCAACCATCCAGAATCATCCAAACATGGCTTCCATGACCATCGAAGAGATGAGCAAAGGTCTTGCACTCTGCGTTGAGGCTGCAATTGAAAATGAACATGACATCACTGCTGCAAGTGGTGCTACCCATTAGTAACTGGAACGTGTCCCTCATACTTCAGGGACACGTTTTCTCTTAGGAGGTTTTGTATGTTTTCTTTCTTTAAAAAAAAGCAACCATTTTCTGTCAGAATCAAAGAGTATGACAATGTTCGATTAATTGCCGGCATGGAGATCATAACCTGTCGAAAAAGCATGAAAAAAGATGTTTCTCAACTTCAGAAAAAAGTTCAGCAGCATCAGTCCGAGCTCAGGGAACTTTCCAACCCGAGCGGTACCATGGTCATCTCAACAACACCGGATGAAACAGGCAATTTTTCTTACTTTCTTGGGGCATGGGTTGATATTGAAGAACAGGAACCTCCTTTTATTGTAAAACAGCTTCAGCCCGGACTGTATGCCCACATCCAGGTAGATTTTTCCGTTCCAGAAAACCTTACTTTAAATGTAGCAAAAGCAAAACACTATTTTTTTGAAAAATGGCTTCCGGACTCCGGTTACAAGGTGGTTGACGGCATTGATTCCATCGAGTTGTACGACCGCCGCAGCCAGATTGGGCTTCCTTCCATCGACCTCATTTTTCCCTTGGAAAAGAAATAATTTGTAAAAGCCTGTTTTCTGATCTGGAAAAACAGGCTTTTTGTTCTATTTGGTTGTTCTACAGAACATCTTTACATTTTTTGACTTTTCCTGTACAATCTAAATAAATAAAGCTTTTGCTTTTCTTTTCATTGGTCTACACTTTTCAATCAGAATAAATTTATTTTAAAAAGGACAGGAAATCTATGGACGTTATTCAGAAAATTCACAACCTTTATCCCGAAATGACTCGTAAGCAGAAGAGTATTGCCGACATTCTGCTGGAATCTCCGGAAGACATTGCCTACATTACACTGGCTAATTTGAGCCAGAAAACTTCCTCTTCCGAGCTGACTCTGCTTCGATTTTGCCAGAAACTGGGATATTCTAACTTTCTTGAGATGAAAGCAGCCTTTCGTGAACATACTCAAAGTATGGTTAAGCTGCTTTCCTCCCCACAGTATTTTGTTCCGGATGCTACTATCACCGATGTGGAGGGAAAATCCGAACTTCTCCGTCAAATCTGCCGGGAAGAAGCGGAAGCCAGCCAGCGCTTTTTCTCTTCCCTGGATCTGCTTTCTATTATCTCTGCTGCTGAAGCTATCCGCGGCGCAAAACGCATCTTTATCTGCGCTCATGATATTTCACATGTCCTGGCAGAATTCCTGTATGCCCGCTTAAAGCTTCTCTATTTTGATGTATGCTTAATCGATCTGACCGATCTTAACGATACACAGGATAAGCTGGATATGCTCACCTCTCAGGATCTGGTCATCTTTATCGCTTTTCCAAAATATTATTATCCATTGGCAAGTATCGCTAAAAACGCATTTTCTCATGGAGCAACTATCCTCACCATCACAGACAGTGTCTCTTCCCCAACAGCACAGTACAGCAAGCATCTGCTTGTTTGCTACACCGCAACCCGCGTTTTCTATAACTCGCTGACTCTGCCGATGGCGATGGCAAACCTGCTGTTGTCCTATCTGGTTATCGATCTTGGACCAGACTATCGCAGCCGGGATTTGAGCAATGCGCCGGATGACAAAAAAGCATAAAACAAAAAATCCGCCCTGATGGGCGGATTTTTTATATTGCTAAATATGAAAAAAAAATTATTCAGCAACTACTTCTTTAACAGTTTCTGTTGCTGGTTCAGCTGGAACGATAACTTCAGCTTCAACGGTTTCAGTTACTTCTTCAGCCGGAACAAGAACAGCTGCTTCAACAAATTCCTCTTCAATTGGTTCTACTTCAACTGGTGTTGTAGAAAGTCTGAAGTTAAAATGTGCTGTTGTAGCATCATTATAACCTTTTACTGTAATTCTAAAGTGATATGTACCATTGCCAATGTATTCTACATAATTGTCTGTACCTGGGCAATCCAAAGTAAGTTCATATCCCTCGATAACCTGTACTGTAAAATTAACAGTAATATCTTTTGTTGGCTGCCAGAATGGTGTTTCAAATTTTACAGTCTCATTCAGATCCATTTCAATTTCGGAACCACCATCCACGCTATAGGTTACACTCTGAACACCTTCATCTGCGCCAGCATAAGTAATGCTATAGTCTCTTCTTCCAGCACCACTCTCTGCTTCTTCTGTTTGTACAAGGTAAACCACATTATTTTCTACACCAATTGTGAGGACTTTACCTGTGATAAGATTATAGCCTTCTGCATCATAGCCATGTTCAAATAACCATGCTGCATTAATTTCGTCTCCATAAGTAGCTTCTGTTTCTACCTCACGATGAACATTAGTTTTATCATTGGTACAATACTTAATGGTAAGAGGATACTTATTGACATCATATCTTGCTTCTACTTCGATTACATTGTTTTCATCTGCAGAAGCAATCATATCTTCTGTAAACAGATCTCCATCTTTTATACCATAACCAATTGTGGTGTTTGTACCTGCAATTCTCCATCCCGCAAAGGTATGACCTTCTTTGTCAGCAGGATTTTTAATTTCAATAGCTTCTCCAATTTGTGCACTACCAACAGATTGTCCTTCTGTATCTACAAAAGTATATTCAATTTTTTTTGTTTCCAAATTAAAGAAAACATCATCTCCATAGCACCATGCTTCTGCACCTTTATCGGTAAACTGGAATTTATAAGTATCCTTATCTACTGCTTCAAACTTTGCATCACCTACATTACCTTTGAGCTCAGAAAGCATATATCCTGGCATTACGTCTACATTAAAAGTAGTAACGTTTGTATAGCTGTCACGCCATGCAATTGTACCAGTCTTGGTAGTAATGGTCTGTCCTTCTTTTACTTCACCGTTAAAGGTTCCATTACTATCGGATGCGGTTACACTTTTGATACCTTCATCACCATCTACATATTGAAAATGGTAATTTGCAGGTGCTCCATCTTTCCAGTTAAGTGCTGCAACTGCTGGAGTCATTGCTGCAGACAGCAATGTTGCTGCCATCAGGCTGCACAGAACATGTCTTTTTTTCATGAATGTTTTCCTCCTCGGTTTTTGTCTATGATTTCGCTTCCAGCTTCGCAAAATTTTTATTTGTGAAGTTTTTGCCTTCCTATTATATCATAATAAAAATTTTTTTCTATACATATGATTAAAATTCGTTAGTATACACAATTTCATCCTATATGAAATCATTAAATATATAGAATATTTCTTGTTATATTAGATTTTTTTATAAAATTAGATTTTTGTTTATAAAATTCAAATTTATAATACTTTTATTTTAGTAATATGTATTATTTATTTCCTTTTTAAAAAGACAAATCTTTTAGTAAAAAATAAATTCTTATTTTTTACTAAAAACTATCTTACCTTATTTTTAACAATATACTGAAATTATTCTTCCACCATTTTTTCTTCTGCTGCAAACAAAATCATAACAGGAGATTTGTTCTCAGCATCCTGTTCTGCCAAGCTGTGCGAACAGAAAAACTCAATTCCCTGTTCCTCTGCTTCTTGAGAGAGCTGCTGTGCTCTGTTTAAAAATTCCTGCTGCTGTTGACTTGCTTCCAAAATATCACTTCCCAGCCACAAAAGCAGGCTGCGTTCTTCATAAGGCTCTTCATGGGTAAAGTTTGTAAAACGAATAATGATATCCTCCAATTGACCAAACACATCAAAGCCTTCTTCCAGTGTCTGCTGGGCAAGCATAGCAAACAGGCGCACAACATCCTGTTCGTCTTTCTGTGAGGTCTTTACGAAAGCTGCATCATATTTCTCCGGCAGAATCTCCGGTGCACTCTGAGCAAACCACAGGAGCATACACGGGCATTCTTCAATCAGGGAATCGATCTCCCCCTCAATTCCAACTGCCAGCAAAATTTCCAGAGACTGGCAAAACTCCTCTACTTCCTCCTTGCTCATTTTAGAATAATCTGCACTCTTAATATTCTCTCCTGTAATCTGGCAATTCTTTCCTTCTCCGTACAGGATACCAACCTGCTTTAACTGATCAATCATTTGTTTTCCTCCTTTTCCCTAATAGCAAGACAGGGACGGCTTTTGCACCATCCCTGTATCTTTTTTCATTATTTGCTTTCTCCGACCCAGCGTTCTGCTGTTTCCAGCACCGCCCGGTGTTCTTTCAGGCTCTGCGGAACATTGATAATTCTCTGGTTTTTGCTTCCGCGAAAACGTGCTTCCAGCGTTCTCTGTTCCATCAAAAATGGTCCGTCCACCAGAATATCAATGTTTTCCAACAGCTTCATCTGCTCCGGTGTACCGTCCAGCAGCTGTTCAAAGGTATAGCCGCTGTACGCCGCAACCTCATAGCCGTTTTCATGCAGCAGCTTTGCAAGTTCTGCATGTTCTGCCGCCTGAGAAAACGGTTCTCCTCCTGAGAGGGTAACCCCACGGATCAGAGGATTTTTCTTTACCATCGACAAAATATCCTGTGGTTCCATTCTGGTGCGCTCACTAAACTCCCAAGTCTCCGGATTCTGGCAGCCTGGGCAGTGGTGCGGACATCCCTGACAAAATACCGTCAGGCGGATTCCAGGACCATCCACGATACTTTCGCCGACGATTCCCGCTACATTAATGCTCATGATTATTTACATCCGCAGGACAGGCCATGTTTTACACGGTCATGCTCTTCTGCCTTCTTAGCGTCGTTCCATTTATCCATGGTACCAACCAGATAACCGGTAATACGGCGGATTCTTTCAAAGCTAACATCTTTTCCTACTGTGGACTGTCTCTGCATTGCGGACATAAATCATTTCTCCTTTATCTTTATTTCAATTACTTTTTAATAGGCTTATTCAATACCGCGGAAGGTTGGGATATCCGGATACTGTTTGCGAAGCTGTGCCAGCTTTTCTGGGCTGATTGCTTCACCATCGCGTCTGCCGCAGCGTGGGCATACATCGCCGATTACGCCGACATAGCCGCAAACCGGGTCACGGTCAACCGGATGGTTGATCGAACCATAACCGATTCCTGCATCGTGCATGCAGCGAACAACCGATTCAAACGCATCTACGTTGTTGGAGGTATCTCCATCCAGCTCAACATAGCTGATATGACCTGCATTGGTCAGTGCATGGTATGGTGCTTCCTTCTGGATCTTCTCAAATGCACTGATGTTGTACCATACCGGAACATGGAAGGAGTTTGTATAATAGTCACGGTCTGTAACACCCGGAATGATTCCGTAGCGTTTTTTATCCATACGGATAAATCTGCCGGACAAGCCCTCTGCCGGTGTTGCCAGCAGGGTGAAATTCATCTTGGTTTCCTGACTTCTGCGGTCGCAGTAAGCACGCATGTAACGAACAATCTCCAGACCTTTCTGCTGCATCTCATCGCTTTCGCCGTGGTGATGACCATAAAGAGCGGTCAGGGTTTCTGCAAGACCGATGAAACCAATCGAAAGTGTGCCGTGCTTGAGCACTTCACGAACCTCGTCATTTGGTCCGAGCTTGTCGCTGTCGAGCCATACACCCTGTCCCATCAGGAATGGGTAGTTGTATACACGTTTGGATGCCTGAATTTCAAAACGGTCCAGCAGCTGGTTTGCTACCAGATCCAGCATCTCATCCAGTTTCTGATAGAAGACCTTTTCGTCGTGGTTTGCTTCGATTGCCAGACGTGGAAGGTTGATCGAAGTAAAGGACAGGTTTCCTCTGCCGTAGCTGATCTCTCTGGATGGGTCATAAACGTTGCCCATAACGCGGGTACGGCATCCCATGGTTGCTACTTCTGTTTCCGGACGTCCTGGTTTATAGTACTGGAGGTTAAATGGAGCATCCAGGAAGATGTAATTCGGGAACAGTCTCTTTGCACTTACTTTGCAGGAGAGTTTGAACAGGTCGTAGTTTGGATCGCCCTCGTTGTAGTTAACCCCTTCTTTTACCTTAAATACGTGGATTGGGAAGATGCAGGTTTCGCCGTGTCCCAGACCTGCGTCAGTTGCAAGCAGGATATTGCGGATAACCATTCTGCCCTCTGGGGTAGTGTCAGTTCCGTAGTTGATCGAGCTGAATGGAGTCTGTGCACCTGCACGGGAATGCATGGTGTTCAGATTATGTACAAAGCCCTCCATTGCCTGATAGGTGTCACGATCCGCTTTGCGGTTTGCTCTGCGGCGAGCTACCTCAACCAGGTGAGCTGCTTTTTCTTGTGGAATGTTGTATTTCTTTGTGATCTGTTCGGATACCGTTGCATCAAATTTTTCTGCATCGGTTTCCAGACGTGGGGACATGCCGGTAGCTTCCTTCACATCTGCAAGGATTTTGGTAACATTGTCCTTCTCGTCTTCAGTATCCAGGAAATCTTCCAGACCTTCGGTCAGCTTATTAGTGTAAGCCTTGCGGAAGGTCTTTGCAACGCCCAGAGCCATGCCGTAATCAAAGTTTGGAATGCTCTGACCACCGTGCTGATCGTTCTGGTTGGACTGAATTGCAATTGCTGCCAGCGCTGCATAGCTCTGGATGCTCTGTGGCTCACGCAAAAATCCGTGACCGGTAGAGAATCCGCCATCGAACAGATTAACAATATCAATCTGGGTGCAGGTAGTGGTCAGAGAGTAAAAATCAAAGTCGTGGATGTGAATATCACCCTCACGATAAGCCTTTGCCTGCTGTGGAGTTAACAGATATGCCTCATTGTATGCTTTTGCACCAGCAGTACCGATCTGGAGCATGCTGCCCATTGCAGTATTGCCGTCGATGTTTGCGTTATCGCGCTTTACATCGCTCTGTCTTGCATCCACCTTGGTGATCTCATCGATGGTTTTCATCAGGCTTGTGTTCGCCTCACGAATACGGGTACGGTTTGCGCGGTAGAGAATATACTGCTTTGCTACCTCGTCAAATCCCATGCGCATCAGCTCGTGCTCCACAATGTCCTGGATCTCTTCAATCTTTGGTGGGGTCTGCTGATAATGTTCATCCAGATGGCGGCTGACCGCTTCTGTCACCGCTGCTGCTCCCTGTGACGCCGTACAGCCGGCTGCTTTCATTGATTTCTCGATCGCTGCAAGAATCTTGCCGCTGTCAAAATCGACGACACGACCGTCTCGTTTGATGACTTTTGTTATCATGCCAATCCCCTTCTCTATCGTAACCTAAAAATTCATTTATCTGCAAATATTAAAGCTAGTATACACTTTGTATTGGTGTTTTCATCAATACTTTGTGTTGCCTTGTCATTTATACCACTATATCTGGGTATTGTCAAGTCAGAGAAAATGGAAGCAAATAAAAGAAAACCTATGATTTTTGACGCTTAATCCCCTCTAGTTCACTTTCCATCTTTTTTTGAGATCCACAAGATTTTGGGAATGGCACAAAAATATCCTGTTTTTGTTGGGGGCTTATGACAAGAGTTACAAGAATACTATATTAGTATAGTTTAACTTTTCCACACGACTTTTCACATTTTTTTCGCTTTTCCTCAACAGTCAAAAAATAGCCATTACCCATTGTATAAATTACAAATTCTGGGATTTCTGCAAAATTACTATGGCTATGAAATTTATCCTCTTTCTGACCCTCTTATTATAAAACAGCATTTCACAAAGAAAAGTGTCCGCATAATGCGGACACTTTTCTTCTGCTTCATCCTTATTTATCCCAAAAGTTCATTTGCAAAACGGTTGAGCTGTTCACATGGTTCCTGTTTGGTACGGTAACCAACCCCATCAATCACTACAAACGGGTTATATCCCATAATAGAACGTTTTGTCCCATCGGTCATGGTAATAGTAAATATCACACCTTGCCCTGCATAATCAGTATAAGATTGATCCTTTTGATAGGTAACAATCTGGGAAATCAACGTTGCTGCCTGCTGTATTTGTTCTGGTTCCAGTTCGATTGTCACATCCGGCGGTGTCAATGTTACCGTCATGGAGGCAATCTGCTCTGCCTTCAAAGATCGAAATGGGCGCTTTCCCATCATCATAACAGCTGCCAATACCAGCAAAATGATCACGGTTACAATAACAGCATATTTCTTGTTCTTCATTCTGCCTCTCCCTTTCATAAAAGTTTTAAAAAGGCTCAGCCTTCCTACCTTTAAAGTGCAAAACAGAGACCTTTTTTATTGTGGTTTTGAGCAAAAAGTTTTTCCCTATACACTTTATCATAAAATGAGCAGAGTTGCGATATGGTGTCCAGCTTCAAACTTGTAAGCTGACCGGAGCTTGAAATCTTCAAGTCCGTTTCTGTTTTATACCAAAAAAATACCAGACCCTAACAGGTATCATGATATCTTCTTTATCCTAAATTATTTCTGTACCTAGTATGCTGACCGGAGCTTGAAATGTTCAAGTCCGTTCCTGTTTTATACCAAAAAATGCCAGACCCTAACAGGTATCATGATATCTTCTTTATCCTAAATTATTTCTGTACCTAGTATGCTGACCGGAGCTTGAAATGTTCAAGTCCGTTCCTGTTTTATACCAAAAAATGCCAGACCCTAACAGGTATCATGATAACTTCTTTATCCTAAATTATTTCTGTACCCAGTGTGCTGACCGGAGCTTGAATGGTTCAAGTCCGTTCCTGTTCTATACCAAAAAAATGCCAGACCCATATAGGTCTGGCATTTTTTTTGGTGCCGCTGACCGGACTTGAACCGGTACGGATTTTACTCCGAGGGATTTTAAGTCCCTTGTGTCTGCCTATTCCACCACAGCGGCATTTTCCTTATAAAAAGTACTGTAATATGATACAATATTTTCCACAAGAAGTCAAGTCCTATCCCAGATTCTTTCTATCTTCTGTATGCATATAAAAAAAGAATCCGTTTTCCATTCTTCTCAAAACGTTTCTTAGAGTCAGTGTTCCAACCCTTACAAAACTGTTCTTCCGCTTTTCCCAAAAAGTGCGGGACGAAAGCCGGATGAAGATTGTGGATACCGGATTCTTTTTACCGGTATCCCTTCTTTCGAAACAGGAAAAGGAGTGATAACCGGATTTTTTGTTTCCCCTTTCCGGGATTTATGCCTTCCACCGAAAAGAGGTGTACCGGCTTTCATCCCGCAAACGCTTTATCTAACAAGGAATGGGTGAAACAATTATAGTTTGTGCTTGTTTTTTTCCTTTATTCATGCAAAAAAATATTTTTTGAGAAGCACAAGCCCTTGAAAAAAAATCCGCCTTGTGCTATCATAATTAAGTTAGGTTATGATGCGGGAGAAGTCTGTTCATTTAGCAGTTTCCGCTGATTTGTTTATCATTAGGAGGTTTCCCATGGGCGTAATTGATATCATCTGTGGTATTGTTCTGATTCTTGCTTCCATTATGATCATCGCTCTTGTTTCCATGCAGGAAAGCAAGAGAGGCATGTCTGCCCTGACCGGCGGCCAGTCTGAAGCGGTTAATCGTAACTATGGCAGAACCAGAGACGCTTTGCTGGTAAAAGGCACAAAGATTCTGACTGTTGTCTTCTTTGCTCTGACCATTCTTGTTTCGATTATCGACAAGTTTACCGCTTAATTTACCACCAAAACTTAACGGCAAAAAACGGACAGGTTTTCCCTGTCCGTTTTTATCTGCACAAAAATAACCCCTCTCCGGTTTTCTCCTGGAAAGGGGTTTTCTTTTTCCTTAAAGTGAGCAAGCACATAAGCCGGGTTCTGTTGTGATGACAATCTATCTAGACCGGCGATTGCTCGACGGTTCAAGCCACATAGACCGCTGACAAAGTCATAAAAGGTGCGACGGGCCGCCGCAGATCTTTTGCAGTCACGGTGTTGCTTCGGATAGGGTTTACATGGCAGTGCAGTCTCCTGCACCCCGGTGAGCTCTTACCTCGCCTTTCCACCCTTACCGGGAATTCCCGGCGGTATCTCTCTGTTGCACTGTCCCTAAAGTCGCCTTCGGCTGCCGTTAGCAGCTATCCTGCCCTGTGAAGCCCGGACTTTCCTCATTCGGAGATCTCTCTCCGCCCGCTGCCATCCTGCTTACTCACCCTAGGATTATAGCCTATTTTGCAAAGATAGTCAATCCTTCAAATTTATACAAATCATTGAAAACTGACTGTTTTGGGTTTATAATAATTCTTGTACTTTTCTGGGATAAAGTGCACAGATACTTCTCTCAGGATATTTTTCAGCTATTCTTTTAGAAAGGAAGCACAAAATATGAGCATCAAAAATCCATATCTTCAAAAAGTTTATCAGCAGGTTTGTCAGCGTGACGCAAACGAACCTGAATTTTTAAATGCAGTGATGGAAGTTCTTTCCACCCTGGAACCAGTCATTGAAAAACATCCGGAATATGAAGCTGCCGGACTGATCGAGCGTCTGGTTGAACCGGAACGTGCCGTACAGTTCCGCGTTGCATGGCAGGACGATCAGGGCAAAACCCAGGTTAACCGTGCATTTCGCGTTCAGTTTAATTCCGCAATCGGTCCATATAAGGGCGGTCTGCGCTTTCATCCAAGCGTAAATCTTTCAATCATCAAATTCCTTGCCTTCGAACAGACCTTCAAAAACAGCCTGACTGGTCTGCCAATGGGCGGCGGCAAGGGCGGCAGCGACTTTGATCCAAAGGGAAAATCTGATGCTGAAATCATGCGCTTCTGCCAGAGCTTCATGACCGAGCTTTCCCGCTACATCGGCGCGGAAACCGACGTTCCAGCTGGAGACATCGGTGTCGGCGGCAGAGAGATCGGCTATCTGTTCGGTCAGTACAAGCGCCTGCAGAACCGTTTCTCCGGCATTCTGACCGGAAAAGGACTTTCCTACGGCGGTTCGCTTGTCCGCACTCAGGCAACCGGCTATGGTCTGCTGTACTTTGTTCAGGAAATGCTTTCGGTTATGGCAAATGACAGTGTAAAGGATAAAGTAACCGTCATCTCCGGTTCGGGCAACGTTGCCATCTATGCTGCTGAAAAAGCACAGGAACTGGGAGCAAAGGTGGTTGCTCTCTCCGACTCCAACGGTTATATTTATGATAAAAACGGCATTGACCTTAACGTTGTAAAACAGATTAAGGAAGTTCGCCGTGGACGCATCCGCGAATATATTGATGCTGTTTCTTCTGCTGAATATCATGAAGGCTGCCGCGGCATCTGGGGCATCCCATGCGAGATTGCACTTCCATGTGCTACTCAGAATGAATTGCTGCTGGAAGACGCTCAGAAGCTTATTGCAAATGGTGTAAAACTGGTTGCTGAAGGTGCAAACATGCCTTGTGCTCTGGATGCAATCGCTGCTTTCCAGAACTCTGGCGTTCTGTATGCTCCTGGTAAAGCTGCAAACGCAGGCGGCGTTGCTACCAGCGGTCTGGAAATGTGCCAGAATGCAATGAAATATTCCTGGAGCAAAGAAGAAGTTGACCAGAAGCTGCATCAAATTATGGTCGGTATCTTCCACGATGCTTACAATGCTGCAAAAGAATACAACATGGAAAACGAGCAGCATCAGGCAAACCTGCTTGCCGGTGCAAACATTGCTGGTTTTGCCAAAGTTGCTGATGCCATGATGGCTCAGGGCATTCTGTAATTTTGATCAAAGAAAAAGACCCGATGATTTGGTAAATACCAAATCATCGGGTCTTTTGTTATTCTTCTCTTTTTCTGACAGGAAGCCATACCTCAAAAACAGAATCCTGCGGATTCGGGGTAAGATACGCCTCGATATCCGGCGCGTCTGCATACTCATATCCGGAAGAAGGAAGCCAATCGGTAAAAATCCTGCGTTCTAAGTCCCGAATCGCTTCCGGCATCCTCCCCTTTCCGGAAAAGACTGCCCAATCCGATTCTGGTACCAGCAGACTCTCCATTGTGTCCGGCAGCACTTCTCCCTGTTTGGACGCAACTCCGATATAATATCTCCACTCGTCTTTTATCATGCCGCAGACTCCCAAAAGTCCATTGGGATACTCACCTGATGGAACTAATTTTTGCACAAGACCTGCAATCACTCCGGTGATAGCTGCATCGGTCCACATCTGTGGAATAATCTGTGCGTTTTGTTCCATCGTAGCTCCAACAATACGGCTGATTCCAACAACATAAAAAGGTGGTTTGTGCTCCATGCGATATTCCATCTGTTCTGCCCCCTTAATCGTAATCTGGAAGCGGATTCTGGGATAGGCTTTCAGCTTAACACCCTCTTTTTTTGCCTCGGATGGTGTAACTCCATGAACTGTCTGAAATGCCCGATTAAACGCAGTCGGAGAATCATATCCATAGAAAAGCGCGGTATCCAGCACCTTTTCTCCAGCTCTGAGATGCCCTGCTGCCAGAGTCATCCTGCGCCGGCGCAGATATTCAGACAAGGTCATCCCTGCAAGATAGGAAAAGATGCGCTGATAATGATATGCTGAGCATCGTGCGATTTTTGCCGCTTCCCCCGTAATCTGTTCCAGCTGCATATTTCCTTCCAACTGCTCCTCGATATAATCAAGAGAGCGATTTAATTCCAAAAGCCATTCCATCCCAATTTCCTCCCTGCCATCAATATAACAGATCTGGAAAGAAAAATCCTCTCTTTTTCCGATCAGATTTTAGCAGATAGTTTATCTACATCTGCGTCATTTTCAAAAAATCGCCTCGAGATGGCAGATCTTTTGCTAGATAGCGGTGTTCATCCTCGAACATTCCCTGCTCATACACCACCGCTTCGGATACTGTGGAGCCTTTTGTCAGCTTCATTACCTGAATACCCTGCTGATCCTTGGTCGCCTTTGCCTGCATCAATCCGGTCGGCAAAATAAGCATTCTGCCATTGCTTGCAGTAATCAGGACATTGGTGTCTTCACGGATACATAATACAGCGCTCAGCGGCTCCTTCATGCTGTAAGCATTGAGCAGTTTCTTTCGGTTTGTCTTGGTTTCATAGGAATTGAGATTTACCTTTGCCACCTTACCATTCTGGAAGAAGAACAGCATATAGCCGGCAAAATCAGAGGTAACCGCCATATAAACTGCATTTTCCCCTTCGTCCATTCCAAGTTTTGCCGGAACAAAATCGCCTAGAACACTTGCCTTGGTATCCTCAAAGTCGCAGGCTCTTGCTTTGTAGACCTGACCCTTATCGGTGAAGAACAGAAGGTTATCGGTGTTGTTTCCTTCCACATGCTGCATCACGCGGTCTCCCTCTTTGAGGTACTGCTCACTGGACATGCGGTAGGACTGCGGTGTAATTTTCTTGAAGTAACCCTCTTTGGTAAAGAACAGGTTGACCGGATAATTTTCGATGGTTTCCTCTTCTGTAAAGGTCTTGACCTCTTCGTGCATCAAAAGCAGAGTCTTTCTTGGCTGAGCATAGTTTTTGATCACATTTTTAAGCTCAGTAATAATGATCTTGCTGATCTTTTTCTGGTCATCCAGGATAGACTGCATCTGCTCAATTTCATCGGCAAGAGAGTCAACCTCTTCGGTCCGTTTGAGAATATATTCCTTATTAATATGTCGAAGCTTGATCTCCGCTACATATTCTGCCTGTACCTCATCAATTCCAAAGGCAATCATGAGGTTTGGAACAACCTCTTCTTCCGATTCCGTTTCTCGAATGATGCGGATTGCCTTGTCGATATCAAGCAAAATCTTCTGCAAACCCTGCAGCAGATGGAGCTTTTCCTTTTTCTTGTTGAGGTCAAAATAGACCCTTCTGCGGACACACATCCTGCGGAAAGCAATCCACTCTTCCAACAGTTCCCGCACGCCCAGTACCTTTGGCGTTCCGCCAATCAGAACATTGAAGTTACAGGAAAAGCTGTCTTCCAATGGGGTGAAACGGTAGAGCTTCTGCATCACTGCGTCCGGGTCTGCGCCGCGCTTGAGGTCAATCGCAAGCTTCAAGCCGGAAAGGTCGGTTTCATCACGCATATCCGAGATTTCTCGAATCTTGTTTGCCTTGATCAGATCGACCACCTTATCGATAATTGCTTCAGTGGTGGTGGTTGGTGGAATTTCGGTGATTTCGATGCAGTTGCAGCTCTTATCATAACGATAACGTGCCCTGACCTTAAAAGAACCGCGTCCGGTCCGGTAGATCTTGTCCATCTCTGCCGGATTGTAGATAATCTGTCCGCCGCCCGGAAAATCCGGTGCAGTCAGCGTCAGGGAAAGTTCATGGTTTGGATTCTTAATCAGCTCGATGGTGGTGCTGCACACCTCTTCGAGGTTAAATGGACAGATAGAGCTTGCCATACCTACCGCGATGCCGGTGTTTGCGTTGACCAGCACCGATGGAAAGGTCACCGGCAGCAGGGTCGGTTCCTTGAGCTTGTTGTCGTAGTTATCCACAAAATCTACCGTGTCCTTGTCGATATCCCGAAACAGCTCCTGACAGATTGGGTCCAGCTTTACTTCGGTGTATCGGGAAGCTGCAAATGCCATATCACGGGAATATGCCTTACCGAAGTTACCCTTAGAATCGACATAAGGGTGCAAAAGTGCTTCGTTTCCGCGGGAAAGACGCACCAGTGTTTCATAGATTGCCATATCTCCATGCGGATTTAATTTCATGGTGGAACCGACAACATTTGCTGATTTGGTTCTTGCACCGCTCAGCAGTCCCATCTTATACATGGTGTACAAGAGTTTTCGATGGGATGGCTTAAAGCCGTCAATCTCCGGAATTGCCCTGGACACGATGACGCTCATCGCATAGGGCATATAGTTTTTTTCCAGTGTACTGGTAATTTTCTGGTCAATTACCTCTCCGGCATGTTCAATATATGCCTTTGCATCCGATGGATGGGAGGAACGTTCTGTTTGTTTTTTTCGTGCCATAATTTTTTCCTTCTCTGATGATAGCATTGATTACCCGCAAGGACGGGTCGTTAGCAAAAAACAAAAAGTTTTACTCAATTTTTTTCAAAAAATTGCGGTTTCCAAAGGCAGAGCCTTTGAGCGCACTCCGCAGAGTGCGAAACATCCTAAACAAAACAATATAAATATAAAAACGATAGGGGCAGTAAAGCTGTTTCGATGCTGTGGTACGTTAATACCTGGCTAAGCTGGCTTAGCCTAATTGAGAACGCAGATTCAAAAAATTCAGAAGTGAGTTTCTGCCGTCAAAAATCATCCACCGGATAATTTTTGAGTTCACTCCCTACAAACAATCAGTTCGTGAAAACTTTTTCTCTTGCAAAATAGTTTTTGCAGATGTGCGAAGCACTTCTGCTACTTTCCAAAATGCGCCTGACGATATGAGTTGAACAAGTTCAACTCGAGTTTTCGCTCGTTGCGACGAGCGACTAAAGACTCTGCCTTTAGAATCCGCCACCTTTTGTAAAAGGTGGACGAAAACTTCTGTTTTTGTTCTAACGCAGTTTCATCATGATAAATCCAATTCGTCCAGATACTGTGCCCCATTTTCTGCGATATACGACTTTCTGCCCTCCAGATTGTCACCCAGCAAAAGGGAGAACATCGCTTCGGTCGCCTCGGCATCTTCCGGAGAAACCTTGATCAGCCTTCTGGTTTTCGGGTTCATGGTGGTCAGCCACATCATGTCCGGTTCGTTCTCACCAAGTCCTTTGGAACGCTGTACATCCACCTTCTGCCCTTCCAGCTTGCTGAGAATTTCTGCCTTTTCCGCATCGGAATAAGCAAAATAGGTCTTGTCCTTATGACGAATCTCAAACAGCGGTGACTCCGCGATATAGACATATCCCTTTTCGATCAGGGTTGGTGTCAAACGGTAGAGCATGGTCAGAATCAAGGTTCTAATCTGGAAACCGTCCACGTCGGCATCGGTACAGATGACAACCTTGTTCCAGCGCAGTCCATCCAGATGGAAGGTGGAAAGCTCCTTGTTTGCTTTGGAAGTGACCTCAACACCGCAGCCAAGCACCTTGATAATATCGGTAATAATTTCATTTTTGAAAATCTTGTCAAAATCTGCTTTCAGACAGTTGAGGATCTTACCTCTGACCGGAATAATCGCCTGGAACTGTGCGTCACGTCCCAGCTTACATGCGCCCAGCGCCGAGTCACCCTCTACAATATAGATTTCGCGTTCATTGACATCCTTGGAACGACAGTCCACAAATTTTTCCACACGATTTGCAAGGTCGATCGAACCTGCCAGCTTCTTTTTGAGGTTAAGTCTTGTCTTTTCTGCATTTTCACGGCTTCGTTTATTAATCAGAACCTGTTCTGCAATCTTGACTGCTTCGTCCGGATTCTCGATAAAGTAAACTTCCAGCTGACGTTTGAGGAAATCGTTCATTGCCTCATAGATAAACTTGTTGGTAATTGCCTTTTTGGTCTGGTTTTCATAGGAAGTCTGGGTGGAAAAAGAGGAAGAAACTAAAATCAGACAATCCTCCACATCCTGGAAGGTGATCTTGCTCTCATTTTTCAGATATTTCCCGTTTTGTTTTAAATAACCGTCAATCTTGGAAACAAACGCCTGTTTGACTGCCTTTTCCGGCGAGCCACCGTATTCGAGGTGAGAGGAGTTGTGGTAATATTCCAAAAACTTCACCCGGTTGGAAAAACAGAACGCAACCGAAAGTTTTACCTTATACTCGTCCTTATCTTCACGGTCGCGACCCCTCTGCTCAGTTTCCCAGTATTGAATGGTCGTCAGGCTCTGTTCTCCTGCAATTTCTCCAACATAATCGGTAATTCCGTTTTCGTAGAAGAAGGTTTCTTCTGCAAAGCTGCCGTCCTCCTGCTCGATTCTGAGCAGGAACTGCAAACCCTTGTTGACAACTGCCTGTTTTTTGAGGACATCTCGAAAATATTCAACCGGTATATTAATATCGGTAAATACTTCCAGGTCTGGTTTCCAGCGCTGACGGCTTCCTGTCTGCTTCTTGTTGGTCTCTTCCTTTTTTAATCCTCCGATATTTTCTCCCTTTTCAAAATGCAGATTATAACGGTAACCATCCCGATAAATCTCGGCATCAAAATATTCGGAAGAGTACTGGGTCGCGCAGGAACCAAGTCCGTTAAGTCCCAGTGAAAACTCATAGCTTTCGCCCTGATTGGTGTTATATTTTCCGCCTGCATACAGCTCACAGAAAACCAGCTCCCAGTTATACCGTTCCTCTTTTGGGTTATAGTCAACTGGAATACCGCGTCCAAAGTCCTGCACTTCGATGGAATGGTCGCGGTAGGTAGTAACAATGATTCGGTTGCCGAAGCCTTCTCTTGCTTCATCAATCGAGTTTGAGAGAATCTCAAAAACAGAATGTTCGCATCCCTCCAGTCCGTCAGAACCGAAGATGACACCCGGACGCTTTCTGACACGGTCCGCACCTTTGAGTGAGGAAATGCTTTCATTTCCATATCCTTGATTTTTCTTTGCTGCCATAATAGCCTCCTCATTCTGATGTCTGTGGGACTCACCCCAGCCACAATTATCTTTATCATAACACATTTTGCTTTTGATTGACAACTGAAAAAAGTACTTCCCTGTTTTATCTGGTTTTATTTGATGCAAAATATACAATTTATTTTGTTGTTTACGATTTATTTATAAATTTTATGAACTTTTCTTTACTTTTACTACTTTATGTGATACTCTTGATTTGAAATTATATTTTTTATAATTTCATACCAGTATAAAAAAGGAGAAATAGAAATGAAGAACAAGTTCATGCGTTCCGTGACTGCGATGGTCGTTGCAGTTACAATGCTGATTAGTTCTCAGGGTGTTGTAACCTCCTTTGCTGATGGCGGAGATTATTCGGACATGTCCGAATATTCATCTGTACAGATGAACGAGGTAAGCAACAACGGAACTGATCAATCGACTGAAGATGATGCTGCTCAGTGTAACTGTGGAGTTACTGATGGTGAGGCCCATAAAGAAAACTGCCCTCTTTATGTAAAACCAGATAGCGACAACACTGATGGCAACAACATCGAAGATGATGTTGCTCAGTGCACCTGCGGTGCTGAAGAGGGAGGACCTCATAAGGAAGACTGCCCTCTTTATGTAAAACCGGATGGTGGCAACACTAATGATGGTGACACCGATAATGGTGCTGGTGAAGATACAGATATCAAATCTGTTGTTGATGCTATCAATGCTCTGCCTGCGGTAGAAGATCTCAATGAAGAAACCAACTACGAAGAATTGAAAGCTCAGGTTGCTTCTGCCCGTGCTGCATACGATGCGCTGACTGTAGAAGAAAAGGCTCAAGTAACAAATTACAACTTGCTCACCGATATAGAAGCATATATTGATGAGATCATCAAATCTTCTTCGAATACAATCAGTGGTGAGGGATGGGAATGGGACGAATCTACCAAAACTCTTAAAATCACCAACGATATCGACGATTCTTCATCTTCACCTTGGAAACAATATTCCTCTTCTGCTAAAAATGTCGTTCTGAAAGATATTAAAACTATCAAGGATATAAAGAATATATTTAACCATTCTTTAGATAGTCTTACTATCGATGGTTTTGATAAAATTTGCGCATATTCTTTTCAAGGAATGAATTTATCACAATTAACTATTACGGGTAATGGTTATATTGAGGGAGACGCTTTCTATAAAGCTTCACTAAATAAAGCAGAGATTTCAAACAGTACACTTGGTATATTAGAAGAAACATACCAAGGTACTACTTATATTATGAAACCTTTTTGGGGAGCAGAATGGACAGCAGATTCTGTTTTAACATTTAATTCTATGACTATACCTGAACAGACTTTTGTTGAGACCATTCCAAATAGTCTAATTATAAATGATTCCAAAATAGAGTTTAATTGTGCCTGTGATGCAAATTCAGCTCCTACCAGCATTTCTATAACAAATTCTGATATTGGAAGTACTGCTTTCTGTTTTGCAAATGATCCTGACAAGTTAAAATCTGTAAGTGTTATAGGTGGAACTATTGGAGAAAATGCTTTTTCTGGCAATTCTAAATTGGAGAGTCTTACTTTAGAAAATGTAACTAAAATTGGTGATGTTGCTTTTTCTGGTTGTGGTTCGGTAAATACACTGCTGATAAAAGGAAACACAAAGCTTGGCTATGGAGCCTTTAGATCCTGCGACAATCTTGTGAATGTCACACTGGATGGTAGCATCGAAATCGAACTCGACGCATTTGCTGGATGCAATAAAATACAACAATTTACAATTAAAAATTGTACAGAATTAAGAGGAACTCTCCAAAACAGTTTACCTGAAAGTGCTACAATCACTTTACCTGAAGGTCTGACCTATATAGATGACGGTTACTTTAGAGACTGTCTGGCATTAAAAGGTGAATTAGACTTAAGAGGGGTCAAATACATTGGACATCACGCATTTGATGATTGCAAGAATATCACCAAAATTATCATTGACCCTGATGCACAGTTAGGATATAGCAATATCTTCCCTGATGTTATAGATAATTGGAACAACAAAATTACGGATATTTTAAAAGGTAAGTTCCAACTCTATGATGCATCTGATATTGACACAATTAGTCCTGACGGTTGGACTTCTTCTAAGATTGGACAGAAAAACAACTCATCTAGCTATGATCATGCAACACAGCTCACAAAAGAGGCTAAGTGGTCAGATTCTGAAAGAACTGTTGCAGATGTAAAGATAAAGGCTTATTATACTGCACCAAAACAAATGGACTTTGTCTTTGTGGTAGACTGTACTGACTCCATGTCCCCTATCGGTGATCCATCAAAAGATTCATATGCAAAATTTTACGCTATGCAATCTAAGTTGTTAGATGTAAGTAATAAATTATTAACTACACCAGGATATGAATGCAATGTCGCTTTTGTAGGATATGGTAGTCATTCAGATGGTGCTGATCCTCAAGTATTCAACTCACGCTTTTTGGACTCTTATGAAGAGGCAGAGGAATATATTTTGGGAATTCCAAATTATAAATCTTTAACAAACCTGTCTCTTGGTCTTGGAGAAGCTGAGGAATTAGTAGAAAGTAACTCAGGTAGAGAAACTACCGTTATTTTCATATCAGATGCAACTCCTCATAAAAATGGTTCATTTCCAGAAGAAGAATACTACGGATATACTGAGGCACAAGCAATTAAAGCAACTGGTACAGATATCTACGGTGTCCTCTATCCTATGGTCAACGGCAATTTCGACCCAAGAGCTATAGAAGTTATGGAGAATATCTGTGGCAAAAACAACTATTTCTATGCTCCAGATACAGAAGGATTTAGCAAGGCTGTTAATGATTCCATTTCTTTTAGCTATGGAAACTATGTTTTAACAGACACTGTTCACCCTGATTTTGAGTTAGACCGTGATTCTATTGAGGTATCAAGTGGAGATGTGGAAATTAGTGAAGATACCAATGGAAATACAGTAATTACCTGGTCTATTTATGGTATGCCTTTTACCACTCATACCATGACATTTAAAGAAAATCTCAAACCAGTTAATGGTATTTATCCTACAGGAATCTTTGACACAAATGCAAATGATGCAATCTTTACGATGAATGGCACCGATGTCAATTACGTTGAGACACCGCAACTTGATCGTGATAAGGATGATCCGATTAAACCACCAGTTGACCCAGAGGATCCAAATCCACGTCCGGGCGGCGGTGGTGATGAAGATGATGATACACCAACCATCATTAATGAAACACCAGTTCCAACCACAACAATCGAGGATGAAGATGTCCCAATGGCTGATCTGCCGGAAGATACCGTCACCATCGATGATGAGGAGGTTCCTCTCAAGGATATCCCGAATACCGGCGATATGATTCCAGTTCCTGCAATGGTTGCAGCTGTAATTTCCCTTGGTGGTATCACTCTTCTGATGAAGAAACATAAATAATCTTCAATGCAAAAAGCGGAAACTCAAAAGGCGCGCGCTTATAAGGAAGTAATTTGATTGTCGCAGGGCGGCATGGCTGAAAGGTCATGCCGTCCTGCCTTTTCTTTGCCGTTCCACGGTCTGATCGTCGCCCGGCAGGTTGACTTCTCCGATGAAGTTCCAGACCAGTTCAATCTTCTGCCTGCGGTGGCCGCTGGACTTATCCGGCGCATGGACGATGATCTTCTTTACAAACTCATTGACGATGGTGGGCGTCAGTTTCCGGATGCCCACATACTTCCGCACAATAGCTGCAAAGCTAGCGAAATCGGCTTGATCTTGTTCAAAGGTTTCTACCGCTTGCCGCCATGCCCTGACCTGCTCTACTAGTTCTCTTTGTTCCGCCTCATAGTCGGCGGAGAGTTTCAAGAACCGTTCGTGACTGATTGCTCCGTTGATGTCGTCCTCATAGATGCGTTTGAAAATGCGGTCGAGTTCGGCAATGCGCTTTTCCGCTTGGGCAATTTCACGCTTGCGCTTCTTGGCCTCTTTTTCGGCTTCTTGGAATCGTTGTTTTTTCGCAGCCTCCATGAATGCTATGGCATCGTCAAAGAACAGTGCCGTCACATCAAAAATCCGCTGCAAAACAAACAGTTTCAGCGTTTCTTCCCGGATAAAGTGAGCGGAACAAGTTCCCGTATTGCTCTTATAGTTGGAGCAAACATAGTGGTCTTGTTTGGGCGAAAAGCTGTTTGTCGTACAGAAATACAACTTGTCCCCACAATCCGCACAATAGAGCAGGCCAGAGAATAATCCTTGCTTCCCCGTCTTGCTGGGGCGGCGCTTGTTCTCCCGCAGCTCCTGTACCCGTGTAAAGACTTGTTCGTCGATAATAGCGGGCTGGGTATGGGGGAAAATCCGCTGGTTCTCCGGAGCGTTATGTAGCCGCTTCTTCAGCTTGTGGGACTTGGAATAGGTCTTGAAGTTCACCGTGCAGCCGGTGTACTCTGGCCGCTCCAAAATTCCCGCAACAGACTTGGGGCTCCACTTGTAAGGCTTCTCCGGCAGCAGTTTTCCGTCCCGCTGGGCGTAGTGAGCCTTGACGGTCAGGACACGTTCGGCAGTCAACAGTTTGGCAATCTGCATGGGGCCTTTCCCCGCAATGCACAGGTTGAAAATCCGTTTGACGATCTCGGCGGCTTCCTCGTCCACAATCCATTTCTTTTTATCCGTCGGGTCTTTCTGATACCCATAGGGCGGATTGGTGCAAAGGTGTTCTCCAGTGTTTCCTTTGGCCCGCATAACAGCCCGAATCTTCTTGCTGGTATCGCGGGCGTAGAAGTCGTTGAACAGATTGCGAAAAGGGGTAAAATCGTTGTCCCCTTTGTCGCTGTCCACGCCGTCATTGATGGCAATATACCGAATATCGCGTTCAGCAAAGAAACTCTCGGTATAATAGCCCACTTTCAGATAGTCACGACCCATGCGGGACATATCCTTGACAACGACGGTTCTAACCTTTCCTGCTTCGGCCAGCCGGATCATCTCATTCCAGCCCGGACGGTCAAACGTCACCCCGGACACACCATCGTCAATGAAGAACGTTGGATTAGGGAAACCGTTGTCGGTTGCGTACTTCAAAAGAATTTTCTTCTGATTGGCTATGCTGTTGCTCTCGCCGTCCAGCGCATCCTCTTGGGACAGGCGGGCGTATAAAGCGGTAATGTTGTCGGGATAATTGGTGTTTGCTGTCATGGTTCATTCCTCCTGTAATGAACGCCCGACAAACAGGTTACTGTCTTTATTATACTGCGGTTTGTCCCTTTTGTCAGCAGATGAGGCAATGGCTTCCGAGCGAATGAGCCGAACCATTTTGTCATAGAGCGGTTCTGTACCGCCGCAGGAAGTATGTACTTCATAGACCGTCCCGCCGAGCCTGTAACAGACGGTTTCTTGCAGTGGATTTCCTCGTTTTGGTAGATAATTGCTCTCTTTGGGGCTTCGTTTCTTTTCCATTCCGTTCCCGTCCTTTCCGGGAAAGTCACAACAGAGCAAGCATAGGAAGTGTGGCTACACTTCCGCGAAATCTCCGTTTCCGGCCTGCTGCCGGAGCGGAGATTTTTACTTGTTGGGAGCTTCCCAAACCCTTGTTTTTTGCTTCGCCAATAATACGCTTAAAAAGGCGGAAACTACCCGCTAAATAGAAGTTCACACTGCCCAATTTATAAAGAAATTTGCATATATGAGCAAACTACACGCGAATCACAAATTGCTGTGATATACTTGTTTGAAAGGGGGATGACTATGCAAAAAATTTTAATTGTCGAGGATGATTTGGACATCCAAGACCTTTTGAAAAATTTTTTACAAGAAGTTGGCTATGAAACTACGATTGCCCGTGACGGCATGGAGGCCATTTCGCTGTTTTCTTCTGCCCACTTTGATTTAATCCTATTGGACATCATGTTGCCTAAAATTGATGGGTTTACAGTATGCGAGCTGATTCGCAGACAATCACAAGTTCCCATTATCATGCTCACTGCCCTAAATGGGGAGGAAGAACAAATCAAAGGATTGGATTTGCAAGTAGATGATTATATTACGAAGCCGTTTTCCATGCCAATATTGATCCGTAAAATCGCTGCGGTTCTACGGCGGAGTACGATGATTCCAGATCAGGAACATCAAACAATATCCTATAAAAACTTGATTCTGGATTTAGACAGCTACTCCGCTTCGGTAAATGGAGAATCCCACGAATTGACGCAGCGGGAATTTGAAGTCTTGCGGGAATTGCTTTTGAATCAAGGGCGCGTTCTTACCCGCCAGAATTTGTTGGATCGTCTTTGGAAATATGATTTTCTTGGGGACGAGCGTGTTGTCGATACCCATATTAAAAATCTAAGAAAGAAACTGGGAATTGACTTTATCCAGACGATTCGAGGGGTGGGATATAAAATTGATAGAGAAAGTTAAACGCAGCTTATTTGCGAAAATATTCATCGTTACATTTTTATTGACGAGCCTCTGCTGTATGATAACTTATGGTGTTATCGCATGGCTTGTCCCCAAAACTTACAGCACAACCCTTGATACGAGTTTAGATAGCGCAGTAAATTCATTCCTTGCAGAAATTGAGCGTGTCACTCCGTTGGAAAGCGGCAAACTCTTTGACGAATTTGTATTAAATCAGAATAGTGTGCTGATCCAGTTATTTGATTCTTCTAATAACGAAATTGAACTTCCGTCACAAAGCAGCTCAGCGTTCCCTGTTTTTGTCACAAGTGGAGTAGCGATTGAAAGTGACGATCCGGCAGCATATCGGGCCACACACAGTTATATCTTTACATTTGCAGATTCAGACGAGGTTTACACCTTAACAGTTGCGGGAAGCGCACAGGAAGTTGATTTGCTAAAAGATACTTTAGGAGGAATTTTTGCTGTCCTGCTCTTTGTGGTTCTGCTGGTTGCTGTATTGGCTTCTATTGTTTATTCTCATTATGTGACCAGACCTGTTCTGCGTATCAGTGATGTATCGAAAAGAATGGCAGAGCTAGATTTTAGTTGGAGATGTAAAGAAGGCCGAACGGATGAACTTGGAACATTGGCACATAGCCTAAATGAAATGTCACAAAGACTAAGTGCATCCATGGCAGATTTGAAAAGTGCCAACGAGAAATTACAAGCAGATATTGAGCGAGAACGCGCGTTGGAGCAGGCGCAATTAGACTTCTTTTCCGCAGTTTCTCACGAACTGAAAACGCCTATTACAGTCATTAAGGGACAAACCGAGGGTATGATCCTAAATATCGGGGATTATCAAGATCGCAATAAATACCTGATGCGCTCGTTGGAAATCATCAATACAATGGAAAGCATGGTGCAGGAAATTTTGACTGTTTCCCGCATGAAATCTTCAAAAGTCGGGCTAAGAAAAGAAAGTATCCAGTTTTCAGATATGCTCAAGCAGGAATATGCACTGTTTGAAGATTTGATTGTCCAAAAAGGCATAGAGTGGAATGAAAGTATTACTCCCAATTTGTGCGTTGTTGGTGACAAGGCGCTGCTGCAAAAAGCAATCAATAACTTGGTTTCCAATGCGATTGCCTACTCGCCGGAGGGCAGCTCCATCTATTTGACCGCTTTTGCAGAAGAAGGTTCGGTTCAGTTTTTGTTGGAAAACACAGGTGTTCATATTCCTGATTCGGAGCTTCCAAAACTGTTTGATGCTTTTTACAGAGTGGAACATTCCCGCAACAAGAGAACCGGCGGGAGTGGCTTGGGATTATACATTGTCAAAACCATTCTGGAACAACATCAAGCGGAATACCGTATAGAGAACACAAATAGAGGTGTTTTATTTACAATTCAATTCTAAAAATATGGGGCGGTGATAAACACCGCCCCATATTTTTGCAACTACATATGAAAAACATATTCGCCACAATAGTATCCCAAAAAGTTTTGGTAACATAAAAGCACCAACAGAAAGGAGTTGTTTCAGATATGAAGAAACACAATCTTAGAATTCTCGCACTTACTATGGCACTTTGCGTATCAGCGGCGTTGAGCGGTTGTGCGGCCAACGCTGCGGCCGCACAAGAGCCTAACAAGCAAACAACGACCAGTTCACCCCCCATGGAACAAGCCCATAACAGCGGCGATACTTTTTCCTCAAATTACACCTCTACGGCAGAGGCCTATGAAAGCGATGAAGTGATTTCTCCGGAGGAGCAGGCCAAGGAGGAGGAAGCTCACCGTGCAGAGATCGCAGAGCAGTATTCCATTTATGAACCCTATGGCATGACCTACGATAAGGAGAAAGACCGCTTCTTTTATAACGGTCAGATGGTGCGTTACTTCAAAGATCAGGTCAGCGCAGAGAACACAAACTCGTTCTTCTTTGAGGATGGTGTCGTAGATATAGAGCCGATTAGAGACACCAATGGCACCCTGACAGGGTTGAAGCAGTCCTCGGACGCCGATTTCAAAGCAAGAACTGAAAAGCAGGAAGAAATCAAAGCGGAATTTGACGCGGCTGGAATTACCGGGAACAGCGACAGTTTTGAAATGGGCGATCCGAACTATCGTGATGATAGTTTAGATGCCTACACCGCATTTGGTGTTTCCTATGACCAAGCCACTCAAAAATGGATGTATGACGGAAAAATGATCCACATTCTCTATGACGCAGACCACAACGCCTACTGTGACAGTAGCGCAAGCGATGGTATCAATCTCAAAGTGATTCGTGACAAGAACGGTAACATTGAAAAGCTAGTGGAAACAGCGGCAAAAGATTTAGAGCAGTATGTAAAATAAACTCCAAAACTGCCGTGCGACGGCAAAAGAAAAAAGCCGTCGCCCAGCAGTTCTTTTCCCATGCCCGATTGAATATGCGGCGGCTTTGAACAATCAAGGCCGCCGCTTTCGTTTGCCCTACACAGGAACGGCTATAGAGGAAACCGCCATGCTGATACGACTTGCTTTTCACCGAAATAATTTCTTAAAAAAAGCCTGCACCCAATAGGTAATAACTCCGGCCAAGAATATGTACTATACCATGTAAGACAACTTCATACCGGTTTCATTTTTGCCCGGTCGGTCTACGACCTGCCGGGCGAATTTTGTCGTTTCCTGCGGCCTTTCGGTGCGGGCCGGAACTGCCGCAACAACATAGGTGCAAGGGGCGATAGTCCCAACCTCAACATCTCACTCTCCCGCGGATTGGGGGTGAGAAGATGACGTTTGTGTTTAATGAATATGGCGCGCGGCACCAGTTCGATGCTTTCTGCAAAACCGTTCTCCGCCATGAGGCCATCAGTTACTTCCGGGAACTAAACCGCCAGCGGGAACGAGCAATCCAGTTCAGCGCCTTGTCCCAACACGAAATAGATAAACTCTATACCGTAGACGAATACCCCAGCGACAAGTTTGCATTTTCGGCATTTGGACACGTCCTGCATATTGAGAGCGAATTGGTGGCAGATGCTTTTGCCGGTTTGCCGAAACGGGAACAGCAGATTTTAATTCTGCATTGCATGTTGGAACTTCCAGACAGAGAAGTGGGCAATTTTGTGGGATTGTCCCGCAGCGCCGTCCAGCGGCACAGGACAAAGACACTGAATGAACTGCGAAGAAACTTGAAATCCAAAGGAGTGAAAAACTGATATGAAACAGCCAACTTTTAACGGCAGAGTGCTTTTGCCCATGGACGTGATCGAAGCTGCCCGTGCTGGCGATCCGTTGGCATTAGAGCGCATTTTGCGGTATTACGATCGCTACATCAATAAGATTTGTACGCGAACGCTCTATGACAAAGATGGTCTGCCGCACATCGGTATTGATGAGTACATGAAGCACCGCTTACAGGCAAAATTGGTGGATGCCATCGTAGTCAGGAAATAGCAAAGTTAAAGGAAGCCGTCAAGGGTTGAGATGAACGCTCCGCGCCCTTGACGGCTTCCTCCGTCTTTGCTGTGTGGCAATCAAGCGGGCAGATTCAAGGGCTTATTTGCGCCAATCATGGCTGGCATAATATTTTACACCTGTAGCCTACAAAATTGGTTCTATTTGCGTAGAATATGTCCTTTGCCGTTGTATTTTGACTATAGATAATTTATACTAATAGATTATTTAATTAAAGGGGGACTGTGACGTGTCGCTAACTATGTCGTATTTAACTTCAACCAAAAATCTTGAGAGCATCTTTAACTCGATTATCAACGCTCGCGCCCCAGAACGCTTTACAACTAAATTCCTTGAAGATTTAGGATTCAAAAGTAGTACGGATCGGCTTGTGATCTGAATGCTTAAGGCGCTTGGCCTTTTGGACGAAAGCGGTCAGCCTACACAACGATATTATGAGTTCTTAGATCAATCGCAATCCAAAAAAATTATTGCTAAGGGTGTTCAAGAAGCGTATGAAGATCTTTTCAATTTGAGGAAAGATGCTCAAAATATGTCTAATGAGGATGTAAAAAAACAAACTCAAGACACTAACGCAGGGACAAAAAGGTGACCGAGTCATAGACCAAATGTCTTTGACATTTCGCGCACTATGCAATTATGCCGACTGGTCGGATGAGTCCCTTGATCAAAATATAATTGCACCGTCTGTAGAAAATGAACCGTCAATGGAAGATCATTCTGTTTCAAAGACTTTCGAGCAACCATCCATTTCGTCTCCGAAAATGAATTTGCATTATAATATTCAGATTCACTTGCCTGAGACTACAAATATGGCTGTTTATGATGCTATTTTTCAAAGCTTGAAAAAGCACCTTATGTGAGGTAAATATGCAAGATACATTATATGCATTTGTAATGAAAGGTGAACTAACAAAAATCGCGTTAGCAAACGCAGGGGTGGTTAGTAAACATTCATCATCTGAATTACTGGCGCAAGAATATGTCAATAGCCTTTCACTTGATTTGCTTGATGATGAACACGTAAATACAGCAAAAGAAATGTCTACTGTTTACATTGCGATTGCTGCTTTTGAAAATACTGTTAGAGAATTTGTAATCAAAATTCTTATAGAAAACAGAGGCGAAAACTGGTGGGAAGAATCGGTATCTGATAAGATTCGTTCAAAAGCGGAATCAAGAAGGCATGAAGAAGAAAAAATAAGGTGGCATACTCCATGCGGAGATTCAATGATTAACTATGTTGAATTCGGCGATTTGGCATCAATTATGTCTCAAAACATAGAACTGTTTGAAGATCATATTGTTTCTATTGAATGGGCACGCCAAATTTTTAACACCTTAGAAAGATCTCGAAATGTTATTATGCACAGTGGCGAACTAGGTAAAAGAGATATTGAACGTATAGGTATTCATATAAGAGATTGGATAAATCAAGTGGGGGCCTAACGACAACATCACGCATATACATATACAAAGAAAAAAGAGGGGATCATTTTTCAAAATGATCCCCTCTTTTGCAACCCTGTTTGTCGGCCGTTAAGTTCAATTAGCTTTTGATACTTCCTTATCGGCGTTCATCAAATGAGCTTCCGCTTTTCTTTTCTCTTTTTAGAGTTAAACTACCCAGGTGTGTTCAATTTCCTTTTTCTTTGGTCTTCCCATCAGATCCCGAACAGCATCTTTCGGGCTTTTTCCCTCATACAGCACCTGATAGGTCTGGCTGGTGATCGGCATCTCGACTCCCATTTTTTCAGCCAGATCATGAGCAACTTTGGTACAGGAATATCCTTCTACCACCATGCCCACCTGTGCGAGTGCCTGTTGTACTGGAACTCCCTGACCGACCAGAATTCCAAATCTTCGATTTCTGGAATGCATGCTGGTACAGGTAACCACCAGATCACCGATACCGGAAAGTCCGGCAAACGTTTCTTGATGTCCACCCATTGCCACGCCCAGACGGGCAATTTCGGTGATTCCTCTGGTCATGAGGGCTGCTTTTGCATTGTCGCCCAAACCAACACCATCGGCGATTCCAGCCGCCACAGCGATGATGTTCTTGAGTGCACCTCCCAGTTCAACTCCAACCAGATCGTCGTTGACATAAACGCGAAAATCCGGATTCATCAGCCAGTCCTGTACCTGATGCGCTGCCGCTCTGTCTTTGGATGCAACCGTAACAGTAGTTGCCTCTCCCCTGCTAACTTCCTCCGCGTGGGATGGTCCGGAAAGCACGACATTTGGATGATCCGGGATTTCCTGGGAAATAACGGTCGAAAAATCAAGAAAAGTGTCTGCTTCCAAACCTTTTGCTACACAGACAATGATACTGTTCGTACCAATATGCTCCTTCAAACGATGTGCTGTCTGACGCACTGCAAAGGATGGAACTGCCATAATAATCAGATCACTGTGCTTAGCAGGCTCCAGGGTCGCTGTAAACACGATTTCCTGCGGGATTTTTACTCCCGGCAGCAGTTTTTTCTGCTCCCGTTCTTCCTGCAGTCGAATCACTTCTTCTTCCCGATGAGACCAGACGGTTACCTCGTGGCCATATCGATGACACATCAAGGCAAGCGAGATTCCAAATCCTCCTGCACCCAGTACCATCACCTTTGCCATGTGCTTCCCTTCTTTCTATCGTTTTTACAAGTATTTTTTCACGATAACAGCATCTTCCGTTTGTCCGACTTCACAAAACCCTTGTTTCAGAAACAGAGAAAGGCTTGGATTATCCACCGCGATATCATCATATACCTCGGTACAGCCCATCTTTCGGCATTGAGCACACAAAAGTTCCAATCCATTTGTGCCATATCCTCTGCCACGGAATCGGTCATGTACAAGGACATTCAGAAGATATCTGCCGCTTTCCTCGTCCAGATGACAGGCTGCTTCACCGACAAAGCACTTTTCCTCTCCGTTATACAGATAGGCATAAAACCGCTTTCCCTGTGTATTTACAATCCATCGATCATACCAATCAGTCCATTTTTTCTGCGGAAAGTCAATGCAGCCGCCCCATCTGGCATTATATGCCATTGTAGCTGGATCAGCAAGCAAAGCTTGTCGAAAGGAAAGTTCTTCTATTTTTGGGGTATACAGGGAAATCATGGTCGTCCCTCCTAATTTTTCGACTCTGTTTGAGGGATATCTGTTTTTTTATCGCCAATTCGGCGTTCGGTTCCATTAATCAAACGCTGAATGTTGCCGCGATGCTTAAAGATTACAATGACAGAGAACAACGCTGCAAACAAAAAGTCAAACAACAGCGGTTTTCTCAGGCACAGATCAACGATCAATGTAACAAACGGATAGAGCAGTGCGCCGGTAACCGAAACCAACGAAACAATTCTTGTGATAAACAAAACTGGCAAAAAGATAATCAAAAGGATAAAAAATACCAGTGGATTTACAACTAGTATAATCCCCAAAGAGGTAAGGACACCTTTGCCTCCTTTGAATCCAAAATAAATCGGGTACAGATGGCCCAGCAGGGCAAAAAATCCTGCAAGATAGCCTGCGTCAAACTCTGTAACGCCGAATATCGAAAAGATCCATCTTCCAATAACAACCGCCAGAACACCTTTGAGAAAATCTCCCAGCAACGTAAAAAATGCCGGCATCTTTCCATAGGTTCTCAGGATATTGGTCATTCCTGCATTTTTGCTCCCGTATTTGCGCACATCGTCATGTGCATAAATCCTTGATACAATGATAGCGAAACTGATGCTTCCCAGCAGGTAGGCAATCACCCCTGCCAGCACACACGCTCCAACATTGAGCATGGTCTGTGAAACTTCCATTTTCTTCATCCTCCTTCTCTACTATTGTATCAAGTGTTTCACTATAATGCAACCCCTTGTTGCCTTTTCTTTCCTAAAAGAAAAGCAGGCTGAGCCTGCACCCTGTTTCGCGCATTGGTTCAGTGCGAAAAAACAGTTTTAACACACTTGCTCTTTAAAGAATGAAGCAATGCGACATTCTTGGGGGCAATGGACACAAAACCTGTTTTGAGCAGAAAACAAAACATTGCTCATTTCTCTACGGCACAAAGACGCAGGCTGCATCACAAAAAAGAAGCTCCTCTGATGAGGAGCTTCCCGAGAAACACTATTGTTTTTTGTCACCTTTTTCGCGAACCAGCATACGGATTGGAGTTCCTTCAAATCCAAAGTTTTCGCGGATCTGGTTTTCCAGATAGCGCTGATAGGAGAAGTGGAACAGCTCTGCGCGGTTAACAAAGCAGGCAAATGTTGGCGGTCTGGTGGAAACCTGAGTCATGTAGTAAATCTTCAGGCGTTTTCCTTTATCAGACGGCGGCTGAACACGAGCGGTCGCGTAGTTAAGCATATCGTTGAGCATACCTGTGGAAATGCGGCGAGCGTTCTGTTCATCCACTGCCTTGATCATCTCATACAGTTTTTCAACGCGCTGTCCGGTCTGTGCCGAGATAAATACCATAGGTGCATACGGCATAAAGCTAAAGTCGATATCCAGCTGTTTCTTCATTTCCTGCATGGTTTTATCGGTCTTATCTTCAACTGCATCCCATTTGTTGATTGCAATGATGCAGGCTTTGCCCTGCTCATGGGCATATCCGGCAATTTTGGAGTCCTGCTCGCTGAATCCCTTGGTTGCATCAATCATGATGATGCAGACGTTGGAGCGGTCTACTGCCATATAAGCGCGCAGCACGCTGTATTTTTCGATAGCCTCCTCAACTTTGCTCTTGCGGCGAATGCCGGCTGTATCGATAAATACAAACTTGCCGTACTGATTTTCAATCACGGTATCGGTCGCATCACGGGTGGTTCCTGCGATATCCGAAACGATAACCGCTTCTCTGCCGGCAATACGGTTTACCAGAGAGGATTTACCCGCATTTGGACGGCCTACAATTGCAACTGTAATGCTGTCTTCACCGTATTCTCCTTCATCGGAGAAATCGAGGTACTGATATACTGCATCCAGCAGGTCACCGGTACCATGGCCATGGACAGAAGAAACCGCAATCGGCTCACCCAGTCCTAGGTTATAGAATTCATAGAATTCCGGCGGAGGATCTCCGACACCATCACATTTATTAACGCACAGAACAATCGGCTTGCCGCTCTTTTGCAGCATTGCAGCAACTTCCTGATCGGTTGCGGTAATACCGGTCTTCATATCAACCACCAGAATGGTCACTTCTGCGCTTTCGATTGCAAGCTGTGCCTGACGGCGCATCTGAGAAAGGATAATATCATCCGAGTATGGTTCGATACCGCCGGTATCAACCAGCATAATTTCATGGTTGCGCCATTCACAGGACGCATAGATTCGGTCACGGGTAACACCCGGAGTATCTTCCACGATGGAAAGACGTTGACCGATCAGCTTATTAAACAGGGTGGATTTGCCGACATTTGGGCGACCCACCACAGCAACTACTGGTCTGACTGCCATAGAAAACCTCACTTTCTGTTGTAACTTGATTTATGTTATATATGTTGTCCACTTAAAACAAAAGTTTTTAGTCGAGCTTTTTACAAAAAGCTCGCAGATTCCAAAGACAGCGTCTTTGGTCGCCTTCCGCAAAAGGCGAAACCTTTATCGTTTAAGCGCATTTTTGAAAGATCAAAAGGAGCTTTGCTCGGTTGCCATAGGCAATTTTGCCCAATCCTTTATGGGCAAAAAAGCAAACTCCAGGTTGAAAACTTGTTTTCAATCCACTTTTCTGCAAGTGAAAAAGTTTTCAAGAACCGTTTGTGTGTAGAGAGCAACCTCAAAAATTATCCAGTGGATGATTTTTGACGGCAGAAAACTGTTCCTTCTTACGTGACGCACCGCTGTGCGCACGCGTACTGACGTGCGACTGCCACAGAAGAACACTCTGCCTCTATCGTTTTTCTTTTTTATTGTTAAGTGTCACAGGGGCGTTGCCCACAGCACATCTTGTGCTGTTTACCCTCACAAACTTTTGTGTACAAAAGTTTGACAAAAAACTTTTATTTTCGCTCTTTATAGACCTTTATTTTAAAAACCTAACATCCGGTCAAGCAGCTCGAACGCATCGTTCTCCACCGGTGTAACCTTGACACCCAGCTTCTCCCTTACCTCTTCGAGTGTAACATCATCTAGGAACTTGTCCTGTTCATGCCGCAGCATGTTTGCAGGAATCAGCAATTCGTCCCCGATCTCTACACCCTCAAGCTGCTTTAACAGATCCTGTCCGGTCACCAATCCCGCTACGGTAATGGTGTGCCCGAAAAAGTCGTTGATAATCTTTTTGATCTGCACCTGTACCTGCGGGAATTTTTCCCCAACTCTCTGTGCAAAATCCTGCATCATCGGGAAGGCAAGCTCTCCAGTCGCAATGGTCACTTTGCGCGGCGCTGATACTGTCCTGTTTTCTTCCGAAAGAGCCAGCGCAAAATCATGCTGCATCAGGGTCATCATGCCTACACCATTCTCCAGCTGCGCAAAATCCTCATAGAAATCATACTCCGGAAATGGCTTTCCTGCAAGGATATAAAATTCATCCGACGCATAGACCGTTCTTGCCCCATACTCCTTCACAAAGTAGTCTCCCCACTTTTCCAGTATTTCGATCACCTGCTCGGCTTCCTTTGGAGAAACGGTGCGTATCTGGGCTAAACCTTCCCGATGCTTGGTGAGTCCCACCGGAACAACCGCAATGCTCTGAACATTCGGACCAAGTTTTGCAAGCTCGGCTACGCTATATTCCAGTTCCTCTCCATCGTTATATCCCGGACACAGCACGATCTGGGTATTGACCTTGATTCCACCTTCGGTAAGCATCTTCACAAATTTGAGTGCTTCCCCCGCAAACGGGTTTTTCATCATCTCAACGCGAAGCTGAGGGTTCATGGTGTGCACTGAAATATTGATCGGGCTGACATGCATCTTGATGATGCGGCGGATGTCGTCCTCTTTTAAGTTTGTCAGGGTTGTATAGTTGCCGAACAAAAAGGACATGCGGGTATCGTCGTCCTTAAAATAAAGGCTCTTGCGCATTCCCGGAGGGGTCTGATCCACAAAGCAGAAGATGCATTTGTTTTTGCAGCCCATCTGACGATCCATCAGATAGGTTTCAAACTCCAGCCCCAGGTCGTCGTATTCGTCCTTATCCACAACAACGGTACGGACCTTTCTTTCCTCATCGCACAGCAGGATCTCCAGGTGTTCATCGGTCATATAGAACCGATAGTCCAGCACGTCGGTGATTGCGTTGCCGTTGATACTGATGAGGGTATCCCCCTTGTGTATCCTTGCGCGTCTGGCGGGACTTCCCGGCTCCACGCTGGTGATTCTTACTGCCATCTGTTCGGCTCCTTTCCCCTAAAAACTGTTACATAAAAAATGGGCAGGAAGGGAAGTGATTCCCCTCTGCCCTTCTTTTGCCAGATTAGACTTTGTAATCAAAAATTAGTCTTTTTTGATTACTTCTCTGCCTTTGTAGTAGCCACAGTTGCCACATACTTTGTGAGGAGCTTTCAGCTCACCGCACTGTGGGCAGATAGAAAATGCTGGTGTGTCGAGTTTCCATACGTTGGAACGTCTTTTATCTCTGCGTGCTCTAGATACTTTTCTCTTTGGTACTGCCATTTTTGTGCATCTCCTTAAATTATCGTAAAATCATAAAAAGTGTTAAGATGGAAGGTTCTGATCTTCTTCCTCATCAGACCATTCCAGATTGTCGAATGCCTTGACTCGACGGTTTGTCTCCCATACGGGTTCCTGACAGCTGCATGTTTCCTTGTTGAGGTTGCAGCCACACATTGGACACAGTCCTTTGCAGTCCTCCGAACACAGCATCCTGATTGGTAGCTCAAGAAGTATGTCGTCCTGTGCAAGGGTATCCATATCCAGAATACCGTCTTCGCAGACAAGATAATCATCATCTTCCTGCTGGTTGAGCTTGCGCACCACAGTATGGAAAAACTCCTGGTGTTTTTTCTGCTCTACCGGTTCCAGGCATCTGGCACAACTTGCGGAAAGGATATAATCCGCATCATAGCGTACCGTAACGATACCTGCGCGGTTCTGCACTTCGCCTTTGATTGCGATCGGCGTTTTAAATGGACGATCGCCCCACTGTTCCACTCCGCTCAAATCAAGTTCCATCGAAAACGGAAGAACCTGTTCTTCGGCATCGAACAATTTTTTCAGGTCAAGCTGCATAATAATTTTCCTTTCCCATAAAAATGGTATCCCCATTCTCTGCAACAGCTTTGCTTCGGTCCTGTTACAGCACAAACTGACCCCGTCCGCTCCGCCAGAAGCCGACCTTTCCGGGACAGACTTATCCCTCCGAATCAGTCCGTAACAGAATTAATTATAGTATCCAAACTCTGTTTTGTCAACACTCTGCGCGTGATTTTTCGCCTGTTTATGCTGTTTTTTCGCCGAAAAGCTATTTTTCTCCAACTTCAACAAATTGCAGCTGCAAAAAGAGTTTTGGATAGTCAAATTTTAAATTTCTTTTAAATTCCTCTCTGCCTTTCTCATTCCAAAACTATCCCAGAATCAGCCCTGACCAATAAGGGGTAGTCTGGAACAAAATTAGAATAACCATAAAAAAGTTAAAGCTTGCGCGGAAAACATAAGGATGGCGAACATGGTTTTGCTGCTGGACCTTGATTTTTTCACAGGTCTCTGTAAAATTCGTGGAAAGATTGAGCGCAATAATCAAAATCACCACTGATACTGCCAGAGCCGCTACCGCAAACAGAAGCAGACTTCGAGCATCCATTTGCTGACCATATACCACCATCATCAGCTGGGAAAACAAGAAGAAGAAATGGAAGATGGTTGTCATGACAAGGCAGCGTGTCACCTCATAAACCATCGCTGCAAAAAGTCCCAGCATCAGCATTCCAGACCACTCACCCAGATTAGAGAGCAGCATGGTAATCACTCCCGAGCCGATAATGGACGGTAGGATTCCATACTTGCGCCACTCCCCATACAGACAGCGACGGAATGCAAATTCACTGACCAATGAAGATACTGCGATAAACAGAATCTGAAGCGGCAGAGTGAGATTCGACTGCATCACAGACAGTCCAATCATTGTATTGTTCTCAATCTGTGCAGACATGGAAAGTACATTTTCTCCCATGATTGCGCACAATCCAAGCGCCGCACCGGAAACTGCGAGCAGCAAAACTTGCAGGATTTTTTTGGCATTGATTTTGGTGGAGAATCCTTCTCCCATCATTGGGAGCTGATATTTTTTGACCCAGAAAATGCCGACGATTGCGGTCAGTGGGAGGGTCAGGACATCGAGGACCTTGATGACGCACAGGACAGACATCAGATAATCTGTCTTATCTCCCTGTGGCTGGTATGGATTTGCCATAGATAGTCTCCTTTTAGGTAAAGATTTTAAAAGACAAAAAGTTTTCGTCCACCTTTTCCAAAAGGTGGTGGGTTTCAAAAGGGCAAAGCCCTTTGACGCACTCCGCAGAGTGC
>OGZI01000547.1_pt1 | contig 47223 bp, 50 predicted proteins | sample 1576711 | NCBI WGS metagenome assembly OGZI01 (sample SAMEA3541482, study PRJEB24748) | human gut metagenome | biome: human gut; feature: human-associated habitat; material: faeces | place: China | collected 2012
TCAAGAAGGTCATCGGCACCGAGGAGGCAAACTTTGCCCGCACCATCGATGCCGGTATGAACATCCTGAACAACATGATCGACGGCCTGGAAAAGGCACACCAGCACCTGCTCAAGGGTCTGGACGTGTTCAAGCTGAACGATACCTTCGGCTTCCCCCTCGACCTGACCAAGGAGATCGCTGCCGAGCAGGGCATTGAGATCGACGAGGACGGCTTCCATGCTGAGATGAAGAAACAGAAGGAGCGCGCCCGTGCCGAGCGCCTGAAGAAGAACATCTCCGGCTGGAGCGAGGACCTGTTCGGCGGCCTGACCGTTGAGCCCACTGTCTTTACCGGCTATGAGACCCTGAATGACACCGGCGTTGTGGTTGCCCTGAGCGACGAGGAGACCCTGACCGATGCCATTGCCACCGATGAGGAGGCAAAGGACGGCGTGCTGGTGGTTCTGGACAAGACCCCGTTCTACGCTGAGATGGGCGGTCAGGTGGCAGACAACGGCCTGCTGACCGGCCCCGAGTGCAGCCTGCGTGTGCTGGACGTGAAAAAGACCCCCAAGGGCTACTACGTCCACACCTGCGTGCTGGAGAGCGGCATCGTCAAGCTGGGCGACCACCTGAACGCTCAGGTGGACAAGGAATACCGGATGTCCGTCTGCCGCAACCACACCGCGACCCATCTGCTGCAGGCTGCCCTGCGTGAGGTGCTGGGCGACCATGTCCATCAGGCAGGCTCCTATCAGGATGCGGAGATCACCCACTTCGACTTCACCCACTTCAGCGCCGTCACGCCTGAGGAGCTGGCCCGTGTGGAGAAGATCGTCAATGACCGCATCTTCGATGCAATGAACGTTGAAGTCAAGGAGATGCCCATTGAGGAGGCTAAGAAGCTGGGCGCAATGGCCCTGTTCGGCGAGAAGTACGGCAAGGTCGTCCGCGTTGTGAACATCGAGGGCTGGTCCACCGAGTTCTGCGGCGGCACCCACGTCAAGAACACCGCCCAGATCGGCTGCTTCAAGATCGTGAGCGAATCCTCTGTTGCCGCCGGTATCCGCCGCATCGAGGCTGTCACCGGCAAGAACCTGCTCAAGCGTGCCAACGACCAGGAAAAGCTGCTGCACACCGTGGCAGGCAGCCTGAAGGCCAACAATGTTGCAACCCTGGCTGCCCGTGCCGAGGCTGTGATGGCTGAGAACAAGACCATGAGCAAGGAGCTGGAAGAGGTCAAGGCAAAGATCGCCGCTTCCAAGGTCAACAGTCTGTTCGACAATGCCGAGGAAGTGAGCGGCGTGAAGATCGCTTCCGCCTACTTCACCGGCACCACCGGCGAAACCCTGCGCGGCATGTGCGACAGCATCCGCGACAAGGCTGTCAACCCTGTGGTTGCTGTTCTGGTGGGCAAGGCTGAGGATAAGGTCACTATGGCTGTCACCGTGAACAAGCTGGCACAGGAAAAGGGCCTCAAGGCTGGCGTTCTGGTCAAGGAGATCAGCGCTATCGCAGGCGGCAAGGGCGGCGGCAAGCCCGACTTTGCAATGGCCGGCCTGAAGGACGAGACCAAGATCGACGAGGCTCTGGCCGCTGTCAAGGGCATCGTTGAGAAGCAGCTGGGCTGATTGGAAGCGGGCTCACCCTCTCCGGCAGCGCAGAAGCGCTGCCACCTCTCCCAAAGGGAGAGGCAAGAGCGGCCTTAGGCAATGGTTCTGCAAGTTTGCAGTTGTTGTCCTGTCAGATGCATAGGCTCTCCCTTTGGGAGAGCTGTCGAGCAAAGCTCGACTGAGAGGGCGAGAAAAGAAATCGAAAGGAGCAATTCCCATGGAAGATTGTCTGTTTTGCATGATCGCCGAGGGCAAGATCCCCTCCAAAAAGCTGTATGAGGACGATCAGGTCGTGGCGTTTTACGATATCAACCCTCAGGCCAAGGTGCACTTCCTTGTTGTGCCCAAAAAGCACATCCAGAGTGCCGCTGCCCTGACGGAGGAGGACGGTGCCCTGCTGGGCCATATCTTTGCCGTGATCGCCAAGCTGGCCAAGGAAGTCGGCCTGGACAACGGCTACCGCGTGATCTCCAATGTCGGCGAGGATGCCGGCCAGACCGTAAAGCACCTGCATTTCCATGTGCTGGGCGGCGAGAAGCTGCCTGTCTGAGCCGCGCGTAAAAATAACGGATCGAACAAAAGGAAGGGAATTGTTATGGCAAAGACCTATACCCTGAATGTTGCGGGCCTGACCCGTGAACTGACCATCTGCAAGGTGAACGACCACATGGACATTGCGGCTTTCATCATGCTGGGCGATGCAGAGCTGACCGTGGCTGCTGCCACCGAGCTGCTGAAAAAGTGCCCCGAGTTTGATATCCTGCTGACCGCTGAGGCCAAGGGCATCCCTCTGGCACACGAGATGAGCCGCCAGAGCGGCAAGCCCTACATCTGCGCACGCAAGGGCGAAAAGCTCTATATGGCCGATCCTGTCGTGGTGGAGGATCAGTCCATCACCACTGCAGGCAAGCAGAAGCTGGTCATCGACCGCAAGGAGCTGGACAAGATGAGCGGCAAGCGTGTGCTTGTGGTGGATGATGTCATCTCCACCGGCGGCTCCCTGAAGGCGCTGGACGCACTGGCAGAGCAGACCCAGTGCACCATCGTGGGCCAGGCCGCTGTTCTGGCCGAGGGCGATGCAGCCGAGCGCAAGGATATCATCTTCCTTGAGCCGCTGCCCCTGTTCTTCCACTAAGTAAGATGCGCCGCCCCCTCTGTGTTTTCTGCGCAGGAACGCTGGGGCTGGAGTTGGTGTGCGCCTTTTTGCCGCAAACGGGACGTTTTGTGCCGTTTGCGGCATTTTTTATTGCCGGTCTGCTGTGGGCGCTGGCGGGCCGTTTGCGCAAAAGTCCGGCCTGGGGCTATGGCATCTGCCTGATCCTGGGGGCAGTGCTGGGTCTTGTGCTGACCGGCTCCACGCAGGCAAAATGGGAAAAGCTCCAGACGGCTTACGATGGCCGTAGTGTCCTGCTGGAGGCAGAGGTGGAGAGCACAACCTCTTCCTATTCCTCCGGCAGGGTGCGGGCGGTCCTGCGGGTGGAAACGGTGGACCGGGAGGCGGCCTCCCTCCGGGTGGAGTGCGCCCGCCTGCCCGCCTGCAGCCCCGGCGACCGGGTCAAGGGCCGCTTTGCGCTGGAAATGCCCGATGACACCGCCCGCCTGAATGCCCTGGCCGATGGCATTGCCCTGAACGCTGCTTATGAGAAAGGTTTTGCGCTGCTGGGGCAGAGCACCTCCTTCCGTGCCCGGACGGCCCGGCTCCAGAAGCGGCTGAGCGCCGCCCTGCGGCAGGGGATGGCATCCGGCCCGGCGGGCGTGCTGGCCGCCATGGTTACAGGCGACCGCACCCATCTCTCGAAGGAACTGCGCACAGCCTACCGGGGCGCGGGGCTTTCCCATGTGCTGGTGGTCAGCGGAATGCATGTTTCGATCCTGTGCGGCGATGTGCTGGGCAGGCTGCTGCCCAACCGCAAAAAGCGACTGCGCGGCTATACCGGCCGCCGGGTCAGGGCGCTGTTCAGTGCGGTGCTGGCATTGCTGCTGGTGGGAGTGACGGGCTTTACGCCCTCTGTTCTGCGCGCGGCGGGGGCCGTCTGGCTCAGTGCGCTGGGGGTCTGGGTCTACGGCCCGCCGGATGCCCTGACCTCGCTGGGCTTGGCCGGTGTTCTGATGACGGCGGGCAACAGCTGCGCCGTCTGTGACGTGGGCTTTCAGCTCTCCTTTGCGGCGGTGGTGGGTACCCTGGCCGGTGGGGCCGTGGTGCGCCGCAGTCAGGAAGCCTGGGAAAAGCAGCGGGCAAAGAAAAAGCGCCCCCGCCTCCGGTTCTGGAAGCGGAAAGCGCTTGGGCTTGCGAGAAGTCTGTGGGAAACGGTCTGTATTTCGGCCTGCGCCTCCATGGCTACCTTCCCGGTGCTGGTGCTGCGGGGGATGAGCACCAGCCTGTACGCGCTGGTGTCCGGCGCGGCGGTGCTTTGGCTGGTGGAACCCATCCTGCTCACCGGTCTGGGAGCAGCCCTGCTGGGGCTGGTGCCTGCATTGGCCCCGGCCCAGCGGGTGTGCTCGTGCTGCGCGGAATTTCTGGCAGAGGTGCTGGACCGCTGGGCGCTCTGGGTGTCCGGCTGGCCCGGGGCACAGATCTGGTTCGACACCGCCTATGCCGCCGTGGTCTGCCTGCTGCTGGCCGGGCTCTGCTGGCTGGCGTTCCATAACAGGGTGCGTCTGCGGGCGGCCCTGCCTGCCCTTCTGCTGACGGCGGGGTTTGCCGTTTTCACCGGCAATGCCCTGAACCGGGATGTCGTCCGGGTGGAGCTGGTGGGCAGCCGGAATGCCCCGGCGGTGGTCATCAGCCGGAACGAGAGCGCCGTCATCCTCTTCCGCGGCGGCGACGTGACCCGGTGCGCCGTGGAGACCACGCTGGAGCGCCGGAATATCCGGACCGTGGAGTGCCTGATCGACCTGCGGTTCCGGCCCCGGAGCGCCCAGCGGATGGGGGCGGAACAGTGCATTGCCGTTGACCGGATGGCGCTCTATGCCACACGCCGTGTCTGCTGCGGCCCGGCAGAGGTGGAGGTGCTCCGCACCCGGAACGGCTGTGTGGCCCGCATCCACGCCGCCGGGCAGACCTTTGTCACCCTGAGCGGCAGTGCTGCGCTTGCGGCCCCTGTGCAGGCGGATTACCTGCTGGCCTCGCCTGCCCGGCCGGACTGCGTGAAGTATGATGCGATCCTGAGCCTGAGCAGCGATTATCGGTGGATGCCGGAGGCTCTTTCTTCGGGGCAGCTCTACCACAGTTTTTCAAGGGCAGAGTAGGCTTTGAGAGAAAAAATTGGCTTTTTGTCAAGAGCTGTTATATAATAGGAGATATCAAAGTAAAATCCGGAAAGGAATCAAGAAATTTATGGGCATCGTAGTCATCGGCGCAGTGTTTGTGGACATCAAGGGATATCCGCTTTCTACCTATATCCCCGGCGGGCGCAACGCGGGCAGAATGGAGCAGGTCCACGGCGGCGTGAGCCGCAACGTGGCAGAGGATATCGCCAACGTGGAGCTCCGGCCCACCTTCGTGAGCCTTGTCGATGACAGCGGCATGGGGCAGGATGTCATTGACAAGCTGGAGAACCACAAGGTCAACACCCGGTTCATCAAAAAGGTACCGGACGGCATGGGCACCTGGCTGGCCATCTTTGACAACCGGGGTGATGTGACTGCCGCCATCTCCAAGCGGCCGGATACCACACCGCTCATCGGCTTGCTGGCCGAGCAGGGGGATGAGATCTTTGCCGACTGCGACAGCATCGCGCTGGAGCTGGACCTTGAAAAAGAGACGGTCAAGCAGACCCTGAAATACGCCAAAAAGTACGGCAAAAAAGTGTATGCGGTCGTCTCCAACATGAGCATCGCCATGGAGCGCCGGGACTTCTTGCAGCAGATCGACTGCTTTGTCTGCAACCAGCAGGAGGCCGGGCTGCTCTTCTCGGACGATTACGACCATCTCGAGCCGGAGGAGATGTGCAGGGTGCTGGCGGGCAATGTGCACAGCGCCAACATCCCCTGCATGGTGGTGACCATGGGCAGCAAGGGCGCTGTGTTCGCCCGCGCCAACGGCGAGTGTGGCATCGTGCCCGCCAAGAAGGTGGATGTCATCGACACCACCGGTGCGGGGGATGCCTTCTTTGCCGGAACCGTCATCGGCCTGACCTACGGCAAGACCCTGGCTGAATCCTGCGAGATCGGCAGCCGCCTGGCCGCCTCGGTCATCTGCATCACAGAAAATGTCTGCCCCCGCTTCCGCCCCCTTGAGTTCGGGCTGGATATCCCGGTGGTGGATTGAGAGAACAAGTAAAAAGGGACGGCGTGTGCTCCACGCCGTCCCTTTTGTGGTGTCAGGAAAATGGATGGTCTTCAGCCCTGCTTTTTCTCCTTCCGGTTCAGGTACAGGAAGAAGCAGACATTCAGCAGCACACCCACCGCTGTGGAGGTGGGGGCGGCCAGGCCGATCATGGTCAGGCTGGCGTTGGGCTGGATGCTCATAATGTAGGCCATGGGCAGGCGGACGAGCAGGGTCTGGAACAGGCCCTGCGCCATGACGAAAACGGTCTTGCCGCTGCCGTTGAAATAGCCGATCATACTGAACAGGATCGCGGTGAGGATGGTCTCCAGCGCAAAGCCCTTGAGGTAGGCATAGCCGTTGGCGATCACAGGTGCATCCGTGGTGAAGAAGCTGCAGAGCAGGTCGCCCTTGCACAAGACCAGCGCAAAGACGAACAGGCCAAAGAACAGACCGATGCCGATGCCGGTGCGCAGGGTCTGCCGGGCGCGCTGATGCTTGCCTGCGCCGATGTTCTGGGAGATGAAGGAAGCCATGGACTGCATCAGGGCGCTGGGGATCAGCATGGCGAAATTGACGATCTTGCAGGCCACGCCGTAGCCGGAGGAAGCCTCCAGACCCAGGCGGTTGACAAAGGCACAAAGGGCCAGAAAAGAGAGCTGGGTCAAAAACTCCTGCAGCGCCAGCGGCAGGCCGATGGCCAGAAACTTTTTGCACTGGAAGTTCAGCCTGAAGTCCGCCTTTTTGATGGAAAAGGGCAGAGCTTTTTTCAGCAGCATGACAACAGCGCAGACCACGCTGACAGCCTGTGCGGCCACGGTGGCAATGGCGGCACCGACAGCATCCAGATGGAACCCGGCCACCAGGACCAGGTCGCCGATGATGTTGACCACGCAGGCCACCAGCACAAAGATCAGGGGAGATCGGCTGTCGCCCAGGCCGCGGAAGAGGGCCGAGAGCATATTGTAGGCCACGATGAAGAAGATGCCTGCACCGCAGATGCGCACATAGCTGGTGGTCAGGTCAAGGGCCTCGGCCGGGGCCTGCATCAGGCTGGAAATGGGCCGTGCCAGAAACACCAGAACCCCGAACAGCACAGCGGCCAGAAGGGCGAATACAACCGCCGCGCCGCCGATGACCGGGCTGATGAATTCGTGCTTCTTTTCGCCGAGATACCGTGCGATCAGCACTGTGACACCCATGGCCAGCTGGGTGACCACAAAGGTGACAAGGTTGAGCACCTGGCTGCCGGTGGAAACGGCAGACAGGCCCGAGGTGGAGCCGAAGCGGCCCACCACCAGCAGGTCTACCGCGCCGTAAGCGGCCTGCAGCACCAGTGCGCCCAGAATGGGCAGCATGAACAGAGCCAGCTTTTTCAGGATGCTGCCCTGCGTGAAATCGGTCTTATCATTTTTCAAGGGAATCTCTCCTTTCGACCATGATCTGATAAAAAATCTCGATGGTGCGGATCATGGTCTCCGCATCCTCTTCCGGGATGACCTCCAGCGCCGGAACAAGAGAGCTGAAATATTCCGCATCGTATTTGCGGGAAAGCGCCCGCCCGGCCTCTGTGATGGTCAGGTAGGTCACCCGGCCGTCCTCAGGGGAGGTATGCTTGGTCAAAAGACCACGAGCTTCCATGTCCTTTACGGTCCGGGTCACGCCGGGGCGGGGCAGGCTGAGCGCATCGCTCAGGTCAGAGACCTTGACCTGTATGCCCTGCTGTTCCAGCGTCTGGATCGCATCCAGATATTGGATGAAGGAGGGCAGAACCCCGTCCGGCAGGGCAGGCAGCAGATCCCGCACCCGCTTGGCCTGATAGCAGGCATCCATCATCCGTTTGATCAGTGCGATGTTCATAGTGGTTTCTCCTCAAATAGTGACCAAAGATAATTACCGCAGATAATTATACAGAACTGCCGGGATTTGTCAAGCATTTTTTGCAAACAAAAATGCACCGCCCGCAGAAAGCGGACAGTGCACTCTTTGAAACAGAGATCGGATTGTGAAATGTGAGGATGAGAAACATTGACGCTGCGGTAAAATGACGGGTCAGAACGCCTCCACCTTTTCCTGCGCGCGGTACTGCAATGCTTCCAGCAGGGCCTCTTCATCCAGCAGCTGTTTGCCCGCCAGATCAGCCACAGTGCGGGCCACCCGGAGGATGCGGTCATGGGCGCGGGCAGAAAGACCCAGTGTGTCGTAGGAGGCGCGGAGGAGCCGCTCGGCGGCGGGGGTCATCCGGCAGACACGCCGCACCTGCCCGGCTGTGAGCTGGGCATTGCAGCGCACGCCCTCGTACCCGGGAGCGGCATAGCGCCTGGCCTGCACGGCCCGGGCGGCAAGCACCTGCTTGCGCAGGTCTGCGCTGCTCTCGGCGGGGGTGCTGGTGTGGAGCTCGTCAAAGGCAACGGGGTCCATCTCCACACAGAGGTCGATGCGGTCCAGCAGGGGGCCGGACACCCGGCTGCGGTACTGCCGCACGGCACTGGGCGAACAGGTGCAGGGGCGGGTGGGGTGGCCGTAGTAGCCGCACTTGCAGGGGTTCATGGCGGCCACCAGCTGGAACCGGCTGGGGTAGGTGGCACTGCCTGCCGCACGGCTCACGGTGATCTGGCCGTCCTCCAGCGGCTGGCGCAGAACTTCCAGACTGTCCCGGGAAAACTCCGGCAGCTCGTCCAGAAACAGCACGCCGCAGTCGGCAAGACTGCACTCGCCGGGCCGGAAGGTGGTGCCGCCGCCCGCCAGTGCCGCCGCGCTGGCCGAGTGGTGCGGGCTGCGGAAGGGCCGGGCAGAGATCAGGCCCCGCCCCTTGGGCAGCTGGCCCGCAATGGAATAGATCTTGGTGGTCTCCACAGCCTCCTCCCGGGTCAAGGGCGGCAGGATACCGGGCAGGCGCTTGGCCAGCATGGATTTGCCGGTGCCGGGCGCGCCGATGAGCAGCACGTTGTGCCCACCGGCTGCTGCCAGCACCATGGCCCGGCGGGCCAGCGGCTGGCCCATCACATCCGCAAAATCCGGGGCGGCATTCCAGCCGGAAGCGGGGTCAAAGGGGATGGGCGCGGCAGGGGAGAGGGGCACAAGGCCCCGCAGCGCATCCACGACCTCCCGGGCCGTGCGTGCGGGGTAGACCTGCATCGCGTCGCCGCCCGCCTCGGCGGCTTCGGCGGCATTTTCGGCGGGCACATACAGGCTGCGGATGCCGTCTGCTGCCGCCGCCAGCGCCATGGGCAGCACGCCCGAAACCGGGCGCAGGCTGCCATCCAGTGCCAGCTCCCCCAGAAAAGCCGCGTCGGCGGGCGGCTCCTCCATCTGGCCGGAGGATGCCAGCACCGCCAGCAGCAGGGGTAGGTCATATACCGGGCCGCTCTTGCGGATGTCCGCCGGGGCAAGGTTGACCGTGATGTGGCGGTCGGGCCACTTGTAGCCCAGATTCTTCACGGCAGAGCGGACGCGGTCGCCGCTTTCCCGCACGGCGGAATCCGGCAGGCCCACCAGCGAAAAGGCGGGCAGGCCGCCGGAGACATCGGCTTCCACGGCCACGGCAAAGCCGTTCAGGCCGTTCAGACCATAGCTTTTCAGAACGGAATACATGGGGCCTCCTCACGCCGCGTCTGCGGCCCGACGGGGAAATGACCGGGAAAATGCCCGGTCTCGGCAGAATATTCTATTGTCCCAATTATAGTGTCGGGCAGGGGGCTTGTCAATGTGCGGGCAGCGCCGCAGGCCCTGCAGACAGCCCGAAAGCCCCAAATGATGGAAAAGGCTGAAATCTTTGTGGCATTTGTATGATTTGCGGAGCAAAAATTCTTACATAATATGGAATTGACACAGTACCAAGAAAGGGTTTATAGTATAAATAGGTTTGGAAAAACTATCCCTGTGCGAAATACGAATTAAAGGTAAGGTGTGCAATATGTATCTGGATGAGTATAAGCGCTGGCTGGCAGCGGATCTGGAGGACGCGGATCTGAAACCGGAGCTGAGCAAGATCGAGGGTAATGACGAGGAGATCAAGGACCGCTTTGCCGTGGCCCTGAAGTTTGGCACCGCCGGTCTGCGCGGTGTGCTGGGTGCCGGTACCAACCGCATGAACATCTATGTTGTCCGTCAGGCCACCCAGGGTCTGGCAAACTGGGTCAAGACCCAGGGCGGCAGCCAGACTGTCGCCATCAGCTACGACAGCCGCCTGAAGAGCGATGTCTTTGCCAAGACCGCCGCCGGGGTCCTGGCCGCCAACGGCATCAAGGTGCGCATCTATGATGCCCTGATGCCCGTGCCTGCCCTGAGCTTTGCCACCCGTTACTACGAGTGCAACGCCGGTATCATGGTCACCGCTTCCCACAACCCCGCCAAGTACAACGGCTACAAGGCCTACGGCCCGGATGGCTGCCAGATGACCGATGATGCCGCCGCCATCGTCTATGATGAGATCCAGAAGACCGATGTTCTGACCGGCGCAAAGTACATCTCTTTTGCCGCTGGCGTGGAGCAGGGCCTGATCCGCTTTGTGGGCGATGACTGCAAAAAGGCCCTGTACGATGCCATCGAGGCCCGCCAGGTGCGCCCCGGCCTGTGCCGGACTGCCGGCCTGAAGCTGGTGTACAGCCCCCTGAACGGTTCCGGTCTGGTGCCCGTGACCCATGTGCTGAACGATATGGGCATCACCGATATCACCATCGTGCCCGAGCAGGAGTACCCCAACGGCTACTTTACCACCTGCTCCTACCCCAACCCTGAGATCTTTGAGGCCCTGAAGCTGGGTCTGGAGCTGGCCACCAAGACCGGCGCTGACCTGATGCTGGCCACCGACCCTGACGCAGACCGCGTGGGGATTGCCATGAAGTGCCCGGACGGCAGCTATGAGCTGGTCTCCGGCAACGAAATGGGCGTTCTGCTGCTGGATTACATCTGTGCCGGACGCATTGAAAAGGGCACCATGCCCGCAAACCCCGTGGCGGTCAAGTCCATCGTTTCCACCCCGCTGGCCGACGCTGTGGCAAAGCACTACGGTGTGGAGATGCGCAATGTCCTGACCGGCTTCAAGTGGATCGGCGATCAGATCGCCAATCTGGAAGCTGCCGGTGAAGTGAATCGCTTCATCTTCGGCTTTGAGGAGAGCTACGGCTACCTGGCCGGCCCCTATGTCCGCGATAAGGATGCCGTCATCGGCTCCATGCTGATCTGCGAGATGGCCGCTTACTACCGCAGCATCGGCTCCTCCATCAAGCAGCGTCTGGAAGAGATCTACGCACAGTACGGCCGCTACCTGAACAAGGTGGACAGCTTTGAGTTCCCCGGCCTGACCGGCATGGAGAAGATGGCTTCCATCATGCAGAAGCTGCGTGACGAGCCCCTGACCGAGATCGGCGGCCACAAGGTCGTCAAGGTCATGGACTACAAGAAGCCCGAGGAGACCGGCCTGCCCGCCGCTAACGTCCTGATCTACACGCTGGAAAATGGCGCGACCGTTGTGGTGCGTCCCTCCGGCACCGAGCCCAAGATCAAGACCTACTTCACCACCCTGGGCAAGACCCTGGAGGAAGCCCAGGCACAGAAGGACGCTCTGGCTGCCGCCATCGAGCCCATCCTGAAGTGATCTCCTGAAAAAAGAAGCGTTTTTGCCCCTCTGCCCTGCCGCAGAGGGGCATTTTTGCTGTATAAAATCGGTTGCAGTTTGCCGGGCGATACGGTATAATAAAACATGGTTTATTCTATCTGTGCCCCGGGTGGTATTTCCCGGGAGAATAAGAGCAGGGCAGGTGCAGAAATTGGAAAAGAAAGTATCAGCCGTTCTGGTGGCAGCAGGGTCCTCCACCCGCATGGGGTTTGACAAGCTCAGCTTTGATCTGGGCGGGGAGACCGTGGTGCAGCGGAGCATCCGCGCCTTTGCGGAGTGTCCGCTGGTCAGCGAGATCGTTCTGGTGGCCGGGAAGAACCGGGCATTTCTGGAACAGCAGGCCGCGGCCTGCGCAAAGCCGGTGCAGGTGGTGCAGGGCGGCGCGACCCGCGCCGAGAGCGCGAAGAACGGCGTGCTGGCCGCCCACGGAGAGCTGGTGGCTGTCCACGATGCCGCCCGTCCTTTTGTCAGTCAGGCTGTCATCACGGCGGCGCTGGAGGCAGCCGCTGCCTGCGGTGCTGCCGCCCCCGCCGTGCCGGTAAAGGACACCGTCAAGCGGGCTGTGCGGGGCGACGGCAAAACTGTGCCGGAGCATTGCATGGTCACTGATACCCCTGACCGCAGCACCCTGTATGCGGTGCAGACCCCCCAGTGCTTCGACCGTGCGGCGTATCTGGCCGCGCTGGACGAGCTGGATGCGGAGAAAGCCCGCCTGGTCACCGATGACTGCAGCCTGTTTGAACTGACCGGCCGCCCGGTGCAGCTGACCCAGGGGGATTACGCCAATCTGAAGATCACAACGCGGGAGGATCTGCCCCGCGCCGAACAGAAAGAAGGAAATGATATGCGCATTGGTCATGGTTATGATGTTCACCGTCTGGTCGAGGACCGCAAGCTGATCCTGGGCGGTGTGGAGGTGCCTTTTGAAAAGGGCCTGCTGGGCCACTCGGATGCCGATGTGCTGGCCCACGCCGTGATGGACGCTGTGCTGGGTGCCGCCGCGCTGGGCGACATCGGCAAGCACTTCCCGGATACCGACCCCGCCTACGCCGGTGCCGACAGCCTGAAGCTGGCGCAGCATGTGGCCCGCATCATGCGGGAGAAGGGCTGGAAGATCGTGAACATTGATTCCACCCTGCTCTGCCAGAAGCCCAAGCTGGCTCCCTACATCCCCGCCATGCGGGAGAATCTGGCCGCAGCCTTCGGGATGCCGGTGGATGCTGTGAGCGTCAAGGCCACCACCGAGGAGCATCTGGGCTTTACCGGCGAGGGCCTGGGCATTGCCGCCCATGCTGTCGCCCTGATCGAGAAGCTGTAACGGGAGAGACACTCTGATGACTCTGAATTCGATCATCGCCAATTTTCAGACCTTCAAGCTGGCCGATCTGCTGGATATCGTCATCATTGCTTTCCTGATCTACCAGCTGCTGGGCATCATCAACCGCACCCGCGCCGGGCAGCTGGCCAAGGGCGCGCTGCTGGTGCTGGCGGTCTATCTGGTGGCCAACGTGCTGAATATGCGCACCGTCACCTGGCTGCTGAACTCGCTGCTGCAGGTCGGCCTGCTGACGCTGGTGGTCCTGTTCCAGCCGGAGATCCGCCGCGCATTGGAGCGGATGGGCCAGACCGACCAGTGGGCGGGCAAGCTCTTCAACATCAAGGGCCGCTACAATGACCCCAGCTTCAAGGGGGCTTGGCGCAGCGCCATCATTGCCATCTGCGATGCCGCCGAGCGCTTTTCCGAGACCAAGACCGGTGCCCTGATCGTGCTGGAGCGCAATACCAACCTCTCTGAGATCGTGCGCACCGGCACGCCTGTGAACAGCGCCGTCAATCTGGAGGTGCTGGGCACCATCTTCTACGAGGGCACCCCCCTGCACGACGGTGCCGCCATCATTGAGAATGGCCGCATCAAGGCGGCGGGCTGTGTGCTGCCCCTGTCCAACAACCTGGATCTGGGCAAGGATATGGGCACCCGCCACCGCGCCTGCCTGGGCATTGCGGAGAATTCGGATGCCATTGCCGTTGTGGTCAGTGAGGAGACCGGCATCATCTCCATGGCAAAGAACGGTGTGCTGATCCGCCACTTTGACCGCCAGACCCTGTACACCCGGCTGGTGGATGAGATGATCCCCAAGGAGACCGCCAGCGAAAAGGCAGCTGCCGACGGCTGGCGCGGCAAGGTCAAGAGCCTGCTGAACTGGATGAACCAGAAAGAGGAGGATGAGCAGCAGTGAGCAGCAATCGTACCAACGGCACAAAGCCTGCCATCCAGCACACCAAGAGCATTCTGAACGATCGCCGCATCCGGCTGCTGCTGGCCATCGTGGGTGCCATTGTGGCATGGATGGTGGTCACCATCGTCGTCCAGCCCGGCACCACCCGCACCATCAACAACGTGCCGGTGGATTTTACCTATGATTCCGCCGCGTACACCTCCCGGGGCCTGAGCATCGTCAGCGCGCCGGAAAAGTACGTCAGCCTGAAGCTCTCGGGCGATGGCTACACCATCGGCAGCCTGACTTCCTCTGATTTTGTGGTCTACCCGGACTGGTCCGGCGTGCGGGACAGCGGCGAAAAGACCCTGCACCTGCAGGTGCGGGGCGTGAACACCCTGCTCAATGGCGTGTCCGTTTCCATTGAGGGCGGCGACAACAGCGTGAACGTGGTGTTTGACGTGGTGGAGGAGAAAACGGTGCCCATCACCGTGACCACCAACTACCTGACCATTGCGGACGGCTATATCCTCTATGACACCGAGCTCTCCAAGGAGACAGTGACCCTCTCCGGCCCCAGCACCGAGATCGATAAGGTGGAGACCTGCACCGCCGAGGTGACCCACAAGGGGGAACTCACCGATTCTGTCACGCTGGATACCGCCCTGCGCTTTTATACCAAGAGCGGCAGTGAGGTTAAATTCGAATACACGAATCTGGAGGAGTCCAGTGTGGAGGTCACGCTGGAAGTCTACAAGATGGCCACCTTGCCTGTGTCGGTCAGCTTTATCAACGCGCCCCGGAATTTTGATCCTTCGGTGCTGGTCTACTCCCTGAGCAAGCAGACCCTGAATGTCGCCGGGCCCGAGAGCCAGATCGAAAAGCTCTCCACCCTGTCTGTAGGCACCATCGATCTTTCCACCTTTGCGCTGAACAAGGTGTATGAGCTGCCCATCGAGCTGCCGGGCAATATCCGCCTGCTGGATAACATTTCCAGCATCACGGTCAGCTTCGACAGCTCCAAGCTCGAGACCAAGACCATGAACCTGCCCGCCAGCTGCGTGCAGGTGGTCAATCTGCCCTCCACCTATACCCTGACCGTGCAGACCGAGCGGCTGATGAATGTGACCCTTTGCGGCCCGGCGGGTCTGCTGGATACGCTGGTGCCCGAGCAGGTGGTCATTGAGATCGATGCGGATGATTTCTATGTGGCCGCAGGGCAGCAGAACATTGCCTGCCGCCTGTATGTGCCCTCCAATGGTAAGATCTTTGCGCTGGGGAGCTATGTTATCCAGTGCAAGATAGAAAGTAACTGAGCTGGCTCACCCTCTCAGTCTCGCTTCGCTCGCCAGCTCTCCCGAAGGGAGAGCCCTTGGCATAAAGATGAAGTTTGCAAATATTGCCAAGGCCTCCCACTTTGGGGGAGGTGGCATTGCGTTAGCAATGACGGAGAGGGTGAGGAGGCTGAAAATAGAAAGCGAAACCTGATAGATGATACTAGTAAGAGATATCCGCCTGCCGCTCTCTGCCGGGGAGCCGCAGGCATTCGAAAAAGCGCTGCATCTGGCGCGCATCCCCCGCAGCAAGGCGGCCCATCTGGGCGTGGCCAGGCTGTCGGTGGATGCCCGCCACGGGCAGCCAAAGCTGGTGTATACCATAGCGGTAACGCTCAAGGACGAGGGTGAGGAATCTGCGTATGCAGGGGCCTCGCCCTGCGTTGCTATCCGCGGCAAAACGGATCTCAGCGTTCAGAACGGCACCCAGCGCCTGCCCCACCGGCCTGTGGTCTGCGGGCTGGGCCCGGCGGGCCTGTTTGCGGCGCTGCTGCTGGCCCGGCAGGGCTACAAGCCCATCGTGCTGGAGCGCGGCCCGGCGCTGGACGAGCGTGTGAAGGCGGTGGAGCACTTCTCTGCCACCGGCGAGCTGGACCCCAATGCCAACATCCAGTTTGGCGAGGGCGGCGCGGGTACCTTTTCGGACGGCAAGCTGACCACCCGCATCGGGGATGAGCTCTGCGGCTTTGTCACCGAGGTGTTTCTGCAGCACGGTGCCCCGGCGGAGATCGCCTGGAAGCAGAAGCCCCATGTGGGCACCGACCTGCTCCGGGGCGTTATCACCTCCATCCGCAGGGAGATCGAAGCTCTGGGCGGCGAGGTGCACTTCAACACGGCCCTCACCGGTTTTGAGCAGAAGAACGGACGGCTGACCGGCATCTTTACCACCGGCGGGACCTTCCCCTGTGAGGCACTGGTGTTTGCCGTGGGCCACTCGGCCCGGGATACCTTCGGGATGCTGATGGACAGCGGTCTTGTGCTGGAGTGCAAGCCCTTCAGCGTGGGTTTCCGGGCGGAGCATCTGCAGAGTGAGATCGAAAAGAGCCTGTACCACGAGGCTGCCGGGCATCCGGCCCTGCCGCGCGGAGAGTATCAGCTCTCCCAGCATGTGGGAGACCGGTGCGTGTACACCTTCTGCATGTGTCCCGGCGGTCAGGTGGTGGCTTCGGCCAGCGAGACCGGCCATGTGGTCACCAACGGCATGAGCTACCACGCCCGGGACGGCAAAAACGCCAACGCGGCGGTGGTGGTCAGCGTGGGAGCTGAGGATTTTGCGGGCGACCCGCGCAGGGCCATTGCTTTCCAGCGGGAGCTGGAAGCCAAAGCCTACGCCGCCGGACGGGCGGGCGGAGAATACGCCGCCCCGGCGGAAAATATCCAGAGCTTCCTTGAGGGCCGGGGTCAACTGAACATCGGCCGGGTGGAGCCTACCTATGACCGGGGCGTTGTGGCTGCGGATCTGGGCGCTTTGCTGCCCGGGGAGCTGGCCGATACCCTGCGGGCGGGCCTGCGCGCCTACGAGCGTAAAATTGCGGGCTACACCGCGCCGGAAGCCATCCTCACCGGCCTTGAGACCCGCACCAGCAGCCCCGTGCGGCTGAAACGGGAGGAGACCTTGGAATCGGCCCAGCTGGCGGGGTTGTACCCCTGCGGCGAGGGGGCCGGATATGCGGGCGGCATTATGAGCGCCGCCGTGGACGGCCTGCGGGTCGCCCGTGCGATCATCGGCCGGTATGCACCGGCAGAAGGGTGAGAAATATTGATGAATCATCGTGAAAACGATACAACACAAGAAAACGAGGGAAAACAGGTGCAGCAGGAGCTGGAAGAGCAGCTGCGCGCCTTTGGCGACACCATGTCCGATGCCTTTGCCCACGGCTTTGAGGGAAAAGGTATGGACATCGGCGACCGGGCCTTTGATGTGGGCAAGGCCGCTGTTCATGCGGCCAATTACGGCATCTCGGAGGCGGGCAAGGCCATGCGGCAGGCCCGGGACAGCTACTACCAGAGCCAGCGGCAGGCCCATGCCAACGGCGGCACGGCAGAGCAGTACGCCGGGATGCCCCAGTGGGCCAGAAATTTCTTTGCATCGCGCCCGGAGCTGACCACGGTGGAAAAGCTGCGGAAATGCGCCAAGGAGCGTTACAACTCGGGCGTGGCTCTGTTGGCCGTGGGCATCACGTTCACCGTGATCTTTGGGCTGGGGACGCTGGGCTGCCTCATCGGGCTGGGCATTATTTCGCCGGCTGCTTTGGGCGACGTTGTGGTGTCGGCTACTGAGGGCGGCGGCATCCTGATGACGGGCACGGACTACGTTATGAACACCGCCTACAACGTGCTTGGCATCGTCAGCAGCGTGCTGGGCCTTGCCACGGCGGGCTTTGGCTGGATGACGGCCTGTGGCGCTTCCCAGAGGGAAGCGGGCAGGCAGATGGGCCAGCTGGCCGACCTTGCCGACAGCATGGACGGCGGCAAGGGCCTGTCGGTGGAGATGCTGGCCGACCTGACCCACCAGAAAAAGAAAAAAACGCTCAAGCGGCTGAAAAAAAGCATCCGCAAGGGCTGGCTGAATGCTTGGCTGGATGAGAAAACGGAGACTGTGTACCTGACGGCGGAGGATTACCGCGCCGCACAGGAGCGCCCGGAGCCTCAGCCTGCCCCCGCACAGCCTGAGCAGGGGGATACCGCCGAAACGCCCCTGAACCTTGAGACGGCCCGCCGCTTTGCGCAGGTGCTGGAACAGGAACAGCACCTCATGCAGGACGCGCAGGGCCGGGAAGAGCTGGAAACGATGCAAAAGACCACCACCGCCATCTGCGAGTGGCTGGAAGCGCACCCGGAAAGCCTGCCCAAGGCCCGCCGCTTTGCGGAATATTATATCCCCACCACCCTCAAGCTGCTGCACACCTACAACGATGTGCAGGGCCAGCAGGGCGAAAATGCAGAGACCATCCGCCGGGATATCGCGGGCATCCTGCACACCCTGAATCAGGCTTACAGCAACCTGTATGATAACCTGCTTTCTGACGTTGCCATGGATGTTTCCAGCGAGATCGCCGCGCTGCAGGGAATGCTGGCCAATGATGGCCTGACCGGGGAGGGACTGCTATGACGACCTACCGGGCCTGGAACCTGAAGCCGCTGGACCGCTCCGCCCTGAAGGAGCTGACCGCGGCCATTGCCCAGCAGAGCACCGAGGAGCTGGAAAACCGCGCCATGGAAACGATGGATGGGGAGCCGTGGAGCGAGGAAAAATATCAGATGACGCTGGCCGCCCAGCAGAAAGAGGCGGGCCTGCTGGCGGGCATTCTGGCCGCGCGCGGCATCACCGACCCTGCCGAGGCCCTGACCCTGCTGTCGGGCGAGGAGGAGCTGACCGACCCCATGCTCCTGACCGACATGGACAAGGCCTGTGCCCGCATCCTCGATGCCATCGACCGGGAAGAGACCATTGTTGTCTTTGGCGACTACGATGTGGACGGCGTGACCGCCACCGCCCTGCTCTACCAGCACCTCAAGGGGATGGGAGCCAACGTCAAGTGCATGCTGCCCAGCCGTGAAGGGGATGGCTACGGCCTTTCCAAAAATGCCATCCAGTCCATCCACGATAAGGGTTACCAGCTCATCGTGACGGTGGACAACGGGATCTCCGCGCTGGAGGAGGCCGAGTTTGCGGCTTCACTGGGAGTGGACCTGATCGTCACCGATCACCATCTGCCCCATGATACTCTGCCTAAGGCCGTTGCCGTGGTGGACCCCCGCCGCGCCGATGATACCAGCCCCTTCAAGGGCCTGTGCGGCGCAGGCGTGGCTTTTAAGCTCTGTGCTGCGCTGGATGGCTGCCCGCCTGAGGAGATGCTGGACTACTGCGGCGACCTCGCCGCAGTGGGCACCGTGGCAGACGTGATGCCCCTGACCGGTGAGAATCGCACCCTGGTCAAAGCGGGCCTGCACCTGCTGCAGCACTCTGACCGGCCCGGCCTTCTGGCCCTGCTGGATGAGGTGGGTCTGGGCGGCAAGCCCGTGACCGCCGAGAATGTCAGCTATGCCATTGCCCCCCGCATCAATGCGGCGGGCCGGATGGACAGCGCTGTGACCGCCCTGCAGCTGGTGCTGTGTGAGGATGAGGAACGCGCTGCCGAGCTGGCACATAAACTGAACGAGATCAACGCCGCCCGGCAGGAGACTGAGGGCGAGATCGCCAAGGCCGCGCAGGCCCAGCTGGAGGCCGAGCCTGCCATTCAGGAGGACCGGGTCATCCTGATCTGGGGCCGGGACTGGCACCCCGGTGTCATTGGCATCGTGGCATCCCGGCTGGTGGAAAAGACCGGCCGCCCCGTCATCGTGGTGTCCATTGATGAGCACGGCGAGGGCAAGGGCAGCGGCCGCAGTGTACAGGGCTTCAACCTGCACGCCTGCATTGCCTCCTGTGAAGACCTTCTCCTCCGCTTCGGCGGCCACGCCATGGCGGCGGGCCTTTCGGTGCGGGAGGAGAACCTGCCGGAGCTGCGCCGCCGCCTGAACGAGTGGGCCGCCCGGGAGTGCCCGGTGCTGGTGACCCCGCCGCTGGAATGCGACCTGTCCATCCATCTCGACCGCATCACCGTGGAATCTGTCCGGCGGCTGGACCAGCTGGCTCCCTACGGTGCCGAAAACCCCGCCCCGGTGTTCCTGCTGGAAAAGGCCGTGGTGGAGGGAGTCTACCCTGTCTCGGAGGGGCGGCACTGCCGCCTGCGCCTGCGGCAGGGCAATGCCTGCATCTATGCGGTCTGGTTCGGGATGCACCCGGAGCAGCTGCCCTATGCCACCGGCGATGTGGTGGACGCGGCCCTGAGCCTCTCTGTTTACGAGGCCGCCCGGGGCGCACAGCTTTCGGGCCGCATTCTGGAGCTGCACCCGGCGGGCTTTGGCAACGCCGCCGCCCAGCAGACCGCGCTGGTGCAGGCTTTGCGCCGCGGCAGCCCGCTGACTGCCCAGCAGCGCGCCCTGATCGCACCGGAGCGCAGTGATATCATTACCGTTTACCGGGAACTGCAGGCCCGGCGCTGGCACGCTGAGGATATGCAGCCCCTGTTTGCAAAGCTGGGGGAGGAGCACAGCGGAAAAACGCTGGTGGCTCTGACGGCCCTGGAACAGGTGGGCCTGATCGCCGCCGTGGAGCGCGGCGGGGCAAAGTTCTGGGAGCTGGTTCCCACGGCAGGCAAGAAGAACCTGGCCGATGCCCCCATCCTGAAATGTCTGGAGGAATGAAAATATGCCAGAGGGAAAGAGACCTGCGGAGGATCTTTACTCCGCAAAAACGCATCTGCATCAGCCGGTGCCGGAGGTATCTACCGTGAACGCCACGGCCCTGCCGGCCGATGCGCCCGAGGGCACCCTGCCCAGTGAGGTACGGCCTGAGATCGTTACCTGGGAGAAGCTCTGCGAGGCCATCAAGGCCAGCGGCAAGGCCTACAACATGGAGATGATCACCAAGGCCTATGACCTTGCCAACAAGGCGCACAACGGGGTCTGCCGCCGCAGCGGCGAGCCCTACATCTGCCACCCGCTGGCCGTGGCCCGCCTGGTGCTGGATCTGGGCATGGATTCGGAGAGCATTGCCGCCGCCCTGCTCCATGACGTGGTGGAGGATACCCCCACCACGCTGGAGGACCTGACCGCCGCCTTTGGCGAGGAAGTGGCCCTGCTGGTGGACGGCGTGACCAAGCTGACCAAGATCCAGTTCTCCAACATCGAGGAGCTGCAGGCCGAGAACCTGCGCAAGATGCTGCTGGCCATGAGCCGGGATGTCCGCGTGATGATCATCAAGCTCTGCGACCGGCTCCACAATATGCGCACCGGCGATGCCTGGCCTGAGCAGAAGCGCCGGGACAAGGCCCGTGAGACGATGGAGGTCTATGCCCCCATCGCCAACCGTCTGGGCATCCTGAACGTCAAGGAGGAGCTGGAGGACCGCAGCCTGCACTACCTTGACCCTGTGGGCTACGAGGAAATCAGCAAGATGCTGAGCGAGCGCGCGGGGGAGGAGTTCCTTGCCAGAGTGTCCAGTGTCATCGAGCTGCGGCTGAAGGAGAGCGGCATCGAGGGTGCCACCATCAAGCGCCGCGTCAAGAGCATCTACGGCATCTACCGCAAGACCATCATGCAGAACAAGTCCTTCGATGAGATCTACGATATCTATGCCGTCCGTGTCATTCTGGATACGCTGGCTGAGTGCTACAGCACCCTGGGCCTCATCCACGATATGTACCACCCGCTGCCCAACCGCTTCAAGGATTATATCTCCACCCCCAAGCCCAACGGCTACCAGAGCCTGCACACCACCGTCATCGGCCACGAGGGCATCCCCTTTGAGGTGCAGATCCGCACCCGCAAGATGGATGAACAGGCAGAGTATGGTGTTGCCGCCCACTGGAAGTACAAGGAAGGGCTGGATGGACACGATAAGCTGGACGAGCGCCTGGCCTGGGTCAGCCAGCTGCTGGAAAACCAGCGCGTCAGCGAGGACTCCGGCAACCTGCTCCATGACCTGAAAAGCGACCTGCTGCCCGAGGAGGTCTTTGCCTTTACCCCCAAGGGCGATGTCATCAACCTGCCCACGGGTGCCACCTGCATCGACTTTGCCTATGCCATCCACTCCGCCGTCGGCAACCGGATGGTGGGCTGCAAGGTCAACAACCGGATAGTGCCCATTGACCACGTTGTTTCCACCGGCGAGATCATTGAAGTCATCCTCGGCCCGGCGGACAAGGGCCCCAGCCGCGACTGGCTGAAGATCGTGCGCACCAGCGAGGCCAAGAGCAAGATCCGCAACTGGTTCAAGAAGATGCGCCGGGAGGAAAACATCCAGGAGGGCCGCGACACGCTGGCCCGGGAGCTGCGCCGGGAGATGATCTTCATCCCCGACGACGAGCTGGATGAATTTATCGGCAGCTGCTGCCGCCGCCTGCGCCAGAACAACGCCGAGGAGCTGTATGCCGCCATCGGCTACGGCGGCATCACCATTGCAAACTGCCTGCCCAAGCTGAAGGAAGAGTGGCAGAAGCGGAAGAGCGAGGAGGGCAAGAACGAGCAGCTGGCCAGGGTGGATCTGAGCAAGGTCCACGCCACCGACGGTGTGGTGGTGGAGGGCTTCGACAACACCCCCATCAAGTTTGCCAAGTGCTGCAGCCCGCTGCCCGGCGACCCCATCGTGGGCTTTATCACCCGCGGTTTTGGCGTGTCCATCCACAAGCAGAGCTGTGTCAATGCCATCTCCAGCATGAAGGATCCCACCAACGCCCCCCGCTGGGTCAAGGCTTACTGGGCCGACAGCGTCAAGGACAGCTACAAGGCCGGCCTTGAGATCGTGGCGCTGGACCGCAACGAGCTGCTGCGGGATGTGCTGAGCGCTCTGGCCGATATCCGGGTGCCCATCTACACCATGAACGCCCGTCAGGTGGAAAACAACTGCGCCGTGGTCAGCCTGACCATCGGCATCAACAATACCGAGCACCTGAACCGTGTGGTGGCGCGTCTGTCCAAGGTCAAGGATGTGCTCAAAGTGACAAGGAGTTAAACCATGCGTGCAGTCATTCAGGCAGTGTCCTCCGCTTCTGTCCGGGTCAACGGCGGGGAGCCCCGCTCCATCGGCCCCGGCCTGGTCATCCTGCTGGGTGTCCGGGATACCGATACGCTGGACATCGTGCCCAAGCTGGCGGATAAGTGTGCGGGCCTGCGCATCTTCAAGGACGAAAACGACAAGCTGAACCTCAGTGCAAAGGACCTGGGCTATTCGGCCCTGGTGGTCAGCCAGTTCACGCTCTACGGCGACACGAAAAAGGGCTACCGCCCCAGCTTTATCAAAGCGGCCCGTGCCCCGCTTGCGGTGGATGCCTACGAGCTGTTCCTTGCCGAGATGAACCGGCAGGGCCTCAGGGACGTGCAGCACGGCGAGTTCGGCGCGGATATGCAGGTGTCTCTGGTGAACGAGGGGCCCTGCACCATTGTCATCGACACGGACGAGTGGGCACACCACTCGTAACGGCCCGCCCCCGGCAAAGCCGGAACATCTGAACAGTCAGAAGGATATTAGATATGAAAGCATTTCATCTTCTCGGCGCTGCGCCGCTTTATACCAACAGCTTTGTCCTGATCTCCGAAGCGGGCCATGCAGTGGTCATTGACCCCGCCGCCGAAGTGCAGGAGTACGATAAAATTTTCAAAGAGAACAACGCGACGCTCACCACCATCCTCTGCACCCACGGCCACTATGACCATGTGGGCAGTGCGGGGGTGCTGAGCCGGGAGTGGAAGGCCCGGATCTACTGTGAGCCTGCCGACTGCAGGGGCAGCCAGCTCTTTCCCCTGAAAAGCGTAGACAGCGGCTATCAGGAGGGGGAAAAGCTCACCGTGGATGAGCTGACCTTTACCGTCTGGCACACCCCCGGCCATACCGAGGGCGGTGTGGTGCTGCTGTGCGGGGACTACCTCTTTGTGGGCGACACCGTGTTCCAGGGCAGCATTGGCCGCACCGATCTGGAGGGCGGCAGTATGCAGAAAATGGATGCCAGCCTGCGCAAGCTGGCGGGCCTGCCCATCCCCAAAGAGACCCAGCTGCTGCCCGGCCACGGGGATTTTTCCACCCTTGGCGAGGAACTGGCGAACAATTTCTATATCCGCAGCGCCCTGCGCGGCGGGAATGCGGACTTTTAAGGATAAAGAGAGAAGAACATGAAGATTTATATTACCGGCCTGCCCTCCGGCTACGAGGTGGAGCATCTGGTGCGCCTGTTTTACCCTATGGCTCCGCTCACCCTTACCCCGCCGGAAGAGGGCGAGGACTGTGTCTGGGCCGAGAAAAAAGAGGATAATCTGTACGCCATGGTGCGGGAGCAGGGCCAGAGCAGGGATGTGGCGGCTCCATTGCCCCGCCCCGTGGAAGCAGGCGGCGAGACGGTGGAGTTCACCCTTGCCAGCCTGACCTATGACCTGCTGCGGAGCTGGACCGGCATCCGCCCGCCCTGGGGCAAGATGACCGGCGTGCGCCCGGTACGGCTCATCCACGACAAGCGGGCCGCGGGCTGGACCGAAGCCGACATCGACCGGTTCTTTCTGGAGCGTTTTGACTGCTCCCGGCAGAAGTACGACATGGCCAAGGCCATCGCCGACCTGCAGGAACCCATCCTGAAGCTGGGCAGCGCCCCAAAAACGTACAGCCTGTATCTCGGCATCCCGTTCTGCCCCTCCCGGTGCAGCTACTGCAGCTTTGTCAGCTGCAACCTTGACCGGGACCGCAAGCTGGTGCAGCCCTATGTGGACTGCCTGTGCAGAGAGGTGGAGGCCATCCGGGAGCAGGCCGACAAGGCGGGACTGAAGCTGTGCAGCATCTATATCGGCGGCGGCACCCCCACCAGCCTGTCTGCTGACCAGCTCCGCCAGCTCATGGGTACGGTGCGGGAGAACTTTGACCTCTCCAGGGTGGTGGAGTACACGGTGGAGGCGGGCCGCCCCGACTGCACCGATGCCGAAAAGCTGGCTGTCATCAAAGAGTATGGTGCCACCCGCATTTCCATCAACCCCCAGACCTTCTCGGACGAGGTGCTGGCGGGCATTGGCCGCAGGCACTCGGCGCAGGATATCCTGGACTGCTATGCCGATGCCCGGAGGGCGGGCCATGAGGACATCAACATGGACCTCATCGCGGGCCTGCCCGGTGATACCGTCGCGGGCTTTGAGCACAGCCTGCGGCAGGCCATCGCGCTGGACCCTGAGAACATCACCGTTCACACCCTGACCCTCAAGCGGGCCTCCCGCATCGTCATCGAGGACCAGAAGGAGAACGACTACGCAGACGTAGCGGCTATGCTGGAAAAATGCCAGCTGCTGGCCGATGCAGGATATCGCCCCTATTACCTCTACCGCCAGAAAAACACCCTGCAGAATCTGGAAAATGTGGGCTGGTGCAAGCCGGGCCACGAGGGGTACTATAATATCTATATCATGGAGGAAGTCCAGACCATCCTTTCGGCCGGAGCAGGCGGCAGCACCAAGCTGGTGGCCGACGGCGGCCGACGGATGCAGCGCATCTTCAATTTCAAGTATCCGACAGAGTATATCCAGCGCTTTGCGGAGGTACTGGAGCGCAAAAAAGGAGTGGCTGATTTTTATGATCACGATTTGGGTCCCGAAACGTCTGGTTGAAGTCGGGCTGTACAACGTTGCCGCCCGCAGTCCGCAGGAACTTGCCGCCCTGAGTGAGCAGAGCTACCGCGACCGCGTGAAGTACGCCGCCGAAAAGGTGCGCCTTTCCGGCACCAAGATCGTCATGCTCACCGGCCCGTCGGCCAGCGGCAAGACCACCAGCGCCCACAAGCTGGCCGAGGAGCTGATCCGGCAGGGAACATACGCCCATGTGGTCAGCCTGGATAATTTTTTCCGTGGGGCGGAGTTCTACCCCCGCCTGCCCGACGGCACCCTGGATTACGAAAACCCCGATACCATGGACCTGCCCCTTGTCCGGCAGTGTCTGCATGAGCTGAGCGAGACGGGCCGGACCACTCTGCCCATCTATGATTTTGCCAACGAGCGGCGCTCCGACGAGACCGAGGCCGTGGATCTGCAGGGCGGTGTCTGCATCGTAGAGGGCATCCATGCCCTGAACCCGGAGCTCACCGGCCTTGTGCCCGCGGAGGATGTCTACCGCATCTACGCCGGCCTGCGGGAGGAATATGCCATCGACGGCCGCCGGGTCATCAACACCCAGGACATCCGCCTGTGCCGCCGCACCCTGCGGGACGCTGCCGCCCGGGGCCGCAGCCCCGAAAAGACCCTTGCCATGTGGGACCGGGTGCTGGACGGCGAGACCCGGTATATCAAGGGCTTCAAGACCACGGCGGACTTTCTGCTGGATACCTCCTTTACCTATGAGCTGGGCCTGATCTCCAGGCTGCTGGGCATCGTGCGCCGCCAGTTCACGCTGGAGGGCCACAACGCCGAGCTCTGGGACGAGACTGCCCGCCGCTTTGAGCACGTGGTCCCGCTGGATCTGGAGCTTCTGCCCGCCGACAGCATGCTGCGGGAGTTCTACGGTAGTGCCGTAAAATAAAATCGCGCTCTGCGGGGAAAACGTTCCATCCTCTTGTCCAAATGCGAAAAAACTGTTTCCAAATCCGCACGAAACTGTAAAAGTTGTGAGGGATTCGTTGCAATCGGTGCCTGAGTGCGCTATAATGATACCATCATCTGACAGCACACACAGGGCCAATACCCGTAAGAGAGGTGTCATTATGGATTTCAATAAGATCAAGGAAATGGGTCTGGAGTACGCGGAAAAGGGCCGCAATGCCGCCATGGATCTGGCAGAGCGCGGCAGAACGCAGGCAAAGATCGTCTCGGAGCAGACCAAGCTTGCCCGGGCACAACGTCAGCTGGGTGCACTGGTCTACAGCCTGGCCAAGGGCAACGAGGAGAACCAGCCCCTTGTGGATAAGTATATCGAGATGATCGGCAGCATCGAGGCCAACCTGAACGCCCTCAGAGAGAGCCTTGGCCCCGCTGCCGAGGTTATCACCCACGATCTGGACGAGGAGCCCGCCGAGGGCAGCGGCATCACCATTGAGCTGACCGTGGAAAAGGACAAAAAGCCTGACACGGACAAAAAGACCTGCCCCCAGTGCGGTGCGCCGGTCTCTGAGGATGCGCTGTTCTGCAACAAGTGCGGCGCACAGCTGTAACCCCAAAAGCCTTGAAAGGGCGGTGTCCCCGTAGGGGGATGCCGCCCTTTCTGCACAGAAACAGGGCAAAGTGTGAAAATTCTGGAAACAATTGAAATGAAAAGCCGGAAAATGCGCTTGTCCCCTTGAAAAATCGCGGATTCTGCGGTACAATCGAGCTCAGGTTTTTGAGCAGAGGAAAGGGGAGTGCACCCATGCAGGACTGGCCCGAACGGGAACGCTACACGGCGGAGGATCTGCTGCAGATCATCCGCATTCTGCGCGACAGAGAAAACGGCTGCCCCTGGGATAAGGTGCAGACCCACGCATCCATCCGAAAAAACTTTCTGGAGGAGACCTGCGAGGCGCTGGAAGCCATTGATGCCGACGACGCGGCCATGATGCGCGAGGAGCTGGGCGACGTGCTGATGCAGGTGGCGTTCCATGCCGTCATTGAGGAAGAGCGGGGCCGGTTCGATTTCGAGCAGGTCTGCCGGGAGGTGTGCGAGAAGCTGGTGTTCCGGCACCCGAACATCTTTGCCTCTTCGGCGGCTGAAAATGCCGGTATAAACAGCTGGGATGCGCTCAAAAATAAGGAAAAGGGCCGCACCACGCTGGCGGATGAGCTGAACACGGTTCCGGCCACCCTGCCCGCCCTGATGTATGCCCAGAAGATGCAGAAGCGTGCCGCCCGCAAGGGCGCGTTTGCGCAGACGGCAGAGGATGCCGCCGCTGCCCTGAAGGCTGCCGAGCGTGGTTGGGAGGAAGCGGTGCCGGAAAACGCCGCCGAGCGGGCCGGAGCACTGCTGTTTGCAGCGGCCAATGCCATGCGGCTGGCCGGTGTGGACGCGGAAGAGGCCCTGACCTTTGCATCCGGGCGGTTCCGTCAGGAGCTGCTGCAAAAGACCGAAGATTCGGACGGGCAGGAATGCCCTGCCACTGTCTGATAGAAAAAGCTGAGTAAAATTTTGTGGAGGTACCCATTATGACCAAGACCGATCTGATCGCACAGGTTGCAGCAAACACCGAGATGAGCAAGAAGAGCGCCGAGCTGGCTGTCAACGCCGCTTTCGACGCACTGAGCAAGGCTATGGCCGAGGGTGAGAAGATCACCATTTCCGGCTTTGGCACTTTCGAGATCCGTGAGCGCGCAGAGCGCCAGGGCATCAACCCCCGCACCCGTGAGCCCATCACCATCGCTGCTTCCAAGAGCATTGTCTTTAAGCCGGGCAAGGCTCTGAAGGATACCCTGTAAGTTTGATTTTTGCCGCCGGGGCCGCAGTGGTTCCGGCGGTTTTTTTGTAAAACCTCTCAGTCAACGCTTCGCGTTGCCGGCTCCCCTGTCCGGAGGCGCGGCAGCGGGCAAAGCGCAATGACAGAGAGATTCTGCTTTTCTGGAGGATCATAGCATGAGACTGGATAAATACCTGAAAGTTTCGCGGCTCATCAAGCGCCGCACCGTGGCAAATGAGGTGGCCGATGCGGGCCGCATCCTCATCAATGGCAAGATCGCCAAGGCCAGCCAGGCGGTCAAGGAAGGAGACATCATCGAGGTCACCTTCGGCAACCGGCCCATCAAGGTAAAGGTGCTCTCTGACGTGGAGCCCCGCACCAAGGATGTGGCCCGGGAAATGTACGAGATCATCAGCGAATGACCCCCAGTCACCTGCGGTGGCATCGCGTCAGCAATGACGGTGTGGTTTGTTCTATCCCGGATGCTGTTTGCATAACCTTCACCAGAAGGGGGAGAGATGCATGGCAGAGCAGGCGGGGAACAGCGACCTCATCCTGGAGAACCGGGAAAAGCTGACGGTAACAGGGGTCAGGCGGGTGCTGCAGTGCAACGCGGAGAGCGCCGCCATTGAAACAGCCCGGGGCGTGCTGCAGCTGGCCGGGGCACAGCTCAACGTGACCAGCCTCGACCTCGACAGCGGGGAAGTGAAGCTGACGGGCCGCATCGACACGGTGGAGTACACCGCCGCGCGCACCCCGGGCGGCTTTCTGTCCCGGCTGCTCCGCTGATGGCACCGGCCCTTGCGCCCGCGCTCATCGGGCAGGAGGCGGCTGTCTGCGCCCTGCTGGGTCTTGTGCTGGGCAGCGTGCGCGCGGTGTTTCCGGTCAGGGGGCGGGCGGCGTTCCTGCCGGATATGGCCCTTGTGGGGGCTGTCCTGCTGGGGCTGCAGAGCTATGCCGCCGCCCTGAGCGCCGGGGGCGTGCTGCGGTGGTATATGCCGGGCAGCGCCTTTCTCTGTGCTTTTGGGGCCGAACGGCTTCTGCGGCCTGCCCTGCGGGCGTTGGAACAGGGGCTGTTCTGGCTGGCAGCGGGGCCGCTCCGGCTGGCCCGGCGGGCATTGCAGCCGCTGGCAGCAGCCCGCAAAAAACGGGCGGAGCAGGTCAGAGCGCGCCGCACGCAAAAAAGAAGCGCAAAAAAACCGAAAAAGAACTTGCCAAGCACACGGCGGTTGTTGTATAATTCTAACGTATCAAAGTAAGAGTACAGGCGTTTCGGGCCTGCTGAGCACAGGAGGCGCTGAAAAAATGGCAAATACCACCCGGAAAAAGCGCAGACGCAGCCCGTTTGTGCGGACGATCCTTCGTCTTTTCTTCATTCTGCTGCTGTTGAGTATGCTGGTGGCTTACATCTCCAATCAGGTGTCCATCAGCTCCCGGCGTGCGGAATTGCAGACGCTGAACGAGCAGATCGAACAGCAAAAGACCCAGAACGAGGAGATGAAGCGCATCCTCAGCGGCGATGCCGACGATGTGACCGAGTGGGTCGCCCGGGATTCTTACAACTACGCAGCCCCCAACGAGCGCATCTTTGTGGATGTGACCGGCAACTGAGGGCACACCCCGCCGGGCAGCTCTGCGGACAGACCCGGTGCCCCCACAAAAAGAGAGCAAGGAGTATTGAGTTTTGGCAATTGAGGTAGGGAACGTACTGGAAGGCCGTGTGACCGGCGTAAAGCCCTTTGGCGCGTTTGTTGCGCTGCCTGAGGGCAAATCGGGCATGGTCCACATTTCCGAGGTGTCCAATGAATATGTGCAGGATATCAACACGGTGCTGCACGACGGCGATGCTGTGAAGGTGCAGGTCATCAACATTGCACCGGACGGCAAGATCGCGCTGTCCATCAAGCGGCTGCTACCGCCGGCACCCCGTCAGCCGCGCAGTGACCGTGGGCCCCGGCCCGGCGGCCCGCGCCAGAACGGCCCCCGCGAGGGCGGCCATTTCGGCAATTCCCGCGGCGGCGGACGGCCCCCTCGTGAGGGCGGGCGCGGCCCTGCCCGGGACGCTGCACCCCGTGTGTGGCAGCCCAAGGCCCCGGCCAAGAGCGATAACCTGAGCTTTGAGGATATGATGAGCCGCTTCAAGAGCCAGAGCGAGGAAAAGATGGCCGACCTCGACCACGAGACCAACAACCGCCGCGGCGGCGGTTATGCACCGCGCTCCCGCCGCGGCCGCTGATTCACAGAACGAACCGGGCCTGCCCCAGCGGGGCGGGCCTGTTTTTTGGTGGTGCGGCAACGCCCACGGACAAGAAAGGAACCAGAATGCCTGCAAAATTTGAACTGATCGCACCCTGCTTCTTTGGCTGCGAGGCAACTGCGAAATTTGAGCTGACCCGCATCGGGGCCGAGAACATCCGGGTAGGGGATGGCCGCCTGACCTTTGCGGGCGGGCCGGAGATGATCGCTGCCGCCAACCTGAACCTGCGCACGGTGGAGCGCGTGATGCTGCTCCTCAACACCTACCCCGCTTCCACCTTCGATGAGCTGTTTGACGGCGTGTACAGCATCCCCTGGGAAGAGCTGCTGCCCGCCGATGCCGCCTTCCCTGTGACCGGCTCTTCCCTGAACAGCCAGCTCACCAGCGTGCCTGCCTGCCAGAGCATCATCAAAAAGGCTGTGGTCAAGCGCCTGATGAACAAGCACCATACCTCTGTTCTGCCCGAGACCGGCGCGGAGTACAAGATCCGCTTCATGCTGCGCAAGAATGTCTGCGAGATCATGCTGGATACCACCGGCGAGGGCCTGCACAAGCGCGGCTACCGCCGCAACGCCATGGAGGCCCCCATCCGTGAGACGCTGGCCGCGACCATTGCCGACTTGGGCCGTGTCCGCCGCGACAGTCTGGTGGAAGATCCCTTCTGCGGCAGCGGCACCCTGCTGATCGAAGCCGCCCAGAAGGCCATGAACATTGCCCCCGGCCTCAAGCGCCGCTTTGCCGCCGAGCGTTACAGCTTTGTACCCGCTTCCCTCTGGGCCGAGCAGCGTCAGAAAGCGCTGGCAGAGTCCAAGCTGGATGTGGGCTTTGAAGCCTTTGGCTACGATATCGACCCCGCCGCCGTGGCACTGGCCAATGCCAACGCAAAGCTGGCCGGTGTGGAAAAGCGCTGCCATTTTGAGGTGGCCGATGTTGCTGACTTTGCGGCAAAGCCCGAAGCCATCGTTCTGACCAATCCCCCGTACGGCGAGCGGATGAGCACCATCGAGGGTGCCGCCAAGCTGGCCCGCACCCTGGGCCAGCAGATGGCCGAGCATCCCTGCGCGGGCCTGTACGCCATCACTGCCGATATGGAGTTTGAGAGCCACTACGGCAAGCGCGCCAACAAGCGCCGCAAGATGTACAACGGCATGATCCCTTGCCAGCTGTATATGTACTATGAGGCCCCCAAGTTTGAGCACAAGGCAAGGCCAATGCCCAAGCAGGGCTTTGACGGGAAGCGTACCGCCGAGTTCAAGAAAAAGTAAACAGGAGAACAAAAAGACATGGACGGTCCGATGCGGCCTTATCTTCCGGAGCTTACCATCCGGGATTATAATATCTACCAGTGGTATCTGCGGGGCGTGCAGTATCAGCTGAACACGACCTACGGGCTTTACTCGTGCAGTCTGCTGCAGCACAACGGGGTTCTGTTCGCGCTGCTGTCGGACAGCCTGGCCGGGCGGGAGGCGACCTGCAAAAAGGTGCGCCTGCCCTGGACGCTCTGCTGGAGGCCGATGATGTGCCAGACCCAGGGCATCCGGCTGGCTGCGCAGGTGGAGGTGCTGCTGGGCTGGCATAAGCTGCAGGACCGCCGCTGTGACGAGCTGCCCTTCAAACAGCGGGTGAAGCGCACCATCGACCGCATCCTGCTCCGCCGCGCCTACGAAAAGGCCGTGCAGGAGAACCCCGCGCTGGAACGGCTGTTTGAACAGGAGCAGGAGCAGGCGATCGTTCAGATGAACCTGAACGCCAAGAACTACACCGAGGTTGCCGAGCCTATGAGCAACATCTACGGCGCGCTCTACTCCACGCTTGCCACCGATGAGAACAGCCAGCGCAAGAGTATGCGCTATATCGGCAGCTGCATCGGGCGGGTGTTCTACCTGCTGGATAAGGCGGGCCGTGTGGCCGGTGACAAGCGGGCCGGGCGGTACAATGTGTATCTGGTCAATGGTGTCGAGGACCCCGGTGCTGCACTGGAAAATGCCCGGCGGCAGTCGCTGGCTGCGGCAAACGATCTGGTGCGCGCCTACGGGATGCTGGATGTCAAGCTGAACAAGAGCCTGATCGACAATATTATGATCCTGGGCCTGCGCCATGCGGTGGAGCCGCTGGACCCGGAGAACCAGCCCGTGCGCTGGGAGCTGCCGTGAAGGCCCGCAAGAGCTGGGCCATGGCCTACTGCGGCATGGCTGCTGCCCTGAGCGTGGCCCTGATGCTGCTGGGGGCCGTGGTGCCGGTGCTGATGTTCATTGCCCCGGCAGTGGCCAGCCTGCTCATCGCCACGGTCTGCGTGGAGTGCGGCAAGACCATGGCCCTGACAGCCTACGGCGCGGTGAGCCTGCTCAGCCTGCTCTTTGTGCCGGATAAGGAGGTGGCGCTGGTCTTTGTATTCCTGCTGGGGTATTACCCGCTGGTCAAGCCCCGGTTTGAGCGCATCCGTCTGCCGCTGGTGCGGGTGCTGTGCAAGCTGCTGCTCTGCAACGGTGCCGTGCTGGCCATGTACGGGCTGGTGCTGCTGCTGGTGCCTGCGGGCAGCATTTCGCAGGAGCTGAAGACCACCGCGCTGGTGGTCTCGCTGGCCACCCTTGCCATGGGCAACGTGGCCTTTCTGCTGTATGACCGGGCGCTCCACAACCTGCTGCAGGTGTATCAGCTGGTGTGGCGGCCGAAACTGCATAAGATGCTGGGAAAAAGATAATGGGTCAAACCCCTCAGGCGGGCTTACGCCCGCCAGCCCCCCTAATAGTGGGGCCCTTGGCATTTCGTAAAGTTTCCCTATATACACAAACTGTATTGCTCTGCCAAGGCCGCCCCTAGTAGGGGCGGTGTCATCCCGAAGGGATGACGGTGGGGTTTAATAGCAGGGCTTTGTCTAAGAGGATTCTAATTGAGAGGAGTGATGTCTGCTATCAGCTGACACAAAGCGCCGGGCCACACGGGTGACAGCCGTGAGGGTGACGAGGAGAGGAATCATCGAAAATTTCGGCGGATGTTTCTCCGGCTGACCATGGGCTATACCAGCCGCAGAGAGGGGCAAAAATCGGCAGTGATACCGTAACAGATCCCCTCAAAGAAAGCCATACAAGAACATAAACTGTTACAGGAGGCTGACAGCTGTGCTGCGCGCGTTTTTTGCGCCGGGCTGTCGGCATGGAGGTGTTTTGTATGTGTGGCATTGTTGGTTATGTTGGAAAACGGAATGCACAGGATGTTTTGCTGGATGGTCTGGAAAAGCTGGAGTACCGCGGCTATGATTCCGCCGGTGTGGCCCTGGCTTTGGAGGGCGGTATCCGGGTGGTCAAGAGCAAGGGCCGTCTGGCGGAGCTGCGCAAGCGGCTGGCGGTGGAGGCTCTGGCCCGGAGCGGCTGCGGCATCGGCCACACCCGGTGGGCGACCCACGGGGAACCCAGCGATGTGAACAGCCACCCGCATTCCACGCCCCGGGTGAGCATCGTCCACAACGGCATCATCGAGAACTATGGTGTGCTGAAGGAGCGGCTCATGGCCAAGGGCTATACCTTTGAGAGCGAGACCGACACCGAGGTCCTGGTCAAGCTCATCGACAGCTGCTATGAGGGCGAGCCCCTCAAAGCCCTGCGCGCCGCTCTGGCCATGGTGCGGGGCAGCTATGCACTGGCTGTCCTGTTCCGGGATTTCCCGGATACCCTGTTCGCGGTCAAGCGGGAGAGCCCGCTCATCGTGGGCTGGGGCGAAGAGGAAAACTTTATTGCGTCGGATATCCCGGCGCTGCTGAAATATACCCGCCGGTACAGCGTGCTGGAAGAGGGGGACATGGCGGTGGTGAACGCCGACGGCATCCGCTTCTACAATGAGTTCGCGGAGCCGGTGGAGCGAGAAGTTCTGACCGCCAACTGGGATCAGGAAGCCGCTGAAAAGGGCGGCTACCCGCACTTCATGCTGAAGGAGATCAACGAACAGCCTGCGGCCATCACGGCCACGGTGAGCCCCCGTGTGGAGAACGGTCTGCCCGACCTGCGCGTTCCTGAGCTGACGGATGAGCGGCTGCGCCGCATCGGCACGGTGCATCTGGTGGGCTGCGGCACGGCCATGCACGCGGGCATGGTGGGCAAGGCCGCCATCGAGGCGCTGGCCCGGGTGCCTGCACAGGTGGAGATCGCCAGCGAGTTCCGCTACCGGAACCCCATCCTGCGGCCGGAGGATCTGGTCATCATCATCAGCCAGTCGGGCGAGACCAGCGATACGCTGGCCGCCCTCAAGCTGGCCAAGAGCCGGGGCGTGCCGGTGCTGGCCATTGTGAACGTGGTGGGCAGCAGCATTGCCCGCGCGGCGGACTATGTCATGTACACCTATGCCGGCCCTGAGATCGCCGTGGCCTCCACCAAGGCCTACATGGTGCAGATGTGCGTGCTCTACCTGTTCGCCCTGCGGCTGGCTTACGCCCGGGGAATGCAGACCGATGCCGAGATCCGCCGCCTGACGGCAGAGCTGCTCCGGGCCGGAGAGGTCATCAAGCCCCGCCTGGCCGATTGTGAGCAGATCAAGTATCTGGCCAGCCGTTTCGTCAATACCCAGAGCTGCTTCTTCATCGGCCGCGGGTTCGACTATTCGCTCTCGCTGGAGGGCAGCCTGAAGCTGAAGGAGATCAGCTATGTCCACTCGGATGCCTATGCGGCGGGCGAACTCAAGCATGGCACCATCAGTCTGGTGACAGACGGCGTGCCGGTGATCGCCCTTGCCACCCAGAAGCAGGTCTACGAAAAGACCATCTCCAACGCCAAGGAGACCAAGAGCCGTGGCGCAAAAGTCCTGCTCTTCACCACCCAGGATGCCGTGGTGCCCGATGGCGTGGCCGACTATGTGGTGCGTCTGGATGACTACGATGACCTGCTGATGCCCCTGCAGCTCATCGTTCCACTGCAGCTGTTTGCCTACTATATGGCTGTTCTGCGCGGCTGTGATGTGGATAAGCCCCGCAATCTCGCCAAGAGCGTGACCGTGGAATAACCGTAGAATCAGAAATCAAGCCTTGCCAAACCCGCCCGCTGGTGGTATACTATCTAAGTAACCGATGCTGGTGTGGCGCAATGGCAGCGCAACTGATTTGTAATCAGTGGGTTGCAGGTTCAACTCCTGTCACTAGCTCCAAAAAATGCCGTTCATTCGTGATATTAAATCACATGAACGGCATTTTCTTTTGCTAAAACACGGTAAAATACGGTGAAAAACAGGAATAAACTAACAAACGAGCTAACAAAATTAGTATTCCATCTTCCGCATCTCCTGTAACAAATATGTCGGGTCGTTGTGGGAAACGTACTTGTTTGCTGTGGTGGAAAAGTTTTTGTGACCGAGGATAGCTTGCACGGCGGTTTTTTCAAGGCCGCACTCCACCATCTTGCTACTGGCCGTATGGCGAAGAGTGTGCGGGTGCACGCCCTCGATCTGGCACTCCTGCATCAAAGCCCGGAACCTCGTGGCCACGTTTCTCTTGTCCAGCTTGGTTCCGGCCTTAGAAGGTATCAGCCACTCACACCCACTGTCCATCATCCAGAAGGCGATGATCTTGTAAATGGGGTCAAGGATGGGGATGATGCGGTTTTTGCCCGCTTCCGTTTTTTCACCGCCCTGCATGTAATGCTCTTTCAGGTACACGTTCTCGCAGCGCATGGAAAGCAGCTCATCGATGCGCATTCCTGTATAGAGAAGCACCATAGCAATCTGCGCTGTCTGACCAAAGCGCTTGTCGGTCTGGTAGGAGCTGATCCGGGCAATCTCGTCCGCCGTAAGGGTGCGCTCTGCCTTTCCGGCTGCGGCTGGAAGGTGAAGGAGCTGGGCATAGTTCTTGTTGATGATGTCCTGGGCCATTGCCCACTCACATAGCTGGCTGAAAAGGGTGCGCTGCTTCTCACATGAGCTGCGGGAGAGACCGTCTGCGACCATCTGGTCTATGATCTGCTGATAGTCCTCCGCTTTCAGGTCTCGCATTTGTCGGCTGTACAGCGGAGCGGCTTTTTTGAAAGCCAGATCGTATCCATTTATCATGTCCCGGCTGAGACTTGAAAACTTCGGCTGTGCCCGCCATTTTTCGTAGGCATCCGCAAAAGTACATTTCAGACGCTCTGCCGGGGTGTTCTGGGCGTTGTATGCGTCAAGCGCCTGGACGGCTTCCCCGGGCGTTCCGTATGTGCCCAGCACTTCTTTTTTCCCGGTCACGGCTACATAGGGCCTTGCCCGGACCCCTTTCAGCTTGTACACGCTGCCGCTGCCCTTTGGGCGGCGGCGCTTTTTTCTATGCACGGGAGCGGACGTTGCATCCTGCTGCTTTCCGCACCACGGGCAAAATAAGGCCTTGTCCGGGATGCTTACATGGCATCTGATACATTTCATTACGCTACTCCTTTCTGCGCCCTATATAGCCCAAAGCGCCGTTTTCTGACGCTGTGCGCCCTGACGCGTAATTGGCTTTCAAATCCTCTATCGGAGGATGCGGCTCGTCCGGGCACGGGTCAAGCCCTCTGATCTTGGCAAAGCTGTACTGATCGATGATGGTGCCGCACACAGTGACCCTGTTGTTGAGAGGGCAGTGGAGGTTTGCGGCCATTTCAGATATAACCGCAGGCGGGCTGCTCCCATGTCGTCCCTTGAGCACAAACAGCAGAAGCCGCCGGGTGAGCGGTGGAAGCGCCTGCACCAGCGTGTGAAGTTCCTTATCTATGGCTGCATCTTCTTTCTGCCCGTCTGGCACTGCGTACAGATCCGGGTGCATAACTTCCATAAAAACCGTGATGGGGGATACTCCGCAGGCTGTGCACCAATCCATGATTTCGTCGCTGTCTGGGCTTGTGTCACCTTTTTCCCAGCTTTGCACTGTCCGCTCTCCCTTCTGGACGCGGATCGCAATCTCTCTCTGACTTAGCCCGGCGGATACCCGCGCTTTTGAAAGCGCCTTCCCGATTTGATCAGCGGTAAAATAACTCATGCTTATCACCCCTAAACGCAGCGTGTTATAAAAGGAAAATGGCGCAGAAAAACTCTGCGCCATTCGACAAAAATTACACAGATTTCATTTTCCTCTGGCGCATGGTAGAATCTGGTGCATAAGATGCAAATATTACCAAAAAAGGAGAAAAATGAAATGAAAAACAGTCAGACAGTCAGCATGGACCCCGATATGACCATCATTGACGGAATGCCCGCCAGCGTGCTCACCGGCACGCAGCCCACTCCAAAGCCCTGGGAGGAATGATCTATGGACAAAATGCAGAGCTTTTGCACCCACATCCGCGCCGCCCTGGCGTGCTACGAGGATATGCCGCCCGAGGGTCAGACCCGGGCCCGCTTCTATGTGGTCCGCAAGGCCGAAAGCGTCCGGCACTTGCTGGATGCCGCCAACTGCCCCGGCGGGGAGCTTGCTGGGGAGCTGCTGCAGAAAATGCAGCGGCTGGACGATTGCAAGTGAAAATCTAACTATTTTCAGAAAAAACCGAATTTATTTCGTGATATCTATTGAATATTACAACCGAAAGATGTATAATGCGTTTGTGGTAGGAAATTAGCTATCTTGCTGATGTGCTTTCTTCCGAAGCAGAATGGATTCACGGTATTGCTGCGCGGGGGCAAGTTCGACGAACTCAACGGATTTGTCAAAGTTCTCTTTCACAACTTTTTTGATTTCATCAAGCGTTACATTAAAGAACTCCCGCCGCTGGTTTACAAAGTTGAGCTTGCGGTCCGCAAATGCATTGTGCAAAGCAGCTTCCAGCTTCGGCGCATCGTCAGAGAAGATCATTGCGTGAACATCGAAATTGAACGGAACGGAAGCGTCCCCCAACTCGTCCACTCGATCCTGAGGGTCAAGCCGCCGTGTCATTCCGATTTTGTATACATTCTCTCCGAATGCTCCGATGTTTGAAATGATGTATACATATCCGGCACGCTGGTTGGCCTGGCGGTAATCTACGTCAGCGAACTCCTTGTCGATCTTCTGGAGCTGGCTCTCGATGATGCTCTTCTTTTCTTCGATGGCGGCTCGATCCTCTTCAGAAGCGGCATCCAGCTGGGCGTTTACCTTTGCAAGAGCGTTATTATAGTGCTGCTGCTCTTTTTCGAGCTTTTTCCGAGCCTCTTCGATTTCTCTTGCGAGCTTGGCCTCTTCCCGCATCTGGGCTCTGGCTTCCCGCTGCTCTTCTTTTTCTTCCTGCTTTTTCTGGGCGTACTCGAAAGCGAGATAAAGCTCTTCCAGCTTCAGTCGGTAGTAGGAAGGGACAATGGAGACCCCCATGATCGTGCCCAGCTTTGTGATTGCTTCCTGAGAGGATGTGATGCGTTTTTCTGCGGTTTCCACGTTGTTGTATTTGACGTGCTCGATTACGTCATCACATTCAGCGTTGAACGCCCGCAGAAGCAGCTTCTGCATGTCGGCCACCATCTTTTTGCCCTTGGAAGCGTTTCCGTTGACCGTCCAGGTCTGGGAGCCGGTGACGGCAGAGCCATTGCGAACCATATCCTTCTGCAAGGCTCTGATCTCCATCATTTTAGCCTTATACTCATCCGCACGCATTAGATTGTAGTGCGGAGTATACAGGCCAAAATCCTGAAGCTGAACGGCATCGGAGACTTCGATAAGACTTTGTTTTGCCGCCTTTAGCTTATCTTCTGTATCTGAAATCGTAGCCTTTAACCCAGCAAGATAAGCGGTTCTTTTCTTGATTTCTTCCTGAATATCATTATATGAAGGAAGGTTTTTAGGGAAAGAATCCACTGTTGCAGAAAGAGCGCCGTTCTGTTTTTTGAGCTCTTCCAGTTCTTGTTCAAGCGCAGCGTTCTTTTCTATAACGCTCTGATTCTCGGAACGAAGGGCCTCAAGTTCTTGTTTTTCTTTTATTCCAAATAATGACATTTTAACCTCACAGAGAACAAAGATTTGATGTATCGGCAAGCATGATAAGTTCGCCGTACTTTTCATGGATAAGACGAATCTCTTTTTCTGGCATTCTGGACAAGTAAGGGTCAAAGCTGGCATGCCACGCTCTTGCGGCGTTCCTTTTATCTGAAGCAGTCTCTTTCGCTTCGATTTCAGCTTCTGCAAATTCATAAGACTCTTCAATAAACGCAGCTAATTCATCTTCAAAGCAGTCTCCGTTTGCGACATCAGTAATATTTTCAAGAAATTCTTTAGAAACAGCAGAAGAATTATTGAAAGAAAGCCAGACAGATTCCGCCGCCAAGATTTCTTTTGCGTAATCTGTAAGATTGTCATACGCTTCAAAGAACTCTTCTGGCGTTAAGGAAGCTTTTAATAAAGACGCTCTGCTTTCCCAAAGAACAGGCGCGTCTTTGAGCGTATACACCGCATCCGTTTCTTTATCCGAAAGAACTTTTGCAGGTTGAGGACTATCACGGTTCTCCTGTGTCAGGTCATCTGGCGGAAGCTCCACTTCTTCAGAAAGATCATAGTCCACTGTAGACTGCTTCAAAAGCTTCTTGATCTTCTTCCCCTGAGACGGTTTGGAACTCCTTTCCATCGCTTTTCGGAAAGGGAACGTTATGCACAAAAGCACAAAATAAATGTAAAAGAAGAGAAGAACCGCCACAAAGAAAAATGAAAACAATGCAAAAATACTAAAAACTGGCTTTTCTATAGTCAATAAAGCCTCAAAAATAGCAAAAAAGGTTAGAAGTCCACTACAAGCGGCCAGGACTTTGTGCTTTAACTTAAATTTCAATTCTAACACCTCGTACATCTATATTTCTAAAGGAGGAAAACAAAATGCAGGAATCACAGTTCAGCCCGGACGAAATCAAAAAGATCATCGAAAAGCTAAAGAGTGACCCTGCATTTCGTCAGAAAGTCCTCGATATTTTAAACAGCTAAATCACAGCAGCGCCCGGATCGCATTCTTCTTTGCATCCGAAGCGGCCATAATTTTTCTTATAAGCTCGGCATCCTCGGGAGATAGACCACTCAAATCTATCTCTCCGGCGGTGCGGGGCTTTTCTTTTTGCTCGCTTTCGCCTGTGAGCTCTTCGACTGTGACACCTAGTGCATTGGCTACCGGCATCAACAGTTCTTCTGGTAAATCTCTTTCGGTGGTCAACATTTGGGAAATGTAGCCACGGCTTTTCCCGATCTCACGGCAAACAAAAGAGATGTTTATTCCTTTTCTTTCCGCAATTTTCTTTGCTCTTTCCACATTTCGCATAGAAAAGACCTCGCTATTTTGTGAAAATAGCCAAATGTTCACTAAATTGCAAATTGACTATTGCAAAATAGCCACTTGGCTAGTATAATACTAAGCACAGGGCAAACAAAACCAAAGCCCCTGACAATATTATATCGGGCAGACGCTAGATTTTATTCACTTTGTACCTTGCAACTACATAGTAGCATATTTTCTAGTGATTTTCAAGCCCGGAAAGGAGAATTGCTAGTGAATGTTTCAAAAATTGACCAGTTTTGCAAGCTGCACGGACTGAGCCGTACCGATCTGGAAGAGGTAGCAGGTCTGAGCAACGGCGCAATTGGCAAGTGGGAGCGCAGCGTCTACGGCCCCAGTATCAGCCAGCTGATGAAGGTGGCCCGATACTTTAAGGTATCCGTGGACAAGCTGCTGGTGGAAGAAGAAGGGGGAAAGACAGCGTGAACGATAACAAAAAGACAGGCGAACCGCAGGAGCCGGTAGTCCGGACGCAAGAGATTCAGCTTTCACAGCTGGACGATCGTATTTTCTGCCAAATAGATGAAACGGTTATCCAGAACGTGAGAGCCTACTCGTTCACTCAATACAGCCACGGGAAAATGCTGCTGAATTTGAGCATTGAGGCAAATTTGGAAGCTGCGCTAACAACGATACAAGTGCAGCGGCAACCGCCCCAGGAAACCGCACTCTGAGGAGGTGAACCACACCCGTGCTTTCGTTAAAGCTCATTCTGGTTGTCTGGATTGCAGTGGTTCTCTGCAATCTGATCACACGGAAAGCGGCTTTGGAGATTTCTGGTTGGTATCTTCCGTACTCTATCGTGATCGGAATTCTTACAACGGGAGTTCTTCTTTTGACTGCAATCTTGTAATGATTTTATTGAGAAGCTGCACTTTTTCATCCAGTTTATCACCAAAGGATGTTTCGTAGCTTATCAGTTTATCCATTGCAAGAATATCTTTTTGGATTTCTTTTGGGACGTAGTAAGCAGCCAGCGCCGAATGAGAGCCATATTCCTGCAGGTTTTCTACTGTGGGCGACTGAATAGCCGCACCAGCCGCACGGATGTAACCCTCGTAGATTTCACGCTCACGTTTTATGCGTTCCTCGTGCTCCTGATGCTCATAGTCCATCCGCTTCATTTTTTGTTGATGCCAGTTATTACAAAGCGCGGTCAGCATTGGAGACAGCAAAGCACAGAACGAAACGATCATTGCTACCAACCCAGACCAGTCCGAAACAGACATCCCAGCATTTTGTTTCATTTTAACACCTCCCTTCCGCCCGATTATACCACGGGAAGGGAGACCCCAACAAGGAGGTTTACATGACAGACATTATCTTATCTACCCAGAACGGCGAGCCGGTGGCATCCAGCCGCCAGATCGCTGAGAACTTCGGCAAGGAGCACAAGCACGTTCTGGATGCCGTCAAAAATCTCGTGGCCGAAAATTCGGCTGCCAAATCCATGTTCTACGAAACAACGTTTGAGAACCGCGGCAAGCAGTACCCCATGTACCTGATGAACCGGGATGGTTTCAGCCTGCTGGTGATGGGCTTTACCGGAAAGGCGGCGCTCGAGTGGAAGCTGAAGTACATCCAGGCGTTCAACGAGATGGAGAAGAAGCTGGCCACTCCGCAGATGCCCAAGCTCAGCAAGGAGCTGCAGGCGCTGTTCCTGCTGGACGACCGCACCCAGAGACAGGAGCAGCGGATCACGGCGCTGGAAAATAACATGGTCGTGGACTATGACCAGCAGCTTTCCCTCAAGAATGCCGTGAACCACGTTGTTGTGGAAGTTCTGGGCGGCAAGAACGCCCCGGCCTACGGCGATTCCCATGTACGGGGCATGGTTTACTGCGAGATCAACAAGGACATCCAGATGTGGTTCCGGGTCAGCAGCCGAAACAACATCCCCCGCAAGCGCTTTGACGAGGCCGTGGAGTACATCCAGCGCTGGAAGCCCAGCACCAACACCGTGATGCTGATCCAGCAGACCAACGGCCAGACCAGCATGTTCTAAGGGAGGAGGCAGTGGCATGAGCGAAAGGATCACAATGAAAGGCGTTGCAGAGTGCTGCGAGATGTTCCGGGCAAACCTTGTTCCAATGACCCCGAACAAGTTCTGGAATAATGTTGCACATGGCGAGTATGACGGGTGGGTGGTCCCCCGGGAAGATACCAAACGGCGGCAGGCAACAATCTACATCGACGGTTTTATCGAGTATATGCACCGGCGCGGATGCAAGATCGTCCGCCCGTATGAGAATGACAAGGAGGAAATGGAAATATGAAGATCAGCCCGAACGCTCAGTTAAAAATCCAGTTGGGGAAGGATGGAAGCCCCGAGATTTATGCCTGCGGTACAGAGATGGAGCAGAAAGCCCTTTGCGCCGCACTGATTGCCGGGATTTGCATAGATCAAGGAAATCCGGAAGCATTGTTCAGCATAGTGACTACTGCAGCAGACCTTATGGACAGAATGGAGGAATCCCCCAATGAAGATTAAATCCCGCGTCTGGTACTGGCTGGCTGCTGCCAGCGGTGCCGTAAGTCTGCTGTACGGCATGGGCATCGAGGGCGTAGCACAGACGGGAGGAACCATCTCGGACGGCCAGTTTGCCACGGCCCTGTGCCTGGTTCTGGCAGCGGTGATGTTCCTGCGGCTGGGCTTTGCCGCCCAGGATCGGGAGCAGAACGCCCGCCGTTATGGCCGCGTTGACCGCACCCACGCCCGCACCGAAGAGCCGGAGTACCGACAGAACCGGAGGGGCGCATGACTACGAAGCAGTTTATCACCCGCAACCTGCGGCAGTACGTGAACCTTGCCGCCAAACAGCGCGTGTATGCCGAGTACACCGATAATCCTCTGGAAAAGGCGGCCTACACCGCCAGAGCGTCCGCTTACGACATTATGGCGGACGATATGCGGGAGATTCTGGAGGATGCGGAGGACATCAACAAAAATGAGCCCGCCCGTGCTGGTAACACGGACGAGCCCAAAGGGTGATGGATTGTAACCCCCATCCCCTTGATGATATCACATCGGAAAGGACTTTACAAATGATCGTGTATGCTTACGCCTACCGCAAGAGCCCTCCGGGGTGCGATGTCAGGCGGTTCACAGATCCGCTCACGCCGGACGAATACCCCGGGGAGCCCGCCAGCGTTAAGGCCCAGCACTGGGCAGATGAGAACATCCGGCACTACGAGATGATTCAGGTGCGGGATGCTCTGGGAAACCTGCTGTATGCAAGATAATGCGTTTTGGATTACGTAAACCACAAGATATAGGAGAAATCAGCATGAAAACCAAAATTCTGAAAGTCAAGATCACCTTCCTGGAGCCGGTGCTGGGCACTTGGCCCTCCAACCAGAACGTCGCCCGGGATTTCATTGCCAGCAAGAGCCCGGATGCAGCCACGATCGAGGACGAGGTGGCCGCTCTGGGCGCGGATGCCGTGGCAGACAAGGGCATGACCGTCTTTCCCCGCAACGAGAACGGAGAGCCGGTTCTGTATGATTACCAGATCAAGGGATTCTTCAAGGATTCCTGCGGTATGCTGGCCCGTGTGGGCGGTAAGACCGAGACCGGCAAGAAGCGGGCCGTCAACGAGAGCGGCAAGCTCTCCGCCTACAAGAAGGTCATCGACGGCCTGATCTTCCCGCAGCCCCGCATGATCCCCATCAAGGTCAACGGCAAGATCGGCGACTGCCAGCGCCCCCTGCGTGCCCAGACGGCCCAGGGTGAGCGTGTGAGCCTGGCCAACTCTGAGGAAATCCCGGCAGGCAGTACCTGCGAGTTTGAGATCCTTCTCATGGACGAATCGCTCGAGAATGCGGTTCTGGAGTGGCTGGACTACGGCGTTTTGCGCGGCATCGGCCAGTGGAGAAACAGCGGAAAGGGCCGCTTCACCTTTGACATCATCGACTGAGCAACGGCATTGCATGGATAGGATTTGATCTGCTACGGCAATGATATGATTTGCAAAGGCGCGGATATGTGCGCATAACTCGGCAACGGCATTGTGCTGACAAGTTTGCTCAGCAGGGGCACAGGTAGTCACTGCAGTGCAGCGCGGGGCAAAGGCAAGGCTCAGCTGGAAAGCGCAGCGCAACGGCGTAGATAGGCGTAGATCGCTTGGATCAGACTTGCCTCGATAAGCAAAGCAAAGGAAATGCAGGGCCTCGTGTCGAAAAGCGAAGGCAAGGCTGGGCGTGGTGTGGGCGGCAAGGCATCGCAAAGGCGTTGAGCAGATACGCGCCGCTCTGCTATGCAGCGCAAAGGCATAGCGAAGAAGCACTTTGATACGATTTGCAACGGCTGTGCGGTGTGTGCAATGTACGGCAAAGGCATAGACATGCAAAGAAGCGCAAAGGCAAAGCAAAGTATTTTTGAACGAAAGGAGATTTTACAGTGAGTAAAACAGAGCTTCTGTTCCGGGCCTTGGAAGCACTTTCCACCCCGGCGGCAAAGACGGTGGCCCGCGGGCTGACCTTATGGATCGGATTCAACGTTCTTGTCGTGGTCTTTCTGGTCTGGCGGGCATGGAAAAACGGGAGGTGGCGCAAATGAGCACGGTTCAGATCTATGGGGCGGATATGGTCTTTCTGAACGAGATCCCTTTCCGGTGTGTGCAGGACGCGGAACAGTATGCGGATCAGCTCAAAAAGACTGACCCGACGCGCACGTACCTTGTCGTGGATGATTCCGGGCAGCCGGTATCTATGAGGTAATCCTTATGCAGTGTGATGAAAAAAAAGAAATTTGTCTGAACTATGCGGCCAATGTGCCGGAATGGAAGCTGGCGCTGATTCTGGACGCTCTGGCAAAGCTGGGCGATGCGTCCCGGTGCTGCGGCACGGTTCAGAATGCAGTTGCCGGGGGTCAGTCGTATATGAGACTGCACCCGGACAGTGAATACGCGGGCGAGGATCAGGCTGATTATGTGCACATTTGCCAGGAAGCGGCCAGAGCATTGGGCCGCGCAGTCTATGCGGTGGAGATCGTGCTTTCACAGTCGGACTACTTCGGATTGATCCAGGACCTGGCATACGGTGCAGAGACAGCATACAACAGCTCTTACGCTGAACTGGAGAGCATGTGCCGGAAGCACGGATGCAAAGAGGTGGAGTACAAACATGGACAAAATGACCATTTATGAAAGCGCCCGTGTCGTGCCCAAGGAGGCGCGGAAGTCAATCGGCGGCGGCCGCCTGAAGGGGATGACCGACATCAATCCCATGTGGAGAGTCAAGAAGCTGACAGAGCTTTTTGGCCCAGCTGGCATCGGTTGGCGGTTCGACCCGCCCATCTTTGAGGAAAAGCCCGGGGTAAACGGAGAGATCATGGTACACTGCTGCACCAACCTCTACATTCGGCAGATCGATGAGGGCGGGGAAAAGAATGAATGGAGCGCCCCGATTCCCGGCGTGGGCGGCTCGATGCTGATCGCCACAGAAAAAGACGGCAAGCGCACGGATGACGAAGCCTATAAAAAGGCTTACACGGACGCGCAGAGCGTTGCCTGCAAGGCTTTGGGCATTGGCGCAGATGTTTACTGGGAGAAAGATCCGACCAAGTACGACAGGCCCACAGCACCGTCCCCGGCAAAGCCCATCTGCGCCAGCTGCGGGAAGCCCGTGAAAGGGTTCACTTACAAGGGCGAAAAGGTCACTGCCCAGCAGGCAGCTGACCGGAGTAAGAAAAAATACGGGCGTATCCTGTGCATGGAATGCGCCAAAAAGCAGCCGAAAGAAGATGGAGGATTGACGCATGCTTAACATCGTAGCATTGATGGGCCGCCTGACCCATACCCCTGAGCTGAAGACCACCCAGAACGGAACCAGCGTGTGCAGCTTCAGCATTGCGGTTGACCGTACATATACCCCGAAGGGCGAGGAGCGCAAGGCTGACTTCATTGATATCGTTGCCTGGCGGCAGACGGCAGAGTTTATCTGCAAGTACTTCCAGAAGGGCAGCATGATCGCCATTGACGGCAGCATCCAGACCCGCTCGTATCAGGACAAGCAGGGCAGCAACCGCACGAAAGTGGAAGTTCTGGCAAACAACGTCAGCTTTTGCGGCGCAAAGGCGGCAGACAAGCCCGCTGTGCGCGATTTTGACAAGCAGACGGAAAGTTACGCATCCGAAGCAAAAGCCTCTTACAGCGCCCCGCAGGCGGCGCAGGGCTTCTCGCAGGGTTCTGCAGATGATTTTGCAGAGATCACAGACGATGACGATCTTCCGTTCTAATAAAGGAGCTTGAAAAATGAGTGAGAAAATCATTGCATACAAAGCCACGGACAAAAACATGATGTGCCGTGGCAAGCAGTACGAAGTGGGTAAGACCTACACCGAAGAAAAAGCCGACTGCTGCACCGCCGGAATGCACGCCTGCGAGGTGCCCTTTGATGTGCTGCACTATTACCATGTGAGCGACGGCGCGCGGTTCTTCCAAGTCGAGTGCGGCGGCGAGGTCGACAAATCCAGCGATGATAGCAAGCTCGCATGCACCGAGCTGACTGTGAAAGGTGAGCTGAAACTGACCGATATGCTCAAAATCGGCGTGGAAGCCGTGATGAAGCGCGTCAAGGAAAAGACGGCAGGAGCAAAAGAAACTGCCGCGTCTGGCAACTGCTCCACGGGTGCCGCGTCTGGCTACTGCTCCACGGGTGCCGCGTCTGGCAACTGCTCCACGGGTGCCGCGTCTGGCAACTACTCCACGGGTGCCGCGTCTGGCAACTACTCCACTGGTGCCGCGTCTGGCTACTGCTCCACGGGTGCCGCGTCTGGCAACTGCTCCACGGGTGCCGCGTCTGGC
>OGZI01000551.1_pt1 | contig 47054 bp, 48 predicted proteins | sample 1576711 | NCBI WGS metagenome assembly OGZI01 (sample SAMEA3541482, study PRJEB24748) | human gut metagenome | biome: human gut; feature: human-associated habitat; material: faeces | place: China | collected 2012
CGTTGCCTCTGGACACCACCACCTTTTGAAAAAGGTGGACGAAAACTTTTGTTTTTTTACTTCATAATTTCAGCAACAGCGTCTGGAAGTTCTGCAAAACAGTTGATATAAGGAACTTCGGCATCAACACTTCCCATGCCGTATGCTGCATGGATGAATGGAACCTGTGCTTTCTGGCAGGCGTTATAGTCACCCTGTGTATCTCCAAGGTATACCGCACAGTCCAGATGATGCTTTTGTACAATCAGTCGAATGTTGTTACCTTTTCCCAGACCGGTCATACCAGAGCAGGTGAAATCCTCAAAAAGATTTCCCAAGCCTGTTACCTCCAAAAAGGTTTGGATATAACCGTCCTGACAGTTGCTGACAATGTAAAGTGGGTATTCTTTGGAAAGCAAATGAAGAATTTCCGGCACCTTTGGATAGATGCTGCCCGGATGTTCCCGCAGCCATGGAAGTTCCTCAATGCTGCATCGGTTAAAAACTTCCACTCTTTCTTCCTCAGGAAAGTTTGGAAGAGCTGCCGCAGCAATTTCAGCTACGGTTTTCCCCATAAAGCTGCGCACCTCTTCGAGCGTCATTGGCTCACGGTCGGGAGCGTAGCGAAGAAGAACCTTGTTCCAGGCAGGAAGCATCTGTTCGGTTGCATCCCATAAAGTGCCGTCAAGGTCGAAAATAATCCCTTTTTTCATAATTATCAATCCTTTTGTTTGGAATCTGTTTCATGAATAAGGATAGCACAGAATGTGGGAGAAATCCATTTCCCATTTTTTCAAAAACACTTGACTTTTTGTGTGAAATCCTGTATAATATCCCACGTTAACTATACGGGGGCGTAGCGCAGCTGGGAGCGCGTACGGTTCGCATCCGTAAGGTCGGGAGTTCGATCCTCCTCGTCTCCACCACGAAATAAGAGGGCATAGCTCAGTTGGTTAGAGTACTTGCTTGACATGCAAGGGGTCGGTGGTTCAAGTCCACTTGTCCTCACCATAGGAGAAGGTTCAACAAACATGGTGTTTGTTGAACCTTTTTTAGCATATAGAGGTGAGTTTGATGCAGCACGATTTGACAAAAGGACCAATCACGAGGACGATGCTCAGCTTTGCGGCGCCGATGATTGCGGGAAATCTTTTGCAGCAGTTTTACAATATCGCGGATACATTGATTGTCGGAAAGTTTTTGGGGGCGCAGGCACTGGCGGCGGTAGGAAGCGCATTTTCGCTGATGACCTTCCTGACTTCAATTCTGTTGGGCTTATGTATGGGAAGCTCTGCGGTGTTTTCCATCCGCTACGGACAGAGAAATGAAGAAAAGCTAAAGTCCAGCATCTTTGTTTCATTTGTGATGATTGCGGCAGTTACAGTCGTGATCAATCTTCTGGTGTTTTTATTGATTGAACCGATCATTCGCTTTATGAATGTTCCATCGGATGTGTATCAGATGATGTATGATTATTTGTGGGTCATCTTTGTTGGTATCAGTTTTGTATTCCTTTATAACTTTTTTGCTGCACTGCTGCGTGCAGTGGGAAACTCACTGGCACCGCTTTTATTTTTAGCGTTTTCTGCCATCACCAACATTGTGTTGGATCTGGTCTTTGTGTTGGTTTTCAAGATGGGGGTAGCGGGTGCTGCCTGGGCAACCGTAATTGCCCAGATTTTGTCCGCAGTGGGAATCACCATCTACACGCTGGTTAAATTCCCGCAGTTTTTCCCGGAACGGAAATACCGTAAGATGAACCTTGTCGTCTTAAAGGAGATTTTCCAGTATGCCTTCTTGACCTGCATCCAACAGTCGGTGATGAATTTTGGCATCCTGATGGTACAGGGACTGGTCAACAGCTTTGGCACTGCGGTCATGGCAGCCTTTGCAGCGGCAGTCAAGATCGACTCTTTTGCCTATATGCCGGTGCAGGATTTTGGAAACGCATTTTCCACCTTTGCGGCGCAGAACTTTGGAGCACAGAAGGAGGAAAGAATTCGCAAGGGAATTCGCAGCGCAATTTCGGTAACGGTAGTATTCTGTCTTGTGATTTCTGTACTGGTATTTGGTTTTGCCCGTCAGCTGATGCTGATTTTTGTGCAGCCGCAGGAAACAGAAATTCTGTCCATCGGGGTGGAGTATCTGCGGGTGGAAGGAACCTTTTATTGTGGAATTGGCTGCCTGTTTTTGCTGTATGGTTTTTATCGTGCAGTTCGACGTCCGGGCATTTCAGTGGTGCTCACCGTTATCTCGTTGGGTACCCGTGTAGCACTTGCTTATCTGCTTTCTGCCATTCCGGCAATCGGTGTGGTTGGTATCTGGTGGTCTATTCCAATCGGATGGTTCTTGGCAGATCTGGCAGGACTGCTTTATTACCGCAAACATAAAAAAGAACTATTGTTTCAGGATACAGAAAAGGGACTCCAGGCATAAGCACTGGAATCCCTTTTTTGTTATTCGACATTTGGTGACTGCATCTGTTCTTTGGTAAGACCGTTTTTTCCTCCGGCACGAAGCCAGAATTTTTCGGATTCAGCAACAAAGCGTTCTTTCGAGATCGGAAGAGCAATCGAAAGTGTAAGCGGAGCAGAATTTTTAATTGATTTTGCAAGCTTTTTGAGATTTAGCTTAAACAGCATATCAAATGGAAGGGTGAGAATGGCTTCTCCGCTTCCGATCGAAAGGCATGATCCAAACGGGAATCCATACTTTTTGCAGAAAAACTGGAGAGTTTTGATGGCAATACTGTTTTGTTCCGTTTCCAGGAATCCACAGTTGATCATCAGGTGGACTGTAGGACGGGAAGCGGGAAGATTCTGGCACAGGCAGTCTAAAAATTCCAGAACACAGCAGGGGAGGGAGTCGACATAAAGTGGAAAGACAAACAGAATATCGGAATATTCTCTTACTTTATCGCAGATCTCCCGGTGATTTTGGGTAAACAAAAAACATTCTTCCCATTCACAACCAAGATGCGGTGTCATCATTTCAATAAATTTTTGAGAATTGGAACGGAGTGAGCGGGGGCTTCCGTTTAAGATTAAGAGTTTGTCCATCTGGATACCTCACTTTCGATACTATGTTCCAGTTCTTCTTTTGAGGGGAATAAAACCTTGCATTCGGTAAAAAGCATATTCAAGGCGTTACGTTCTGTCAGCTTGCGGAACAATTCCTGTTCCTCCACATCATCACAGCCATAGGCAATGATGACAGCTTTTTTGGGGACAACATTGCGGGGAACATGATGAACTTCGCCGCGGTAAAGGTGTAAGAATGCCTGCTGAATCGGGATGGCACGTTCCAGCATCCGTTTCATGATAGGGCTGTAACTGCCATGGAAAAGGCGTGTAACATAAATCACATTTTCACTTTTGGCAATCAAAGGATAAACCTTGTGCGCATCATCGGGAATCACACATTTTCCCGGTGTCTTGACCCAGCATCCAAAACATCCCAGACAGGGAGAAATATTCAGGGCTGAAAGATCAATAACAGTGTTTTGACCGGAAGAAAAAGAAGGGGAAAAGGAAAGCGGACAATCGCTCATGATAAGATTCATTATATTTTCTCCTTAATAAACATGACTTTTTGATTTTATTATATCAGACCATCGTCAAAAAAGAAATTGCTTTTGGAGAGTTTTCTTGCTGAAAAAAACGTGGTATAATAAAAGAAAATTGTATTCTTTTTATGAGAAACATAATATTTAAGAAATCAGAAAGATTTCGTGATATAGGATTTTTGAGGAGGAATTTGTTTATGGCAAAACTGTATTCCGTTGCACTTTCCAAGCTGATCGAGGATTTGAAGCTGGAAACGGTCTATATGCCCCGCGATCCACAGGAAATCATGATCAAAACCGTAGATATCAACCGTCCGGGTCTTCAGCTGTGCGGTTTTTATGATTACTTTGACAGCAACCGAATCCAGATGTTTGGACTGGGTGAATTTGCCTATATGGAAAAATATACCCCACAGGAACGTCAGGAATTCTTAGATAAATTTTTCTCCCAGAATATTCCGGCTGTTATCATTACCCGAAATCTGGAAATTCCGGAAGAGATGGTAACCGCTGCCAATACATACGAGGTTCCGCTGCTGCGTACCGCTCAGCATACCTGCGACTTTATGTCCACAATGATTGCAACATTGAAGGTTGACCTTGCACCAAGAATTACCCGCCATGGTGTTTTGGTTGAGGTTTATGGCGAAGGTATCCTGCTTCTGGGTGAAAGCGGCGTCGGTAAGAGCGAGACTGCAATTGAGCTGATCAAACGCGGACACCGACTGATTGCGGACGACGCAGTTGAAATCCGCCGCGTTTCGGATAAGACTCTGGTCGGTTCTTCTCCGGCAAACATCCGTCATTTTATGGAACTGCGCGGAGTCGGTATCATCAATGCCCGCCGTATTTTTGGTATGGGCTCGGTTAAGATGACCGAAAAGGTAGATATGGTCATTTCTTTGGAACAGTGGGACAAAACAAAGGTTTATGACCGTATGGGTATGAACGATGAGTATACCGAGATTCTGGGAATCAAGGTTCCATCGCTGACCATTCCGGTTAAGACCGGTCGAAACCTTGCTATCATCATCGAGGTTGCGGCTATGAACAACCGTCAGAAAAAGATGGGTTACAATGCTGCACAGGAACTGCTCAAACAGCTTGGTATGGTGGAGGATATTCCGGCAGATGCGCTCAACAACGCACCGGACTACAACGCTTATTAAGGGAAAAAGAAGCACAGTTAGGGAAAAAGGAAAGGATGGAGACGGAAGATGAAGTTTATTGCAGATACTCACATTCACAGCATTGCAAGCAATCATGCTTACAGTACCATCATGGAAAATATCGAAGCAGCAAGACAAAAAGGTCTTGTTTATATGGCAATGACCGAGCATGGACCAAAGATGCCGGATGCTCCGCATATCTGGCACTGTGTCAATCAGTGGGAAGTTCCATCGATATATAACGGGGTCAACATCCTGCACGGTGCGGAAGTAGACATTATGGATGAAGAGGGCACTTTGGATATTGACGATCATATCCTTGCCGGATTGGAATGGGTTATTGCTTCGATGCATACACCATGTATTAAGCCAAGCACAAAAGAGAACCATACAAAAGCATGGCTGAATATCGCAAAGAATCCTCATGTAGATGTTATCGGACACTGTGGAGACGGAAGATATGATTTTGACCACGAAACGGTCATCAAGGCATTCAAGGAATACGGCAAAATTGTGGAGATCGACAATGGTTCGTTTGGTTCCCGCCCACATACCGAGTCCAACTGCGCCGAAATTGCGCGCTGGTGCAAACGTCTGGAAGTGCCGATCGTTGTAGACAGCGACGCGCACTTTGCCGCTAATATCGGCGTTTTTGATAAAGCAATCAAGATCCTGACCGAGATTGATTTCCCGGAAAGACTCATCATTAATACGGATGTAGAGCGTTTTGAGCAGATTGTTGCTCAGAAGCGTGCGGGATTAAACCGGTAATCAGGACTGCCCAATAAGAAAGGAGCTGTTCCATGACCTGTCTGGACAACGCAACAAAAGAAGAACTTGCATCGCTGTGCAAAGAAAAGGAAATCCCTGTTTTGTGGGAAGAACCAATGAAGCATTATACCAGCTTTCAGATTGGAGGTCCTGCGTCGGCAGTATGTATTCCCCAAAATCGGGAGCAGCTGTCCTGTTTGCTCTCTTTTTTAAGAAAAATGCAGGTAAACCATTGGTTTGTTGGAAATGGTTCCAATCTGCTGATCTCGGACGAAGGATTAAAAGGTGTTGTGATTCTGCTGGATTCTGATTTTGACGGGGAAATTTTGATCAGCAACACTGTTCTGGAAGCTCCGGCAGGGAAAAAGCTGTCCTCTGTGTGTGCTGCAGCGTGCCGGGCAGAGCTTACCGGACTGGAATTTGCCTGGGGAATCCCAGGAAGCGTTGGCGGCGCTGTCTATATGAACGCCGGAGCCTACGGCGGAGAAATGAAAGATCGGCTTATCTGGGTGGAATATCTTGACCTGGATGGAAACATCCAGCGTGTGCCGGCAGAAAAGCTCAATCTTTCCTATCGCCACAGCTGTTTTATGGAGCAGGAATATCAGGGTGTCTGCATTATCAGGGCAGCATTCTCTTTGGAAAAAGGAGAACAGACGGCCATTCAGGCAGAAATGGACCGAATCATCGGTCAGAGAAAGGAAAAACAGCCTCTTGATCTGCCAAGTGCAGGAAGTACCTTTAAACGTCCGCAGGGAGCTTATGCAGCTCAGCTGATCGACCAGTGCGGCCTGCGCGGTTTTACCGTGGGAGGAGCACAGGTAAGCACAAAGCACACCGGTTTTGTGGTCAATATCGGGGGAGCAACCTGTCAGGACGTACTGGAGCTTGCGCGTCAGGTAAAGGAATGTGTAAAAGAAAAGACGGGCTTTGAGCTGGAGATGGAAGTAAGGCTCCTGCCGTAGCCCTGAAAAGGGGAGAATCTTTATGCGGTTTATTATTGTGACCGGAATGTCCGGTGCGGGAAAATCAGCGGCAGTGGATGCGCTGGAGGATGTCGGTGTATACTGTATGGACAATATTCCGCCGTCCCTGATTCCAAAGATAGCACATTTGGGTGGAATCGGGCCGGAATCATCTTCGATTGACCGCGTGGCGCTGGTCATTGACGCCAGAGGTCTGCGCAGCAGCATCGGGGGAAAGGATGCACTCAAGGAACTGCTGGACGCGCTGGCAGAGCTGGATCGGGAGCATGTCAGCTACCAGATTCTGTTCTTGGATGCAGCGACCGAAGAGCTGATTAACCGCTACAAGATTACCCGTCGTCCACATCCGTTAATGGGAAGAAGTGACTCGCTCAACCGTGCTATCTGTCAGGAGCGGGAAATGCTGCGTCAGGTAAAGGAACGGGCGGATATTGTACTGGACACAACGCTGCTTTCCGCTTCCCAGCTTCGGAGCAACATTCACGAGCTGTTTCGCAGCGATGACCCGGAAAAAGATGATTTTGTGGTAAACTGCATCTCGTTTGGCTTTAAATTTGGGGTTCCGGCGGACGCAGATCTGATGTTTGATGTCAGATGTCTGCCAAACCCGTTTTATGATGTCCAGCTGCGTCCAAAGACCGGTCTTGACCGTGCAGTTCAGGACTATGTGCTGGATTCCCAGAAGACACAGGGCTTTTTGACAAGGCTCTATGACTTTATCGACTATATGATTCCGCTCTACCGTCACGACGAGCAGAAGAGCCAGCTGGTGATTGCTATTGGATGCACCGGCGGAAAGCACCGCTCGGTAACCATTGCGCAGAAGCTTTCGGAACATTTAAAAAATCAGGGGCTTCGTGTTATCACAAGCCATCGGGATATCGAGAAAAAGAAGTTGTAAATCAAGATGGAATATCGAAAAATATTGCCTTCTGATGATGAGAAGGTACGGGAATTTGTGTGTTCCCAATGGGGCAGTGAGCAGATGGTGGTGCATGACACCACCTTTTGCCTGTCAAATTTGCCGGGATTTTTGCTGATGGAAAAAGGAAATATCACAGCACTTTTGACCTATTCGGTTGCCGGCGATGATTGTGAGATTGTCTCACTGGATTCACTGATTGAAAATCGGGGAGCAGCAAGCTATTTAATTGGAATGCTCGAGCAGGAGCAAAAAGCCCAGCATAGAAAAAGAATTATTGTCAGTACGACGAATGATAATCTGCATGCTTTGGAGTTTTATCAAAAAAGAGGATTTGATATGGTTTGCCTAAGATATGGTGCGGTAGATCGTGCCAGAAAGAAAAAACCACAGATTCCGCTCAAGGCAGAAAACAAAATCCCGATCCGTCATGAAATTGAACTGGAAAAGATGCTGTAACATTGTGCTCGAATACAGCTTTAAGAAAAATGAAAGCAGGATTTAAGGAGGTCACATGAGTGACATTCGCAACCAAAGTAAAAAGCGAAATCAGCCATAACAAGGGGCTGATCGGACGAAATAAAAAAGCATTCTCCTATGGAATGCTGCTGTGCGGCAAAAGCTTTTCCACAGAAAGCATTGCCATGACAACCGAAAACAAGTATGTTGCAAAACTGTATGCAAAGCTGATCTTTCAGCAGATTCCAATGCAGACCAGCGTAACGACCAGAGAATATAACGGAAATTTCCAGCAGACCACCTATTCGGTCAGCGTGGATGATGAGGAGGACCGCAAAACGATCCTCCGCTTTTTTGGTCATGATGAAGAACATTTGAAGGATTATAACCGCGATCTGCTGGAGGATATTGAACATCGCCATGCCTTTTTAGCAGGGGCATTTTTGAGCGCATCCAATATCAGTGACCCACAAAAGGACTATCATCTGGAATTTGTGGTTTCAGACAGCTGCGCTTTGCAGGCACTGATGGAGGTGCTGTACAGTCTGGAACTGAATTTTAAGCACATGGTTCGCCGCGGACAGCAGGTTCTTTACTGCAAAGACAGCAAATCGATCGAGGAGCTGCTCACCATGGTAGGTGCGACCGGCTCGATGATGGATGTTGTCAACGTCAAGATCTATAAAGATATGCGCAACAAGATTAACCGCGTGACCAACTGCGAAACCTCTAATATCGAAAAAACAGTCAGCGCGGCGACAACACAGGCGGCAGATATCCGCTACTTAAAAAAGATGGGCGTGTTCCAGAACCTGGAAGTAGTGCTCAAGGAAACCGGAGAAGCACGTCTGCGCCATCCTGAAATGTCTCTTCGGGAGCTGGGAGAGCTTTTGGGAGTGTCCCGTTCGGGAATCAATCATCGTCTGCAAAAAATCAGCCAGATTGCAAAGCAGGTAAGGGAAGAACAGGAATAGAAAGGAGCAGGCAGGATGGAAGATCATTTTGTTCATCTGCACGTTCACAGTGAATACAGCCTTTTGGATGGTGCGTGCCGCATCAAACAGCTGGTACAGCGTGCCAAAGAGCTTGGACAGAGTGCGATAGCGGTGACCGACCATGGGGTAATGTACGGTGCCATCGACTTTTACAAAGAGGCAAAAGCCAATGGAATCAAGCCGATTATCGGCTGTGAGGTCTATGTTGCGCCAAGAACCCGTTTTGACAAGGTGATGGGCTTTGACAATGCGCCGTATCACCTGGTTTTGCTGTGTGAAAATCAGACCGGCTACCAAAACCTGATCAAGATGGTCTCCCGCAGCTTCACCGAAGGCTTTTATTTTAAGCCACGTATCGACCGCGAACTGCTCCGGCAGCATTCCGAGGGCTTGATCGCGCTGTCTGCCTGCCTTGCAGGTGAGGTGCCAAGGGCACTGAACCAAAACGATTATGCACAGGCAAAGGAAGCAGCACAGTTTTATCTGGATGTGTTCGGCAAGGACCGCTATTTTATTGAGCTGCAAAATCATGGCATTGCCGAACAGCAGAAGATCATTCCGGACCTGGTGCGCCTTTCCCGGGAGTTGGGAGTGGGTCTGGTAGCGACCAACGACTGCCATTATCTGAAGAAAGAGGATAGCTCTACCCAGAAAATCCTGATCTGTATCCAGACAAACCATACCTTGCAGGAAGATAACGGGATGGAGTTTGAAACAGAGGAGTTCTACGTAAAATCCCGTCAGGAAATGCACGACGCTATGCGGGAGTGTATCGGAGACGAAGCAGTTATCAATGAAGCGCTGGATAATACCGAAAAGATTGCAGAGCGCTGTCAGGTGGAATTTACCTTCGGACATCACATTCTCCCGAGATTTGAGGTGCCGGACAATAAGGACAACGCTGCCTTTTTCAGAGAAAAGTGCTATGAAGGATTTTACCGCAACTATGGGGAAAATCCGCCGCAGGAATACCGGGATCGTCTGGAATATGAGCTTTCGGTCATCGAAAAGATGGGCTATGTCGACTATTATTTGATTGTTTGGGACTTCATCGACTATGCAAAACGAAATGGAATTCCGGTCGGTCCGGGACGTGGTTCCGGTGCGGGCAGTATCGCTGCTTACTGTATTGGCATCACCGGCATCGATCCGATGAAGTACCATCTGCTGTTTGAGCGATTCTTAAACCCGGAACGTGTCAGCATGCCGGACTTTGATATTGACTTCTGTTATGAACGTCGTGAGGAAGTTATCGATTATGTTATCCGCAAATATGGCAAGGAGAGGGTAGCGCAGATCATTACCTTCGGTACGATGGCAGCCCGCGGCGGTGTGCGCGATGTCGGCAGGGTGCTGGGAATGGATTATCAGCAGGTGGACAAGGTGGCAAAAGCCATTCCGATGGAACTGCACATGACCATTGCCAAGGCTTTGGAACGTTCCCCAGACCTGAAAGTGATGTATGAAAGTGACCCACAGGTCAAGGAACTGATCGATCAGGCATCCAAAATCGAGGGTATGCCGCGGCATGCCTCGACCCATGCGGCAGGCGTTGTAATCGCGAGGGATGCGGTTGAAACCTATGTACCGCTTGCAAAGAACGATGAGGCGATCGTGACCCAGTACACCATGACCACGCTGGAAGAGCTGGGACTACTCAAAATGGACTTTCTGGGGCTTCGTAACCTGACCGTTATCAGCGATGCGGAAAAGATGATCCGCAAGGAAGAACCAGACTTTGATATTGAAAAAGTTTCCCTTTCTGATCCACAGACCTTTGAAATGATGTCCAAAGGTCAGGCGAAAGGTGTATTCCAGTTTGAGTCGGGCGGAATGCGTCAGGTGCTGACCCAGTTAAAACCGGAATCGGTCGAGGATTTGATTGCGGTTATCTCACTGTATCGTCCGGGTCCGATGGACTCCATCCCGAAATACATCAAAAACCGCCACAACCCGCAGGAGATTACCTATAAAACCCCACTGCTCAAAGATATTCTGGATGTTACCTACGGATGTATCGTTTATCAGGAACAGGTTATGCAGATCTGCCGCAAGCTGGCAGGATACTCCTATGGACGAGCTGACCTCGTGCGCCGCGCTATGGCAAAGAAAAAGCACGATGTCATGGAAAAGGAACGTCAGAACTTTATCTGGGGAGCCAAAAAAGAGAATGGCTCGGTTGACTGTGTGGGTTGTGTGGCAAACGGCGTCAGCGAGCAGGTGGCAAACGAAATTTTCGATGAGATGAGCTCGTTTGCATCCTACGCATTCAACAAATCGCACGCAGCAGCCTATGCAATTGTCGCTTACCGCACCGCATACCTAAAGGCACACTATCCAAAAGAATACATGGCAGCGCTTTTGACCAGTATCCTGGATAATACTGATAAGATGCTCGGATACCTCAAGGAATGCGAGCTGATGAAAATAAAAATCCTTCCTCCAGACATCAACCGCAGCAACACCGGATTTATTGTAGAAGACGGATGCATCCGCTTTGGATTTTTGGGCGTTAAAAATCTGGGCAAGGGTGTTATGGAAGCTCTGGTTAAGGAACGAGAGGAAAACGGTCCGTTTAGCGACTTGGACGACCTGTGCGAAAGAATGTACGGACAGGAATTAAACAAGCGCGCGATTGAGAGCTTAATCAAGTGCGGAGCTCTGGACAGCTTTGGACACAATCGCCGGGAAATGCTGGAAGGATATACTGCGCTGATCAGTGATATCGATGACCGCCACAAAAATAATCTGGAAGGTCAGCTGAACCTGTTTGATACACCGGAACTGTCCAGCAGCAGACAGGGATTTTCTCTGCCAAAACTGGAAGAATATATGCCGGAATTAAAACTTGCGATGGAAAAAGAGGTCACCGGACTGTATGTTTCCGGACATCCGCTTGCACAGTACCGGAGCATGGCGGAACAGCTGGAAACGGTGGAACTGGAAGACCTGATGACAGTGGATGAAGACGCAGACTTACTGCTGGGGGATCAGCAGTATCATGACGGCGATATCGTCAAGGTTTTGTGTATCGTGACCGGTAAAAAGACAAAGATTTTAAAGCGCAGAGGCTACATGGCGTTTGTTAATATCGAAGATACCAGTGGTTCAATGGAAATGCTGGTATTTCCGCAGACTTATGACCAGTACCGATATCTGATTGAAGAAAATCAGGTTCTCTATATTGAGGGAAGACTCACTGTCCGCGAAGAGGAAGAGACCAAACTGGTTTGCCGGATGGTTGCTCGACCACAGGATGTTCTGGGACAGCCGGAAGGTTTTATCGGAAACAATCTTCCGAAAAAGCCGCGCATGGATGGAAAAACACAGATTCGCAGGAAAACCGGAAAACGTCCGGGATTGTATCTGCGAGTGCCATCCAAAGAAAGTCGTGAATTTGTAAAGGCACAGCAGTATCTTGAAATTTTTGAAGGAGAAACGCCGGTTTATTTCTTTTTCCTGGACAGCAAAAAACTGGTGTGTGCACCGCAAAGATTGTGGATCAGCTTTAATCGTCCACTGTATGCTCAGCTGGGGGTTATTCTGGGAGAGGAAAATGTAGCGGTTGTTGTCCCGGAAAAGCAGTAAATAAGCCAAAATCCTGGGAATTGTACAAAGAATCTTGAAATTGCATGATAAAAGTAACATTTTTATGCATGATTTCTTTGAGGAAGACTTGTTTGTGAAGACTAAATGTTTTATAATTAACAATGTTGGAATCAATAGGGAAATATGAATTTCGAAAAAAGGATGGAATTCATATTCTGCAGAATTTTTGTGCAGAAGAGGGAGTATTCGGGAAAAATGCCTGACGGCTTTCTGTGTAATACCCTTGAGAGAATGGAGGATTTTTATGAACGAGAAAAACCAGAAGGTAATTGGTGTACTCACCAGCGGCGGTGACGCACCGGGAATGAACGCAGCAGTAAGAGCGGTTGTCAGATCTGCTATCAAAAAGAACATGCAGGTTATGGGTGTACGCCGCGGATACAACGGTCTGATCAACGGCGATATGTCCGAAATGAACATCCGTTCGGTATCTAATGTACTTCATCGCGGCGGTACCATGCTTCTGACCGCACGCTGCAATGAGTTCAAAACCGAAGAGGGTCAGAATCAGGCAGTTGAAGTCTGCAAACAGATGGGTATTGACGGTATGGTTATCATCGGCGGTGACGGTTCTTTCATGGGTGCACGTGCCCTCTCCTTAAAGGGTATTCCATGTATCGGTATCCCAGGTACCATCGACAATGATATTGCCTGCACCGATTACACCATTGGTTTTGATACCGCACTCAATACCGCTGTAGAGGCAATCGACCGTCTGCGCGATACTTCTGAGTCGCATGACCGCTGCTCGGTTGTTGAAGTTATGGGACATGGCGCAGGACATCTTGCTTTGTATGCAAGCGTTGCTTGTGGTGGTACTGCATGCTGGGTCAATGAGATTGGCTTTGATGTAGACCGCGATGTTATTGAGAAAATCAATTCCAGCATCCGTACCGGTAAACATAACTTTATCGTAATTGTATCGGAAGGAATTACCGATGTACATCACCTTGCTAGATACATCGAAGAAAAAACCGGCGTAGAATCCCGTGCAACTGTACTGGGACACATTCAGCGCGGCGGAACACCAACAGCAAGAGACCGAATCATTGCCAGCCAGATGGGCTGCTATGCGGTTGATCTGCTGGAACAGGGTATCGGCAACCGTGTTGTCATCCAGAAAAATGCAAAGATTATCGACTACGATATTCTGGAAGCACTGACCATGAAAAAAGGACTGGATCGTGGACTGCTGGAAGTAAATCAGATCATCAATATCTAGTCAAAAAAGGAAGGAAGCAAAAATATGGAGATTGAGCGCAAATTTTTAATCGATTGGGAAGAGATCAATAACCTGAATTTGCCCCTGATAAAACAGGCCGAGAGCTGGCAGGGATATTTGAGTGCTGCTACTCCGGTGGTTCGAATTCGCAAACGCGATTTCACCGATGGACACACCGACTATATTTTGTGCATCAAAGGCAAAGGCAAACTTGCACGTCAGGAAATTGAAAAAGAACTGACCAAAGATGAATTTGAAGCGCTAGAGTCTCTGCTTCCAATTCCAATGCTGCACAAAGATTACCGTGTTTTTGCACTGGAAGACGGTCATCAACTGGAATGTAACCTGGTGGACGGCAAATTTGCCTATGCTGAGGTGGAATTTGACAGCATCGAAGAGGCGAAAGCTTTTGTGATGCCCCAGTTTTTACATAAAGATGTGACAGAAGACCCATATTATTCCATGTCGGGATATTGGAAGAGAAAACAGATCACGGTTTCTTTTGAGCTGTAATAAAATAAACTGCAAAAAGAGGTATGAGCAAAATATCATACCTCTTTTTTATTTGTTTTTGCGACAGTTTTCTGAATTTATGCCAAGATGGTTGCATCAGTAACGGGAATTTGTTAAGATAAAGTTATCAATTGCGGTCGAATATTATTTGAAAGACCGCAGGACTTATTTTATTTTGACGAAAGAGAGGAATTGTGATGATTACAAAAGAATCATGGCTGAAGTCCATTCTGGCAGGACTGTTTATCGGAATCGGAGGAATTGCCTACCTGAGTGTGGAGAACAAGGTGGTAGGTGCCGCGCTGTTTGCAGTAGGACTGTTTACCATCTGTACGCTGGGATATAACCTCTATACAGGAAAGCTGTGCTATATTCTGGACAGTGACAAAAAAGGAAGCTACCTTGTTTGGTTAATACAGATCTGGGTTGGCAATCTGATTGGAACAGCGATTGCAGGTTATGGAATGCGATTAACCAGAAGTGGAGCAGCTCTGGCAGAAAAAGCGCAGACATTGTGTGACACCAAGCTGAATGATTCGGTGTGGAGTATTTTTATTTTGGCGATTTTCTGCAATCTGCTGATTTATATTGCAGTGGAAAACTATAAGAACAATCCGCATCCTCTGGGAAAGTATATGGGCATTATGATGGGTGTGATTGTGTTTATTGTAGCGGGATTTGAGCATTGCGTGGCCAATATGTTCTATTTCTCGGTTGCAAATGCATGGAGTCTTCACACCTGTCTGTATCTTCTGATTATGACATTGGGAAATCTGGTGGGAGGAGTGCTGCCGGAACTTGCTAAAAAATGCTGGCAGAAATAAAACTTAATATCAATGGATTATTAAAAAACCGGTATGACGAGAGTTATACCGGTTTTTTTACTGCTTATTAAAAAATGAGAGTGGCTCGTGAGGGAAAGGATTTTATTATAGTGCTTATGCTTTTAGCAGCATGATTTCTAATGCATTTTAAATTTTACTAAGAGATAAATTTGTAAAAACTCTATAAGAAAAAAAGAATGTATTTGTTATAAAGGAGAGTAAAATAGCAATTTTATTGTTATGAGCAATGCTTGAATAAACAATTTAAACAAAAAATATATTTTATTCATGATTTTTAAATAAACAATTGACAAATGATTTTTAGGGTGCTATTATAGGGATGCAGATATAACATTATATAATGTTATATTAAATTATATAAACTAATAGAAAGGAGAAACCAATGAGTATTCTAGAGCAATTGCAGAATTGTCCGGAGGTAATCTGGGCAAAAGAAGAAGAGCCTCCGGAAGAATATCCACAGGCAAAATTAATAAATTTTTGTTATCGTTCAGACGATTGTGAGGTACGAGGATATCTGGCACTTCCAAAAGATGAGGATGGAATGTTGCCAGCAGTAATTTTTAATAGAGGTGGAAATAGAGAATTTTCTGCACTGCGTCCACATGTTATTTGCAAATATGCATTGCAGGGATTCATTGCTTTAGGAAGTCAGTATCGTGGTAATGCCGGCGGAACCGGACACGAGGAATTTGGTGGAGCAGATGTAAATGATGTTATTCGCCTAATTGATATTGTACTCCAGTTGCCACAGGCATATAAGGGCGGCGTGTATATGGCAGGACATTCCCGTGGAGGAATGATGACCTATCGATGTTGTGCATTGGATGAGAGGATTATTGCAGCCGCTGTGGGTTCTGGAGTTGCTGACTGTGTAGACATGTACAATAAAAGAGTGGACGACATGAAACAGGTATTTCAGGAACTGTTGGGAGGAACACCCGAACAAATTCCTGAGGAATATCAAAAACGTTCCGCAGTATGTTGGGTCGATCAGATCAAACCTCCCATTTTTATTGCACATGGTACAGCAGATTGGAGAGTAGATGTCTCGCAAGCTAGAGAGATGGGAAGAAAACTGGAACAATATGGAAAGGAATATAAACTGGAAATTTTTGAGGGAGCAGATCACTCATTAAAAGGGACAACGTATTTTTCGGATGTTATTTCTTGGTTAAAGTCACATCCAATTTCACAGGAAAAATAGTAAAAAGCAGGAGGGTTTATTTATGAAACAAAAAGTAATAGCATTGCTGCTAAGTTTAATCCTGGCAATGACAGCAACAGGATGTCAGAATATGCCGACAGCACAGGGCAATCCAGATCAGGGAAGTCAGACAACAGATGTTTCCAGCGGAACTCCAAGTACAGCTCAACCAACTTCAGAAGATGGTGAGTTGGATGAAGAACAATACAGCAACGTTTATTTGGATAATGAACCAACGGTTCTGGATGTAGCCAGATTTTCGATGATTCAGGACAGAAAGATTTTCTATAATGTTTTGGAACCGTTAACCAGAATAGAAAATGGTATCGTTACACCAGCAGGAGCAGAAAGCTGGGATGTGTCGGAAGATGGGTTGGTTTATACCTTCCACTTGAGAGAAAATTATTGGAGCGATGGTCAAAAGGTAACAGCGACTGATTATGCAGGAGCAATTATCCGTCAGGCAACACCATCCAATACCTTTGTATTTGCAAGCGATATGTCCAGCATCAAGAATTTTTCTGAGGCTGTTGCAGGAGAAGTTGATCCAAGTGAAGTAGGGGTTAAAGTAATCGATGAGAATACCCTGGAACTTACTTTGGAACAGCCTAGTCCGGCACTTCTTTCCACAGTTGACTTTTTCCCACAGCGTCAGGATTATGTTGACCAATACGGTGATAAATTAGGATCAAATGCAGAGAGCGTTATCTCTTGTGGTCCATTTAAATTGACAGATTGGGTGCATGGAAGCACTTTGACCCTTGAAAAAAATGATAAATATTGGGACAGCGAAAATGTAAAAATGCAGAAAGTCAATTATATGATTATTAAAGATACAACTGCACAGCTGTCCTCTTTGGAAAATGGTTCTCTGGATTATCTGAATATTTCAGACCCAGACTATATCAACAAATTCCGTCAGGAAGGTGTGATGGTGGAAGAACCATATTCTGCAGCACGAACCGTTATGGTTGTTTTTAACTGCCAGGATGAAGTGTTCTCCAATGAAAAGATACGCCAGGCATTTTCTCTTGCAATTGATCGTGAGTCCATCTCTGAAGTACTCAATAATGGATTGACCACACCTGCATATGGCTTGATTCCGGCAGAATCTTCCGTTGGCTCCATTATGTATCGTGACCAGGCACCAGAACCATTGCTTGCATTACAGGAAGCAAATCCAGATCCAAAGGCTTTGCTGATTGAAGGAATGAAAGAGCTAGGACTTGGAGACGATCCATCCAAACTGACAGTTACCTTTAGTATGGGTGGTACCAATGCAAAGACAAAATCTACCGGTGAGTACTACCAGCAGATGTGGCAAGGTGTTTTAGGTGTTACTGTAGAATTGGAATTTAACGATGGTGCTACTCAGATGTCAAATCTTAATTCTGGAAATTATCAAATGGGTATGACAAACTGGGGCGCTAATGTCGAGCCACAGTTTTTGATGTCCAGATGGTCTTCGGAAAGTGGCGGACAGTCTAAATGGGTCAATGAAGAATACCAAAGTCTGGTCAATCAGGCAGCATCCACAGAAGATGATCAGACCAGATTGGAATTGTATGCACAGGCAGAAGAACTGCTGATTAACGAAGCTGCAATTGCACCAATTTGTTATAACGGATCTTTAAGATTCTCCTATCCTTACATGCATGGTTTGAGTGATAATCCGTTTGACACAGTTGGCATGAAGAATGTTTATACAATCGGAAGAGAGTAGGAAATAAAGGTCTGCGGAGGATATCTTCCGCAGACCTAGTTTAAAAAGGTTTTGGGAGAAGATAGTGGGGTAAAAAAATGACTCGATTTATCTTAAAGAGAATCTTATATATGATTCTGGTCATGTTTCTGGTTACAAGTATTACCTTCTTTTTGGTACACAGCATACCAGGAGATCCTATCAGTGCAATGGTACAGGACCTGCCAGAAGAGACCAGACAGATTTATATGGAACAATATGGCTTTGACCAGCCCTTAATGGTACAGTATGTTCGTTTTATGAAACAGCTTTTACAAGGTGACTTGGGCTCATCCCTTCGTTATCCAGGGCGAACAGTAGGAGAGATAGCTGCTTCGTTTGCTCCAGTATCAGCACAGGTTGGTGGAATTGCCCTTGCCATAGGATTTACTATTGGAACTATCTTGGGAATTATTGCAGCACTTAACCGCAACAAATTTTCTGACCGCACCATCATGGTATTGGCATTGTTGGGAACAACGATACCGACTTTTGTGACAGCTTCTTTTTTGCAATATGTGTTTACAGTTGTCTGGCCTATTTTTCCAACAACAGGATGGGGAACAGCAAAACACATGGTTTTGCCGATCGCCTGTATGTGTGTGGGTCCACTTGCAACCTATGCAAGATATATGCGTTCCAGTGTGCTGGATACTACCGGACAGGATTATATCCTGACAGCAGAAGCCAAAGGAGCAAAAACACCAAGGATTGTTATGCTGCATATTTTTAGAAATTCTTTTCTGCCTTGTCTGACCGTTTTGTGTACTAGTGTAGCTTCTATTTTTTCGGGGTCTTTCATTGTCGAGAGCATTTTTGCTCTTCCTGGTCTGGGAACATATTTTATCAGCGCAATCAATGACCGAGACTATTCCATGATTTTGGGTTTAAATATCATTTTTACCGGCATCTATGTTTTGTCTGTTTTAGTGACAGATATCCTGCTGGGTATTTTGGATCCAAGAATTCGTCTGGCGAAAAAACAGTAAGGAGGGGAGAAATATGGAAAAGGAAATTACCTACATTCCGAAACCAGAAGACTTTGTGATAGAAGGTTGTGATGATGCTTCTGCAGAACAGATCTCGACAACATCCCTTACTTATTGGCAGCTGTCTTTTAAAAAGTTTCGGGAGAATAAAGTGGCTCTGACAGCTGCAATTCTGCTTTTATTAATTGTTATTATGACAATTATCGGACCACATCTGAGCAACTATGATATGGAAGTAGTTGATTTAAAGAATCGAAACCTTTGGCCTAGTTCTACATATTGGTTTGGAACAGATCAATTAGGAAGAGATATTTTTTCCCGTGTATGGGAAGGTGGAAGAGTTTCAATCATTATTGGTTTGCTTGGCTCTATCATAGTGGCAATCATTGGATGTATCTATGGCGGTATTGCAGCATACTTTGGTGGCTGGGTCGATAACCTTTTGATGCGAATTGTAGAAATTCTCAGTAGTGTACCACATCTTTTGGTTGTCATTATGCTGTCAATTATTTTGGATAGCAGCAGTGTACCAACTTTGTTGTTTGCGATGTGTATCACCGGATGGTGTCCGGTTGCAAGACTGGTTCGCTCCCAGATGCTCCAAATTAGCAGTTCCGAATATGTTATGGCTGCAAAGGTCATGGGAGTAAATCCACTTACCAGTATCATTACCCATTTTATCCCCAACACATTAAGTGTCATCATTGTCAATATTACATTCCGAATTCCGGGATTTATCTTTGGTGAAGCATTTTTAAGTTATGTTGGATTAGGCGTTCAGCCACCAGCAACAAGTTGGGGTGCTTTATGTTCGGCAGCATCTTTAAACTTCCTGTTCTATCCATATCAGCTGATTGCACCAGCATTTTTGATTGCGCTGACAATGCTCTGTTTTACACTGATCGGCGATGGACTCAGGGATGCATTGGATCCAAAACTTCGGAGGTAAGGTGAGTATGGATAACGTTTTACAGGTAAAAGACCTGAATGTTTCTTTTAAGAGCTATCTTGGAACGATTCGAGCAGTTAGAGGAGTAAACTTTGTCCTGAATGAAAAAGAAACACTTGCAATGGTCGGAGAATCCGGATGTGGAAAAACAGTAACAGCAAAATCTATTCTGAAACTGTTTGGAAGAACCTCTGGGAATATCTCTCCCCAATCGCAAATCTTGTTTGATGGACAGGATATTTTGAAGATGAGAAAGAATGAGCTCAGTGACCTTCGCGGAGCAAAAATCAGTATGATTTTCCAGGATTCCATGACTTCGTTAAATCCAACCATGCGTGTGGGAAAGCAGATTGCAGAGTGCATTCGTTTGCATAATAAGGTTTCCAGAGAAGAGGCTATGAAGCGCGCGTGCGATTTATTGCGTTTAGTAGAGATCCCAAATCCGGAAGAAAGATTGAAAAACTATCCGCATCAGATGTCCGGAGGAATGCGCCAGCGCGTTATGATTGCAATGGCACTTTCCTGTAATCCAAAGATCTTGATTGCAGATGAGCCAACGACTGCCCTTGATGTAACTATTCAGGCCCAGCTGATTGATTTGTTGAAGAGTTTACGGGAGAAAATGGGAATGTCTGTTATTCTGGTTACCCATGATCTTGGTGTTGTGGCTGATTTTGCAGATCGAATTCAGGTAATGTATGCAGGTAATATTGTGGAAAGAGGGACCAAGGAAGAAATTTTTAAAAATCCGAAGCATCCGTATACCTGGGCATTACTCGATTCCATTCCAAGCAGAAATCTTCCAAGAAAGGGAAGATTATACTCATTAAAAGGAACACCACCAAATCTGAGCCAGCCAATTACAGGATGTCCATTTGCAGCGAGATGTAAGTACTGCATGCCGGTTTGCCGAAAATGTGCTCCTCAGGAAACATCATTCTCACAAACCCATCAGGTTTCCTGCTGGTTGAATCATCCAATGGCTCCTCAAAATGTTTGGGAAGGAGAAAGCAGATAATGCAACAAGAAGTATTGTTCGAAATAAAAAATTTATGTAAGTATTTTCCAGCTTCCCATAAACGGTCGGTTAAAGCGGTAGATAATATTTCTCTGAAAATTTATCGGGGAGAGACGCTGAGTTTGGTTGGAGAATCTGGTTGTGGCAAAACAACTTTAGGCAGAACGGTGCTTGGTATTTATCCCAAAACATCAGGAGAAATTTGTTATAGAGGCAATGTCTGGGAAAAACCTTCGAAAAGTCAGCAAAAAGAATTTCAGAAATCTAATCAGATGATATTTCAGGATCCCTATTCCTGCCTGGATCCAAGAATGTCAATAGGAAGCATTATAGAAGAAGGAATGAAAGTCCATTTTTCTATGTCTCCTGCGGAAAGACAAAAACGTTGTGAAGAGCTGCTGGAAAGAGTGGGACTTCCAAAAGAAATGCTGTCCCGATTCCCACATGAACTTTCCGGAGGCCAACGTCAGAGAATTGGTATTGCACGCGCATTGGCAACACAGCCCGAGTTTATTGTGTGTGATGAACCAATTGCAGCACTGGACAGTTCCATCCAGGCACAGGTAATTAATCTTTTGATGGATCTTCAGCAGGAAATGGGTCTTACCTACCTGTTTATCTCTCATGATTTGTCAATGGTTCGTCATATTTCCGACCGTATCTGTATTATGTATTTGGGAGCGGTTGTAGAATTAGGTACTGCCCAAGATATTGACGAAAATCCGATTCATCCATATACGCAGGCGCTTTTTTCGGCAGTACCAGACATCAACGATGAACATTGGTCTGAAAATAGAATCAAACTGGAAGGAGAAATTCCAAATCCTATCAATGCACCAAAAGGATGCAAATTTTGTACTCGCTGTGCAATAGCAAAAGATATCTGCAAAAAACAGGCACCTGAACTGGCAGAAATAGAGCCAGGACATTTTGTGGCCTGCCACTGCTGGAAAGAAATGGTAGGGAAAAGAAAGGAGCGGTAACAATGAAAGGCGTTTTTATCAAAGATCTGACCTATCCGGAATGTTGTGAAAGGATCAACGAAAATAGTGTGATTGTACTTCCGATTGGTGGAGGAAGCAAAGAACATGGAAGTCATCTTCCAATGGGAACTGATTGGTATGTGACAGAATATTTTGCTCAGGAAGTGACCAAAGAATGTGATGTTATTACTCTTCCAACGCTGCCTTACGCTTATTTTCCAGCTTTTGTGGAATGGAAAGGATCTGTCAGCGTTGAGGCAGAGCATTTTATAAACTATGTGCAGGATATTCTGTTGAGCTTTGTACGTTTTGGGGTAAAAAAGTTTATGATTATAGATGGAGGAATTTCAACACATATTCCGCTGTCAATCCTGTCACAGACAATGAACAATAAATATCATGTAACAGTGGCAGTAACAGATCTTACAGGACTGGCTTATGATATTGAATCTAAGGTTTGCCAGCAAGAAAAAGGTGGACATGCGGATGAATCCGAAACTTCTACCATGCTTTATCTGCATAAGGAATTGGTAAAGATGGAATATACGACCGAAGAATATCGTACGCCACTGTTTCCTAATATTTTCCAGAATGGTAGAGCAGTTGCCTTTGTTGGAGGTGGTATGAATTCTCCACAGGGAAGCAACGGAAACAGTACCCTTGCAACCGAAGAAAAAGGAAAAGCGATTCTGGAAGATATGAAGAGAAAGATGGTATTGTTCACAGAGGAATTTGTCCGCTGGGTTCCTCAGTCCAAAAAAGATCAGTAAAAAAGGGAGAGCATACAAATGGGGAAATATGATTTATTGGAGCCTGTTTCCCGACTGAAACAGCATGATTTTGTAAAAGGAGAAGGAGCCTGTTTAATTGATCAGCAGGGAGAAAGATATCTTGACTTGGATGAAATGTGTGTTTTTTTGGGACAGGGAAATCAGCACTTTATTGATACTGTAACGCAGGCACTTCATGGAATTACCAATGGACGATCCAGTCTGGTTCCGTATAAACAGCGTTTGGTAAATTATTTAATGGAAAGTACCGGACATGTTTTCCAAGCAGTTCATTTTACTGCATCAGGTTCTGAGACAACCGAATGGGCAGTTCGTTTGGCACAAAAGATTACAGGACGTACAGAGGTCGTGTCTTTCTGGAATAGTATTCATGGACGAACATGGTTAAGTGCATCAATGTCTGGACTTCCAAAGAGGAAAACACACTATGGCCCCATTGCTCCAGGAATTATTTTCAGCCCATATCCAAACTGTCAGCATTGTCCAATGCAAAAAAAATATGATGACTGTGATTTTTTCTGTCTGCACTTTTTACAGGAAAAGATAAAATATGAGTCAGCTCAGGATATTGCAGCAGTTATCATCGAACCTTACCAGGGGGCAGATATTGCATATCCACCCAAAGGCTATCTGGAAAAGCTTAGGGAATGGACAAGGGAGAATGGAATTCTGTTGATCTTTGATGAGATACAGGCAGGACTAGGAAGATCCGGCAGTATGTACTGCTACCAGCAAACTGGAATAGAACCAGATATGCTTTTGCTGGGAAAAGGTCTTGGTAATGGAATGCACATCAGTGCACTATTAACAAAACAAATTCCAAAAGAAGAGTATCTTCCAGCAGTCAGTGGAGGAACAGGTGATGATATCTTAGCTTGCGCTGCGGCTTGTGCTGTAATGGAAGAGTTAATGCAGACAGATTTATTGGAAACAATTAAAAAGTGCGGAAAATTGCTGGAGGAAGGATTGGAACGTCTGGCTCAAAAAACAGACTGTATTCAAAATGTCCGTATTAAGGGAACTGCAGCAGCAATTGAATTTGATTGTCAGCAAACGGGAAAACAGGTATGTGACCAGATGAAAGAAAAGAAATTTATCTTTGGAAACATTATGAATCAAATGATGGTTCTGAAACCACCGCTTAGCTTGACAGAAGAGCAAACAGGTCAGTTTTTGAATGCACTGGAAGAATGTTTGATGCAGGTGACAAAATCTGAATAGAAAAAAAGTGAAGATTGTATGTTGACTTTCTGCTGCTGATTATCGTACAATTTAAAGAAAGGTACTGTTACAGCAATAGTGCCATCATAGGAGAAAGTGTGAACAGAAAGATGATTGACAAAAATTCCAGTATACCTATGTATCGACAGATTGCAGATACACTGAAAAGTGAGATTCTTCAGGGAAAATATGATTCTACAAAAACACTGGGGACCCACGTGGATCTTGCGGAACGTTTTTCTGTCAGTATGATTACAATTCGAAAAGCAATGCAGATTCTGGATGAAGAAAAGTTGGTAGAGATTCGCCAGGGCAAAGGAACCTTTGTTAAGAACCAATTGCCCCATGACTCACTGCAAAGTTTAACTGGAATCAGTAATGTCCTTTCCTCACAGAACATCCTGTCAAGTCAAGAAATAAAAACATTTGAATTGATTGATGTTCCGGATCATTTCCCTGAAGCTGTTCAGCAGCAATTAGGAGAACAATGCCTTCATATTGAAAGAATCCATAAGGTAGATCAAATTACAGTTGCATATGCAGATTTGTATCTTCCGGTTAACTATGGAAAAAAGATTAGCAGATCTGATGTAGAAAAAAATACCATTTATCAGATTTACCAGAATAAACTTGGGGTAAAGCTGGGAAAAGGATGGCAAAGAATTGCAGCAGCACCAGCTGATACCAGAGTATCAAAGTTATTGGAAGTTAAGGAGAACAGTCCTGTTCTTTGGGCAGAACGAAAAGCTTATTCTGCAGAAGGATGTCTAATTGAATATATGCAGATGTTTTATGAGTATCGACACTATTCCTTTGAAGTCGAATTAATGTTAAGTGCAGAATAGTTAATATTTACTGAAACGAAAAACAGTCACTCGAAATATTTTCAAGTGGCTGTTTTTTTATGCCAAAATGCTGAAATTTCATCCTTAAAAATCTCTGTTTTGTATGGCGAAAAAATATTGTGATTTTTAAGTTTTAATGATATTATATAAATAATTTAATCACAATGTAATAAATCGAGCGAAATATGCATTTGAAAATGAAAATTTGCTCAATTTAAATAAAAAAGAATTTAGGAGGAATGAAAATGAGTGCAGAAGTTAAGACGACAGGAAAGGAAGCTCCAAAATACCGTGAAGTAAAAGCAATTTCAAAAGAAACTTTTGTTGTATTGGCAGCCTTTATTCTGCTGTTTGGCTATCTGGGCTATGTGATGGGATTTGACAAAGTATTCAGCATTGCAATGAAAACGGGATTTGATGTTTTGATCAATACCTCGTTTTACATCATGGCAGTAGCAATTTTGGCCGGTGCCTGCGCGGGACTCATGTCAGAATTTGGTATTATTGCGTTGATTAATCGCATTATTTCTCCTATTATGCGTCCTCTTTTTGGGCTTCCGGGTGCAGCAGCTTTGGGTGCAGTGACAACCTATATCTCGGATAACCCTGCAATTTTGTCTCTGGCTGAAGATGAAGGTTTTGATAAATACTTTACACAGGCAGAAAAAGCTACCTATGTAAACCTTGGTACTACTTTTGGTATGGGTCTGATTGTAACAGCATATATGCTCAGCCTGGGTTCGGAATATTTCACCGCTGTTCTGCTCGGCAATATTGGAGCGATCATTGGTGGTATTGCATCTGTTCGAGTCATGCTGCGTATTGCCAAAAAGTATTATCATGAGGACAAACATTACCGCATCGAAACTGGTGGAAAAAATATCATGGAGACCAGAAAAATTCGGAATGGTGGCCGATTTGAACGTTTTATGTCTGCGATGATGGATGGCGCACGCTCTGGTGTTTCGCTGGGTCTGGCATGTGCATCTGGAACAGTTTTGATTTGTACACTGGTGATGATGCTTACCTTTGGCCCAGCTGGTGAAAATGGGGAATATCTGGGCGTAGCCTATGAAGGTGTCAAACTGCTTCCAACCATCGGTTCTTATTTTACCCCTATTGCAAATTTCCTGTGGGGCTTTGATGTGCCGGAATTGCTCGCATATCCATTTACTGCATTAGGCGCAGTTGGTTCGGCGATGGGTCTGACACAAGGATTTATCGATCAGGGAATTGCCACTGCAAACACGGTAGCGACCTTTACCGGTATGGGTATCTGCATGAGCGGATTTTTGAGCACTCACGTTGGTATGCTGGACACCCTTAAACAGGGACATTTTGTAAAACAGGCAATTGCTTGTCAGCTTTTGGGCGGTGTTGTTGCTGGCGTTGCAGCAAACTATCTGTACAAGCTGGTTGTTTTGGTATTTTAAAAAATAGAAAAGAATAATAAAAGCTGTGCACGCATAACCATGTAATAAAAAGGACAGGCAAAGGAGCTGAAAAACATGGTTAGAGCAGTGCGGAACCTACCGGAAGGCGTGCGCTATCCCCGTAAAAAAGGATATGCCAAACGATATGTACGCAGCGAATTTAGAAAGAACCGTCTGCAGCTTTTACTGGGAATTGTGTTTCTGCTGGGGATTGTAACAGGCTGTTCCATAGCAGGGCAATCCGGAGAAGCTGCCGGAAATACAGTTATTACCACGCTGGGACAATATTTAGCTTCAGCAGGCACCGATGGAGAGAGCGGAGAGTTTTTATCGAGAATGCTGAGTTCGTTTGGAGCGACCACTCTGATTTTGTTTTTTCTGTTTTTGTGCGGGTTGGGTGCGGTATTTCAACCAGTAGTGCTATTGGTTTTGTTCCTGCGTGGTTTGGGACTTGGCGTTATGGGAGTCTATGCTTACAGCGCCGGTCAGGCAATGTGGTATCTGGCTGTCTTACTTCCGGAAGCGATCCTGACAAGCATTTTGATGATTGCAGCAGCAGGAGAAGCACTGCGGTTTTCAGTACGCTTTTTTGTGCAGCTTCTTCCGGAAGGTGCAACCGAAAATATCCCGACACCATCGGGAAATATCGGTGGTTATCTTCTGCGATTTTTAATTTTATATCTGCTGGGAGGAAGCATCGCGCTGCTTTCTGGTCTTTTGGGTGTGATTTTTTCTTCTTTGTTGTAATGGATTTTTAAAAACAAAAAAGAGAGAGCAAAAAGCTCTCTCTTTTTTTATCTTAATTTGCTTAAGCTTACAGGGTAATTACCTTGTCTGCCATGTGCATACGTTCGCTGATATCGTACATGTTGGAAACAGTACCGATCTTGAGGTTATCAGCAATATTAAAGAATTTCAGGCAGGTTCCGCAAACCAGGATTTCGCTGCCTTTTTCCTGGAGAGTTTTCAGGTGTTCTACAACCTGATCGTTCTCTACCGGCAGTTTTACGCCGCTGTTCATGAAGAGAATGTATCTTGGTGCATCGTTGGATTCAGCAAGAGTATAGAAGAACATGGTCATCAGAGAATTGCCCAGTTCTTCCGAACCGTCACCGATGAAGTCTTTGCCAACAAAGAGTGCCCAGTTCTTTGGTTTGTTGGATTCTTCGCAAACAGGAGCAGCAGCACCGTCACCAACGAATGTAACATGGAAGTTGCCGTCTTTTGTCTCCACACTTGCCTGATAGTTCTGGCTTTCAGCAAGACGTTTTAAATTTTCTACTGCAACCTCATTGTCAACAGCAACAACGAAAGAGGTGTTGCCTGCATCAATTTCTTTTTTTGCAAGGATAACTGGCATTGGGCAAGCTTTACCCAGAGCGTCTACAAACTGATTCATTTTCCATTTTCCTTTCTGATTATGGTCTATGTGATTCCTGAGTAAACAGAAAACATTTCCTTTTCTAAGTATACTATTCCTGATGGCTATTTGCAACGATATTGTTTTTTTCATAAGGAATGGGCAAGTTCATTGATTTTTTCAATGACAATTATTACGAAAATATGAATTAAAAAAAGGATGCAACAAATATCTCTTTCAGCTACACCTTTATTATGTCAGGGAAATGATCCCGTTAAAAAAAGTAATGTAATAAGAAATGAGGAATAATTTATGAAAAAAGTTTTGACCCTTATCCTTGCAATTTCTCTTGCAGTCACTGCATTGGCAGCATGTGGTTCTCAGACAATCGGTAATTCTGATGGAGCTTCTGCTTCACAGGAACAGATGCAGGAACCAGAACTTTCTGATATTGTACAGGCAGTAAAGGATGCTTACGGCGAAAACTACCTGCCATCCATGGAGATTACCGAAGATATGATGAGTGACATCTACGGTGTTAACATGGACAACGTGGACGAGTTTATTGCAGAAGCTCCGGCAATCAGCGCACATGTAGATACCTTTATTGCAGTGAAAGCAAAAGAGGGAAAAGGCGAAGAGGTTGAGAAGGAACTTCAGGCTTATCTGGATTATGTAGTAGACAACTCGATCAACTATCCAATGAACGTTGCAAAGGTACAGTCGGCAAAAGTGGTTCGCTACGATGATTATGTATTCTATGTCATGCTGGGCGGTTACAACGACGAGAATCCAGATGCTACCGAAGAGGAAAATGTAAAGTTTGCGCAGGATCAGATTCAGCTGGGTCTGGACACCATCGCATCCTTCTTCGAAAAATAAACACAAAGAACATAGAAAAAGGACGGCAAATAAGCCGTCCTTTTTTATTACTCAGACAATATTTTGCGGTAACGTTTTCCTTTATCGGTAGTTTCATAAGCAACAAAGCCTGCGCTCTCAAAGCATTTTTGAGAACCGATATTATAATGATAGATTTCATCGACAAAAATCTGCGGATAGTGCAGTTCCTTTGCGCGTTTGATCAATGCACCAACGACGCGGCGACCGATTTTTTTGCCGCGAAGATTCTTTTCGCCGACCACGATAGGCATATCTTCCTGCCAGAAGGTGACATCTCCGATCGGGCGATAGGTATCACTGTCTTTGATCTCGATGAAATAAAGTTCACCATGTTCATTCAGATAGCGGTACATACGATCCAATTTTTCCCGATCATACGGTTGGTCGACACCATCGACGAGTTTTACCGTTTCAGGGTCCTGATACCAGTCAAAAGCAAAGTCATAATTTCCATCAAATTTACGCAGGCGAAGTTCCTCATCCACAACAAGGATATCCGGCTGAACAACTCCCGAAATAGGCATGATTAAAATCTCCCTTCCAGATACAGACATTCAAACATAATTTTTGCAGCGAGGCGAAAGCCATCTTCAAAGGCAGCTTCGCTTATTTTTTCTATGGTCAAGGTATAATCATCGACCACTCGGAGGAGAAGTTTTTTCTCCTGAGGGGAGAGGTGCTCTTTAAGCAGCCCCAGATTACTATGGATACGCTGTTGCTCCTCAGGGCAATGGTAATGCTCTTTCAAGGGAGAGGAGAGCAGTTGATACAGGCGGTTTTCCAAAATAAATCCCCCCTTTCATTCTTATTATTCTGGTCTTTGTCTTAGCTTTTCAACAGCTTCTTGACTAAACAGATAATTTCGTTTTCCGGCGCTGCGAAATTCCTCAGGTAAAAAATCCATCCTCGAGGCAAGCCTTAAAACATAACTTGGTGTAAGCTCGAGCATTTGAGCAACTTCAGCTGTGGTAAAAACAGTTCGGACGTCGGACATACGACATAAACCCTCTTTCTTTCTATTATAGCAAGTCGGACGTACGACGTCAAGGATGATGATGGTATTTGGTATTGTTTTACATCTAAATTTGGTGTGAAGTAAAGTTTTAGTTTTGTGGGCTCATGCCGCCCACACTGGCACTGACTTTTCTTTCACGAGAAAAGTCAGCAAAAGCGTGTGTAAGGGGCTTCCCCTTACATATCCCCTGGGGGAAGTTTCCCCCGCAGTAACCGCAAGCGGTCACGCTCCCCCTCTTATGTAGGGTATTCATGGGGGAGTCGAGAGGGGGCAATGCCCCCTTTCCGCTGGAAATCCAAAAACCAGCAGGTTTTTGGTGAATCTTTGGGTACTTTCTTTTCATAAGAAAGTACCCGCGGGTGTGGGGTGCGTAACCCCACAAAGCATGGAGCTTGTTGTCAGTTTGGGCGTGGGGTGCGTAACCCCACAGGCTGAGCCTGCACCCGATTTCGCGTCTTGGCATACTGTTAGGTTTTTGCTTTACCACGCGGAATGAGTTAAGAAGAAAAATGATTTTGTCAATGTTATATATGGGTATAAAGCATAAAAACTCAAAACATTCTCACAAAAGAGTGCAGAATTCGGCAACGATAGAACCGTTTTCTTATAAAGGGCTGCTTGTTGCGCTATGCGACTAAAAAAATGGAAATGCTGCCTGTATGGTGTAAGCATGCGATTCCTTTTTGAAGAGGATGGATATGCTCGTAATCATCTATGATAGCAGTTCGTATATTTATGTTCCTTTTCTCTATTCCTTTCTAAATATATCAAGTGTGTGATGAGAGTAACCAATCATATCTTGTCTTTCGCAAGTTGCAAGATGATACTTTAGATATAAGTCATACATTCTGTCATCCATTTGATCTACGGTTTCTCTCATGTGATTTGTGTAGCCATCAGAAGCAATAAAGTGAAGCTGAGTAACATGAAACTCCGAACGGAGCTTATCAATATCTTCCTTTCTGTATAACTCAAATATGTCCCACGGACTTGAGAAGCTATCAAATGTTTCTGTGTTGAGCTTACATTTTTCAATAATGTTGTAGATTTCGCCACGAACAAAACCGTATGACAAAACACTTGCATCACCCATACAATAAGCGGCAAAAATGATACCGCCTTTCTTTGTAACGCGGATTGCTTCTGATAAGGCTTTTAACTGATCTTCTTTTGTGAATAAATGATACATCGGACCGAGCAGCAGAGTAATATCATAAGTATCGCTCTCAAAATCAGACAAATCAATAGCATTCCCTTGCTTGATTGTTACAGGTTCACCTTCGATGGTGTTTTGCTTGAAGATTTCGATATTATGCTCAACTAATTCGACTGCGTCCACTCGATAGCCTTTTTGTGCCAAAGCATGGCTATATCGACCTGTTCCTGCACCAATCTCCAAGACTCGCATATTTGGCTTGAGATACTTTTCAATATATTTCATAGTAGTGATATACTCCACCATGCCATGTTTTGAGATAAGACGACCTTCTTCATCGTATGCCTCATAATAATTTGTTAAGCGATCTTTTGTTTCCATATCAAAACCTCCTAAAAAAAGTATAAAAAAACAGTGCAGGCTAAGATTGACTCATAGCTTGCACTGCGTTTAACTGAATCGGATTAGAAATATACACTCTAATTACTTAAAAAAGTGTACAGCAATGTAAGCCCGTTGTTCTGCCAATCATAAGCAGGGACTGCGGGCTGCATAACGACTACATTATTAAAATGGTCGATATGGTTTAACATGGCCTTACCTCCTAAATAATTAAAGAGATTGTACTCCTTTATTTTTTTGTTGTCAAGATATTTCTGTGAATTTACTCATTATGTGAGATTAACATTTTCTGCACGCCTGTTATGCTGACTAATTAAAAGGCACGAAAAAGGTTGAGGGTTGCATAGCCCTCGCAAATCTCCACCTGTGCAGAATCAATCATCGCACCAATCAAAATCAGTTCGTTTTCATCCTGAAAATCACCGCTGCCGTTTAATCCCCAGTAGCTTTCCTCAATCTCCGGAGCACGTCCGCGGGTCAGATTTTCCTCCAGATGCTCTACTGTGCGCTGCATCTTTGTGTCAAAATTGCTCGCGAAAAAGATGTGGAATCCGTCTGGTTTCTGCTTTATCTTAACCACCATGTCGTTGGAGCCGACAGAGAAGAAAAAAGTTGTCAGCTCGTCAACAATAGTGGTGATTTTTTTTCTAGTAAATAGCATAGCTTCAATTCCTTTCTATTTAAAAATGATCTTTTCGTTTTTTGAATGTCTCGATGACAGGAACAATGATCAGGGCAAGGATACCTGCCGAAAAACCGTTGTTGTATAAGTTGAGACCACCATGAAGAATGCCGGTATTTAAGGCCATGGAAGAATGTAAGAATCCGACCAGAACACCGTATTGCCAGCCAAACTGACCGCTGATTGGAGCAAGCGCTGTGCCAAACAGTGCAGCAAGCTGTACACTTGGGTCGTAGATGTTCCATACCTTGACAAGCGAACCTAAGTATACGCCGCCGATGACAGGAACAACGTTTCGAAGATGTTTACCGAATGCACCAAAACCGATGATGGTGAGGATGCCGCCCATGGTTGCACCGTTGATGGTGCCGCCAGTAATCAGAATATATGCCGAAGCAAAAATTCCCAAGGAGCCCATGTTGAACAGGGTAATCGGCAGACCATCCAGAATGATGAAGTCCGCAACCAGACGACCGGAATGGCGGTAGATGCGGCGGATGGATTTTTTGTCATCCAGCATAAACCATCCTCCTGCCATTAAGCTTGCCGAAAGAAGAAAGATATATGCAATGACACGCGGATCATTTTCATAAGTCCAGATTAAACTGGAGGTTGTTTCGTAGCCAAACGACTTCATAACCGATACAATCAGCGTTCCAACCAGACCCGCAGCAAAACCGACGTTGTACAGATTGTAACCTTGGTGAACCCTCAGACAGTAGGTCGCAAGCGGGGGAAGGAGAAAGCCAATCAAAGTTCCGCACAAAATGACTGCCAGAAGCTTTTGTACCAGATTGCCTGACTCAAGCGCTACAACGGTAATCAATGGAGAAAGCGCAGTGCCGTAAAGCGCTATGTAAACATATTTGGAGAAGTTTTCTTTCTGGTGTCTGGAAAACAGATAAACACCCAGAATGATCGGCCAGATGTTGGCGATATTTTTGCCGAACATTGAGAAACCAGCCATCAAAAAGACGCAGGCAATGGTGGGACCGCTGATAGTTGCATGGCTTTTCTTAATAATGATAATGGAAGCCGACATAATAAGACCGGAGTTAAAAAAGGTCGCGCCAAATCCGCCAACTTTGCTGTAATCGGTGATCAGTCCGTCCGGATGCAGGATGATTTTCCATACTCCCTGCGCAATGCCGATAGGCGTATCGAACAGCAGGGAAAACAACATGGTGGCAATTGCAACCGTCCACAGAATTCGTTCAATCATTTGAGCAGTATTGCTTTTTTGTTGGTTAGGTTTCGGGTCTATGACATCCACTCCCCCTTCTGAAAATAAAGACGATAACTTTGCGCTCAGTCTGCCGCATAACGCAAGATATGTACTATAATTTTTATTCTAATATAAACAGGTGTCTTCCGTCAAGAGAAAGAGGTGTGTCCGAACAGAACAGAGAAAACTTTCTGGCGACATGCTGTTTTGTGGAGATTTTCTTTTGTGAAACATACAATAAAGCAGAAAAACAGGAAGGGGGAATGGTGGATGCGCAGGATGGGACGAAGCTTTTGGGATCGGCATTACCGGTTGGTTGCATGGGGAATGTTGATTACCATTGCCTTTTTGCTGCTGCATGCGTTGGAACTTCGTGTTGCTCCGGTCTTGCTTTCTGCAGCCCAAGCACAAAGTAAAAATAAAATGGAACAGGTGATCAGCACACAGGTGCAGCAGCTGATGAGCGAAACAGAAGGGGAATTTATGCAGGTTGAGCGCGGAAACGACGGACAGGTGCTTTCGGTGGGAATGGATGTTGTTCGCGCCAATATGCTCAAGGCACAGCTCTCGGAAAATCTTTCCCGAGAGTTTGCAAAACTTTCCCAGGAGGAACTCTCCATTCCAGTGGGCAGTTTGGTGGGAGGTGTCTTTCTGACCGGAAGAGGTCCGGAACTTTCCTTCCATCTGGAACCGTATGGTGCAGCGCAGGTAAACTTTGTGCAGGAGTTTTCGCAGGCAGGGATTAACCAGACAGTCTATCGGGTGCAGCTTCGGGTACAGGCACAGATGATTTTGTATGCAAGAAATGATCAGATTGTCCCGGAAGTGGATACGACCTTTTTGCTGGAAGAACGAATGATTGCGGGAGAGGTGCCCTCTGTTTATCCATGGGGTGTACAGAACACGAAAGCGACCTAAATGAAAAATGAAAATTTTTAACTTTTCTTCCAGACTTTGTTTTTGATGAAATGCGCTTTTTTCACATACAATAATATTGCGTCATTATTTCACATTCCTTGTGCAGTAATGGCGCAGGAATTTTGACCGAAACAAAGCGAGGAATGATGATAATGAGAAGAATAACCGGACTTGCCCTTGCAGCAATGCTGATGGTATCGATGCTGGCAGGCTGTGGCGAAAACGGAACAGTGGACCAGAACAACACTACCGGTATGATTGAACAGGGCGCAAACGACATGAAGAATGACATGACAAAAGAAGCACAGCGAGCAAAGGACAGCGCAGAAAATGGAATCAACTCGGTGGATGAAGCAATGCAGAACGAGGAAGGCATGATCATGGCAGCCGGAACAAGGATTCAGGATGTTGTGATGAAGCTGGGAGAAACATTTGGCATTACCATGCCGCAGAAACTGGATGAAACTGCCCTGAAGGATGTCTTTGGCATTGATCCGGCAAACATCGAGGAATATTATGGTGAATATTCTGCGGTGAATACCTCTGCGGACCATCTGATTGGCTTAAAGGTAAAGGATGGTAAGGTCGATGAGGTGCGCACTGCACTGGAAAACCGTAAGAACGAGATCGTTAAGAACTTTGAGGAATATTTGCCAGATCAGTATGAGAAGGCACAGGCAGGACGCATCATTCAAAAGGGTAACTATCTGTTCCTGGTTATTGGCGGAAACGCAGATGCCAAGGATGGATTTGACGGTGAGATGAACCGCGCCGAGGAAACCATCAACGGATACTTTAAATAAGATAACAAAGGTGTGGGAGATGCTCTCACACCTTTGTTGTTTGCAGGCAAAAGGAGGATATGCTATACTAAAATAAAACGCTTTAAACTGAAAAAGGAGGAACTGATTTGAACACAGCGCTTTTTTTGATGGGAACAGTGATCGTGATTTGCGTTTTGACGCACAAATTTACCAGCCACTTAAAGGTACCGTCCCTTTTGTTTTTTATTGGTTTGGGAATGTGTTTTGGTGAAAATGGAATTTTTCGAATCTCGTTTGATGATTATGCTCTTTCCGAGATGATCTGTTCGGCTTGCTTGATTTTTGTTATGTTTTATGGTGGCTTTGGCACCAATATCAAGGAAGCAAAACCGGTAGCGGTTCAGTCATTTCTTCTCTCCACACTGGGAGTGGTGCTGACCGCAGGAATGGTAGGAGTGTTTGTACATATCGCACTGGGAGCCGGTTGGCTGGAAAGTATGCTGATCGGTTCGGTGGTATCTTCGACCGATGCTGCATCGGTTTTTAATATTCTGCGTTCCAAAAAACTGAATCTGAAAGATAATACCGCGTCATTGCTGGAGCTGGAATCCGGTTCCAATGACCCGATGTCCTATATGTTGACGGTAGTGATGGTCAGCCTGCTGAGCGGTCAGGAAATATCGGTTGGAATGTTGCTGCTCAAACAGATTGCGATTGGTGTTTTGTGCGGGCTTGTTTTAGGAAAGGTGACTGTTTGGCTGTTAAACAATCTTTCCATCGAACTGGAGCAGGGGGAAACTATCCTGGTGTTTGCCGTTGCAACCCTTGCTTATACTTTGCCGGGACTGCTCGGAGGAAATGGATATTTGAGCGTTTACCTGTGCGGTATTTTGATGGGAAACTCCTATCTTCCAGGAAAACGGGATCTGGTACACTTTTTCGACGTGGTTACCGGTGTCTGCCAGATGATGATTTTCTTCCTGCTTGGTCTGCTGGTTACACCGGCAAAGCTGCCGCAGGTAATCCTGCCATCTTTGCTGATTATGTTGTTCATGACACTGGTTGCACGTCCAATATCGGTGCTTGGTATTTTGCTTCCCTTCAAAGCCAGATTGGGACAGATCGGTCTGGTATCCTGGGCAGGGCTGAGAGGAGTGGCTTCCATCGTATTTGCTATCTTTGCGGTCATGCAAGGGGTATCTGCTCAGTATAATTTGTTTAATCTGGTGTTCTGTATCGTCCTGTTCTCGCTGTCTGTTCAGGGAGCGCTTCTGCCATGGATGTCCAAAAAGATGCGGATGATTGACGAAAAAGCTGATGTACTCAAAACTTTTACCGACTACAAGGAAGTAAACGACGTGAGCTTTGTAAAAATCTCGGTGCAGGAAGGTCATCGCTGGTGCAGAAAGAAACTGTGGGAGATTGCCCTGCCAAACGACCTGCTGGTGGTGTTGATTATGCGGAGGGAAGAGAAGATTACGCCAAACGGGGACACCCAGATTCTTCCGGGAGATCTGCTTGTGATTGCCGCGCGGGAATTTGAAGACAGGGAAAACCTGACTCTGCGAGAGATTACAGTGGAAAATAACGACCGACTCAAAGGCAGGACTCTTTCAGAAATTAACCTCACACAAAAAGGGCTGATTGTCATGATTGAACGTGGCAAACAGACGATTATTCCAAACGGAAACACCCGTATCGAGGAGGGGGATTTATTGGTAGTGGCAAAGTTTTAGCTGGTTTTACAGGCAGGATATGTATGATATGCTACAGCCGTTTAAAAAATCCATTTCCTGTCTTGACCGGGACAAGACAGCTATGCTATACTCATAGCGACTAATTAGGAATGGAGAATCAGTATGATTACAGTTAACAACGTCAGTCTGGATTTTAGCGGTCAGAAGCTGTTTTCCGACGTTAATCTTTTGTTTAATGCCGGCAACTGCTACGGCGTCATCGGCGCAAACGGCGCTGGAAAATCCACCTTTTTGAAGATCCTTTCCGGCGAGCTGGAACCAACTACCGGTTCTGTGGAAATTCCGGACGGAGAGCGTATGTCGGTGCTCAAACAGGATCACTTTGCTTATGACAGCTTTTCGGTACTGGATACCATTATCCAGGGCAATCCACGTCTGTATGAAATCATGCAGCAGAAGGATGCTTTATATAATAAGGAAGAATTCACCGAAGAGGACGGCGAACTTGCCGCAGCACTCGAGGCAGAATTTGCAGAATTAAACGGCTGGGAGATCGAAACCGAGATCAGCAAGCTGTTAAAGGGTCTGGGTCTTGACCAGAACCTGCTGTATGAACAGATGAGCGCACTCGGCGACAAGGAAAAGGTTAAAATCCTGCTGGCTCAGGCACTGTTTGGTCAGCCGGAAATCATCCTCCTCGACGAGCCTACCAACCATCTGGACCTTGCTTCCATCAACTGGCTGGAAGAATTTTTGATGGATTATGTGGGAACCGTTATCATCGTATCCCATGACCGTCACTTCCTCAATAATGTCTGCACCCACATCGTGGATATCGACTACAACAAGATCAAGATGTATGTTGGTAACTACGACTTCTGGTATGAGTCCAGCCGACTGATGCAGCGCATGATTGCTGACCAGAAACGCAAAGCGGACGAAAAGATCAAAGAACTGCAGAACTTTATCGCGCGTTTTGCTGCAAACAAATCCAAATCCAAACAGGCAACCTCCAGAAGAAAGCTTATCGATAAGCTGACCGTTGAGGAACTGCCGGCTTCTTCCAGAAAATATCCGTATGTCGGCTTTACCATGGATCGTGAAATCGGTAAGGACGTTCTGACCGTAGACCGCATCAGCAAGACAATTGATGGTGTAAAGGTACTCAACGACATTTCCTTCACCGTTGCAAAGGGCGACAAGATTGCATTCATCGGAGAAAACGAGATTGCACAGACTGCCATGATGCAGATTCTGGCAGAGGAGATCCAGCCGGACGAAGGCTCGATCAAGTGGGGCGTCAGCACCTCCCGTTCCTACTTCCCGAAGGATAACTCGGAATACTTTAATGGCTGCGAGCTCAACATTCTTCAGTGGCTGTCCCAGTATTCCAAGGATATCACCGAAACCTATCTGCGCGGATTCTTGGGAAGAATGCTCTTCTCCGGCGATGATGTGTACAAGCCAGTACAGGTTCTTTCCGGTGGTGAGAAGGTTCGCTGCATGCTTTCGAGAATGATGCTGTTTGGTTCCAACGTGCTGATTCTGGACCAGCCGACCAACCATCTTGACCTCGAATCCATCACCGCTGTCAACAATGGACTGATGGACTTTAAGTCCAACGTTTTCTTTACTTCTCATGACCACGAGTTTGTACAGACTGTTGCAAACCGTATCATCGAAATCACTCCGGACGGAATTATCGATCGCCGCTGCACCTTTGACGAATATCTGGAATGGAAAGCTGCGAACAAATAGTTTTCAAAAAGAATATTTAAAAACAATAAATCCCTCATGAGTTGGTAAGCTCATGAGGGATTTATTTATCTTACATGTTTTTTTATTCTTCCAAATCTTTTTGCAGATGAGCAAAGTCAATGCGTCTTTGCTTAAAATAAAATTCCTTGTCCCGATCACCAACAGGGCGCAGCACACAACATGGATTTCCCACAGCAACAACGTCGGAAGGAATATCCTTTGTTACAACACTGCCAGCGCCGATGACCACATTGTCTCCAATCTGTACTCCGGGAAGGATGATTGCGCCGGCACCAATCCAGCAATTTTTGCCGATGGAAACCGGCATGTTGTACTGATAGCCTTTTTCCCGCAAGGAAGGGAGGATGGGGTGCCCTGCCGTAGCGACGATAACTCCAGGTCCAAACATAGTGTTGTCTCCAACATAGATGTGAGTGTCATCCACCAAAGTCAGATTGAAGTTTGCATAGACATTTTTCCCGAAATGGACATGGGCACCACCAAAATTTGTATGTAAGGGCGGTTCGATATAGCACCCTTCGCCGATTTCAGCAAACATTTTTTGAAGCATCTTTTCCCGCTTTTCCAGTTCGGTTGGTCTGGTCATATTAAAGTCGTACAAAAGATTTAGACACGCAAGCTGTTCTTTCATAATCTCCTTGTCTCCAGGAAGATAAAGCTCCCCAGTGTGCATCCGTTCTTTCATGCTCATTGTTTTGCCTCCCGATGATTCCCGTATTTTTGAATAAAAAAACGCAGCTGAGTTTGTGTCTCAGCTGCGCCTTTTGGGGCTAGAGATGGGAATCGAACCCACGACCTGCTGATTACGAATCAGCTGCTCTACCGACTGAGCCACTCTAGCAAAGATTTTTAAAAAATCCTAAACTATTATACCGCATAATAAAGATGAGGTCAAGAGAAATGGAAAAATTTCTTTTTGCCGGGCTTCTCCTTCTTCGCAGAAAGTTGACATTCGTGATGGATTATGTTATATTAATGGGCATATTTAATTTGATGTTATTTTTAACATTTTATTGTCTGCTTTCATAAATATTATTGTACAAATTTATGAAATAAAGGAGAGGGGGAACATGATGCAGGAAATTACCGAACTGATGCAGTCGCATCTGTTTATTCAGATGGAGCTTTTGTTCCGCATTATTGTAGCAGGTATCTGTGGAGCGTTCATCGGTGTGGAGCGAAAAAATCGACTGAAAAATGCCGGATTAAAAACACATCTTCTGGTTGCACTGACCAGTGCATTGATGGTTGTAATTTCAAAATATGGATTTTTTGATGTCATTACCCAGGGACTTTCGGTGGATGCTTCGCGTGTTGCCGCAAGCGTTGCCAGCGGAGTCGGCTTCCTTGGAGCAGGACTGATCCTTGCCGGCAAGCATGAGATTATGGGTGTGACCACAGCTGCCGGAATCTGGGCTACGGTCGGAGTCGGAATGGCATTGGGAGCTGGAATGTACTTTTTAGGAATCAGCTCGACACTTGTGATTTTATTTTCCCAGTTCCTTCTTCATCAGAAGTTTATCGTTTCCAATGAATATTTTGGTGAGCGCGTCACCGTGACACTGCTTCCGGCAGAGGATGCTTTGGAGCGCTTCCAGACAATGCTTTCCCAAAACAAATTTGAAATGTCGGATATCAAGGTAAAATCCACCGGTACAGAAGCAATGGAAGTTCGTTTTGTTGTCCGGATCAGGGGATTGCACCAGATTGGCCCACTCAGTGACCTTTTGAAAAAGGACAGTCAGGTGCAGAGCTTTTCCATCAGCAAGCTGGTGTAGCTGATAAGTTTTCAAGACATTCGAATAAACTATCTGCTTGCTTTGCTTTGGGTAAACGGAAAAGGCGTCGGGCAGGACAGAACATTTTCCCTGAAAAAGTCATCTTTCGCAAAGTTTTATGGCAAGAAAAGGTTTGGGGGGCTTGCAAAAGTTTCGAAAGTATGGTAAATTAAAGAGGAAAGGCAGGAGGACTTTCTGGTTGGAAAGCTCTTTGCGCCAAGTAGTAGACTGTCGTAAGGAAAGAGTGGGGTTGCCCGCTCTTTTGTTTTGTTAGGACAAAGATTTTTTAGAACACAACAGATAAAACCTACACATCAGGAAAGGAAGGGAATCGTTTTTGGCTACATCGAAAAAACCAAACACCGTGGAGATTGTTACCCAGCTGGCACAGCCGGTAGTGGAAGAGATGGGACTGCAGCTTTGGGACGTCCGCTTTGAAAAGGAGGGCGCTTCCTGGTATCTGCGCCTGTTCATTGATAAGGAAGGCGGAGTCACCATCGATGACTGCGAAAATTTGAGCAGAACTTTTGATAAGATTCTTGACGAAGCTGATCCAATCAGCCAGTCCTACTATTTTGAGGTATCCTCCCCGGGAATTGGACGCGATCTGGTGCGCCCATGGCATTTTGAGCGGTATTTGGGGCAGGATGTAGAAGTAAAGATGATCCGTCCGATGCAGACAGCACAGGGAAAAACGGTACGTGAGTTTGTCGGCACTCTCACAAAGTGTGACGAACAGAACGTATGGGTTACCCTGGAAGGCGAGGAACTTTCTTTTGCAAAAAAAGATGCGGCATATATCCGGTTATATGAAGAGATCGACTGGAAAAATGCCAAGATTTAAGACAGGATATATTGGTTTTTGATAAGATTTAGGAGGCAGCAGACGTGGCAGCGAATATGAACGTAATCAATAATGAAGTTTTTGAAGCTCTGGCTTCTCTGGAAAAGGAAAAGGGCATCCCAATGTCTTACCTGATTGAAAAGATCAGCAACGCAATTGCAATTGCAATCAAACGTGATTTTGGCGGCAGCGAAAATACCATCGTTGAAATTGACCCAGCAAAAAACCGTTTTTATGTAGCAGTTCGCAAAAATGTTGTAGAAGAAGTGGAAGATCCGGAAACCGAAATCACTCTTGCAGATGCAACCAAATACAGCAAAGTGGCACACATCGGTGGCGTAGTTGAGATTCCGCTGGAAACAAAACAGTTTGGCCGCATTGCAGCACAGTCTGCAAAACATGTTATCCGTCAGGCAATCAGCGAAGCAGAAAAAGGCCAGATTGCACAGAAATACATGGATAAGAAATATGAGATCATCTCGGTTCCGATCCTCAAAATTGATGAGGTTAAGGGCAATGCAACCGTTGAGATCGACAAGACCGAAGCAATCCTGCCAAAGAGCGAGCAGGTTCCAGGCGAAGAACTCCATGAGGGTCAGCGCGTTATGGTTTATGTTGTGGATGTTCTCACCGGCGGCAAAAATCCAAAACTCATGATTTCCCGCAGCCATCCAGGTCTGATCAAACGTCTGTTTGAGATGCACACTCCGGAAATCAAGGACGGTACTGTTGAAATCAAAGCAGTATCCCGTGAGGCAGGTTCCAGAACCAAGATCGCAGTATGGAGCAAGGATGAAAACGTTGATGCAGTCGGCGCATGCATCGGTCCAAAAGGAAGCCGTGTATCTGCTATCGTAGAAGAACTGGGCGGCGAGAAGATCGACGTTATCCGTTACAGTGAACAGCCAGAAGAACTGATTGCAGCAGCACTTTCTCCAGCAGAAGTTTCCAAGGTACTGGTTGACCCAACCGGAGCAAAAGCATGCAAAGCAATCGTTCCAGACAGCCAGCTCTCCCTTGCAATCGGAAACAAGGGTCAGAACGTTCGTCTGGCAGCAAGACTCACCGGCTGGAAGATCGATATCGGTCCAGAAAGCCAGGCAGAGCAGATCATCGAAGAGATGGAAACCCTGCGCAGAGAAACACAGGAACAGATTGACAAAGCTGTGGAAGATCTGTTTGCAGACGAGGAATTTTAAGGAAAATACAGCAGTTGATAAGCGATAAAGGAGGCAGACACAATGCCAACACCGGCAAAAAAAGTTCCGGTCCGCATGTGCACCGGATGCCGTGAACATAAGCCGAAAAAAGAGCTGATCCGTGTGGTTCGTTCTCCAGAAGGGGAAATCAGCATCGACTTTACCGGAAAAAAATCCGGACGGGGCGCTTATCTGTGCGCAAACGAACAGTGCCTTGCAAAAGCGCGTAAAACAAAGCAGCTGGAACGGGCACTGGAAACCGCAATCCCTGACGAGGTTTATGAAAAGCTGGAACACCAGCTTGCGCAGGGAAGCGAGTCTGTATAGGGAAAACCAGAGGAAAGGAGACAGTTTATGCAGAAGCAGGAACTTTCCACTTTGTCACTGGCACTCAGAGCGGGCAAACTGATTCTGGGGTTTGATAAGGTGGTCGAGGAGATCAAAAACAAAAACGCAAAAGGTGTGTTCTACACCGAGGATCTCTCGGAAAAAAGCCGCAAGGAACTTTGCTTTGTGGCGCAGCAGCATGGAATGCAGCCATATCAGCTTCGGGTGACGATGGAAGAGGTATTCCATTTTTGTAAAAAGCGTTCCGGCGTAATTGCCCTTTCCGACGAGGGCTTTGCCAAAAAGCTTGTTGCCCTTGCAGAAAAAAGCATTTAACAACCGCATTTTTTGAATGAGAAATTTTCTCACAAGAGGAAACCCTCAGCAAAGGAGGCAGATGTTTGCATGATAAATGATAAATATAAACTCAGCGATGTTGCAAAGGACCTGGGTGTTGACCAGAAGGAGATCATTGATCTTCTGGAAAAAAACTTTTCCGGTGAAAAAAAGCGCACAACCGCATTAACCGGTGAAGAACTGAACTTCATCTTTGAGACCTATACACAAAAGACAGAGCTGAAGAGTCTGGAAAGCTATTATCTTTATAAGGAGCAATCAGGATCAGCACCTGCTGAGGCAGCAAAAGAAACCAAGGCTGCAAAAGCTCCGAAGGAACCAAAGGCTCCAAAACAGCCAAAGCAGGAAAAAACTGCTGAAAAGAATCCGCAGGAAACAAAGGCAGAACAGCCAAAACCAGAAGAAAAACCAGCTGCGGCAGTACAGGAGCCGCCAAAAGTTGTACAGGAAAAACCTTTGGCAGAGCCAAAACAGCCGGAGGTCAAAGAGCAGACACCGCCGGTTGAGGCAGACAATGAGAGGGAGAAGCAGGATATGAACGATACACCAAAGCACAATCAGGGCGCAGGACAGGCGCCTCGCAATAATACCGACCGTCCAAAACGGGAACGCCCACAGGGAGATCGTCCACAGGGTGACAGATCGCAGAGTGATCGCAAGTTCGGCGACAAACCACGTTTCAATGACAGAAACGGTGACCGTCCACAGGGTGATCGCAAATATGGCGACAAGCCACGTTTCAATGACAGAAACGGCGACCGTCCACAGGGTGATAGATCACAGGGTGATCGCAAATTTGGCGACAAACCACGTTTCAACGATAGAAATGGTGATCGTCCAAATGATCGTAAATTTGGCGACAAACCACAGGGAGACCGTCCGCAGAATGATCGTCCAAAACAGGCAAAACCTGCAAAACCGGCTCCAGCACCAGCACCTCGTCAGGCATCCGCAATCAATCCGGAACTGGACGAAAACGTAAACGGCAAGATGATCCGTCACGTTGATATGCGTGCTGCAAACGTTGATCTGGACAAATACAATGAACGCTATGAAAACATCGCACCAGAAAATCTGGCAAAACGCGATGACGGCGTAAAGAAACAGAAGATCGGCGGCAGAAATAATAAGAAGAAAAACTTCATGTCCAAAAAGGATAAAGAGATGGAAAAGATGCGCAAGCTGGAGATGGAGCGTGAGCGCCGTCAGAAGCTGCACATCACCCTGCCGGATGAAATCACCGTTGGCGATCTGGCTCTGAAACTGAAGATCCAGTCCGCTGAAATCATCAAACGTCTGATGATGCTCGGCGAGATGAAATCTGTTTCGGATGTCATCGACTACGATACTGCTGCACTGGTTGCAATGGAAATTGGTGCAAAGGTTGAAAAAGAGGTTGTTGTTACCATCGAAGAACGTCTGTTTGATGACAGCGAGGACGATGATGATAAGAAAGTAGAGCGCCCACCGGTTGTTGTTGTAATGGGTCACGTTGACCACGGTAAAACATCCATCCTGGACGCAATCCGTCACTCTGACGTTACCTCCACTGAGGCTGGTGGTATTACCCAGCACATCGGTGCATATCAGGTTATGGTAAACGATAAGCCAATTACCTTCCTGGATACTCCTGGACATGAGGCATTTACCTCGATGCGTGCCCGCGGTGCAGATATCACCGATATCGCAGTTCTGGTTGTAGCGGCTGACGACGGTATCATGCCACAGACTGTTGAGTCGATCAACCACGCAAAAGCAGCAGGTGTTTCCATCATCGTCGCAATCAACAAGATGGATAAACCAACTGCTGATCCGGAAAAAGTAAAACAGGAACTGACCGAATACGAACTGGTTCCAGAAGAATGGGGCGGCGATGTTATCTGTGTTCCGGTTTCTGCTAAGACCAAGATGGGTATTCAGGACCTTCTGGAAAACATCCAGCTGGTAGCAGAAGTAAAAGAACTCAAAGCAAACCCAGACCGTATGGCAAAAGGTACTGTTATTGAGGCAAAACTTGATAAAGGCCGTGGTCCTGTTGCAACCATCTTGGTTCAGAACGGTACCCTCAGAACTGGCGACAGCGTAATCGCTGGAACCGCAATCGGTCGTGTCCGTGTTATGACCAACTCCAAGGGCGAGCGCATTGATACTGCAGGTCCATCTACACCAGTCGAAATTACTGGCCTTGCAGAAGTTCCAGCAGCAGGTGACGAATTTAACGCAGTTGAAGACGAAAGACTGGCAAGAGAACTGGTTGAAAAACGCCGTCAGGAAGCAAAAGAAAAAGAATTCAGCTCCTACCAGAAGGTTACTTTGGATAATCTGTTTGAACAGATCGAAGTTGGCGAAACAAAAGAGCTGCCATTGATCGTAAAAGCAGACGTACAGGGTTCTGTAGAAGCAGTAAAACAGTCTCTGGAAAAACTGAGCAACCCAGAGGTTCGCGTAAAAGTAATTCACGGTGCAGTAGGTGCAGTAAGCAAGTCCGACGTTATGCTCGCACAGGCTTGCGGCGCAATCATTGTTGGATTTAACGTTCGCCCAGACCCAATTGCAAGAGATATGGCAGAGAGCGAAGGCGTTGACATGAGAATGTATCGTGTCATCTACGACGCAATCGAAGAGATCTCTTCCGCTATGAAAGGTATGCTGGCTCCTAAGACCCGTGAGGTTGAGCTGGGCCGTGCAGAGGTTCGTGAAGTATTCAAGATCACCGGTGTCGGTACCGTTGCAGGATGCTATGTTCTGGAAGGTAAGATTACCAGAAATGCAGAGATCCGTATTGTTCGTGACGGTATTATTATCGCTGACGAGCACCTGACTTCCCTCAAACGTTTCAAAGACGACGTCAAAGAGGTTGCAAGAGGTTACGAATGCGGTATGGGCATCGAGAAGTTCGGAGACCTGAAGGTTGGCGACATCTTCGAAGCATATATGATCGAGGAATACCGCGACTAGCAGGCTGAGCCTGGTACTTTCTGAGAAAGTACCAAAGCTGTTTCGCGTAGTCGGTTCAGTGCGAACTTGAAAGCTTCGCTCTCGCGCAGGTCGGGCTCCTTTAGCCAGTCGCCCTCATTCGGGCAAAAACAAAAAGTTTTGTCAACTTTTTCAAAAGTTGTGGGGGTACGGGGGCAAAGCCCCTGTGACACTCCTCTTCAATATATAAATAGTTCGGGGCACTATGCTGTTTCGATGCTGTGGTACGTCAGTACCCTGACTGCGAAAGCAGACAGATTCAGAAAGCCGAAAACTTCCCACTGGGAACTTTTTGGGGCTGGTCTGTTCTGGACGTTAGCTCTTGGAACCTCTTTGTAAGAGAAAGGGGTTCCAAACCTCCCCAAGGCGTTTGATCGATGAGAGTTGAACTTGTTCAACTCGAGTTTCCGCTCACTGCGGTGAGCGTCAAAGGGCGTTGCCTCTGGACACCACGAGCTTTTTGTAAAAAGCTCAACCAAAAACTTTTATTTTTGCTCAACTAAACTTTTGTTAATTTATATTCCAAAATCATAATGAGGACTGAACAAATGTTTCAGCCCTCATTTGCAATACGATTAAAATAGAAAGGAGAATTTCCATGGGCTTTCGTGTAGGAAGAACCAGTGAGGATCTGAAAAGGGAGTTGACCGACATTATCCGTCATGTCAAGGACCCAAGAGTTTCCTCTATCCTCACCATTATTAAGGTAGAACTTTCCAACGATCTTTCTCATTGCAAGGTTTATATCAGCTCGCTGGAAGGAATGGATAAAGCAAAGGAAGCAGTTAAGGGACTCAACAATGCAAACGGCTTTATCAAACATGAGGTAAATTCCCGCATCAAAATGCGCCGCATTCCAGATTTCCATTTTATTGCGGATGATTCTACCGAATACAGCGCGGATATCGCGCGTATCCTCAACAGCCTTGATATCAAAAAGGACGAGGAAGAAGTCGAAGAATAGAAGTGAGAAAGGAAGAGACATCGTGTCCCAAATGATTTGCTTGGAACAGGCAGCCAAATTTTTGTCTGACGCGCAGGATATTTTAATTTTGACCCATAAAAGTCCCGATGGAGATACCATCGGCAGCGCTTTTGCGCTGATGCATGCTCTGCACAGACTTGGAAAACGCGCGGATGTTCTATGTCAGGACCCGATTGCTCCATACTATTCCTATCTTTTTGAAAACGGAAAATACGACACAACGCTGGAAAATCTGCCGTTCGAGCCAAAGACCTTGGTTTCGGTTGATGTGGCTGACCAAAAGCTTTTGGGAGAGAAACTGTCCCAATATGCAGATCGAATTGATCTGAGTGTGGATCACCACGCCTCCAATACCGGTTATGCAAAACAATTGCTGCTCCGTTCAGATGCAGCCGCAAACTGTGAGCTGATGCTCGATTTGATTGAGGCAATGGGAGTAAAGCTGGATCAGCAGATTGTGGACAGCCTGTATACT
>OGZI01000562.1_pt1 | contig 46457 bp, 36 predicted proteins | sample 1576711 | NCBI WGS metagenome assembly OGZI01 (sample SAMEA3541482, study PRJEB24748) | human gut metagenome | biome: human gut; feature: human-associated habitat; material: faeces | place: China | collected 2012
CCGCAGCCGCCGAAGCGGTGCTTAAGCCGCTAGGCGGGAATTGTGCGGTGTTGCCATAAAGAACGCACGGACGAAAAATATTCCGGAAATTCATGTACAAATGATGGCGAACGGCAACCGAACAACAGACAGCACAAAAGCACCCCCTGCACCAAAAGCACAATGCTTTCCGGTGCAGGGGGTGTTGTGGTTCAGTTCAGCCGGTCAGCCAAAACCATCAATCTTCGATCGTGATTTTGGTGATGACAGGCATCTGTTTGGGCTTGTTCCAGGTTTCAGGGCCGTAAGTGGGCTGGTTGGCAATGGCGTCCAGCACATCAAAACCGCTCTCCATTTCGCCAAAGGCGGCGTAACGGCCGTCCAGCTTGGCAGCATCCTTGTGAACAACAAAGAACTGCGTGCCGGCGGTATCAAAGTCATCATCGCGCGCCATAGAAAGGGCACCGCGGATATGCTTGAGCGGGTTGTTGACGCCATTTTCCGTAAACTCACCCTTAATATGCCAATCACTGTCCGTCATGATGTCATTGTCCGGCGAACCGCCCTGAATGACATAATCCTTAACGATGCGGCACCAACACAAACCATCATAAAAACCGCTGCGTGCAGTTTTCACAAAGTTTGCCACGGTGAGGGGGGCATATTCCGGGTACAGCGTAAAAACCATAGTACCAAAGTCCCTGGTTTCAATCGTGCAACGCATTAGCCGACCTTCACATCCTTGAAGAACAGGTTGCCGGAAGCAGTCATGTAGAAACCGCTGATGTTGTCATGCATCAGGTAGTTGTTGGACTTGTAGTACAGGGGCAAAACAGCGTAATCGTTGGAAACGATAGCGTCAGCCTGCAGGGTCAGCTCAGCAGCCTTGGCCGGATCGTTCTCAGCCTTGACCTGCTCAACCAGAGCGTCATAATCGGCGTTGGAATAGAACAGGTTGTTGGAAGAATCGCCGGTCTTGCACAGGGGCAGGAAGCTCATGGGGTTCACGTAGTCAGCGCTCCAGCCCATGGCAGCAACCTGATAGTTGCCTTTCTGAACGTCGTCATAGAAGATGCTCCACTCGTTGGAGGAAACTTCAACATTGATGTTCAGGTTGTTCTTCAGCATTTCAGCCATAGCTTCAACGACCTTCTTGACGGTGTCGTTGTCGTAGTAGCTCAGGGTCAGAGTGGGGAAGCCTTCGCCGTTGGGGTAGCCAGCCTCTGCCAAGGCAGCCTGGGCGCCCTCAACGTCAGCGGTAGCGGACAGGCCAAAGCTTTCGCGGCCTTCGGTGATATCCTTGCCATCAACAGAGTAGCCGGGGGCCAGGAAGCTGTAAGCGGGCTGTGCATCGACCTGCACAACGTTGTCGATGATGGACTGACGGTCGATGGCCAGGCAGATTGCCTTGCGGACCAGAACGTTGTTCACAGGCTCGGCAGAGCAGTTGAAGTCATAGTAAACAGTGCCGTAGCTGGGGCTGGTCTGCACACCGGCATTCTCGGCCTTCAGGCGGGCAAAGTCAGAGGAAGGAATGCTGGCAACGCCGTCAACCTCGCCGGACTCGTAAGCGGTCAGAGCAGTTGCCTGATCCAGAACGTAGCGGAAGGTGACCTTCTGCAGGGAGACATTCTCAGCATCCCAGTAGTTCTCGTTCTTTTCCAGAATGACGTTTTCGTTCATGCTCATGCTGGCGATCTTGAAGGGGCCGTTGCAGATATAGGTATCTGCTTCGGTGGACCACTTGTCGCCGTTGGCTTCAACGGTGGCCTTCTGAACAGGGGAGAAGGTCCACATGCTCAGGATGTCGATGAAATAGGAGGTGGGCTGGATCAGGGTGATCTCCAGGGTCTTGTCGTCCAGAGCCTTCACGCCCAGGTCGTCAGCGGTGGCGGTGCCGTCGTAATACTCCTGAGCATTCTTGATGTAATCGGTAGCCATGCTGACGTACTGTGCGGCGGTGGCCGGGGTCAGAACGCGCTGAATGGTGTAAACGTAATCTTCAGCGGTCAGGTCGCTGCCATCGCTCCACTTCAGGCCGTCGCGCAGGTGGAAGGTGTAGGTCAGGCCATCGTCGCTGATATCCCAGCTTTCAGCGTTGCCGGGAACCAGGGTGCCGGTGCTGTCATAGGTAACAAGGCCTTCGAAGCAGTTGATCAGAACATACTGTGCGAAGGAGTTGTTGGTCACGCTCGGATCCAGGCCGTCGGGAATGTTGTTCAGAACAAAGGTCAGTTCCTGGGCGGCATCACCGGTAGACTCGGAGGAAGCGGTGGTGGAAGTTGCTTCGCTGCTGGCAGCAGAAGAAACATCGGAGATGTTCTGGGGCTCATTGGAAGCGCCGCAGGCGCTGAGCAAGGAGACCGCCAGCGTGCCGGCAAGAGCGGCACTGATGACTTTCTTTTTCATGTGTATCCCCCTCGAAAAAAAATAATGTATGTTTGCCGTTCCTTTGCACCGGCAGGGCGCAGCAAACCGGGCAGGGGAGCCAAAACGGAACAGCACCGTGTTGCATATCCCGCTTTGGCCGCCGGTACCCGTTTGCGGCAGGCTGCCGGAACAAGAAACGGAGAAACCAAAATAAAAAGCTTAATACAGGTGGCAGGCCACAAAATGGCCGGGTGCGGCTTCCTTCATGGCCGGGGTCTGCTCGCTGCAAATGGGCTTTGCATAGGGGCAGCGGCCACAGAACCGGCAGCCGGGTTTCGGGTTGACCGGGCTGGGCAGATCGCCCTCCACACCGGCGCTCGCATGGGCGCGGGCCAGCTTGGGGTCCGCGATGGGAATGCAGCTCAGCAAGCCCTTGGTGTAGGGGTGCAGCGGGTTTTTGTAGATCTCTTCGGAATCGCTGCTTTCCACCAGCTGGCCCAGGTACATCACGCCGATATCATCCGAAACGTAACGCACCATCGAAAGGTCGTGGGCGATAAACAGGTAAGAGGTACCTTCGGCCTGCTGGTAGTCACGCAGCAGGTTGACGACCTGCGCCTGAATGGAAACGTCCAGTGCGGAGATGGGCTCATCACAGATGACCAGCGCGGGGTTCAGCACCAGGGCGCGGGCAATGCCGACGCGCTGGCGCTGGCCGCCGGAAAACTCGTGGGCATACCGTCCGGCGTGTTCTGCCGTCAGGCCAACGCGGTTCAGCATGGCAAAGACTTTTTCGTCAACTTCCTGCTTGCTTTTGCAAACATGGTGGGCTTTCAGCGGCTCGGCAATGATATCGCGCACCGTCATGCGGGCGTTCAGCGAAGCATACGGATCCTGGAAGATCATCTGCATGTTGCGGCGCACCGGCTGCATCTGGCGGGGCTTGAGGTGGGCGATATCCTGCCCGTTGAAGATGATCTTGCCCTGCGAAGGCTCATAAATGCGGATGATGGTGCGTGCGCAGCTGCTTTTGCCGCAGCCAGACTCGCCAACCAGGCCAAAGGTGCGGCCGCGGCGCAGCGTAAAGTTGACGTCATCTACTGCATGAACTTCCGCGTGCGGGCCGACAGAAAAGAATTTTGTCAGGTGCTCTACCTGAAGAATGGGCTGTTCCATTAGTGTGCCTTCCTTTCGGCTTCTGCCAGTTTTTCATGCAGAGGATTGCCCTCGGCCGGGGCGTCCGGCTGCAGCAGCCAGCAGCGTGCCTGACGGCTGCCAACCTGGACAAACGGCGGGCACTCGGCTGCGCAGATGTTGCGCGCAAATTGGCAGCGGGAGGCAAACGGGCAGCCCTTGGGGGGCTTGGTCATATCCGGCGGGCTGCCGGGGATGGACTGCAAGCGCTCGCTCTTATCCTTGGTCAGGCCGGGGATGGAGGCCAGCAGGCCCATGGTGTAGGGGTGCAGCGGGTTTTCAAACAGATCGTTGATCTCCGCTTCCTCCATTACAAGGCCGCCGTACAGAACAACAACGCGGTCGCACAGCTCAGCCACAACGCCCAGGTCATGGGTGATAAAGATGATGCTGGTGCCGTATTCCTCCTGCAGGGAGCGCATCTGTTTCAAAATCTGGTGCTGGATGGTCACATCCAGGGCGGTGGTGGGCTCGTCCGCAATCAGCAGGTCGGGGTGGTTGGCCAGCGCCATGGCGATCATGACGCGCTGGCGCATACCGCCGGAGAATTCATGCGGGTAGGATTTCAGCCGCTTTTCGGCTTCGGGAATACGTACTTCGCGGAACAGCTCCAGCGTGGCAGCCTGCAGCTCGTCGCGCTTCATCTCCGGGTGGTGTACATGGATCATTTCGGCAACCTGTTTGCCAACGGGAATCAGCGGATTCAGGCTGGACATGGGGTCCTGAAACACCATGGCGATCTTCTGGCCGCGGATTTCGCGCATCTGCTTATCGCTGACTTTGGTCAGGTCGGTGCCTTCAAATTCAATTTTGCCGTTTTTAATGCGGGCAGTATCGGCCAGCAGGCGCAGGATGGACATGGAAGTAACGCTTTTGCCGCTGCCGGATTCACCAACGATACCAAGGATCTCGCCCTTATGCACTTCAAAGCTGACGCCGCGCACAGCCTGCACTTCGCCGGAGGAAGTCATAAAGGAGGTTTTCAGATCCTCTACCTTCAAAATCGTCTCGCTCATTTTGCTCTCCTTACTTCTTCAGCTTCGGGTCCAGTGCATCACGCAAACCATCGCCGACAAAGTTAAAGGCAAACATGATTACACAAATCATCAAAGCAGGGATCAACAGCTCGTGCGGGCTGGTGCGCAGGTTGGCAGATGCATCGTTGCACATGGTGCCAAGGCTGGCCAGCGGGGGCTGCAGGCCGATGCCCAAATAACCCAGGAAAGCCTCCATAAAGATGGCAGAGGGGATGAGCATGGTAATGGTAACAAGGATGGAGCCGAGCGCGTTGGGAATCAAGTGGTCAAACAGAATCGTTGTGGCAGAGGAACCAATGGTCTTGGCGGCAAGAACGAATTCCTGCTGCTTCAGGCTCAGGATCTGGCCGCGCACAACACGGGCCATATCCACCCAGTACACGCTGCCCAAGGCAACAATGATGCTCTGGATACCGGCACCCAGCACCTGCATGATCAGGATAACATACAGCGTCAGGGGAATGGTGGAGATAATATCCACAATACGCATCATGATCATATCCACGGTGCCGCCCAGGTAACCGGAAATACCGCCGTACAGAATGCCGATGATGAGGTTGACGAACGCAGCCATCAAGGCAACCAGCATGGAAATGCGGGTGCCGTACATCAGGCGGGTCAGCACATCGCGGCCCAGGGCGTCAGTGCCTAGGATGTAGGATTTGTTCCACATCGTCTTGGACGGGTAGATGCTGCCGGTGGCTTCATCGGCAATGACATAGGGGCTGCCGCCGTAATACAGGGCGACCTCGGTGCCGTCGGCATCAAAGATGGTCATGGATTTATCGGATTCATCGCGCACCTTGCGCAACTGGCCGCTCAGTTTGCCGTCCGGGGTAACGGAGATGACTTTCAGGGCGGTGGTAATGTACAGGTAGTCGCCGTTGGGGATCTGGTAAACCTTCATGACCGGCGGAACGTTGACAACTTCCAGATTCTGCACGGAGTAATCATACGGGGTAAACAGGGGGCCGACCAATGCAAAAAGCGTCAGGGCGATAATAATTACAAAACCGGCGATGGCCGTCGGCTTGCGGCGGAAACGGAACCAGACGTCACCTGCAAAGGTGCGGCTTTTGGACCAGATTTTTTCACGGTCGCTGTTATCGGTAGCAAGCGGTTCCCACTTGTTCTGTGCGGTTAAATCTGCCATAAGTGTTTTCACCTTTCCTCAACATTACGCGTCAAACTTGATTCTGGGGTCGATCAGGCAGTAGAAGATATCGACCAAAAGCACCATTGCCATCAGGAACGCAGCAAAGAAGATGGTAACGCCCATGATGGTGGTGTAGTCGCGCTGGGTCACGCTGTTTACAAAGTAATAGCCAATGCCGGGAATGGCGAAGATCTTTTCAACAACAAAGCTGCCGGTCAAAAGGCCAGCCACCGTGGGGCCAAGCACCGTGATGACGGGGATCAGCGCATTGCGCAGGGCATGCTTGGTAACAACGGCGAACTCGGTCAGGCCCTTGGCGCGGGCGGTGCGGATGTAATCCTGGCCCATAACTTCCAGCAGGCTGGAGCGCATCAGGCGGGCCAGGTAGCTGACGGAATAGCCGCCCATGGCGATGACGGGCAGGATGTAGCTCTTCCAGCTGTCCAGGCCGAAGGTAGGCAGTACGTTCAGCTTAAAGGAGAATACATAAATCAGCACGGAGGCGATCACGAAAGACGGAATAGTAACGCCGATGGTGGCAATGGCCATCAGCAGCATATCCTGCCATTTGCCGTTTTTCAGCGCGGCCAGTATGCCCATGGGGATGGAGGTAAGCAGCACAAACACCAGGGTGACAAGGCCCAGCTTGGCGGATACCGGCGCACCGGTGGCAATAAAATCGTTGACGGTTTTGCCGGTATATTTATAGGAAGGGCCGAAATCGCCATGCAGCAGGCTGCCCAGATATTTGACAAACTGCACCGGCATGGGCTGGTCCAGGCCGTACTTGGCTTCCATGGCCTGGGTAACCTCTTCCGGCACGCCCTTGGTGTTGGTGAACGGGCCACCGGGAATGGAGTGCATCAGGGTGAAGGTAATCAGAATGATCATGAACATGGCAATGATCATGGTTCCGATGCGCTTCAGGATAAATTTAACCATTACGTTTTCCTTCTTTCGTGTGCACGGCCGCCGCACAGGGAATGGCGCCCCGACGGCTGCTCTGTGGCCATAGTGTGCACATGCGTTGTTCCTGGCGGCGGTACAGACTGACAATCCAGCCGCCTTATAATTATCTTATTATATAGCGGCAGCTTGCGGTTGTCATCAATTTTTATTCATATTTTTTTACCTTTATAAAAATATCCGATTTACATACAAAACAAACAGCGACGGTGAAAGAATGTGTAGAATAAGACCATGGATTATGAGGGAAAAAGCGATAAGCAAAGCAAATGTGTCCTTGTGATAAGGACAAAAAAAAGAGAAAATATGGGAACGAATGCAGTATTGCCGACCCGGAAAGTTGGAAATTCCAGCGGGGCGGGCTTTGTATGGGCGGTTTAACGGTTTAAAGCTCTAGTGAATCGCTGTGATGGTTGAAACAAAGAGCAATGCTCTGCCGCTGGAACGTGGGAAAGCGCTTCCGGCGCAAAATCGTGGGATCACTGCGGAATGGCAGGGGAACAAGCAGCGTACAAGGGGATGTGGTGGACTGTTTATGTGCGGAAAAAGGAAAAGTGAGACGAATGGAGGCGGACGGAGAAGATACATAAGCCCAAAGGGATGCCCAACTCATCAAGTGAAACACGGCGCAAAAAAGCATAACGGCCACAGCGAGATGGCCGAACCACAGACCAAAACGCAAAAAGACAATGGAAACGCAGCAAAATAGCAGAAGTGAGGAACAACAGAGCAAAATATCTGTCCTTGAATGGAATACACAAAATACAGGGAGTGGAAACGGTGTATGCAAGCCCGCCAAAACTGTATATATAACGCAAAAGCTTGAATATATATACAGTTTAACGGTAAAGACTCCTCCGATGATAAAAGCGTAAAAATCGGCTTCCCGTGGCACAGGAAGCCAGGATGGCGGCAGGCGCTGCAAAGTCAAAAGGTGCAGAATCTTTCCCGATATGTCCTCTATGCAAAAACATTTTTGCTCTGCATCCCCGATTCCCGCACCTGTTCGGGGGGAGTTTTTGTATTTCCGTATCAGATAGAAAACAGCAGGCCTGTGCTGCGGCAGTACAGATTTGCAGGGCGTTCTGCTTTCCCTATACCGCAGGGGGGGCTGCATATTGCAGAAAAATTACCGTTTCCCCGGTGCAGAATGGATGGCATATTCATTTATAGTGTGATAGAACGATTTCATTGAGTTAGCCAAAACTAATGTGGCAGCAAAGAGCAGCACCACGAAAGAATGGCTGCCGGAAACCATGCCGTAACCCACGGTCCACAGCAGAATGTTGAACCCCGTCACAAAAGCGCTGGCATGAAGTGCAACGGTTATAAAGTTATAAGCAGCCTGAAGGCATTGCCGCACATGGTGCAGGGAGGGTTTTTAAGCGATTTAAGGAGATTTAGAGATAGGAATGGGGCGATGGGCAGAATGTTTAAGCCAGACACGTAATTTCGCTAAAGCCTGGTTTAGCGAAATATAGAAGAGAGGCAGAACAATCATCTTTATCACACGAATTGCACTACGTATCAGAGATCATGCAGCGCTCACCTGTCGGTTCCCGTTTTGCCGTATCATTCTGCTGCTTTAACAAGAACGAAAATCTTTACGGCGGCAAAAAAATGCTGTATACTAAGGTGTAAAGACACCTTGGAGAAAATACTGTGGACAGGGAGCAAATGCTATGAATGACGAAAAAATCACCCTTGATCTTGTGATTGATGTGCAGAAAGATTTTATTACCGGGGCACTGGCCAACACACAGGCGCAGGCCAATGTGGCGCACCTGGCAGAGACCGCGCGGGCACACGCGCAGGCCGGGCACTGGATGTTCTTTACCCGTGATACCCACCAGGACAACTACCTGACCACGCGGGAGGGCCGCAGCCTGCCGATCGAGCACTGCATTGAGGGTGAGGATGGCTGGAATTTTGCGCCCGAACTGGAAAACGTCATGGCGGACACCGAGCCGGAAGTGTGCCACATTATGGACAAACCCACGTTCGGCAGTTATATGCTGCCCAGTGAGATTCTGGATGAACTGATGGCACACAACAAGGCTGTTGAAGATATTGAAAAAATTGTTATTTATGGCTACTGCACCGATATCTGCGTGATTAGCAACGCCATGGTACTGCGTGCAGCTTTCCCGGAAACAGAGATCGAAGTTTTGTCGGACTGCTGCGCCGGAATAACGCCCCAGAGCCACCAGACCGCGCTGGATGCCATGCGGGCCTGCCAGTTTACAATCATATAATAGGTGATGAAATAAAAAATACCGTGCAGCTTTTTTGAACTGCACGGTATTTTTATCTGTTTGTCAGCTGACGCAGCTGGTTCAGGTCCTCCCGCGTATCCACATCCCTCAGTTCGGCATCGTTCCGGGCGGACACAAGGCAGACGGAACCGGGGTGGGTCCGCACAACGGCATTGCCGCCGAGGCCATCCGGCAGATGAAGCAGCTCCGAAAAATAATCCGCGCCGAACAGCACTGGGCTGCCGGGGGTGCCATCGGCAGCGCACAGCCGCACAATGGCATCGGGGGCCGCTGCCAGCGCCAGTGCTTCCACACTTTGCTGCGTGAGCAGCGGCTGGTCCCCCGGCAGAAACAGGCAGCCGCGCAAAGCGGGCTCTTTTCCCAGCAATGCCGCCAGTCCCAGCCGGACCGTATCGCTGCGGTAGGGCTGCGCGTGGCGCAGAACGGGGACGCCCTGCGCGTTACAGAGCGCCTCAACCTCTTCCGAGCGGGTCACGACAATGCGGCAGGCCAGCAGCGGCAGGGCGGCTAAAGCCAGCGCATTGGCGATCAGCGGTGCACCGCAAAAATCCGCCATCAGCTTGTTTCCGCCGAACCGCCGCCCCAGCCCGGACGCCATGACCACGCAGCCGAGAGCGGGCGCGGGATCGTCCAAATCTACCACAAAGGCATCCTGCCGGGCGCACAGTGCGGTTAAAAATGGGGTATCCTGCTTACGCACAATAGCGAGAACGCGCTTTGCATCCAGCAGCGCTTCCACTGCCTGCCGGAATTCGGGGCAGCTATTTTCCAGGTAACCGAGTTCATCCAGCACCGCCCATTCGCTCTCCCCTGCCGCCATGCGGTGCAGGGCGGGTACTCCCAGCAGCAAAAAGCCGTCCGCCACGGGGCGCATCCAGTTTTCGCCTGGGGGCAGTGCCGGGTCAAAGCGGCCGATCACCGCTATTTTTCCGCCCACACTTTCTCGAATTTCCACACGGTCCGCAGGGTACGCTGCTGTGGTAATTTCCTGTGCCCCGGGGCAAAGCAATGGCACCAGCGCACGCAGCAGGGTGGTTTTTCCCGTACTGCGCCCGCCGGTCAACAGCAGGTGGCGCTTACCGCTCACCCGGAAAGAACTTATAATAGAGCTCGCGGTCAGTCTGTACACAGGCATCACGGTAAGCCTCATACCTTTCCATAAAATTGCGGGCTTCATCCGTCAGGGTGCTGCCCCCGCCGCCGCGCCCGCCAATGGTTTTGCGGGTCAGCGCAAAGCCCAATTCTTTTTCCGCCCGCTTGACCATGCGCAGCGCTTTGGAGTAAGAAAGCCCCATGGCCTGTGCCGCCGCCCGCAGTGAGCCGGTCTCTTCAATCCGGTGCAGCAGGCGGCAGGGGCCTTCGCCAAAAAAGCGCTCGCCGATATCATCGCAGAGCATCACACAAATCTTCGGTTTCATTTTTCTTTCCTCATAACGGCAGCAGCGCCAGCCGCACCCGGCCCGTGCGGTCGGTCACGGGCACCAGTTCCAGCGGGCCGTATACTGCTGCCAGCGCGGATTGCAGCGCTTCAACCGGGTCGGTTCTGGGGTACAGCATAGCTCCAACCTGCCCGTTTTGCAGCACGATCAGCGTATCGCACCAGTCCAGCATCAGCATGGGGTCATGCAGGCAGATCAGCGCTGTTTTGCCGCTTGCATGCACAAATTCTGCCAGCAGCGCCGCCATATGGCTGCGGTTGGCAAGGTCCAGGGCGCTGTCCGGTTCATCCAGTAGCAGCAAAGGCGCATCCTCCACAAAGGTACGTGCCAGAATACAGAGCTGGCGTTCGCCGCCGCTCAGCGTCAGGTAGTCCTGCTCGGCTTTATCCGCCAGGCCTACCGTGCGCAGGGCTTCTTCCGCTGCCGCACACATGGCAGCGGTGGGGCTTTGCAGCACGCCAAGGCGGGGGTTGCAGCCCATCAGCACAACTTCCCGTGCAGACATGGACACCGAAATTCCGCTTTGCTGCGGGATGTAACTGACCGTTTGTGCCAGACACCTGGTAGAAAGGCTTTCCAGCGGCACACCATCCATCAGGCAGCACCCCGTATGGGGCAAAAGTCCGGCCACTGCGCGCAGCAGGGTGGTTTTTCCGCTGCCGTTCGCCCCCAATATTCCCACCAGCTGGCCGGGGGTATCTATCGTAAAATGAACATTTTGCAGGATGTTCTTATCGCCAAGACGGACGGCCAGATTCTCCACAGTGAACATTACCGCGTCTCCCTCCCCAGCTTTATAATAAGGTAGAGCAAAAACGGAACACCCAGCAGCGAGGTGAAGATACTGACCGGCAGTTCGGTTGCCGCCACCGTTTTGGCAATGGTATCCGCCGCCAGCAGCAGCGTGCTGCCCACCAGCCCGCTGAGCAGGCTGGTGGAGCGGCGGTTGTGCCCCGCCAGCAGCCGCGCACAGTGGGGGGCCAGCAGCCCGACAAAGCTGATCAGCCCAGTTACGCTGACAACCGCGGCCACCACCAGCGTTGCCAATGTCAGCAGCAGAAAACGCATCCGCCCCACCGGAACCCCCAGCAGCCGCGCTTCATCCTCTTCCACGGATAAAAGCATCGCCTGACGGTGCAAAGCAAAAATTACGGCGCAGCAGGAAATAACCATTGGAACGGGGAACCACACCCGGCTTTGCGTTACCCCCGCCAGGCTGCCCATGATCCAATATTCAATGCTGGCCAGCTCTTTTTCCGGGTCAGCGGTCAGCTTTAGCAGCATCAAAAGAGTTTGCGCCAGCGCATGTACGGCAATGCCCGCCAGCACCAGGTTCATCTTGCTGCGCCCCGGCGCGGCGGCCGCCAAGCCAAGCGAGAGAAACACCGCTGCCAGCCCGCCCGCAAAGGCGCATACCGTGGTGCCCAGCGTGCCCGAAGAGACAAACAAGATGGCAAATGCCGCGCCAACGCTGGCCCCCGACGATACCCCAATGATATCCGGGCTTGCCAGTGGATTGCGGAAAACAGTCTGGTACACAAAGCCCGCCACGCCAAGACCGAACCCGCCCGCCAGCGCCATCACGGCACGGGGCAGGCGCAGTACCGTAAAGGTGCGCACTGCCATAGCGTCTCCCGCCAGCAGTGCCTGCAGGGTTATGGGATAACGGCCGAAATAAAGTGCCGCACCAAAGGCCATAAAAACGCAGAGCGTTGCGCCCAAAAGGCACAGCGCCGTGCGTTTGCGGTTATTATTCATAAGATTCGGGGGTAAAGCCATAGAAGCTACCATAGAATTCATCGGCAGCAGCGTGGTAATACTCCTCGGTCACCTGCTCCGGGTGCAGCACGCTGGCAAGATAAACACTGCCAAGGAAGCTGGCCGGCACGGGGGAATCCACAGCCTCAACAGCGTGGGGCAGCTGGTAAACATGGCTCTCCTTGACGGCGGTGCAGTCCGCCAGGGCGGCATCGTTCAGAACAGAATCAACGCCATATTCAGCATCGGATGCCAGAATGATGTAATCGGGGTTCCAATCCAGGATCTGCTCATAGGAAACTTCGGCCCAGTAGGTATCTTCCACGCTGGCGGCGGCGTTTGTGCCGTTGGCGTTTTCGATCATCGTGTTCTGATACATGGCGGGGCCTGCGGTTTCCAACACGGAGCTGTTGCCTGCCAGGTAAACGCTGGGGGCATCGGTGCCGGCAACGGCTTCGGCCAGGGCGGCCAGGTTGCTGTCAATGGCCATTTCCAGCTCCTCGCCGCGGGCGGTGGTGTTGGTTGCCTGTGCCAGCAGCTCGATCGCGCCGAACAGGCTGGCCTGGTTTTCCGGCTTAACAGCCAGCACGGTCAGGCCCATTTCCTCCATCTGGGGGATGGAATCCTTGAGCTTGGCAGGCACGATGACAAGATCCGGGGCCAGCGCAGCGCAGCCTTCCAGGTCAAACTCTTTGGCGGTGCCAATGCTGGGCAGGGCCTGGATCTCCGGGGCGGACAGGCTGTAGATGTTGCGTTTGTCGGCTTTGGCTTCCACGCCAACCAGCTCGTTCTGCACGCCCAGCGCAATCAGCAGGCTGGTGGAAATGTAGTAGCCGCTGGCAAGGGTTTTGGGTTCTTCCTCAATGGTAACTTCGCGGCCCAGCTGGTCGGTAACGGTCAGCGGGTAGGTAACCGCCGTTTCGGCGGCAGGTTCTTCCGGTGCAGCAGTGGCTTCCGGGGCTGCGGTAGCCTCTACGGAAGCAGCCTCGCTGGCTGCGGTACTGCTGGCAGCAGCGGTGCTGCCGCAGGCTGTCAGTGCCATAGCGGCGGCCAGCAGCAGGGCGGTCATTTTGGTCATTTTCATGTTTCTTACTTCCTTCTAAAACCAATATTCCGTTGTGTTTTTCAAACAACAACGGAATTATAGCAGAATTTGTGGTAAAATAAAAGTGGTTATACACAAAAGTATGATTTTACCCAAAAACGGAGAGCATTCTATGATAACGATTCGAGAATATGCCCGCCCCGCCACACTGGAAGAAGCATGGCAGCTGAACCAGAAGCGCCCGAACCGGGTGCTGGGAGGGATGCTGTGGCTGAAAATGGAAAAAATCAGCGTTGGCACAGCCATTGACCTATCTGCGCTGGGGTTGGATACCATTGAAGAAACCGATACCGAATTTGCCATTGGCGCCATGGCAACGCTGCGCAGCCTGGAAACCCACGCCGCGCTGAACGCGGCCACCAACGGCGCCATGCGGGAGGCCGTGCGCCATATTGTGGGGGTGCAGTTCCGCAACTGCGCCACCGTGGGCGGCAGCGTGTACGGGCGGTTTGGCTTTTCAGACGTATTAACGCTGCTGCTGGCGCTGGACTGCGATGTGGAGCTGTACAAAGCAGGCCGGATGCCCATTGCACAGTTTGCCGCCCTGCCCTATGACCGTGATATTTTGACCCATGTTTACATAAAAAAGACGCCGGGGCTTGCAGTGCATTACCAGTCTGTGCGGGCCACCCAGACGGACTTCCCGATTTTGACCTGCGCTGCTGCACGCACGGCGGATGGAGCCTACCGCTTTGCCATCGGTGCACGCCCCATGAAAGCCATGCTTGTCTGCCCCACGGCCGCCCCGGATGAGCTGCCCGCCGCCGTACAGGCTGCGGTGCCCACCGGCAGCAACCTGCGCGGCAGTGCCGCCTACCGCACCCATCTGGTGGGGGTGCTTGTCAAGCGTGCCGTACAGGCACTGGGGAACCTGGAGGTGCTCTGATGCAAATTCATTTTACGTTGAACCATAAAAAAACAGCTGCTGAGATCGCCCCCGATACCCTGCTGATTGATCTGGTGCGCTCTTTAGGCTGTAAAAGCGTTAAGCGCGGGTGCGAAACCGCCAACTGCGGGCTGTGCACCGTGTTTTTGGACGAAAAGCCGGTGCTTTCCTGCTCTGTACTGGCGGCGCGGGTGGATGGCCGCAGCGTTACCACGCTGGAGGGCCTGCAGGAGGAAGCCGCTGAGTTCGGCGCTTTCATCGCTGACCAGGGGGCCGAGCAGTGCGGCTTCTGCAACCCCGGCTTTATCATGAATGCGCTGGCCCTTTTCCGCGAAAAACCCGACCCCAATGAGGAGGAGATCAAGGAATACCTTGCGGGCAACCTTTGCCGCTGCTCCGGGTACGAAGGCCAGCTGCGCGGGATCCAGAACTTTTTGGCGTGGAAAAAATCAAAGGAGGCTGCCCAATGAAAACTGTGAACCAGCCTGTGCGCAAGAAGGACGCCATGCAGCTTGTAACCGGCCAGCCTGTGTACATGGATGATGTTATCCCGCAGGACTGTCTCATCGTCAAGCTGCTGCGCTCCCCCCACGCCAATGCGATCGTCAAAAATATTGATACCTCCCGCGCCATGCTTGTGCCCGGCATGGAGGTGATTTACACCTGGAAAGATGTGGACCAGAACGCCCGCCGCTACACCCAGGCGGGCCAGACCTACCCCGAAATGAGCCCTTACGACCGCCTTGTGATCGACCGCCATGTCCGCTTTGCCGGGGATGTTGTTGCGATCCTTGCGGGCAAAGACGAAACATGCGTCGATAAGGCGATGAAGCTGATTCAGGTGGAATATGAAGTTCTGCCCGCGGTGCTGGATTTCCACACAGCGCTCGATAACTCTACTCTTGTGCACCCGGAGGATAACTGGGAAGCCCTTGTTCCCGGCATCGGAGCTGACAAGAACCGCAACCTCTGCGCCCACGATGAATCCGGCGAGGGTGATATTGAGGCGGTGTTGGCTGGGTGCGATGTGGTCATTGACCACACCTACCACACCCGCGCCTGCCAGCAGGCCATGATGGAAACCTTCCGCACTTATTGCAGCATTGATGCTTACGGGCGGCTGAATGTGCTCAGCTCAACGCAGATCGTGTTCCATTGCCGCCGCATTTTGGCAAACGCCCTGCACATCCCCAAATCCATGATCCGCGTTGCCAAGCCGCGCATCGGCGGCGGGTTCGGCGCAAAACAGACGTCAGTGTGCGAGGTTTACCCTGCCTTTGTTACCTGGAAAACGAAGAAGCCCAGCAAGATCATCTATACCCGCTTTGAAAGCCAGACGGCTTCAACCCCGCGCCATGAGATGGAGATGCACGTGCGGCTGGGCGCAACAAAGGACGGCATCATCAAGGGCATTGACCTGCACACCCTTTCCAACACCGGCGCTTACGGTGAGCACGGCCCCACAACGGTGGGGCTTTCGGGCCACAAGTCCATCCCGCTGTACGGCAAGGCCGAAGCGTTCCGCTTTGTCAGCGATGTTGTTTACACCAACCATATGTCATCGGGTGCGTACCGCGGGTACGGCGCAACCCAGGGTCTGTTTGCGGTGGAATCCGCTGTGAATGAGCTGGCCGACAAATTGGGGATGGACCCGTTCGAGCTCCGGCAGCGCAACATTATCCATGAGGGCGATGTTATGCCCGCCTACTATGGCCAGGTCAACACCAGCTGTGCGCTGGACCGCTGCCTGAAAACCGTGCATGACAGGATGGATTGGGACCATAAGTACCCCGTGCGCGAGATCGGCAACGGCAAGGTGCGTGCTGTTGGCATGGGCATGGCCATGCAGGGCTCCGGCATCGACCATGTGGACGTGGGCAGCGCCACGCTGAAAATCAACGACGACGGGTTCTATACCCTCTCCATCGGCGCAGCGGATATGGGCACCGGCTGCGATACGATCCTGGCGCAGATCGCTGCCGAAGTGCTGGAATGCCCGCTGGAAAACATTGCAGTTTTGGGCGCAGATACCGATTCTTCCCCCTATGATTCCGGTTCCTATGCGTCCAGCACAACCTATGTGACCGGCAAGGCCGTGGAAAAGTGTGCGCTGGAACTGAAAGATAAGATCTGCACCCTGGGGGCACAGATGCTGGGGCTGGACAAAGCCGCCGTGCTGTTTACCGGCGATGCCGTGACGAGCGAGGATGGCACCCAGCGCGTGCCGCTGGCCAGCATTGCAGCGGCATCCCAGTGCGGCAACACGGTGGCGCTGGAAGCCACCGTGACCCACAGCTCGGAGATTTCGCCCCCGCCGTTTATGGTTGGCGCCGCCGAAGTGGAAGTTGACCTGGAAACCGGCGAAGCCCAGGTGGTGAACTATGTGGCCGCGGTCGACTGCGGTACCCCTGTAAACCCGAACCTGGCCCGCGTGCAGGCCGAGGGCGGCATTTTGCAGGGCATCGGCATGGCGCTGACCGAGAATGTGACCTACAATGACCGCGGCATGCCGCGCGAAAGCTCCCTGATGCAGTACAAGATCCCCTGCCGCACTGATATTGGACATATTGACGTAAGTTTTGAGAGCAGCTACGAGGGCACCGGCCCGTTTGGCGCAAAGTCCATCGGTGAGGTCGTCATCAACACCCCGCTGCCCGCCGTGGCCGATGCCATCTACCACGCCACCCACAAACGCTTTTATGAGCTGCCCATCACCCGCGAGCAGATCGCAATGGCGGTGGAAAAGTGAGTGACGGGGGGCTTGCGCCAGGAGATGCAATGGCGTTCGCTTTATAAGCATACGGTTTGCTTCATTTTTTCCCTATCATAATAGCAATACAACAGCCACAACGGGCAAGCCCGCTGTGGCTGTTGCTTTTGGTGCCCTTTTTCACGCGGTAAGAAGAGCGTTTCCATTTATTTTGATTGTATCGTTGATACTGCCATTATAATGCCGCCGTGAGATAACAATAGCCCGGTATCCGCTTTGCTCCAAAAAGTGCGGTACCGGGCTGTGGCGATATTCTCCTGCTTATTTCCATCCGCGGGCGGTGGGATCCAGCATTTCGGCGGCGGAATAGATCAGCGCGTTGCAGATGGCCGCCGCCACATTGCTGCCGCCCTTGCGGCCCATGGCAACAATGGCGGGCACGCCGTGGCTTTCGCACACGGCAAACAGGCGCTCCTTGCTTTCCACCACGTTCACAAAGCCCACCGGCACACCGATAACCAGCGCCGGGCGCAGGCCGTTTTCAATTTTCTCGGCAATCGTCAGCAGGGCGGTGGGGGCGTTGCCCACGGCCAGCACGGCGCCGGGGTATTCGGCCGCAGCCTTGTGCATGGCGGCCACGGCGCGGGTGGTGCCCGCCTGTTTGGCCGCTGCAGCCACAGCGGGGTCCGCCATAAAGCAGAGTGCCTGCCCGCCCAGCTTGGCCAGGCCCGGCTTGGTGATGCCTGCCAGGGCCATGTTGGTATCGGTGATGATGGTTGCCCCGGCGTGCATAGCAGCAATACCGGCGGCTACCGCGCCGGGGGTAAAGTGCAGGGTCTGCGCATAGTCAAAATCCGCGGTGGTGTGGATGACCCGCTTGACTACAGGGGCGTTTTCCGGCGGGATGTCCAGCCCGCGCTGGGCCAGTTCACCCGTGATAATTTTCATGCTGGTGCGTTCAATATCGGCAGGCAGGTGGTGCTGCGGCATCATTGGTCATTTCCCCTTTCGGCGGGCTGTGCAAGGCCCATAGCCGCATACACGGCGGCCAGATCCAGGTTATGGCGTACCCCATCGGCCAGCAGATCCAGCTGCTGGGTACGGTATTCCTGCATGGAGATTGGCGCTGCCGCGGCGGGGTCGATGCCCTTGCGGCGGCAAAGATAGGCGGCAAACCGCTCGGTCAGCTCGCCGCTGTCAAACAGGCCGTGCAGGTAGGTGCCAAACACCTGGCCCTGCACGCAGCCTTCGGGGGTGCCGTCCGTCAGGGTGCAGAACGGCGCGCCCTGCACAGTGGTGCGCCCGGTGTGGATCTCGTACCCGGTCAGGTGCGCCCCGGCAAAGGGCTCCGCCGTCACGGTCGCCTGGCTTTGGGTGCGGCGCTTTTCGGCGGCAAAGGTGGTTTGGGTGGGCAGCAGGCCAAGGCCGCGCAGGGTTTGAGGGCGGCTGCTCTCGGCGCCTTCCGGGTCGGCCAGGGTCTGGCCCAGCATCTGGTAGCCGCCGCACACCCCCAGCACCGGCGTGCCGCGCTGGGCCAGCTTGCTGATGGCTGCTTCCAGCCCGCACTGGCGCAACCACAGCAGGTCGTCCACCGTATTTTTTGTACCGGGCAGGATCACGCAGTCCGGTGCGCCAAGCTCGCGGGTGGTCTGCACATAGCGCACGCCAAGCAGCGGGTGCTGCTCCAGCGGCATAAAGTCCGTAAAGTTGGAAATATGCGGCAGCCGCACAATGGCAGCATCCAGCGGCTTGACGGCATTTTTGACCTGCAGCCGGTCGGAAAGCGAATCCTCGTCCTCAATATCCACCTTTAAGTACGGCACAACGCCAAACACCGGCAGGTGGGTTTTCTCTTCCAGCATGGCAAGGCCGGGGCGCAGAATCCCCACATCGCCGCGGAACTTGTTGATGATAAGCCCTTTGATGCGCGCCCGTTCGTCCGGCTCCAGCAGTTCCACCGTGCCAAACAGCTGGGCAAACACGCCGCCGCGGTCAATATCACCCACCAGCAGCACGGGGGCATCCACCAGCTTGGCCAGCCCCATGTTCACGATGTCATCGGCTTTCAGATTGATTTCTGCCGGGCTGCCCGCGCCCTCGATGACGATAATATCAAAATCTTCCGCCAGGCTGTTGTAAGCCGCCAGAATATCGGGGATGAGCTGTTTTTTGCGGCGGAAATACTCCGCCGCCGGCATCTGGCCGCGCACTTCCCCGTTGACGATCACCTGGCTGCCAATATCGCTGCTGGGCTTGAGCAGGATGGGGTTCATCCGCACATCCGGTTCCACCCCGGCTGCCTGGGCCTGCACCACCTGGGCGCGGCCCATTTCCAGCCCGTCACGGGTCACAAAGCTGTTCAGTGCCATGTTCTGGCTTTTGAACGGGGCCACCCGCCAGCCATCCTGAGCAAAAATACGGCAGAGCGCCGCGCACAGCAGGCTTTTGCCCGCGCCGCTCATGGTGCCCTGCACCATAATACATGTTGCTTTGCTCATTTTAGTACCTCCCGCATGGTCTGCAGCAGCTGTTCGTTTTCCGGCGCGGTGCGCACGGCGGTGCGGTACCAGCCGGCGCTCAGCCCCGGGTAATTGCCGCAGCTGCGCAGGCAGACGCCCCGCTGCTGCAGCGCCGCACCCAGCGTTTCCGGCGCACGGAACAACAGGTAGTTGGCGCTGCCCTCGATCACCTGCAGCCCCAGTGCCCGCAGCCCGGCCGCCAGTCTGGGGCGCTGGTCGGCAATCAGGGCGCGGACGGCATCGGCATAGGCGGTTTCCCGCAAAGCGGCAGCGCCCGCAGCCTGCGCCAGGCTGGATACCCCCCACGGCTGGCCCGCGGCCTGCATTTTGGCCAGCAGCGCCGTGTTGGCGCACAAGGCATACCCCAGCCGCACCCCGGCCATGGCGTACAATTTGGTGAACGCTTTCAGAATAACAAGGTTGGGCGCGGTTTGCAAAAGCGGTTTGGCCGTCAGGGCATCCCGCTGCTGCAAAAAGTCCAGAAAGCACTCATCCACCACCAGCACGGCCCCGCAGTCCGCACAGCGGCGCACCAGGCGCTGCACCAGCTCCGGCGGGGTAATTTGCCCGGTGGGGTTGTTGGGCTGGCACAAAAACACCAGGTCAATGCTCTGGTTCACTGCCTGCACAAAGGCTTCCGTTACGGCAAAATCATCGGCCTCATGCAGGTTTTTCCGCTTTACTTCGCAGCCAACGCTTTCCAGTGCGGCGGCATACTCGGCAAAGGTGGGGGCGGGCAGCAGGGCGCGGCGGGGCTTGAGCGCCCACACCAGCCGATAGATCAGATCCGCCGCCCCGTTGCCGCACAAAATCCACGGTTCCGGCAGCTGTTCCGCCCGGCTGAGTGCCGTGCGCAGCTCCCGGCAAAGGGGGTCCGGATAGCGGTCCGCAGTGGGCAGTGCCGCAACGATGGCATCCGCCACGCCCTGGGGCAGGCCCAGCGGGCTGACATTGGCCGAAAAATCCAGCGCATCATGCCCAAAGCGGGCGCGGTAGCCCGCCCAGTCACCGCCATGTACCAGTTCCATTCCGTTCTCCCCTTTTCGTTGTTACATCGCCAGCACCAGCAGGCGCAGGGCAATGCCCAGCGCCAAAGCCAGCAGGCTTTCGGCATACATCATGCGGTCGGCCCGCAGAATGTCCTTTGGTTCCACGGGGCGCAGCGCATCCCCGATGGTGGGTTTATCATAATACTCGCCAAAATAGTAGGCGGGGCCTGCCAGCTGCACGCCCAGGGCACCGGCGCAGGCGCTTTCGGTCTGGGCGCTGTTGGGGCTGGCATGGTTGCGGCGGTCCCGCCGCCAAATCTTCCACGCGCCGCGGGCACTGCTGCCGGTCAGGGCGGCAGCAGCCACCCACAGCAGCCCGGCCAGGCGGCTGGGCAGATAGTTGGCGGCATCGTCCAATCTGGCAGCGGCACGGCCAAAATACAGGTATTTCTGGTTTTTGTAGCCCAGCATGCTGTCCATCGTGTTGATGGCCTTATAGGTCAGCGCCAGCGGCGCGCCGCCCAGCAGCATGTACAGCAGCGGGGCAATCACGCCATCGCTGGCGTTTTCGGCCACGGTTTCCACAGCGGCTTTGGTCACGCCCTCCGCCGTCAGGTTTTGGGTATCGCGCCCCACAATGCGGGCCACGGCTTTGCGGGCGGCGGGCAGATCCTGCTTTTGCAGCTCTTTGTACACATTGCAGCTTTCCTGCACAAGGCCCCTGGCGGCCAACGCCTGGGCGCACCAGAACATCTGCACGGCAAGCCCCGCCAGCGGGTGCAGCGCCGCCGCCAGCCTGCACACCAGCGCTGTGATGAGGAACGTGCCTACCGGCAAAATGGCGGCCAGCACCGCCCCGCCGCAAAGCTCCCCCTGCGGCGTTTGGGGAAATTGTGCGCGCAGGCGTTTTTCCAGCGCGGTGATGGCTTTGCCCATCAGCACAACGGGATGCGGCAGCCAAGCCGGGTCGCCAAAAATGGCATCCAGCACAAAGCCGCCCAAAACGGCCCAGCAAATCAGCATGGTAACTCCTTTGTATACTGCACGGTTTTGACCACGCGCAGGGTTTTCTGGTGTTCCCAATCGGCGGCATCCAGCACAAAGCCGCCCGCCGCGGGGGCACACCAGGAATAATAGTTTTTATGGGGCACGGCGAACCGTTCCAGCGCCGCCATCTGGGTGCCGCCGTGGGCAACGATCACCAGCTGCGGCTCCCCCGCCGCCAAAGCGGCATCCACCAGCGCGGCAAATGCTGTGCAGACACGCTGGCAGAATTCCGCCTTGCCTTCCCCGTCCGGGCAGCGGCCTTCGCAGCCGGTTTCCACCCAGGCGCGGTACTGGGGGTCGTGCTCCATCTCCCGGTAATTGCGGCCCTCAAACACGCCAAAGTCCATCTCTTTCAGCCCGTCTGCCACAACCAGTTCCGCATCGGGGAAAAGCACTTCCGCCGTCTGCCGGGTGCGCTGCAAGGAAGTAATCATGACCGTTTTGGGGGCAAAATCCGCCCGGCGCAGCTGGGCAAGGCCCTGCGGGCACAGCGGTACATCCAGCCTGCCCTGGTAGCGCTTTTCCTGATTATCCTGCGTTAAGCCGTGGCGCAGCAGGTAGATCAGCATGGCGGCAGCTCCCCTTTCAGCACGGTGGGCAGGCCGCAGAACATCTGCACCACACAGTCGGCCCGCTCAGCCAGCAGGCAGGCAAGGCGGCCGGCGGCTTCCCGCGCGGCGCGCTGGGCGGGGTCAATGGGCACCACGCCGCCGCCAACCTCGGTGGCGGTTACTACGTCATATTGGGCAAGCTCGTCCGCAAGGGCGGGCAGGCTTTCGGCATTGGCGGCAAGGGTCTGCACCTCGTAAATCTGCCGCCCGCCAAAGGGTTTGGCAAAGGTTCGTTTACCGCTGTACAGCGGGCCGGTAATAAACAGCATGTTACAAAAACCCCTTCCACTGGCAAAACACAAGGGCCGCCAGCATATACAGTTCCGCTTTTTGCAAAAACCACCCGGCCAGGTCCCCGGTAATACCGCCAAACTGCTTGACCGCCACACGGTGGTAGCGCCACAGGGCAACCCCTGCCGCCAGCACCAGCACGCCGCCGCCCAGCGCAAAAAGTGCCACTGCCAGCACAATGCTAAGGCATCCCAGCACCCGGCGCACCGTGATGCGGTCCGCCGCCGTGGCAAACGTGTGCGCAAGGCCGGTATTTTTGGCCAGGGGAAAGGCCGCCACTGCGTAACCGGAGCAGGCACGCTCCAGCACCAGCGCCAGCAGCCAGACAGCCCCCACCTGCGGGGTAAACTGCACGCAGCAGCACAGCGCAAAGTAGGCCACAAAGTAGCTGCACAGCCGGATCACGGCGAACGCGCCGCAGTGCGGGTCCTTGAGAATATCGAGCTTTTTCTGGGTATCGCCATAGCTGCAAAGGGCGTCACAGGTATCGGCGTAACCATCCAGATGGATGCCGCCCGTGACCCAGACAGGGATCAGGCAAAAGCCCGCCGCGCGCACCATGGCGGGCAGCGGCAGGCTGGCGCACACGCACCACAGCACGCCGCACAGCACCCCCACCAGCGGGAAGGCACAGAGCGAATACCGCATGTTTTTTTTGTTCCAGTCAAACTGCGGCACCGGCACAGCCGAGAACATGGCAAATGCCACGGCGATCGTCTGCAAAACTGTCATGGGCGTTCTCCTCCTTTGTAGTACACCGGCAGGCCGCACACCACGCGGCAGACGGCGTCGGCTTTGGCGGCAACGGCATTGTTGACCATGGCAAGGGCCTGTAAATAAAGGTCTGTCTCCCCGGCATAGTCCGCCCCGCCGCTGAATACCTCGTTGCTGACGATGATAAGATGGTTGCATTGTGCGGCGATTGCCTCGATCCCCGCCAGCATTTTTTCCGCCGCCTGCTTGGGCGGCAGGCAGCTGCCGTCGGGACGGTACAGCTCATTGGCGGCCAGGTTGCCCAAATCTTCCAGCAGGGCGGTGCCCTGCTGCAGCAGGCGGACAAGATGCAGGTTTTGGGGACATTCCACGGTAGCAAACTGTTTTTGCGCCCGCATGGCGCGGTGTTTGGCCACCCGCGCGGCGCACTCGGCGTCCCACACCTGCATGGTGGCAAGGTAATAGCGCGGGCCGCCGCTCTGCACGGCAAGGTGCTCCGCATAGGCGCTTTTGCCGCTGGCTGCGCCGCCGATAACCAGCGTCAGCATTGTGGGGTGTACGGCGCAATGCCGCCCTCCGCAAAGGAATAGCAGCCGCGGTAGACGGCCAAAGCCATATCCCACAGTGGAATGGAAGCCACCGCGCCGGTGCCCTCGCCCAGATGCAGGTTGGCGGTGATGAGCGGCGCTTTGCCCAAAGCATCCAGCACCATATGGGCGGCAGGCTCCGCCGAAACATGGCTGGCAAACACTGCCTTGGCTGCTGCAGGGCAGAGCCGCACCGCGCACAGAGCCGCCACGCTGCTGATAAAGCCATCCATCAAAATGGGCACACCCTCCAGCGCGCCGCCCAAAAACACGCCGCACAGCCCGGCAATATCAAACCCGCCCAGCTTGGCCAACACATCCAGCGGGTCAGCGGGATTGGGCTGGTTGCGGGCAATGCCGCGCCGGATCGCATCAATCTTGCGGGCAAGCCCTGCATCCGAAAGCCCGGCCCCGCGTCCGGTCATGCTCTGCACGGGGGCACCCAGCAACACGCTTGCCACGGCGCTGGAGGTTGTGGTGTTGCCAATGCCCATCTCCCCCGTTGCTAACAGTTGAACTCCCTGCTGCTTTTGTCCGCGCACCAGCGCAATGCCGCAGCCGATGGCCTGCACGGCCTGGGCGCGGGTCATGGCCGGGCCGCAGGTAAAATCTTTGGTGCCGGGGGCAATGCGGCAGTCCTGCACGCCGGGCACCGGGGCACCGGCAATGCCCATATCCACCGGCACAACGCTGCAATGGGCGGCAGCTGCCATCTGGCACACGCTGGTGCGCCGCGCGGCAAGGTTTTGCAGCACCGCGCGGGTCACGCTGGCGTCGGTTTGGCTCACGCCCTGGGCCACCACGCCGTTATCGGCGCACAGCACCAGCACGGCGCGGCGGGCAAAATCCAGCTCCGGGGTGCCGGTCAGGGCGGCGGCATCCTCCAGCATGGTTTCCAGGCTGCCCAGCCCGCCCAGCGGTTTGGCCAGCGCGGCCCAGTGGGCGTGCGCCGCGGCGCGGGCAGCTTCATCGGGCGGGGTGATGGTTTGCAGCCGTGTGTTCAGTTCAGGTTCCGTCATACCGTTCTCCCTGTTTTTGTTTGGGCATACTGCGCCGCAGCCGTTACAAAGCGCTGCGGCAGCGGGGTGCCCGCCCAGTATAGATGCGGGAACCCCGCATACAGATGCCCGTTGGCAAAGCCGCAGTCCCAATGGCGGCCATTGGCTTTTTGGGCGGCAAAAGCGGTGCCGTTGCAGGTGGAATCCCAATGGTGGAACTCATGCACGGGCACCGGCTCCTCTGCGCAGAAGAGCATGCTGTCCGCCTGCGGGGTGAGCGCGGCATAGCCAAAGCGCACCAGCCGCCCCACGCGGAACCCCTGCCCCGGCAGCACACCCGCCATGGGGTGGGCGGTTCCGGCGTCATCTTCCAGCGTTTGGCCCAGGTACAAAAAGCCGCCGCATTCCGCCACGGTGGGCAGGCCGCACTGCACGGCGGTGTTTATGGCGCAGCGCATGGTGGTGTTGGCCGCCAGCTGGGCGGCGTACAGCTCCGGGGAGCCGCCCGGCAGGTACAGCCCGCCGATATGTTGCGGCAGCGCGGCATCCCGCAGCGGGCTGAAATAGCAAAGCTCTGCGCCTGCGGCCTGCAGGCTTTCCAGCGTTTCGGCATAGGTAAAGCAGAACGCTTCATCCTGTGCCACGGCAATGCGCACGGTGGGGGCTGCGGCCTGAACCGCAGGGGCCATTGGGGCCGGGCGGTCAAACAGGGCCAGCAGCCGCGGCCAGTCGATATTTTTTTGCGCGGCGGCGGTCAAAATCTGAATTTTTTGCTGCAAATCAGCAATTTCGCCCGCGGTTTTCAGCCCCAGGTGGCGGCTTTCGATGGCGGCATCCGGCATGGGGGGCAGAAAGCCCACCACCGGCAGGCCGGTTTCCCGTTCCAGCATGGGGGCCAGCAGCTTGTACAGCATCTCGGTGCAGTCGTTCAGCAGAACGCCCGCAATGTGGTGCGGCGTGCGGAACGCTTTTAAGCCTTGCAGCTGGGCGGCCAGCGTTAAACTGGCCCCCTTGGGGCGCACCACCAGCAGCACCGGCAAGTCCAGCACATCGGCGGTGTGCCAGGCGCTGGCGGCAGCGCTCACGCCGCCAAGGCCGTCATAATAGCCCATGGCACCCTCACACACCGCGCTGCCATGGCCCGCCGCGCCGCTGGTGTACAGCCGTCGCACGGTCTGCGGGGTGGAGAAAAACAGATCCAGATTGTGGCTGGGCACCCCCAGCACGGCGCGGTGAAACATGGGGTCAATGTAATCCGGCCCGCACTTGAACGCGCAGGGCTCCAGCCCGCGGGCTTTCAGGGCAGAAAGCAGGGCGCAGGCGGCGGTGGTTTTTCCGCTGCCGGAACTGGGCGCGGCCAAAAGCAGCTGCAGCATTCTCATTCCCTCACGATCAAAAATACCGGGTTGTTGGCCATCATCAGGTGCAGGCTGCCTGCCGCCTTGCTGCGGCTTACGGCAATCTGGGTCACCTGTGCGGCCAGCCCGTGGGCGGCCAGGGCGGCAATACTCTGCTGCAAGGTTTCCAGCGCAATGGCGGCGATACAGAGCCGGGTCTGCGGGTTGGCGGCCAGGGCGGCATCCACAATGGCCTGCATATTGCCCTTGCTGCCGCCGATGAAAACAGCATCCGGCGCGGGCAGATTTTGCAGCGCTTCAGGGGCTTTGCCCGCGATCAGCGTTAAGTTACTGGCGGCAAATTTGGCCTGGTTCTGGCGAACCAGCGCGCAGGCATCGGCATCACATTCCACCGCGTACACCTGACCCATGGGGGCGGCCAGCGCCATTTCCACGCTCACGCTGCCCGTTCCGGCACCGACATCCCACAGGGTATCAGTGGGGGCAACGGCCAGCTTGGCCAGCGCGGCGGCGCGCACCTCCTGCTTGGTCATCGGCGTTTTGCCGCGGATGAAGGCTTCATCCGGCAGGCCGGGCACGCGGGGCTGCGGTTTGGGGCAGGGCTCCACCAGCAGCACGCTGAGCGGCGCAAAGCTGCCGCCCGCCAGCGTTTGCACCGTATCGGTGATGACCTTTTGCTGCGGGGTGCCAAGGTTCTCACCAACCGTGGCCTGCACCGCGCCAAAGCCTGCGGCGGCTAGAATCTCACACAGCGCGGCGGGGCTGGTATTGCGCCCGCCCGTCAAAAAAAAGGTCGGGCGGTCGCTCCGGCACTCTGCCGCAGGGGCGCAGGCACATCCGTGGGCGCTGACAAGGTGCCAGTTCTGCCACGGCCTGCCCAGCACCGCGGCCAACAGCTGTACGCTGGAAATCCCCGGCAGCACCGTTACTTCCGCCCCCTGTGCCCGCAGCTTGGGCACCAGCGCCGCAGCACCGGAATAAAAGCCGGTATCCCCGCTGTAAACCAGCGCGGCGGTCTGGCAGGGCTCCGCTTGCAGGCAGGCCAGCACTTCATCCGGCAGGTAAATTGGCTTGCGGTTGGGGGTACAGCCATCCGGCAGGTTTTGCAGCAGCCGCTTTGCCCCCAGAATCAGCCCTGCCGTTTGCAGGGCCTGCAAGCCCTGGGCAGTCAAACTGCCGGGCAGCCCGCTGCCCATGCCAACCAATGTAATCTTCATAACAGCTCCCTGCATCGTTGCAAAATTTCTTCGGCGGTCTCGCCGCATTCCTCTGGGCGGCGCAGTACAACCAGCACAGCCCCGCTTTGGGCGGCAGCCTGGGCTTTTTCGGCAAAGCCGCCCGCGCTGCCGCCGTCCTTGGTGACAAGGTAACGGATGTGGAACTGCTGCATCAGCGCAAGGTTCAGTTCCAGCGTAAAGGGCCCCTGCATGGCAATGATGTTGCGGTGCGGGATGCCCGCGCCCTCGCACGCCGTAATGCCCGCCACGGTGGGCAGCACCCGCGGGTACAGGCGGGATCCAGCCCGGCAAAGGCCGCAAGCTCCTTGGCGCCGGTGGTGAGCAGAACATTGCCCTGCGTTGCGGCTAAATACTGCGCGGCCTGGGCGGCACTGCCCAGCACCACACTGCCCGCGGGCAAGGTGCTGGCGGCACGCAGCAGGCGGTGGTACTCTACCCCGGCTGCGTTGGCGGCGGCGCGGATGTTTTTGGTGGCTTCCACCGCGTAAGGGTGGGTGGCATCCACACAAAGGGCTGCGCCCTGCAAAAGCTCCGCCATGGTGCCGGGCAACAGGCGGCCGGAATGTACGGTAATGCCGGGGGCCTGGCCCTGTTCCTCGGCCCCCAGGTCGGTTGCCACGCTGACGGTAACGGCAATGCCCAACGCGGCAGCGGCGCGGGAGAAATCCCGCCCTTCGGTAGTGCCGCTGAACACAACGATCCTCATACCCCGTGGTACCCCCGCGGCGTTACCATCCACCCGTTGACCTGGTGGGTGGCGCTGTTGCCGATGAACACCGTGGTGAACATATCCACGGTGGTGTGTTCCAGCTCGGCCAGTGTCATCTGGCTGCTCTGCTGGCCGGTGCGGCCAATGCTGCGTATCACACCGCAAAGGGTACCTGCCCCCTTGCCGTTTTGCAACAGGATGCGAACCGCCTTTTGCAGGTAATCCGGCCGCCCTTTGGAGGAGGGATTGTACAGCGCCACGCAGAAATCCCCCATGGCGGCGCAGGCCAGCCGCTTTTCGATCATCTCCCACGGAGTCAGCCGGTCCGAAAGGGAGATCACGCAGAAATCATGGGCCAGCGGTGCGCCCAGCACGGCGGCACCGCTTAATGCGGCGGTCAGGCCGGGAACGACCTCCACTTCCACATCGGGGTATTCCGCCGCCAGCTCCAGCAGCGGGCTGGCCATGCCGTACACCCCGGCGTCGCCGGAGCAGACAAGCGCCACCGTTTTGCCGGTCTGGGCCGTTTGCAGCGTCCAGCGGCAGCGGTCAATTTCTCTGGTCATACCGGTGGCATAGGTTTCTTTTTCCGGGTACAGGGGGCGCACAAGGTCGATGTAAACGGTGTAACCGCACAGCACATCAGCCTCTTGCAACGCATGGCGGGCCTGCGCGGTCAAAAACTGGGCATCGCCAGGGCCAAGGCCCACAACGGATACAAGGTTACGCTTCATCGGTTTTCCATCTCCAATCCGGGGCAAAGGGACGCACGGCAGCGGCAAAGGTCACGCCGGTATGCGCATATTTGGGCAGCAGCAGCGTGCCGCCGGAAGCCAGCACGGCGGCGCGCTCGCAGACGTTATCCACACCCGTTACTCCCTGCACAAAGCGGGAGGCGCTGAAAGTTCCGGGCACAGCGCGCAGCTGGGCGGCGGAATAAAAGTTGACCGGCCAGCCGTGGCTGCGGCAGAACTCCAGCAGGCCGGGTTCGTTCTGTTTCAGGTCAATACTGACGGCGGCGGTAATTCCGACCGGGGCCAAATTTGTATCGGCGCAGAACGCTGCAAACGCGGCTTCCAGCTGGGCGGCGGTGGTACCGCGCTTGCAGCCAACGCCCAGCACGCCAATGCGGGGGATCAGATGCAAAGCGTTCCCCTGCGGGGTCATTGTCAGGGCAAAATCAGCGCCAGACGGTTCTTCGGCTTCCGCCACACCGGCGGGCGGGGTGCCCGCAATGGCCCAGGGGGAAGCATACCGCACCGTTTTGCCGGCCAGCAGTGCCCCGCTGACTAATTTAATGCGCGGGGTTTCCCACACAGCGCAGTTTTGTTTTTTGGCCCACTCATCCACGGCAAACAGGCCGTTGGCATCGGTCGCCGTGGTGATCACCGGCACCGCACCACAGGCGGCAGCCAGCCGGCAGGCCAGGTCATTTGCGCCGCCCAGATGGCCGGAGAGCAGCGGCACCGCAAAGCGGCCGCATTCATCCAGCACCACAACGGCGGGGTCGGTGGCCTTGCTTTGGCAGTGGGGCGCAATGGCCCGCACCGCAATGCCCGCCGCCCCCACAAACACCAGGGCATCCGCCGCGGCAAACTGCTGGGCCGTCCACCCGGCCAGCGTCACCCCGCCCAGCCCGCAGCGGCTAACGGAGCCGGGGCAGGTTTGGGCCAGCTGCTGCGCCAGCGCCAGCCCCTTGGCCGTAAAGGCAAGATACGCACAGTTCACAGTTTGGTCCCCTCGCGGTATTCGGTGGTAAAGGCGGGGTCGTACAGTTTGCTGCGGGCATAGCAGCGGCCAAGGAAATCCCCCACCACGATCAAGGCCGTTTTGGTAATGCCCGCCTGCTTGGTGCTTTGGGCCAGGGTGCCAACGGTGCAGCGCACGGTTTTCTGCTCCGGCCAGGTGGCCTTGTACACCACGGCGGCGGGGGTGCTTGCGGTGTATGCCCCCTGCAGCAGTGCTTCCTGCACTTTATCAATTAAGCCAATGGAGAGAAAAATCACCATGGTAGCGCCGTGGCTGGCCAGGCTGGCGAGCTTTTCCTTTTCCGGCACGGGGGTGCGGCCCTCCATGCGGGTAATGATGACCGTCTGGCTGACGGCGGGCAGCGTGTACTCGGCGTTCAGCGCGGCGGCGGCACCGCAAAAGCTGGAAACACCGGGCGTATCATCGTAAGCAATGCCGTCGGCGTCCAGCGCGTCCATCTGCTCCCGGATGGCCCCGTACAAACAGGGGTCCCCGGTGTGCAGCCGCACAGTGGTTTTGTGTTCGGCTTCCATTTGGCGCATCACGGCAAGCACCTGTTCCAATGTCATTTCAGCACTGTTATAAATGGCGCAGCCGGCTTTGGCCAGCCCCAGCAACGCCGGGTTGACCAGGCTGCCCGCATAAATAATGCAGTCCGCCGTTTGCAGCAGCGCCGCACCGCGCCGGGTGATCAGATCCGGTGCGCCGGGGCCTGCGCCCACAAAATGTACCATACCTCATTGCTCCTTTTTCTGCCAGCTTTGCAGCAGCTGGGCGGCGGTCTCAGTCTGGCCCAGCGGCCCGGCCTGGTTGGAAAACAGTACAGCCCCCACCCGGAACGCCCCCGCCACGCGGCGGTCCAGATGCAGCTGGATGGCCTGCAATAGGCTTTCGAGCACCGGCTCCCGCAGGTTTTCGGCATCCAGAATGTCCAGGCAGGCATCCGTTGTGGCGGCGTCCATCAGGGCGCGGCAGGTGGCCTGGCTGGCCCCGCAGAGCGCCGCATGGGTGCAGAACAGCTCGGTGCGGCAATCCGCCATGCGGGAATGGGTGTTCATAATGCCGCCCGCCAGCTTGACCAGCTTGCCGATGTGCCCCACCAGCAATACCTCTGCAAACTGCTCCGCAGCGGCCATATCCAGCGCATCCCCCATAAAGTTGGAGCACTTGACCACCGGGATGCTGCTGTATTCCGGCAGGTTTTGGGCCAGGTAGTCCAGCCCATAGTTGCCGGGGGCCAGGATCAGCCGCTTGGGGCTTTGCTCCCGCAGGGCGGCCTGGTGGATCTCCAGCTGCACGGTATCCAGGATGGCCTGCTGGCTCATGGGCTCCACAATGCCGCTGGTGCCCAGGACGGAAAGCCCGCCTTCCACCCCGATGTGGGGGTTAAAGGTGCGTTTGGCGGCTTCCTCGCCCCCCTCGATCGAGATCATTACGTCAAAGCCGCCGTCATACCCGGCTGCTTCGGCCTCCGCGTGCAGGGCATCGGTGATCATCCGGCGCGGCACATGGTTGATGGCCGCCTGCCCCACCGGCTGGTCCAGGCCAGGCTTCGTCACACGGCCCACACCGGGGCCGCCGTCAATCGTGACCTGGCCGGGGGCATCCGGCAGCAGGGTGATGTCGGCTATGACCGGCAGGCCGGTGGTAACGTCCACATCGTCCCCGCCGTCCTTGCGGATGGCGCACTGAGCGCCGGCGGCTGTTTTGCGGCAGTAGATGGGCGCAACTTCCACCACAATGCCTTTTGGGGTGCGCAGGCCGACGGATTCCGGCGCTTTACCGGTCAGCAGCAGGCGGGCGGCCCCGGCAGCGCCAAGGGCGGCGCAGGTGCCGGTGGTGTAGCCGCAGCGCAGCAGCTTTTGCCCGCTGCGGATGTAATGTTCAAACCTGGGCGGCTCCTGTTTGGCGGGTCTCCGTTCGGGTTCACGCTCCGGCTGGGGGCCGTACAGTGCTTCATACTGCTCTTTGGTCAGGCGGTACAGCGTGCGGATGTTCTCTGCGGCAAACGCGTCTTTCGGTGTCATCACGCCGGAAACGCCCTGCGGCGATACGCACACCACGGTATCCGCAATTTTTTGCGCCAGCTCCAGCTCGTGCAGGCTGACAATGACGGCCACCTGTTTTTCCTGTGCCAGCTGGCGCAGGATGGTCAGCAGCTCAATTTTGCCTTTGATGTCCAAAAATGACGTTGGTTCGTCTAGCAGAATAATTTCCGGCTGCTGGCAGACAGCGCGGGCCAGCAGAACGCGCTGGCGCTGGCCATCACTGATTTTGGTAAAGTCCCGGTCGGCCAGCTCATCCGCCTGTACCAGATGCAGGGCATCCCGCACCTGCTGTTTGTCCTGCTCGGATAGGATGCCCAGTCGCCCGGTGTAGGGGTAGCGCCCGGCAGCGGCCACATCAAAACAGGTGGTCAGCTCGGTGTGGCGGGTGTGGGGCAGCATCAGGGCCATTTTGCGCGCGCGGGCATTGGGGGTGTAGGTTGTCAGGTTTTGGCCCTGCAGCAGCACAGCGCCGCTTTGCGCCGCCAGCTGCCCGGCCAGCGTTTTGAGCAGGGTGGATTTGCCCGCGCCGTTGGGGCCAATCAACGCTAAGATCTGCCCGCGCTGCACGCCAATGCCAATGTTTTGTAATAGCGGCGTTTTGCCGTACCCGATGGCAAGATCCTGCGTTTGGCAGTAAAATGCTTCGCTCATGCCCGGCCCTCCCCGCTTTGGCGGCGCACCAACAGCCAGATGACTACCGGCGCACCAAATACCGCTGTGACGGAGCTGATGGAAAGCTCGGTGGGGGCAAACAGGCTGCGGGCGATCAGATCACACAGCAGGCAGAACGCCGCCCCACCCAGCGCACAGCCCGGCAGCACATGCAGCGGCTTGGCGCTTCCCAACGCCTGCTTGACCAGGTGCGGCACCGCAATACCCACAAAGGAAATGGGCCCTGCAAACGCCGTGACGCAGGCGGCCAGCAAACTGGAAAGCAGCACCAGCGCCACGCAGAACGGCCGCACAGCCACACCCACGCTTTGGGCATACTGCTCCCCCATCTGGTAGGCGGCCATCGGCTTGGCCAGCAAAAAGGCCGCGGCCAAACAGGGCAGCACCACCAGCGCAGCGGCGGCCACATTACCCCAGGTCATGCCGGAAAAGCTGCCCATGGACCAGTTGTGCAGGTTGACGATGTTGGAATCCTGTGCAAAGGCCACTACAATATCGGTGACGGCGGAGCAGATATAGCCGATCATCACGCCGCAGATGACCAGAATGCTCATGCGGTGTACCCGGCGCGCCACGCTGAGCACAAAGGCCATGGCAGCCATGGATCCAGCAAAGGCGGCCAGAATCAGGGTGAGTGAGTTGGTCAGCAGGCCGTGGTTCAAAAATACCACCATCGTCAGCGCAACCACCAGCTTGGCCCCACTGGAAATGCCCATGACAAACGGCCCCGCAATGGGGTTGGCAAAAAAGGTTTGCAGCAGGTAGCCCGCTACCGAGAGCGCCGCCCCCAGCAGCACCACCATAACGGCGCGCGGCAGGCGCAGCTGCAATAGGATATTGGCGGCCAGTTCATCCTGCCCGCGGCCCAGCAGCGCCTGCACCACGCCGCGCGGCGAAATTGCCACACTGCCCCAGAACAGGTTGAGCGCAAACAGCCCCAGCAGCGCCGCCGCAAGGGCTACATATGTAATTGTCAGGCGCTTGGTGTGCATGGCGCTGCCTTTCTGCAATAAAATTATTCTACATGCGTTAAAAATGTCAGTTCACTGTCCGCGGGGGTGCCCTCGGTAAACACGCGGTTCATATCCAGAATCAAATCCGGAAGCTCCATGCTTTGCTGGAACAGGCTCTGCGCGGTACACCACACATTGCCGTTCTGCACGGCCTTGAACTGCGCCAGCAGCGGGCATTTTTCCACCAGCTGTTCGGTGCTGGCAATGCTGCCCTCAATGGTGCTGTTGTAGAGCAGCACATCGGCGTCCTTGGCACCGGCGTAAAAATCTTCCAGCGAAAGATTGATGGTGGCCAGATTGTTGCCGTTGTCCGTTAAATCAGCAAACACATAGCTGCCGCCCGCCATCTCGATCATGCGGGCCACATAGTCGCTGCCCTTGCGCACCGTGACAAGGTTGTTGGAAGTGATGGAGAAAAACGCCACCGTTTTGCCGGTGGGCTGCTGGTTTTCCAGCGGGGCAACGCGCTGTACCTGGGTTTCAAACAGCTGTTCCGCCTCCTGCTGTTTGCCCAGCAGAATGCCGTACAGCTTGACCCATTCCATGCGGGCCAGAGGGTCGGTTTCATAGCTGGAACGCTCCACCAAAACGGGGATGCCGAACTTTTCCAGCTGCTCTTTGACCTCCGGCGTATGGTAGATCATGGTGTTTTCAATGGCAAGGCCGCAGCCGGAAGCCAGAATGGTTTCATAGTCCGGGGCGCTGTACTTGCCCGCATAGGCAATCTGCCCCGCCTGCATCGCGGCTTTGGCTTCGGGCAGATACCAGCCATCCGCCTTGGTGCCGGAAAGTGCAATGCTGTCCAGCGCGCCCAGGCTGATGATGGGGTCCATAGCGGAGGTGGAAACCAGGTAGATATTCTCAATGGGCTGTTGCAGCACGGTGGTGCCCTGGGGCAGATCCTCCGGAACGGCAGCGCCCTGCGGCACCACCAGATATTGGCTGTCCGCAATGGTGATCAGCTCGTACCCGCCGGTGCATTCATCCACGGTAAACTGTTTGGCGTATTGCAGCGGGTAGCTGCTTTCCACGGTAAGGGTGGGGGCAGCCGTGCTGCCGCTGCCCGCGCAGCCGGCCAACAGCAAAAGCGCTGCGGCAGAAAGTGCGGCACAAAGCCCAAAACGTTTCGTCTGCATTATTCTGCGGGGATCAGCGTGGCGCTGTCAAAGGTCAGGGTATAATCGATCTCGTGCGGGGTGCTCATGGCAACGGTATCGGCGGTAACGGCAAGGGCGGTATCTAGCGCAGCAACGGGGATTTCAAAGGTGGAGTTGCCTTCGGTGTTGGTGGGCAGGTACTTTTCTCCATCAATCAGCATATAGTCATAGTTGGGGCTGCTCCACGCAATCACGGCGGTCATGGTTCCATCGGCAACCGTCAGGGCGGCAGGGCTTTCCACCGTGGCGCGGCCGGAGCCGCCCTCCAGCGTGACAGCGCAGGTGTAGCTGCCATCAGCAGGCACAGCGGCGGTTTCGGCAGCGGCATCTTCGGCCTTAGGCTCGGCATTGCGCACGCTGACGGTATGGTCGTACCAGGTGCCCTTGGTGCCCAAAATGGCCAGCTGGAAGTCGGTATCCACAGCGTCCAGCGGAATATCATAGCCGTACACTTCATCGCTGGTGCCATCGGAATAGGTCACAGTATCGGTGGTGGGCTGCAGCCAGTCGCTCTCGTGGCTGGGAGCATCCTCGGCGGTGCCCAGGTACAGGTTGACGATCTTTTTCGATGCCAGGCTGACATGGAAGGTCATTTTGCCATCGGCGACAGTCAGGGTGCCCTTGCCATCGCAGGCTTCGTTGGCGTGCACCATACTGCTGTCGGTTTCAAATTCGGCGGTATACACGCCGTCCGGCAGAGCAGCTTCGGTCTGGGGTTCTGCGGTGGGGGCGGTGGCTTCACTGCCGGCAGCCTCGGTGGCAGCGGGGGTGGAGTCAGCGGAAGAAGCGCCGGTTGCGGTGGAGCCGCAGCCAGCCAGCAGAGCGGCCAGCACCAGGGCGGCCACAGCGCCGGAAATTACACGATTTTGTTTCATTGGGTGTTACCTCGCATTGTAAAAAATTGAAATGATAGAATAAAATATAATAAGAAAGGATAACAGAAAATTACGTCGCAGGGGCGAGCATTGCCCGCCCGCGGTCATTTGCCCCGTGTATTGCCACCCCGGAAGAGTGTTGCAATATTTTAGGTTGGCGGGGGCACTGCATGGTTTGGCGAGAGGGGCTAAAGATTCAAAGAAAAGCGTGGGGACGCGGCACAGCCGCAGCGCAGCCCCATTTTGGCGCACAGCGTTTCCCCCGGTCCGCACAAAACAAAAGCTGCCCGAAAAGACGTTGATCCTTCCGGGCAGTATGCATCATAAATCAGCCATTCAGGGAATCAATAGCGGCCTTGGTATGGTCAATGTAGATCTGCTGCACATCAGCAATTTCGCCCAGACCGGCAATCTGGGTATCTACGCTGTCAAAGCAGCCGGCGGCCTTGAACTGGCTCAGCCAGGAATCTGCGTCATCGCCAGCCATATCGTTATTGGCATGGTCACCGGCAACCACCATCAGGGGGCGCAGGACAACCTTGGTGTAACCGGCTTCCTTGATCTTTTCGATCACAGCCTCGCAGGCGGTGTCTTCCGGCTCGCCCTCAACAGTGCCAATGAACACATTGTCATAGCCCAGGGTCTGCATGGTCATCTGCATCTGGCTGTAGCTGATCTTTGCGGTGTGGGAAGTGCCGTGGCCCATGAACACAAAAGCAGTGCCATCGGCGGCAGCAGCGGCGGCGTCATCATAACCAGCGGCGGCAACAGCCTCGGTGGTGATGGCAGTGGCAACAGCTTCCTTATCAGCGTTGATTTCGGTAGCGTCAGCGCCAACTTCGCCCAGCAGGGGCTCAGCAATGGCAACGCTTTCGAACTTATCCGCGTACTCGTTCACAGCTTCGCACATTTCGTCGTACTCAGCGCCGTGCATCAGGTGAGTAGGCTGAACAACCAGGTTCTTAACGCCGTTGGCAACAGCGCGGTCCAGAGCCTGCTTCATGTTATCGATTTTCTCGCCATCGCGGGCCTGCACATGGTTGATGATGATCTGTGCGGTGAAAGCGCGGCGGACGGACCAATCCGGGTAAGCGGCCTGCAGGGCATCCTCGATGCCCTTGATATCTGCCACGCGGCTGCTGTTGAAGGAGGTGCCAAAGCTGACGACCAGCAGTTCGTTTTCGCCGATCTCATCCCCATTGCGGGAATCGTCCAGGTTGGCATCGCCGGTATTGCGGCCAAAGTAGTCGGGGTCAGCGTTCTCGCCTTCCACCAGCTCTTTCTGGGTATCGGTCAGGTTGTCCCATGCCTGCTTGGCAGCTTCGCACTGGGCGTCGGTGTCATCGGTGCGCTCCTGCACATAGATGGCATCGATCAGGTCTGCACATTTCTTTGCTGCCACTTCGTCTGCATCTCCCTCGTCTGCGCTTTCAGCGGGTGTTTCGGTGCTTACAGCCTCGCTTTCGGCGGGGGCACTGCTGGCAGCCATGCTGTCAGATGCCGCACCACAGCCAGCCAGCAGGGCGGCGGCCAGAGCCAGTGCGGTCAGCACGGCAGCGGGCTTTTTCAGGTTGTTGTGTTTCATGTGTTTTGCTTCCTTTCTCCTATGGCAAATCCATTTGCTGAAAAACAGGTACAGGAAACAAAACCCAGGCGCAGCAGCTTTGCAGACAAAACTGCCATAAAAAAACGAGGGTCTTTTTGTGTGCAGAACGGCAACGCAAAAAGACCCCCGGATTTTCCATGAGCTTTTCAGGTACAACCAATTCCTCGTGATCTGGAGCAATGCTCCCGTACCAACAGCGGGCAGGTTTCCTGGCTGAAAGCTCAACGCCTGCCGCCGCCTTCCCAAGCAATGCTCAGTGACCGGTGCAAATGCACCCTGGCGGCAGGCTCCCTTATCACAGTGACGAGATCGTGCGGGATTTGCACCCGCTTCCCTTTTACCCTTTCCAGAGCGCCGGAAGGCTTAGCCGCCCGGCAAACAATGAAAGGCACCTGCTGTTTTATATTCAGTTTTCGATTCATTGTAGCACATTGCGTCCAAAAGCGCAAGGTGCTGTTTGTATGTTCTGCCGAATTTTTTCGGCCTTCCTGGGCGTCCTTACAGCCGCCGGTGCAAAATCTCACACAAGCGTTTCCTATCCAGCGGCTTGGCGGCATGCTCGTTCATACCGGCGGTTTTGGCCGGCTGCACATCCTTGGCAAAGGCGTTGGCCGTCATGGCAACAATGGGCACCTGCGCGGCATCGGCTTTGGGCAAAGAACGGATGGCCGCGGGGCGCGTTTTTGTATTTTGTCGGTTTACAACTTTAAATCGCTTGCAGTTGGCATGGCAGTGTGGTAAGCTAATATGGATTTAATATGGTAGCGGTTATCTATGCTGCCGTGCGGGCCGCTGCCTTTTCCCGCACGGCAGCACAAATAAAAATGGGAGAAAACAATATAAGTTTATGAAGAATCGTGAACGGCTCGGAAGCCGGCTTGGCTTCATCATGCTGTCAGCCGGCTGCGCCATTGGCTGCGGCAATGTGTGGAAATTCCCCTGGATGTGCGGCCAGAACGGCGGCGGCAGTTTTATGCTGCTGTACATTATTTGTCTGGTCGTGCTGGGTCTGCCCGCCATGACGATGGAATTTTCCGTTGGGCGTGCAGCGCAGGCCAGCCCTATCCGCATGTACCAGAAGTTGGAAAAGCCCGGCTGCAAGTGGGGCATTTTCGGCATTGCCAGCCTGATTGGCAACATTGCCCTGATGGCATTTTACACCGTGGTGACCGGGTGGATCATCTATTATTTCATCAAGTTCCTTACCGGCCAAAACGCAGATTTCGGATTTACCCAGATGATTACGAACCCCACGGTGAATGTGGTGTTTTTGCTGGTGACCGTTGTGGTAGCATTTGCCATTTTAAGCTTTAACCTGCAGGGCGGGCTGGAGCGCATTACCAAATATATGATGCTGGCCCTGTTGGTGCTGATGCTGGTGCTGGCGGTGCACAGCCTGCCCCTGCCGGGCGCGGCAGAAGGCTTGAAATTTTACCTGGTGCCGGATTTTGGAAAGATCGATGGCAGCGTTGTGGTGGGTGCCATGAACCAGGCGTTCTTTACCCTTTCCGTTGGCATGGGCGGCATGGCGATTTTTGGCAGCTACATTGAAAAAGAACACTCCCTGATGGGGGAATCCGTCCACATTATTGTGCTGGATACTTTGGTTGCGGTGCTGGCCGGTATCATCATGTTCCCCGCCTGCTTTACCTATGGGCTGGAAGTGAACGCCGGGCCCAGCCTGCTGTTTGATACCATGGCTACCGTGTTCAACAACATGACCGGGGGCCGCTGGTGGGGCACGCTATTCTTTTTGTTCATGGTGTTTGCCGCACTTTCCACCGTGTTGGGCGTGTGCGAAAACATCCTTGCCATGGTGCGGGAGCTGACCGGGTTAAGCCGCCCCAAGGGCGCTTTGCTGTGTGGCGTGGGCATCTTTCTGTTGGCGCTGACCACCGCGCTGGGCTACAGTGTACTGCATTTCCAGCCGTTTGCCGCGGGCACGGCCTGGCTGGATTTGTGGGATTTCATTGTTTCCAATAACATTTTGCCGCTGGGTTCACTGGTATTGGCGCTGTTCTGCTGCAACTCTTTCGGTTGGGGGTGGGACGCTTTTGTTCAGGAGGCCAACACCGGCAAAGGCTTAAAAGTGCAGCCCTGGATGAAGCCGATCTTCCGCTTTGTGGTGCCCGCCGCCATTGCGTTCATTTATATTTACGGCATGGCAACTTTTACATGGAATTGATCCCCCCGCTTTTTATAAAACCTTATCTTTCCCTGCAGGCAGTGTGGCGGCGTTCCGTCATTCTGCCTGCTTCTTTTTGCCCAATTTGGCGGGAATACCAAAATCTCCGTTTAACATTGCGCTTTCGCCACCCGGATGTTAAACTGTTAACAAGAGTATACCGCGATAAACACATGTAAGGAGCACCCCCATGGACAACGTGAAAATTCTGGAAGTAAAACAGAGCATTTTTGCTTCCAATGATGAACAGGCCGCCCAGCTGCGGCAGAGCCTGAAAGAGAAAAAGATCTTTCTGCTGAATTTGATGAGCGCACCGGGCAGCGGCAAAACCACCACCCTGCGCAGCACCATTGCCGCGCTGAAAGATGAGCTGCGCATCGGTGTGATGGAAGCGGACATTGATTCCGATGTGGACGCCAAAGCCATTGCCGCTGCCGGGGCAAAAGCCATCCAGCTGCACACCGGCGGCATGTGCCACCTGGATGCCGAGATGACTCGCCAGGGGCTGGAGGGCCTTGGCCCCCAGGATGTGGACCTTGTGGTGCTGGAAAACGTGGGCAACTTGGTCTGCCCGGCAGAGTTTGACACCGGTGCGGTGAAAAACGCGATGATCCTATCCGTGCCCGAAGGGGACGATAAGCCATTGAAGTACCCCCTGATGTTTCAGGTGTGCGACGTGGTTCTTATCAACAAAATTGACGTTTTGCCGTATTTTGATTTCGATATGGACAAATGCCGGGAATATATCGCCATGCGTAACCCCAACGCAAAGGTCATCCCCATCTGCGCCAAAACCGGCGAGGGCATTGCCGAATGGACCGATTGGCTGCGGGAGCAGGTGAAAGCGTGGCAGGCATAAGGGCACAGCAAACCCGGACCGCCTGCAAAGCAATACAAACGAAGCAGAACATGCACAGAGCAATAAAAGGAGCAAGCCATGAGCGAACCGACCGCTTTCCCACTGGACGAAAGCAAGCTGCCGTTCAAGATCCCCAAGGACACAAAGCCGCGGGAAAAAATTATGAAGCTGGGGCAGATGATCACCGACCGTGTGCCCGCCAAGCTGCGCCGCCTGACGGTGGAGGACCCCGAATATTGGGGTCTGGCCAGCATTGTGACTGACGAAATGGCCGATGTTGCCCTGAAAATGAAGGTACGCCAGCCAATGACCCTGCCGGAACTGGAAAAAGCCACCGGCAAACCCGCCAAAGAGCTGGAGCCCCTGCTGTATCAGATGAGCTGCGTTGGCCTGTTGGAATACAACTGGGAGAACCCCCGCCGCGAAAAACAGTACATTCTGCCCATGTTTGTGCCCGGCAGTGCCGAGTTCTTTAACATGAACAAACAGCAGATTGCCGACCACCCCGAAGTGACCGCCTTTTTTGAGCGGATGACCTTTTTGCCGCTGGAACACATTACCGCCATGGTGCCCCCAGGCGGCGCAGGCATTGGCATGCACGTGATCCCGGTCGAAAAAGCCATCGAGACCGAAAACCACTCGCTGGATATCGAACACATCTCCCACTGGCTGAAAAAATACCAGGGCAAGTATGCCGCCGGCCCCTGTTCCTGCCGTATGTCCCGCGCCGCCATGGGCGAAGGCTGCGGCGATGACCCGGATGACTGGTGCATCGGCGTGGGCGATATGGCGGACTATCTGGTGGAAACCAACAAGGGCCATTATGTGACCTATGACGAAGTGATGCGGATCTTGCAGAAAGCCGAGGACAACGGCTTTGTGCACCAGATCACCAACATTGACGGCGAGAACAAGATTTTTGCCATCTGCAACTGCAATGTCAACGTCTGCAACGCCCTGCGCACCAGCCAGCTGTTCAACACCCCCAACATGAGCCGCTCGGCTTACGTTGCCAAAGTGGAACCGCAAAACTGCGTTGCCTGTGGCCGCTGCGTGGAGTTCTGCCCCGCCGGTGCCGTTAAGCTGGGCCAGAAGCTGTGCACCAAAAACGGCCCGGTGCAGTACCCCAAGCAGGAACTGCCCGACACTGTAAAGTGGGGCCCCGAGAAATGGGCGGTGGACTACCGCGATAAAAACCGCATCAACTGCTATGATACCGGCACCGCCCCCTGCAAAACCGCCTGCCCCGCCCACATTGCGGTGCAGGGCTACCTGAAAATGGCCGCGCAGGGCCGCTACCGCGATGCACTGGCGCTGATCAAAAAGGAGAACCCCTTCCCCGCCGTGTGCGGGCGCATCTGCAACCGCCGGTGCGAGGATGCCTGCACCCGCGGCACCGTGGACCAGGCAGTGGCCATTGATGCCGTGAAAAAGTTTGTGGCCCAGCAGGACCTGAACGCCGCCCACCGCTATGTTCCGCCGGTGGTGCAGCCCTCTTTGCAGGGGCCGTGGCCGCAAAAAATTGCAATCATCGGCGGCGGCCCGGCCGGGCTTTCCTGCGCGTACTTCCTTGCGCTGCAGGGCTACCGCCCGACTGTATTTGAGAAAAACGAACACCCTGGCGGCATGCTGCGGTACGGCATCCCCAGCTTTAAGCTGGAAAAAGATGTGATTGATGCGGAAATTGACATCCTGCGGGAGCTGGGTGTTACCATCCGCTGCGGTGTGGAAGTTGGCAAGGACGTTACCCTTGCCCAGCTGCGCGCCCAGGGGTACAAGGCGTTCTATCTCGCCATCGGCTGCCAAGGCGGCCGCACAGCAGGGGTTCCCGGCGAGGACGCTGCGGGCATCCAGACCGCCGTTGCGCTGCTGCGCACTGTGGGCGGGGACGAAAGCCACAAAATGACCGGCAAAACCGTGGTGATCGGCGGCGGCAATGTTGCCATTGATGCCGCCCGCGTTGCCCTGCGCTGCGGGTCCAGCGATGTAACGATGGTCTGCCTGGAACCGCGGGAAAAGATGCCCGCTTCCGCTGAAGAGATCGCCGAGGCGGAGGAAGAGGGCACTGCCATCCGCTGCGGGTACGGCCCCAAGGAATTTTTGACAAAGGACGGCCATGTGTGCGGCGTGGTGCTGAAAAGATGCACCGGCCTGTACGATGCCGAGGGCCGCTTTGCCCCCACCTATGATGAAAGCGTGACGATTACCCTGCCGTGTGACAATGTTGTGCTGAGCATTGGCCAGTGCATCCAGTGGGGCAACCTGCTGGATGGCGAAGCCGTGCAGCTTGGCCGCGGCCAGGGCGCTGTGGCCGATGCCATGACTTACCAGACTGCCCAGTCGGATATCTTTGTGGGCGGCGATGTGTACACCGGCCCCCCTGATGTCAAGATAGGGGCGAAAAATTTTTAGAAAAAATTGCAAAAAAAAATAAGCCCTACAAGGCTTTCAGTCGTATTTTCAACCGATCCGAGCCTTGTAGGGCTTATTTCATTATACTAGATGCCTTTAGTCAATCATCCATCTTTCAAGTGAAGTATTTCCATTGAAATATCCCGTTCCAATACTTATATGCTTTACACTGTTCTTATTCGAGCAATCAACATAGATTTTAATTTTTTCACATAGCTTTCGTATTCAGCTATCAGTCCATTTTCCTTCTGAGGGCATCCATATCTATAATTATCCCATTGATTTTCATTTTCCACCTGTTCAACAAGGAATGGTAATGGACTCATATTCTGAAGCATAAAGGTTTCAACTTCTCTCAGCGGAAGAACTTTAATATGACTATGTATGTATCTTTTTTCCTCGTCATCCAAATGGGCAGTTCTTTCTAATTCTAAAAAGACTTTGTCATAAACCTTTTTTCGGGAAACGACAGCATCTTCCAAAACTACCACTACTCCAAAAATATCTTTCTTTTCATAGTGCTTATCAAGTTCAAACTTTCCTGCTAAGTAATTCACAATTTGCTTATACAGTTGAATTACATTTTTTGCATATCTTGCTATATCATTTTCAATTTCTGTTCTATCTAACGAGCGCAGTCTAAGACTTGGAGAGAACGCCTTTGTGTCATAAAAAGTCATTTTTTCTCCTTCGCCCACTAACACATCCGGCGAACGGATTTCTTGATGCCCCACATTATATACAATTTCTTTACTAATCCATGATACAGTTTTAACTTGGGATGCTATATCATATAAATACGATTCTATAACTTCTTTGCCAAATTCTCTCCTTAATTGCTCATCTCCAAAAGTAACTCTATTAAGCATAGATTCCGTCACCGCATTGATTACCAAATATGGCGATGGAATATATATAATATTTTCTTTTTCAATCAATGGGTATATATATTGGGTCTTTAATCCGTAGAATTGATCCTCGACACTTTTTCCATTCAAATCTTCTAATTGCTTTTTATAATCATCAATGTTAATACTCTCTATAATAGCCGCCGTAGCATTTAGAGAACTTTCCTGCCGCCCTTTTATAGCCGCAACAGAAAACCATTTCCCCATACTGCTTTTCGTGCCGAAGCTGCCGTTTGCAGTTTCCGCAGCAAATCTTCCCTTTTAACGCGAAATCATCACCTACCTTATACTGAATTGGGGTCACGTTACGGATTGCTTTCTGTGCCTGATAGTATTCATCTTTTGTCACGATGGCCTCATGTGCATTTTCTGCAATGATCCACTTGTCCTCCGGGAGTGTCCGAATAGATGTAGTGTTTACATCAATTTTCTTTCTTCTCCCCATAACCAGCGCGCCCGTGTATTCATATCGTCTAAGGATTCTCCATACGATTGCCGCATTCCAGAGCATTTCACTGTCCGGGGCAATAATAGGATTACTGCCCATCAGCAGATTTTTCCGCTTCGCATACAGCCCCGGCGTGGGAAATTGTAATTCGTTCATACCGTAGGCGATCTGCGTTGTATTGCGGCCGGACAATGCTAATTCAAATACTTTTTTCACGCAGGGTGCAGCCTCCGGGTCAATCTCCCACCGCCGTCCACCTTTCTTGTTCCACACATATCCGAAAGGAACATTTGTGCAGGTGGCTTTTCCGTTCTTCCAGTTCGTTTCCAGAGCAGCCCGAACCTTTTTTGCAATATGGTGTCAATGCCGTTCTTGCATTGCAAAATATCCAGCGACCCCGGCAGCGGATCAGGATTTTTCTCCACGCCCAAGGCTTTCATGCAATGGTTCGGAAGCGCCTGATACTGCGACATTGCATCGTCCAGATTGCCGAACCGCTCAATTTTCAAAGGCACGGCCTGCAAATTTTCGACCACATAGAACTGCTTTACGAAAGGCTGTTCCTGTTCCAGTTCTTTCTGCGCATCCAGTTCTTCCCGATACATCGTCACAAAACCATCCAGAATAGCCGGGTGGCTGTCAACCACCCAATCCGTGCGGAAGGTCATGCGGTCTGCATTATGCTCCGGGGTGCTGACCTGCTCTGCCCATTCCTTATTGCTGTGAGAAAAGCGGTCATCGTAGCTTTTGTGGTGCAGAGTGTTCGCCAGAATGTAGCCCACGCGCTCCATGCCGTACTGCCGCACCACCTGATCGACTGCACCATCACCAAGGTACATCCCGTCATAATTGTCCGCAATCGCTTCATGGATTGCCTGCTTGCACTCACTGTTCAGCCGATAGGATGTACGGTATAAATCCACCTCGTCATTTTCTTTGGCATAGCTGAACGGCTCATAGTAAACAGGTACATCGGAATAATCCTTTTCGCTATTGTTCGGCACAGGTACGGCCTTTTCAATGATCTCAGATACCACATCTTCTTTTTTCGGCATATTCCATTTTTCAGAGAAATATTTCTGCACGGCTTCCTGAAAATCTTCATCGAAGCCGTTCCACAAATCCTCTGCCACCAGTTTGCCCTGCTCATTAACTGCGACGCAGGCTGCCATGTCACCGTGTTCCTCATGCTCCAGCAGGAAGAACTTCTCGCCGCCGACTTCCGTTTCATCAATGGCATACCATGTACCGATATGCCCCTCGACTGCGATATGGTAGGAATCGCCGTGGATCAGCGCATTGTTTTTCTGCTGCTGTTCCTCCATAAACTCTCGCACGGTCAACTCAGCGCCTGTGAAGTTCAGCCCTTCCTCGCCAAGTTCCAGCCGCCCCTCTGCGCCAAGGTCAAGTTCTTCGGCCATCAGGACCGATGCCGCATGGTTCACCACCACAGTTTTCTCCACTGTAATGGGCTGGCCGGGGTCGTAGTCGGAGCCACGCAGATCATAGCGATACAATCCCTCCGGCACATCTTCATCCCGCAGTCGGCCATTGCTGAAAAGACCCGGCTTATCAAAGATTTCGATTTCCTGCAATTCTTCGTTCAAAAGGTTTTCTTTCTGCAAATCTATATTCCTTTCCTTGAAAAAATCCGGCAGTTCAGCAAATCCGATACTGTCCACATAGTAGGCTTTGACCGACTCGCCATCATTGAGTACCACCACATCGCTGACTGACAGCGAATGGCCCGTAAAGTCTGCCGGACGCTGGATGTTGAACCGTTCATAAATGCCATCCAGCGTGTCCTTTTCCGTAAGCGGTGCGGCATAGATCAGGTCATAATCTGCACGGGCAACCGTTATGCCTTTCTTCTGCACATAGTCCAGCCCCATGAAACGGTAGTCGTGTTCCGGGTCACGCTCTGTGATCTGATAAATACCGAACTGTTTTTCACTGCTCTGCAGCAAAGATTCTTCTCGACTCTTCTCCAGTTCCAGCTCTGCCGTTGCGATCTGGAACACATCACTTCCGCGCTCGATTTCTACGCGTTCCGTGACAATCGTTGGCCGCAGACTTGTGCGGACTAAGTAGATCTGCTTTCCCTCATCGTACAGCTGCAGGGCTTGATCTCTGGAGATGGGCGAAAACGGAAACTGCGGATTTCTTCGCATTCAGCCGGTGGAACAGCGCCGTTTCCAGTTCCTTATCCTGCGGCAATACCGCCGCCCGAAACCACCTGCACAACAGGGAGTAGGAAATAGACTGGACACAGACACATTCCTCCCCATCGTCCAGGGCGATACAATTTCCGTCGATGTAGTTGCAGCACTCATGCACCAGCCTCCGCGCTCTGCGGTACTGGCGGTAATCCATGACGGGGATAGGTTCAGTCTTGTCGTTCTTCATAAATGATTTCTTTCACAAAGCAGGTAACCTCCTTGAATGAATTTATTGTTAAATATTCGTGCAAAGTATTGTTTTCTTCGTGCAAATGGCATATACTATAATTGCCAGCAGAAAGGGGTTGATCGTATGGCTGGAAATACCACAAACATCAGTATCCGCATGGACGCAGATTTGAAAGCGCA
>OGZI01000577.1_pt1 | contig 45451 bp, 40 predicted proteins | sample 1576711 | NCBI WGS metagenome assembly OGZI01 (sample SAMEA3541482, study PRJEB24748) | human gut metagenome | biome: human gut; feature: human-associated habitat; material: faeces | place: China | collected 2012
CCGCTTTGAGGTTTCAGATAAAGCCGACGTTGTTTGAAGAGATTTTCGAAGAGTATAAAATCAAATTTTACCCAACTGATCCTTCCATTTCATAACTAATCAAGCGGTTAAGCTCAACGGCATATTCCATTGGAAGTTCTTTGGTGAATGGTTCCACAAATCCCATGACAATCATCTCTGTTGCTTCTTGTTCTGAAAGTCCACGGCTCATGAGGTAGTAGAGTTGCTCTTCAGAAATCTTAGAAACTTTAGCTTCGTGTTCAAGGGCAACTTGTGAGTTATGGATTTCGTTAAATGGGATAGTGTCTGATTTAGACAAGTCATCCATCAAGATGGTGTCGCATTCGATGTGAGATACCGATTTCTTAGAATCCTTGTTGAAAGTGACTTGTCCACGGTAGTCAACCTTACCACCGTTACGAGCGATTGATTTAGAGACAATAGATGATGATGTATGCGGTGCATTGTGAATCATCTTAGCCCCTGTATCTTGGTGTTGCCCCGCATTGGCGAAGGCGATTGAAAGCATGGTACCACGCGCACCTTCTCCATCAAGGTAAACAGATGGGTACTTCATAGTAACTTCGGCACCAAGGTTACCATCAATCCACTCAACAGTCGCATTTTTCTTAGCGGTAGCACGTTTAGTTACCAAGTTGTAGACGCTATCTGACCAGTTCTGGATGGTTGAGTAGCGCATGTAGGCACCATCAAGTGCAAAGATTTCTACAATGGCTGCGTGTAAGCTGTTGCTTGAATAAGTTGGCGCTGTACATCCTTCAACATAGTGAACGCTGGCACCTTCATCAACGATGATAAGGGTACGTTCAAACTGAGCAGTCGCTTCGTTATTGATACGGAAGTAGGTTTGAAGCGGAATATCCACCTTGACACCTTTAGGTACATAGATAAAGGTACCACCTGACCAGAAGGCTGAGTTAAGGGCCGCAAATTTATTGTCTGTTGGCGGAACCAGTTTTGAGAAGTACTTCTTAAAGAGCTCTGGATGCTCTTTAAGAGCTGAGTCCGTATCTGTAAAGATAATACCCAACTTGTCATACTCTTCTTTCATGTTGTGGTAAACCACTTCTGATTCATACTGAGCTGAGGCTCCAGCAAGATAGGCACGCTCTGCTTCTGGGATACCAATACGTTCAAATGTTTCCTTGATTTTCTCAGGAACGTCTTCCCAGTCACGAGCAGGTTTGTCTGATGCTTTTTGGAAATATGTCAAGTCATCAAAGTTAATACCAGAAAGGTCTGGTCCCCACTCTTGCATGGCCATTTTGTTAAAGGTTTCCAATGATTTCAAGCGGAATTCAAGCATCCACTCAGGCTCCCCTTTTTCAGCAGACATGGCACGGACCACATCCTCACTGATTCCTTTTCCTGTTGAAAAGACTGGTGTCACATCGTCATGGAAACCATATTTATATTCTCCCAAATCAATGGGTTTTGGTTCTACTTTTTCATTTGTTTCAGTCATAGTATTTTCCTTTATTAAAGGTTTGATTCGTTTTCCTTTTTGCTTGGGCAAGGAGACTAACTTCTCCTTGAATTCCTAAAGCTCGCTTCTCTCTATGGCTTTTTTGAGGGCATTCCAAGAGAGTGTTGCACATTTGATACGTTGTGGAAATTTAGAAACCCCCGCCAAGAGCTTGGCTTCGCCTAGCTTATCTTCATCTTTATGATCTCCTTGAATCATAAGAGAGAAAATCTCCGCTAGCTCCAAAGCCTCGGCCTTGGTTTTTCCAATAACTGCATCCGTCATCATACTTGATGAAGCTGTAGAAATGGTACACCCATCACCAGCAAAGGCAATGTCTTCAATCACGTCACCATCAAATTTGACTGACAGATTGATAACATCTCCACAAGTCGGATTATTCAGTTGAAGTTGCTCCACATCAGGTAGGACACCATGATGGTGAGGGCTCTTAGAGTGATCGGCCACAACAGCCATATATAAACTATCTAGTCTAGAGAGTGCCATTGAAAAACTCCTTCGTCGCAAGAATTGCCTCTACAAGCTTGTCGCAATCCTCTTTGGTATTGTAAATATAGAAACTTGCTCGGGCAGCTGATGAGATTCCTAAATGATTAATTAAAGGCTGAGCACAGTGGTGACCCGCACGCACTGCCACTCCTTCATAATCAAGAGCTGTCGCCACATCATGAGGGTGAAGCCCATCAATATTAAAGGCAATAACACCTGCATGCTGACTAGGATCCTCTGGACCATAGACTGTCAGACCATCAATCGCCTGAAGCTTAGGCAAAACATAGTCTACCAATTCTTGCTCGTAAGCATGAATATTTTCCATGCCTAAAGCAGAGAGGTAGTCCACAGCAGTACCAAGAGCAATAGCCCCCGCAATGTTAGGTGTACCAGCCTCAAATTTCCAAGGCAATTCCTTCCAAGTGGCTTCCTGTTCGTAAACGAAATCAATCATCTCACCACCGAATTCAATAGGATTCATCTGGTTAAGAATCTCTTCCTTGCCATAAAGAACCCCAATCCCTGTTGGGCCTAACATCTTATGTCCAGAAAGGGTGAAGAAATCACAATCCAAATCCTGAACATCAATGGCCATGTGGGGCGCCGATTGGGCACCATCCACCACCATATAGGCACCAACTTGGTGAGCAAGCTTGGCAATCTCTTTGACAGGATTGATGCAGCCTAAAACGTTAGAGACCTGAGCTAGACTGACAAATTTTGTCTTTTCAGTAATCTTGTTAGCCAAATCTTCCATATCCAATTGGCCATCTTTCAAGTAGGCGTAAACAAGTTTAGCCCCTGTCTTCTTACAAGCTTCCTGCCAAGGAATGATATTTGAGTGGTGTTCCATAATTGAAATAACCACCTCATCTCCTGGCTCAAGAACCTGCTCTGCAAAACGACCAACCCAGTTAAGACCAGTTGTCGTTCCACGTGTAAAGAGGACCTCTTTGGTTGATTTAGCATTGATAAACTGACGAAGCTTTTCACGACTAGCTTCGTAAGCAGCTGTTGCACGCTCAGCCAAAGTATGCACACCACGGTGAACATTGGCATTGTCCTCATGATAGTAGGCCATGAGAGTGTCCAAAACTACTTGAGGCTTCTGAGTCGTTGCTGCATTATCCAAGTATACCAAAGGTTCATCATTAACTACCTGATCTAAAATGGCAAAATCTTGTCGAATCTTATAGGCATCTAAAGCTGACATCTTATCTCCCTATCTAGATATATCATAGGTTAGACTATCTGCGTCGATAGTTCCTAACGTTTGTTTAGTTTTGTATCAGTTACAGAAATCATTTCATCGCGCACTTCTTTAACTGGGATTTCAGTAATAACTGCTCCTAAGAAACCGCGAATAACCAAACGTTCTGCAGTGTCTTGATCAAGTCCACGACTCATGAGGTAATACATATCCTCTGGATCTACCTGACCGATTGAAGCAGCATGCCCTGCTGTAACTTCATTTTCGTCAATCAAGAGAATTGGGTTAGCGTCTGAACGTGCCTTGTCAGAAAGCATAAGCACACGGCTTTCTTGTTGTGCATCAGCACCCTTAGCACCTTTAACAATGTGACCAATACCATTGAAAGTCAAAGTACCACGTTCCAAGATAACACCATGTTGTAGGATATGACCCACAGAGTTGTTACCATAGTTCGTCACACGAGTATCAATCCCTTGAACCTGACGACCTGATGAAAGACCAATAACTTTAAGGTTGGCATGACTTCCATTGCCAATCAAGTCACTATCAAAGTCAGCAATAACATTGCCCTCGTTCATGATCCCGAGAGCCCAGTCAATGCTGGCATCACGACCGATACGACCTCGACGACTAATATAAGTTGTGACGTTTTCACCCAAACGGTCAATAGCCGCAAACTTGACTTGTGCACCGTCTTGAGCAATGACTTCAACTGAAATATTGGCACTAGCTTTTTCAGTCGCTTCACCTAGCGTTTCAAAGCGCTCAAGGTAAGTCAATTTACTGTTTTTACCAGCCACGATCAAAACGTGTTTGTTAAATGGAACATTTGAAGTTCCATCTTGGTAAAAATAGCTTTCAACTGGCAAGTCAACTTCAACATTATCTGGTACATAAAGGACTGCTGCACTATTGAAATAGGCATAGTTATAAGCTGCCAATTTGTCCTCGTCATAGGCTACAGCCTTACCAAAGAAGGCTTCAACGACTTCTGGGATTTCCTCAAGAGCAGTCGTAAGGTCTGTGAAGACCACACCTTGACTAATCAAGTCAGCTGGCAATTGTTCAAGTACAGTATTTGTTCCTACTTGGACCAATTTAGGGTTGTTTCCAAGCGCTGTAAAATCAGGCACATTTGCTGATGGTTCATTTTCAGTAATCGTTCCATCACCGAGATTCCAACGGTGGAATTTAACACGCTCAATTTTTGGAAGAGCCAAACTTTCAAGCTTATCAAAGGCTGCTTGACGAAGGTCTTGCAACCAAAGTGGCTCTGCCTTTGCTTGTGAAAAAGCGATAATAGATTCTTTTGACATAGGTTACTCCTTTTCTAGTTATTTCGAGTAACAGACTTACGCTTCTTCGTGGTACTCGTAACCGAGCTCTTCAGCGATTTTCGCATAACCTTCTTGCTCAAGACGAGCAGCCAATTCAGGACCGCCTGAAAGAACCACTTTACCTTCCATCATTACGTGTACAACATCTGGAGTGATGTAGTTCAAAAGACGTTGGTAGTGAGTGATAATCATAGCACCGAAGCCTTCGCCACGCATAGCGTTAACCCCTTTTGAAACCACTTTAAGGGCATCGATATCAAGACCTGAGTCAATCTCATCGAGAAGAGCAAACTTAGGTTCCAACATGAGCAATTGAAGAATTTCGTTACGTTTTTTCTCACCACCTGAGAAACCTTCGTTAAGGTAACGCTCAGCCATTTCTTCACGCATACCAAGCAATTCCATCTTTTCATCCAATTTAGTGATGAAATCAAGAACAGAAATCTTCTCGTCATCTTCTTTACCAGCGTTCATAGCCGCACGGATGAACTCAGCATTTGTGATTCCTGGGATTTCAGCTGGGTACTGCATAGCAAGGAAAAGACCTAGGCGTGCACGTTCGTCAACTTCCAAGTCAAGGATGCTTTCACCATCGAAAAGGATGTCCCCTTCTGTAATTTCATAGTTTGGGTTACCCATGATAGCAGCTGAAAGAGTTGATTTACCAGTTCCGTTAGGCCCCATGATAGCAGCAATCTCACCAGTTTTAAGAGTCAAATTAAGACCCTTCAAGATTTCTTTATCTTCAACAGAAACATGAAGATTTTTGATTTCAAGTACAGACATTGTATACTCCTTTTTTCATATATACAGCGAGCACTTGCTCGCTAATTTGCATTATTTTTTTGAAAATAGTCTTGCTATTTTCTGGAAAATAAAAAGAGAACTTCCATTTTCCTTAATTAGAATCATTATAACAAAAAAGCCATTACTTGGCTTTTCAAATGTTTAATTTTTTCGCCCTTGCTTCCATTTTAACATGGTTGCTTGGCGATAATCACTATTCCCGATAAATTTCAGGAAGTTGAAGAGAGGTGTTCGACCAACGCCCCAAATCTCAAGCCCTTCAATCAGAATTTCCATTCCCAAAATCAAACTCAAGAGTAAGAGAATACCACCGAAACGGCTGGAAACGTTTAACAGGAGGGCAATCAATGAAAAGAGGATAGCGATGGCATAAACCACCAGAACCGCCCCTCGATGAGTGAAGCCCATGGCTAGAAGGCGATGATGCAAGTGCATCTTGTCAGCCTCCATGGCTGGACGCCCTGACAATTTACGGCGGACAATGGCTACCACTGTATCAACAATAGGCACTCCAAGGATAATAACAGGTGACAAAATAGCTACTGCAGTTGCATTTTTCAATCCTTGCAATGACAAGACACCAATCATAAAGCCAATAAAGAGCGCCCCCGTATCACCTAGATAGATAATTGCTGGATGATAATTGTAGGGGAAGAAGCCCATAATGGCAGCCACCAAGACAAAGATGGTCATGGTCAAGAAAATATCAGTATCATAGAGGAAGAAATAAGAGATCACCCCCATAGTCATAAGGGAAATGATAGAAACTCCTCCAACCAAGCCATCTAAACCATCAATCAGATTAATGGCATTGGTAATGGCCGCAATCCATAACACCGTTAAAATCAAGGTCAATACTGGCCCAAAATGAATCATGGGACCACCAAATGGAATCTTAAAGCTATCAAATCGGAAGTCTGTAAAAGCCCAAACGATAACAGCTCCAATAACAATACCAAGCATCTTAGGTAGAGGCTTTAATTCCAAGATATCATCAATGAAGCCCGTCAGAGCTACGACAGATCCACCCACAACAACCGGTAAGATATACCTGATGTAGGAAACATGCCAAATATCCTTATGGATAATCATAGGCATAAAGACCAAGGTCGCTAGTACAAAGGCCAACAAAATAGCTAGACCACCAGCACTAGGCATTGGCTTTTTATTGATACGTCTTGCATTGGGATTGTCAACAGCTCCGACACGTAAGGCCAAAGAGCGTACCAAAGGGGTCGTCACGATGGCTATCAAAAAGGTCCCAATCAAAACGAATATATAATTAATGGTCCAAGGCATGTCTTAGCTCCATTTCGTTGCTTGTAGTACCGGTAAGGCGTCCTCTTCCATCAAGATTGTTGCATGCTCTTGTAGGTAGGCACGTGTTCGGTCTGCCACATTCGCATATTCAAGAAAACGCGCATACATATTGTTCGCGTAATAATCAGGCTCATCAGCCAAGTAAAGAAGGACTGTCATATAGTAGACATCCCCAAGTTTATAAAGCTCAGAACCTTCAACAGGCACATCCTTCAAACCTTGCGTAAAAGTCACCACTTGATCAAAGTCAGAGAAGGCCAAGACATAGTGGGTATAGTCTTCACGAATATTTTCTTCAGCCACTTCCTTGGTAGGCTCTGTCATAGCCTTATCAACCTCTTCCAAGGTCTTTTCAAGCTCTTCGAGCTTATGGTGTGCTTCGATGTCACCCTTGTCCATAAAGTTACCCTCAAGAGCCTTGAGGAACTCTTCTGGAGAAAGCCCTGAGTAGTCATCCATATCTGACAAATCGTTGAAATCAAGGTCTTCCTTAAGATCTGATTTAGTCACAAAGACATCCACACGATCCTTGCGTGGCGTGACACGGAAGCTCAGCATCCCACTATTTTTAAAGTTATCAGGCAAGTCCAACTCATCCATGACAGTATAGAAAAATTCCTCTGTTTTTTCCTGGGGAATCAAGAAATCCTTCAATTCCATACCATGTTCTTCAAGATCTTCCATGGTAATCATGATTTTTAGAGTTGTCTCGCTTATTTGTTTCATTTCCATATGTAAAAAACCTCGCACGAGTAGTTATTTCATTATACTAGAAAAGCCAAGAGATAGCAATTTCTGAGCAAGTTTGAGTCTTATTTTGGAAAGGATTTCTAAAAACTTCTTAATACTAACAAAACCTTGTATTTCCCCATTTATACCTGTCATCTATCCTAGATTGGAGTATAATAAAAGTGAAGATATACATGGAGGTGATGACCATGACTGCCTATAAAAAAGGGTGGCTACGAGCTAGCATTGCTGGAGGAATAACGAGTTTATTGACGCTCTTTCTCTACTTATCGGGGCAACCTTATCAAGTAAACAAATCTACCTTTCTTACAGGGCTAATCGTCGCCATCATACTAGCAACTGCTCCCATTTACGACGATAACCGTTTATCGCTCAAACAGCAATCACTGCTCCACTTCTCTATCATGTGTGTTACCATCCTTCCAATCCTCTGTTTGTCCGGATGGTATCCCTTGCATAATGTCGTGGACTTCTTGAAAATCCTAGCTAGCTTCTTAACTTGCGGACTGGTCCTATGGTTGCTGGCTTATCTCATCTTTGGAAAACTTATCCACAAATGATTTCAAAACCAGATAAAAAGGACTCCAATTGAAGTCCTTTTCAGTTTACTTAAAAGTAATTATCCAAAAATAAGTTTAACAGCTCCATAGAGAAGCACAATAATACCAAGTACGATACGGTATTTTCCGAAAACTGTAAAATCATGTTTCTTAATGTAATTCATCAAGAAGCGAATCACGAACAAGCTGACAACAAAGGCTGTCACACTAGCTACCAAGAGAATAGCCACTTGTCCACCTGTCAAAGTATTTCCGTCAATGAAGTACTTAACTGCCTTAAGACCACTGTAACCAAACATGGTTGGAATACCAAGGAAGAAAGTGAAGTCAGCAGCTACGCTACGACTAGTACCAACGATGATACCCCCAAGAATAGTAGCACCTGAACGGCTTGTCCCTGGAATGATACTCAAGACTTGGAAAAGACCAATATAGAAAGCTGTCTTGTAAGACATACGTGCCAAATCCGTTACCTTAGGCTCTACACGTCGATTGCGGTCCTCAATCCAAATAAAGGCAATCCCGTAGACCACCAACATGATAGCTACTACAAAGAAATTACTGAGATGAGCCTCCATCCAGTCATCTAAAAGAAGCCCAAAGAAGGCTGAAGGAATACAAGCAATGACCACCTTAAGCCAAAGTTGCCAAGTCAACTGCACTTCACGTGCTGTCTTACCAGGTTGGAAGGGATTCAAGCGTTTAAAGTAGATGACCATAACCGCAAGAATAGCACCAAGTTGGATTACAATATTAAACATATCAATGAAATCTTTACTCTGTCTCAAGTTCAAGAATTCATTAACCAAAATCAAGTGACCTGTAGATGAAATCGGTAGCCACTCAGTGATACCTTCGACAATCCCAAGAAAGACTGCTTTTAGTAATTCAATAATAAATTGTGCCGTTTGCATAATTATCTCCGTTTTAAAATGCTAGCCTCATCACACCAAAAATGATCAAGGCTCCAAATCGTCCTTCCCATTATATCAAATTAGCAACTGTATTTAAAGACAATCCTGATATACAGTTTTTTTCTAGCCTCAACTTATTGTCATCAGTCTCAATTTCCTGTAAAATAGTAAGGAATGACATTTTTATAGGAGACATTGTTTCAATGAAAAAAATTATTGTAGCCTGCTTTGCAGCGCTCCTCCTCGTTTTTGGCGGGGTATCAAGCGCTCAAGCAGACGAGTATCTCCGTGTCGGTATGGAGGCTGCCTATGCACCTTTCAACTGGACACAGGACGATGACTCAAACGGAGCCGTTCCAATCGAAGGTACTAAACAGTATGCCAACGGTTATGACGTGCAAATCGCTAAAAAAATCGCTCAAACTCAAGGTAAGAAACCCTTGGTCGTCAAAACAGCTTGGACAGGTTTGATTCCTGCCCTCACTTCCGGCAAGATCGATATGATTATCGCTGGTATGAGTCCAACAGCTGAACGTCGTCAAGAAATTGACTTTTCAGATAGCTACTACCGAAGTGAGCCTGTTATGGTTGTTAGCTCTGATGGTGATTATGCCAAGGCTAAGAGTCTCAAAGACTTCAAGGATGCTAAAATCACGGCTCAACAAGGGGTTTATCTCTATAATTTGATTGACCAAATCCCAGACGTCAGCAAACAAACAGCTATGGGAGACTTCGGTGCTATGCGCCAAGCCCTTGCATCTGGTATCATCGATGGTTATGTTTCAGAGCGTCCTGAAGCTAAAACTGCCGAAGAAGCTAGCTCAAAATATAAGATGATTACGCTTAAAGATGGTGGTTTCCAGGTTTCAGACGATGACGTGTCCTTGGCCGTCGGTCTTCGTAAAGGAGACAGCCAGCAAATGGAACAAGTCAATAAGGTCCTTGCTGGAATCAGCCAAGAGGAACGTGTCAAACTGATGGATCACATCATTGCCATCCAACCTGCAGATAAGACTGATGAGGCTAAAAAAGGAAACTTCTTTAGTCAGATGAGCGCTATCATCGCTAAGAACTGGCCACAATTCTTACGTGGTACAGGAATTACCCTTCTTATCTCAATTATTGGTACAGTTGTGGGTACTTTTATCGGTCTTATGATTGGTGTTTACCGCACAGCTCCTAAAGCTGCTAATAAATTTGTAGCTTTGCTCCAAAAACTCTTCGGTTGGGTTCTTAATGTCTATATCGAAGTTTTCCGTGGTACGCCAATGATTGTACAATCTATGGTTATCTACTACGGTACTGCCCAGGCCTTTGGTATCAACATTGACCGTACCCTAGCAGCTGTCTTCATCGTTTCTATCAACACCGGAGCCTACATGAGTGAAATCGTTCGTGGTGGGATCTTCGCTGTAGATAAAGGACAATTTGAAGCTGCAACTGCTCTTGGATTTACCCATGGTCAAACCATGCGTAAGATTGTTCTTCCACAGGTTATCCGTAACATCTTGCCAGCTACTGGTAATGAGTTCGTTATCAATATCAAGGATACCTCTGTTTTGAACGTTATCTCTGTTGTGGAACTTTACTTCGCAGGTAACACTGTTGCAAGCCAAACTTATCAATACTTCCAAACATTCTTTGTTATCGCAGCAATCTACTTTGTCCTCACCTTCACAGTGACACGCATCTTGCGTTATGTAGAACGCCGTTTGGATCAAGATACTTACACACAAGGAGGGGTTCACTAATGACTGAGACGATTTTAGAAATTAAAAACCTCAAAAAATCATACGGAAAAAATGAAGTCCTCAAAGATATCTCCCTCAGCGTCAAAAAGGGGGAGGTTATCTCAATTATTGGTTCTTCAGGTTCAGGGAAATCAACCTTCCTTCGCTCTATTAACCTACTCGAGTCACCTTCAGGTGGTGAAATCCTCTATCATGGAGACAATGTCCTTGAAAAAGGTTACGACCTCACTACCTATCGTGAAAGACTCGGTATGGTTTTCCAATCTTTCAACCTCTTTGAAAACCTTAATGTTTTGGAAAATGCTATCGTAGCTCAAACAACCGTTCTCAAACGTGACCGTAAAGAAGCTGAAAGCATCGCCAAAGCTAACTTAGAGAAAGTTGGTATGGGGGAACAATACTGGAAAGCTAAACCAAAACAACTTTCAGGGGGACAAAAACAACGTGTGGCCATTGCCCGTGCCCTCTCTGTTGATCCAGAAGCCATCCTATTTGACGAGCCAACTTCAGCCCTTGACCCAGAAATGGTAGGGGAAGTACTCAAGACTATGCAGGAGCTATCTGAAACTGGTTTGACCATGATTATCGTTACCCATGAAATGGAGTTCGCACGTGACGTTTCAGACCGTGTCATCTTCATGGATAAAGGGGTAATCGCTGAACAAGGTAACCCAGAACAAATCTTTGAAAATCCTAAAGAAGAACGTACTAAGGAATTCCTCAAACGTTTCTTGGGTTAAAAACAAAAAAGTTAAGGTTTCGACCTTAACTTTTTTATTTACTCACTTAACTCCTCAAAATTTTCTATAATAACTTAGTACTCCATGCTATTAAATTTTTTTAGGCCAAACAGACTTAGAATAATACTATAAAACATCGTTAACATAGTAGGACCAACTAAGCCAATCCAAGCGTTATTCACTGTTGTCGTAAACTGACTATAGCCATTCGGAAAAAGTGTTGCGATAGGACCACCTACAATTGAGGTAATCATCATAACTACAGATAATCCAATTCCTGTAATCATTGTTGTCCCTGTACCAAATCTAAGAGAAATAAAAGCTGACACAGAAATAGAGAGGACTCCTTTTAAAAATATTACAAAAATACTTTGTAACCCCAAAAAAGTATAGTAAGTATTTTCAGATAAAAAGCGAGTTGTCCCAAAATCCATATGTACTACTCTAGTATAGTGAACAACTAATGAAGATAACAAGAAAACTCCAAAATATACGAGTAAGATTAATAACAAACTAAAGTATTTTGACAAGAAAATATTTTTTCTGTTAATATCCTTATACATGAACATTGTATGATCATCTGTTTCTCTTCTAAAAACTGAGATAGTTAGGAAATAAAGAGCTAAGGTTGGTAAAATCATAGTATCCATAGAATTTAAAATCATATCAGCAAAATCAAGATAACCAACTTTTGAATTCCCAGAGTTTGTAATTTGCATGAAATTAGAATCACCAAAAAGTGAGGCTACCCAATAAACTAGAGGATACAAACTAAACAATAGGAATATTTTTGTCTCTTTTCTTTTCCAAACTGATTCAAATACTGCGGAAAAAATTTGCTTCATAACCTCATCCTTTCATAAATACTTCCTTAAGGTGATTCTCTTTCACTTCGATTGATTCTATCAGAGATTCACTAGCTAATACTCCAAAAATATCATTAAGCGCTTCCTTATCAACAGATATTGGAATATCTAGCAAACCATCGCTTAAAGTAATTCCTTGTGAAATATGATCTTTAAGATTACACATATGATACTTAGAGTTTAGGTGAACTACTAAACTTGGCTGAGCCTTACCAATAAAGGACTCCGCAAGTTTCCCACCTTCAATATAGATATATCTATTACACAAAGCTTCCAGTTCTCCAAGTTGATGGCTAGAAATCAACATAGAAATTTGACGTTCACTGGACCATTTTTTTAAAATATCAATTAACTTTTGAACACCTACTGGATCCAGCCCTACAAATGGTTCATCCAAAATTAGAAAGTCTGGTTCAGCTACTAGAGCAATAGCCAAAGCTGTACGCTGCTTCATCCCAAATGAGAATCCTTTGGGTTTACGATTTCGAGATTCCCACAACTCAACTAATTTCAAAGTCCTCTCGATATTAGGATATAACTCTTTTTTTCCATGAAGCTTCAAATAAAACTTTAGATTATCTATAACTGACATTTCTGGATAGAATACTGGTTCAATCATAATTCCAAAGTCTTCCAAAACATTATCATTACTATTTATATCCGTACCATTATAACTAATCTTACCTGAAGTTGGTTTTTGTGATTTTGCCATCATTTTCATTAATGTTGACTTACCAGCGCCGTTTTTTCCAATAAGGCCTACAATTTCTCCCTTCTCAATTTCGAGAGATACATCTGATAGCGAATAAAAATCATTACCGGGAAATTTTTTTGAAAGATTTTCTATTTTAAGCATATTTAGCTCCTTTATTCACTGAAATTTTTTTATTAATAAAGTGCGTTGTCAGTGACACTCCATAAAACAGCAATGTCACAAATACTAGTTGAGCTACTGATAACAAATTCATTCCAACTTTTACACTCATATCACTATTTGAAAACGTATTAATATTAACAAAATTTGTCCAAGTACCTGATTTAACAGTAACGTAAGCAAATACCATATACCCTAATAAAGACATTGTGGGTAATAAGAAAGTCAGAAACGTTTTACATTTAAGTTGCTTTAGCTTATATCCAATAAAATTAATAATCAATGGTAACACATATAAAGAAAATAAAAGGATTGGAACAGACATATGAGGCAATAAAAAGATAGTTGCCAAAGTCGTAAGTAAATAAATTAGGGTAATTAATAAGATTAACATTATTCAAAATCTCCTGTTAAATCTAAGAAAATAGTTGATGTACCTGCACTATATATCGAGGTAGCTATAGCAAGTAATCTATATGGAAAAACTAGCGATTGAATATTATTCTTCATTTCTCCTCCTAGAATTCCACATTTTTAAATTTATGCATACCTCTTACGTAAAAAATAACGAAGTAGATAATGGAAATAACAACTGCAGCCATATATGATAAAACCCAATTACTTTGAATAAAGTGGATATATCCATTTGGAAAGAGGTACTGAATACCGATTAACATCGGAGAAACAGATGCCGCTAGTGAAAAGAAAACCCCAGCCAATACTGACTTGATAGTTTTAGAGGTGATAGATACCATCACAACTAAAGTAATTGTAATTAGATTTAAATTAATAGTTGAAATTAAGGTAAATAAACTCTTAATTGTAGCTGAAGATTGATTTGCAATAAAGTTTGATGAAACTTCTCCTTTGGGCAACATAAATCCATAATAAGATACAATACTCGTAAAAATAGTTAACCCCAAAAAAATACTGTATACTACAACTAAACTCAATAATTTGGCATTAAAAATTTTCTTTCTATTAATATCTTTATAAAGAAACATAATACCTGAGTCTATTTCATCCTTAAAAACTGAAGATACAACCAAAGAAAATAAAAGTATAGGCAATACAAAGCGATATTGCGTACTCACTGCTGACTCTAAAAAAGAAAGAAAATTACCTGTATATTCTGAACTCATTCCTTCCATGAACCCTGATAACAATGGTACTAAAACAGGGAGAAAGGCAAATGTAAGAAAAATATTAACATCCTTTCTCTTAAAAACTGATTTGAAAACTGATTTAAATAACGACATATATAATCTCGCTTTCTATTTCATTAGTAGTTAAAAAACAATATTTGATATCAAATCTATTTAGATTGTGAATAACGTTTTGCATATAATCCAATAAATTAAATATAGTAGATTCCTTTCATAAATGATTTAAGCTAAGTATTTTTCTGAACTTGCTCTTACAAAAATTAGTATATATTAAACTTAATAGTTCGCATCTTAAATATAATAAACAGCACATTATTAGTAATAAACGGGCAAAAAATTACAGATAATTCTTTTTAGTAGCAACACTAATATTTATAATTGCACTATTTCAGTATTAACATATCTTTGTTCAATCTTGAAAGATTTCCTAAATACAAAAAAGTAGACATGAATTATATGTCTACTTTTTAATCTTCAAAAACCAATTCTTGTCGAAATTTATACTCATTACTATAAGTTTTTAAATATACTCTACTGTAAGTCGATAGAATCTCATATACATTAGCTAGCCCTATCCCTCTACCATTACCTTTAGTTGAGTAGCCATAATTAAAAATGGCCTTTGTATTAATTCTCTCCTGCTTTGTTGAATTTTCAATAATCATTATTTTACGATTTTCTTCTTGAAAATATACAAATGAAAGCTCTGGTGAAGCTGATTCCAATGAGGACTCTATAGCATTATCCAAAAAGATGGCTAATAATTTCAACAAATCTATTGAATCTATACTAGCCGGAGCTTTAATAACCTTTTCTATCTCTATAGAAAGTCTAATCCCCTTACTTTGTGCCTCAAACATTTTTGCTGAAACAATAGATTTCATTGCTAAATCCTCTAGATTTACCAAGTTAGCAATATCATAATGCGTATTATAAAAAGTTTTATCTGAATCCAAAAGCACTGAATCATATATGCTTTCAATCCCATCTATGTCTCTATTTTTTATGGATTCATTTAAACTAACTAATATGTTTGTATAATCATGACGAAAACTCTTGATTTCTTTATACAAAGACTCTATATGCTCACTATAAATACTCATCGATGAAATCTGTGAGTCCTTAATTTTTTCTAGCTCCCTATTTATATTTTCTTTAACAAGATACTGAATGTATAATAAAAAACCCAAGAATATTGGAAAGTAACTATAAATAATTACCCTATGAATATATATGTCTTCTATATTAAAAGAAATCCAGCCCGCATGCTCTAATGTAGGTATACTTAGTAAAATATAGCTAGATGTATAATACAATATCATTGTCATAGTAAATAAATTAACAATTTTTGTTAACTTATTATTTTTAATTTCTCTTGACAGTGTATTTAAATCTATTCTTACTAATTTTAAAAACAAAACATATAGAGGAAAGGATAAAAGTGTAGGAATCCAATCTAGCCAAACGTTATTTTCCAAAGTAGTCTCTGATATTTTAAATACAAATTGAAAATAAAGAGAAGACAAACTGCTAAATATCTCATAGATAGCTAAAGTGAAAAAGCAATAGAATAAGGATTGAACCCAAGACCAATGTTTTTTTGTTTTTATGAATAAAACAATTAAAGGTAGGAAAAAGAATTCACCCCAGAATACAATATCATAAAAAAAGTATTCCACAAGAGTAAATAAAATAGGAATAATAAATAAGTGTCTAACTTTAAATTTGTAATCACTAACTTGTTGAAAGATGACTAATCTAATAACCCACCCAATAAAAAATACTCCCTCATACTCAAATTTCATCTCAAAGTAATCCTCTCAACTAAACCTTTTAATTTCATACGAGATACAAAACAAGATTCATCATTTTCAAAAAAAACAGTATGATTTGATTTGTCAATACGAATAATATTCTCTGGATTCACTACATAAGATCTATGACTTTGGTAGAGCCTTTTGTCTGCCTTCGCAATATCTGAAACTTTACCATAAAATTCCATATGGCCTTTCTTCGTCGTTAAAATTACCTTATGAATCGTAGGTGAGGTCTCAAAATAAAGAATATCTGAAAAAGGAACTTGTATTTGGGAATGTTCTGATTTAAAACAAAATGAATCTTCACCTATTGTTTTATTAACACTACCAGTAGCATGTATCAAAACAGACGAAATAGCTTCCTGATAATCTTGATCACTTAACCCTTTGTCGATAAAGTCCAAAGCAGATACACGGTAACTGTAGGTGACTGGCATAAATTCTGAGTGAGTCGTCACAAAGACAATCGACGCACTAGGATCCTTTTCACGGATTTCACGCGCAATCTCCATTCCTCTCTTTTTATCTCCTTTAATTTCAATATCAAGAAAGAAAAATTGATGATTTCCTGTCTCTTTAATTGCATCTAACAACTGTTGAGGCTTACCAAAGACTTCTAAATACCTATACCTCATTTTATTATCAGACATACATTTCTTAATCGCTGTCTCAATACGAGTTTGCTGAAAAAAATCATCTTCTAGAACAAAAATATTTAACATACATATCCTCTTAAACTATAAATTCTTCCAATCCTTTAAAACTTCAGTAAGTTTTCGTCGCGAACAGACAATGGAATTAACTTTACTATTATCAAAAATAATTCGTCTAGTTCCTAAATCAATAGCCTTTATTCGCTTAAGATTAACTAAATATTTTCTATGACAGCGCCTAAAAACTAACCCCATATCTATTTCAAAGTCTTTTATTTTTCCATAAGCCTCAAAAATTCCATTATCAGTTATAAACTGCAAAAGTCTTGGACAATCTGACATTGTACCAATATATAGAATCTCTCCAATTGGGATTTTAACCGACATGCTATCTTTTTTAGCAACAATATAATCCATCATTTCCCCCTTACTATAACATAATTTAATCATAACAAAGAGTTCTCTTAAAAAACTAAAATTACATCCAACGGTACTTTTTTTGTCATAAACGGTAAAATTATCTCTGTCATTACAAAATAAACACCATTCACGACAAGTCAAACCTCTTATTTACTCATCATGATAAAATTGATAATAAAAAGAAAGGTAAAATTATGAGTGATAAAATCTATATAATTCAACCATTTAGATATCAACAAGCACTGACCAAAATCCTTAAACAATTGCTTAAGAAAAAATACCCTAATACCAGATTAAAAATTAAACATAAACAAGGTGATATTCAAAAACAAAAACTAGGTACCCCCACTAATGTCTATTTTATCATATACGATCCTCAACTAGAATCTTGGGATGGATTACATATCTCCAAAAAAATCAGACAAATAGAACCAAAATCTATTCTGATATTAGTCTCAACCATTATGGACCACACCAAATTTTTCAGAAGTCATATCGGATTTTTAGGAGTCATTAATTTTCACAAATTCTCTAAATCTGAAATAGAAGATTATCTAGAATATTGCTTTAAATTAATATCAAAAGTCGTTTAAGAATATTTCATAGAAAAGATAAACTAAACTCCATTATCAAATTGAATATGATTCTGCTCTATAATTTTAAAATAATTATTGTTTGTTGATAATATATTAATCAGCAAATGAGTCTTTCCTATGTGAAAAAAAAATGCCTGAAAACTATTAAGTTTTCAGGCATTCGGAAGTTTTGAGACATTAGACTCAAAACTTAGTCATGGAACTTCGCAGAAGGTCGCTGACGTCCGCCATCACATAAGGAAAGGCTCAGTAGAAGATTGCATTTTCATAATAAAAAAACGGCAGTTGCCGTTTTTTTGTCTATAATGATTAGTTACGACGTGTACGTCTGTCAACGAAACCAAGGAAGGCCAATAGTGTCATGAAGAGACCTACAAGACTGAATCCTGCTGCAGTTGACTCACCTGTTTCTGGCAAGCTGTCTGCTGCTTGTACAGGAGCTTGTTTCTCAGCTTTTGTTTGACCATAATTTACAGGAACTTGAGCTACAGTTTGAGCTGCTTGTTCTTGTGTTGTGAAAGCAATAACTTTACCATCTACATCGTAAACAGGTACTGGTGTAAGACCTTTGGATGTAATGTTAGCGAACTCTTTAGCCAATTGTGTTTGACGCTCTTTGTCTGCCTTAGCTTTCATGTAGTTATCGAAGGCTGTTTGAACAGTCGTGTATTCGCTCGTTAATTTATCACGCTTAGCTGACAATTCAACAAGTTTCGCACGTTCAGTTGAAAGAGCTGCTTTCGCCGCAGTAAATTTGGCAAAGGCTGTTGCACGTTCTGCTTTAGCTTTAGCTAGGTTACCTGAAGCATTTGTAAGGGCTGCTACACGGTTCTTAGCAGCAGTCAAGGCTTGGTTAGCTTGTGTCAATGCTACTTGTTTCTTAGCAGTATCTTGCTTAGCAGCGTTGTAGGCATTTGTCAAACGTTGCAAGGTTGCAGAACTTGTCGCAAGTTTATCTTTAGCTGTTTTAAGCTCTGCTTGTTTTTCATCAAGAGTTGCTTGAGCTTTGCTAAGGGCTGCTGCTTTTTCTTGTGCGTTAGCATTAAGGTTTTCAACTGCAGCGTTAGCTTTTTCCAATTCTGATTTAGCAGTTGCAAGGGCTGCTTGTTTTTCAGAAAGGTTATTCTGAGCAGCTGCCAACTTGCTTGCAGTCGCTTTAAGAGCTGCAAGTTCTGACTGAGTATTCTTAAGCTTAAGAGTTGCTGACTCAGAAGCCGCTTTCTTGCTAGCCAAGTCACTTTGAGCTTGATCGTTAGCTTGCTTAGCAGCTTCATAAGCTGCTTTTGCAGCAGCAAGATTTGCATTTGAAGATGATTGAGATTGGTTACCTTCATATGGGTTAGCAATCTTAGTTGTGTCAAAGCTACTATCAGAAGCGATAGAATTTTTATTGACATTGTTTACGTGAACGTTAAAGGCACCGGCAACAACACTGATGTCTGTTCCAATGTAAGACTCACCACCATCTGCTGTAAGTCCAGAGATAGAACGAGCATGGTTCCACTCATTACCGTTAAACATGAAGTCAAGCATAGCTTCATAGACATATTTCTTAATGTCGTTAAGGGTAAATGGTCCTGTCAAACCTTGCCATGTATTAAGATTTTCACCAATACTTACACTATTAAATGACTTACCAGCACGGTCAAGGGCGGCACTATCATGCCGTTTATGGGTAATAGCTTCCCAACCCCAGTTATCTGCTACATAACCGTCTGAAACACGGTCAGCCGCAAGAACACTACCTTTTGAAACAGATGTTTGAGTTGTACCAAAGGCTGTACGAATTTGGTTAATCAAACTTGAAGCATACAATGACAAATCTGTAATTTGAGCTTCACTAAGGTTATTCAAATCACTAATTTTAACATTTTTATCCGCTTCATTATCTTGATAACTATTGTTACCACGATCACGTTTGTTAACGTTCTTCAAGACTTGTTCAGCTTGAGCTTTTTCCGCTGCTGTCGCTGTTTTAGACTCATGAATCTTAAGAGCATTGACATACTCTTGTGACACTGAGAATTTTTGACGAACATTAGCTGTTGAAGTTGTTGAAGATTCTGCTTTTTTCTTAGCTGCTTCAGCGGCTGCAAGAGCAGCTGCCTTTTCATTAGCTACTGTTTGAGCAGTCTCATAAGCTGCTTTAGCTTGGTTTGCTGCATTTTGATCTACAGTCAATTGCCCTTCTTTAGCTGCAATAGCAGTAGCTTTTTCTTTATCAGCTGCCTGAGCGGCTGCCAATTCTTCTTGAGCTTTTTTCTCAGCTGCTGTTGCAGCATCAAAAGCTGATTGTGCTTTAGCTTGGTTTGAAGCTGCCTCAGAAGCACTAGAACCATTAAGAGCTGCTTTAGCGGCATCTACTGATTTTTGAGCATTAGCCACTTCAGTAGCTTTAGCATTGACATTAGCTTGATCTGTATTAACGACAGCTTGCTGTTTGTCTGCTGCATCTTTAGCAGTTTTTTCTGCTGATTGAGCTGTTTCGACTGCTGACTTAGCTTCCTTAGCTGCATTTTCAGCAGTAGTTACTTGACCTTGAGCGGCAGCAATAGTTTCTGGACTTGCTTCATCGGCTGCTGTTTGTGCCTTTTGCAAGTTAGAATCTGCTGTCGCTAGGTTTGCTTGAGCCTGGTTTGCAGCTACTTCATGATTAGCAACAACTGACTCTTGTTGCGATACTGCTTGATTTGCAGCGCTGGCTTGTTCTCTAGCCGCTTCGACTTGGGCTTGAGTTGGGACAGCTTGTGTAGCTGTCGATGATACTGATGCTGTTGTTGAGGCTTGATCGTTTGTCGTTACCTCATCAGCTTTAGCAACTGTAGCAGAAACTGCAAGTGCTGCAATTCCAGCTGTCGCCAAAACCTTTTTATTCATAAGACGAACTCCTTTTTATGTTAAAAATTCACTACTATATAATAACATTTTAATAATCTCGAAACAAGGTGCTGACTCCTAATTTTTAAAATTTAATTATTTTATAAGCTTTCATAGCCTGTTTACAAAAATCATTAAATTGTTAGTCAAAAGTAGAGTTGCTGTTTCAAAGTCCTTTTTTAGTCTTTGATTCTGCCTTATCCTTTCATTCTATCAAAACTTCGTTACAGTTTCTTAACTTTCTTTAAACGTTTTTTTGATATAATGTGTACTCATCATATGCAAATGGAGGAGCAAAGTGGCAAAAACATTAAAAACATTGAGTAACATCTTACTAGGAATGCTCTCACTGGCCTTGTCTTATTGGTTTTATAGGGGACATCTCCAACAGTACGTTCATTACATCGCCCATTATGGCTCCTACTTTCAAGTCTTACTCAACCTAGTCATTATTGTCCTACTGAGTTACTTTGTCTACGCTTTTTTGAAACTCCTTCTTACTAGAAAGCTGAAAAAACAGACACTACTCCTACTCTACTTCATTTATTTCCTTGCTCTCTTCTACCTACTTTTCTTGAAAAACATTGGTACCCAAGGTCTCTCACTTAACCCCCTTTCCTTCGCTCGGGAATTATACTGGGGCAGCCACTTCGTTCCCATCATGAACCTGTTAATGTTCATCCCTCTGGGACTCCTCTTTTCTTCACGATTGAGTAATCTCCTACTCTGTCTCCTTACCCTTTTCTCCGTCGAATCCATTCAATACTTCGGACATTTAGGAGTCTTTGATTTGGGAGATATCACCTTAAATATGTTAGGTATCCTTGTCGGAACTGCTATCCATCAACTCCCTCAATTTCAAACAGTTATCAAAAAGATTTTAAGTTAAAAAACTTCCAGAATTAATTTGGGAGTTTTTTTGTTTGTTCTATAGATTAATCATCGTCAGAAATTTTTAGAGGAATGCAGAAAAACAGCCCTCTACATCTAGAGAGCTGTTTTGAACTCGGGCTAAAATCCTAGTGAATAAAAAAACTGCCCCATCATAGAGCAGTTCCATTTTCGTGTATTCAATTGAACAAGGCCTAGGCACTTGTATCTTGAATTAACGACGAAGTCCGAGTGAGCTGATCAACTCACGGTAACGGTTAACGTCTGTGCGGCGAAGGTATGCCAACAAGTTACGACGGTGACCGATTTTTTTCATCAAACCACGGTAAGTAGCGTGGTCTTTTTTGTGTTGTTTAATGTGTTCGTTAAGGTGGTTGATTTCCCAAGTAAGGACAGCAACTTGAACCTCTACTGAACCAGTGTCACCTTCGTGACGTGCGTATTGAGCAATGATTTCATTTTTTTTCTCTTTTGAGATTGCCATGTTTTTTCTCCTTTTTTTGCTCCATCCGAGTCTTAGGATTGGCTCTCCTAAAACCAAGAAAGAGTTGGTTTGTCTTTACGACCTCTCTATTTTAGCTCATCTACTAATCTTTGTCAATCGCAAGATTTCACTGATTAAGTTTTTGAAGCTTAGACTTTTTTAGTCATTCTTGAATTCATCAAGAACCCAAGGAAAAGTAGGAAACTTACGATAGCATAAGCTAGAAAAATCCAACTAAAACTTGGAGATATGAGTGCCAATAATTTCAAAACATAAGGGGAAAGGGCTGACCCTAGGTTACACCCTAAGAGGACATAGGCTGTCGCCTTATTCAACAGATTTCTAGCAATAGACTCAGAAAGTCGGTTAAAGATAATTGTCAAAATAATACTATAAAAGAAACCAACACCAACTGAAGATAAAATCAAAATCGGTAAGTTACTAGCCACTGACATCCCAAAGAGACAAACAGCTAACAAGAACATCACTATAGGCAAAAGACGATTTTTAAAATGTCCTATAAGGGAGGCAAAACTTAGTCCAGCTACAATTCCAATTCCCTGCTCTAAACTCAGTACTAAGGCTGATTGACCACTCTCAATAGTCTTACCAGCAACTTGAAACAGAGGCACGCGCAAACTAATCGAAGAATTGATACAGATGACAAAACCCGCTAAAAGAGCCATGCCAAGAATCATACCAAGGTCTTTTTTGTTCAGAACCTGTTTTCTTTTTGTAATCTGCTTCTTCTCCACCTGCTCCATCGTTGGCACAAAAAGGAGATACATAATCAAAATCACAAAACCAAAACCATAGATAAGAAAGGCAAAGGTCCAATGAATTTTCAGTAATTGTCCAACTAAAAGAGAACAAGAAGCTCCACCAATCAACTCCATGGAGCCACGAATACCTAGCATCTGAACTCGCTCTTTACCTTGATAACGTTGACTGATGATGGCAATCGCCTTAGCATTGATAAGACCAATCCCCATTCCAAAAGCAATACGTGACAGAAAGACAAGAGGATAGGCTTGTACAAAAAAAGGAAAAATCCCAGCACTACTAAGTAAGAGCAATCCAGTCACAATTAGCTGTCTATCACTTAGCCATTTGTCAATAAATGAATTAAGTAAGAGCATCGCGACTACGGAAAATGAAGGGACAGATACTAAAAGCTCCACTTGCGCGGCAGAAAAGGTTGGGCTATAGTAGTCCAACATAGGTGGTAACGCTGTTGAAATCGAAAAGGCCGAAATCAAGAGCAAGGATAGCCCAAGCAGGCTCATTTTTTCTAAAATTCGTGTCATAATATAGGGATAAGAACATCCTTTCCTTACTTGTCTAATAGTTATTTTTTCATTATAATCTAAGGAGACTTTAAAAAATAGGACCTAGGTCCTAAAAAAGGAGATGTATGCGTAATCATACCATAAGACCTCAACTTGACCAGGTCTTTCCACCCCCCTACCTCAACCAATTACAGAAAGTCACCTTTCAAAAGAACGATTATATTTGTACCCAAGGGCAAGCTATCACTGAGCTGACCTACATTTTATCAGGAAAGGTAAAAATTGTTCGTTCTCTCTTCAATGGTAAAGAACATATCCTAGAAACGCTCAATCAGCCTCAGATATTGGGAGATGTAGAACTCATGACCAACCAACCAGCAGGATCATCAGTCATTGCTTTAGAAGAGGTTCAAGCAGTTCAGCTCCCATTAAATAATAAAGAAGAACTCCTCAAAGATCCTGTTTTTCTCTACCAAATTGGACGTAACCTAGCTATGGCACTGCATAAGCAAGGTATTACTGCTTCAACAAATGCGAGTTACTCTGTCAAAGAGCGTCTGGCCACCCATATTTTAAATAGTGAAGAAGAGAATATCTTTCAATTATCACCATCCATTTTAGCTTCCCGTTTTGGGACTAGCTATCGTCATGTACAGCGAGTTATCAAACAATTTATCGATCAGGGAATTATCGAAAAAGAAGCCTTTAAAACCTATCGTATTTTAGAGAGACAAACCTTGGAAAAACTGGCTTTTATCGATTAGAAAAAGCCTCACTTTAACCCTTGATGGTTTAATTTTCAACCCTTTTGTGCTATAGTTATAAACAAGTAAATCAAAGAAAATAGAGGTAAACAAATGGACGCTCAAACCAAAATTATCCGCGCCAGCCATATGATTGATATGAATGATATCATTCGCGAAGGAAATCCAACCTTGCGTGCTGTCGCTGAAGATGTAACCTTCCCACTATCAGACGAAGACATTATCCTAGGCGAAAAAATGATGCAGTTTCTTCGTAACTCACAAGATCCTGTTATTGCCGAAAAAATGGGGCTTCGTGGGGGAGTCGGTCTTGCAGCCCCTCAATTAGATATTTCAAAACGCATTATCGCTGTTCTCGTTCCAAACCCTGAAGACGCTGAAGGTAATCCACCAAAAGAAGCATATAGCCTTCAAGAAATCATGTACAACCCTAAAGTAGTTGCCCATTCTGTTCAAGATGCTGCTTTGGGCGATGGCGAAGGATGCCTCTCAGTTGACCGCGACGTTCCTGGTTACGTGGTTCGTCATGCTCGTGTAACTGTTGAATACTTCAACAAAGAAGGCGAAAAGCAACGTGTTAAACTCCGTGGTTACAACTCAATCGTTGTTCAACATGAAATCGACCATACTAACGGTATCATGTTCTACGACCGTATCAATAAAGACAATCCATTCGCCATCAAAGATGGACTCTTAATTATCGAATAAAGAAAACCTCAGTAGAAATACTGGGGTTTTAGTTTGAAGATAAGGCCTAGTGACATTTTATAGCTAAGTTAAAGTAGAAAAGAACCGACTTTCATCGATTCTTTTTTCATTATCTGAACCTGTCCTCAGACAAGCATATTGTATAGTGTTTCGTTACCGTGAAGGTTGATATAACTTGGGTCAAAGGCCGAAAGACGCTCGAGAAGTCCATCATAGTCATTCTTGTCACTAAGAGCTATACCAATGAGAACCGGACCTTTTCCTTTATTAGCACGTTTGATGTACTCAAAACGAGTGATATCATCATTTGGTCCCAAGATATCATTTACAAATTCACGAAGGGCACCAGGACGTTGTGGGAAGTTAACCACAAAGTAATGCTTGATACCATCGTAGATAAGCGCACGTTCTTCCATCTCTGGCATACGGTTGATGTCATTGTTACCACCTGAAATGATGCAGACGATGGTTTTTCCTTTAATCTCATCTTTAAGCACTTCCAAAGCTGCCACTGATGCCGCACCTGCGGGTTCTGCAATGGTACCAACCTTAGAGTACATATCAATTAGGGTTTCTGAAATCAATCCTTCATCAACTCCCAAGAGGCGGTCAACATATTTACGTGCGACTTCATAGGTCTTGGCACCTACCTTTTGAACAGCAATCCCGTCCGCAAACTTATCAATTTCTTCGAGTTTTACAGGATAACCACGGTCAAAGGCAGCACGCATACTACGAGCACCACTAGCCTCAACACCAATAACCTCCATAGATGGTGCCACATCCTTGATATAGGTAGCTACACCAGAGATAAGGCCACCGCCTCCGACTGGAACCAAGATACTATCAAAGGAAACACCTTCCTCTTGAGCCTGCTCATAAATTTCATAAGCAACAGTTCCTTGCCCCGCTTGGACATTATAATCGTCGAATGGATCAATGAAAGTCATCCCTTCAGACTTGGTATATTCCTGCGCTGCTTGGGCAGAAGCATCAAAGGTATCTCCCACCAATTTGATTGTTACAAACTTGCCACCAAAGAAACGGACTTGACCAATTTTTTGGAGAGGTGTTGTTACTGGCATAAAGATGGTTGCCGGAATCTTCATCTCGTTACAAGTGTAGGCAACCCCCTGAGCATGGTTTCCGGCTGATGCACAAACCACACCACGCGCCTTGTCCTCATCACTCAATTGATGGATAGCATAGTAGGCTCCACGCAATTTAAAAGAGCGTACCTTTTGCATATTTTCTTTTTTAATGTAAATGGTCGCCCCGTATTTTTCAGATAAGTAGCGATCAAAATCTAGTGGTGTGCGTTCCACCACGTTTTTTAAGACTTCATTAGCCTTTACGATATCATTTGCAGTAATCATTGGCTCTCCTTTGACACAATATTCAAACTATTTCTATTGTATCACAATTTTCAGAAAAAATAGCAGCCAGTATAAAGAAAACTCCTTGTTTACACAAAGAGTTATACTTACTATTTATCAACTTTTTTTGACATCAAGAAGTTACGAAGAGCTGCAAGGGTTGCCGCACCTGCAAGGACAATAGCTGTAAGGATAGCTACAGCGTGCTCTCCCCACTTGTGAGATTTTGCTGTTTTAGCAATTGTAGCCTTAAGATCTTCAGTTGTTCCTTTTTCACCTGCTTGCGTCGTTGTCTTACTTGCAAGGTTAAGATCTTGACTACCATTGTAAGTGTTATCTGACGAAGCTGTATTGACAAGGTCTTGACGGCTACTGCGAGTATAGCTGACATTTGTTGTAATGCTATCAATCATCTCAACAATATTTCTGATTGTTGTTGCATCATACAAGCCTCCCTCAGTATCTTTCAAGATAGATACTGCTAATTTTTCAATAGAAACTTCTGAAGAAGCTGCTACCATAGAGTGGGATTCTGAGCTTGCTGTTTCTGAATATCTTGCATAGTTGCTAAAGAGTGATGCTGCTTCTGTAATCGTTTCAGAAGTACTTGGTAAGGTTTCTGAGACACGAGGAGCTACAGAGAGTCTATTCCAACTATTGATGTTTTCTGATAGTCCATCAAGGACGACTTCCTCTGATGTGCTTACTGTTTCTGAAATCGCCGAAGTCACTTCTGAAGTGCTCACTTGACTTTCTGATTCTGTCAATGAAACAGCTGGTTCTTCAACTACTTCTGATTCTGAAACGACTGTGCTGATTGAATTCTCTGATTCAGATGCTGAAGTCTCTGAAGTTGATGCTTCTGAGATAATATCAGTTTCTGAGACCTTCGATGATACTGTTGTGCTTTCTGATACTTCTGACGGAGCAACTGAGACAATTGTGCTTGTAGTTTCTGAAACAAGGCTAGTGCTTGTCTGACTCTCTGATTCTGTCAATGAAGCCACTGGTTCAACTACTACATGTGATTCTGAAATGGCTGTCGTCGTTGGATTGGCTGACTCTGAAGTTGATGTTTCTGAACTGATTTCAGTTTCTGATGCTTCTGACGGAGCTGTTGAGATAGCTGTGCTTGCGACCTCTGAAGCTGGTGTAGTGATTGAATCTGATGCTACTACACCTTGATCTGTATGAGAAGCTGAGTTGTCATCATTCTTATCATGTGCGGTCTCTGACACAGCTATTGCCACTGGAACAGCTACTGAGTTTACTAGCTCATCAACTGATGGTGATGGTTTAAGTGTTTCATCTAGTTTAGGAGCTTCAATAGATGGTTTCGTATCACTTGGAGCCTCTGAACCTTTGTTTACTGTTGTATTTTCTGATTTAGCTGTTTCTGAGTTTGCTTCAGATGTTACGGTATTATCTACTTTCTTACCAGCTTGGTTAGTAACTGGTTTCAAGATAACTGGTTCTACCGGTGTTGCTGTTGTGTCTTCCTTGATATAGAGCATGTCCCAAAGAGTTAGTTTAGGAACTGAAATGACAAGCACTGGTTGACCATTTTCATCTGTTTCAAGGCTTGCTTGTGCCTTCTTCATGCTTGAAGTTGCCCAATCATCTGGTGATGTCACATAGACTTGATCAGCAATTTTAGCTGCTTCTTGAGCTGTTTTACCTGCTAGGCTAAGACGAACTGTGAGATTTTCTTGTGCGTCCGGTGTTTTATTGTCCGCATAACCCTCTTCATTATGCCAGCCCGCATTGATGCCCATCATGTTAATCATTTGAACAGTTGAGAAACCTTTTCCTGATTTAGCAAATGTCCAAACTTGATCTCCTGTCACACCAAGAGCATCTTTAGAAAGGATTTCACCAGCCGCATTCTTGGTAGATACAGACTGAGTGCTGTTAGTCACACCCTCACCACGGAGAAGATTTTCATAAGCAGTGATAAACTGTTGGTAATTGTAAAGCTTACGAATAGTGTCCTTAGCTACACTGAGGTATTGCGTTGGGTAATAAGCACTTTGAAGAACGTTAAGGGCTGCATTAGCATTGGCAAGGGCTGCAATGGACATGTGATAGCCACCGGCTGCAGCTACTGTCGCATCTACGAGAAGTGTCGCGTCAGCTTGCAATGGTTTACCAGCAAGGGCATCTTTACCAGCACCGTTAGTTGCTTTTCCGCCAGGAACAGTATAGTCAATCCCTGGTTCTTCCATGTAGGCACCAACGATAAGTGATTTACCAGTTTTATTGCGTACCATATCGATACGTGCTTTCAAATCACCATAGGCAACCTGCATACGTCCTGGAATAACTGAACCACCGTTTGTCCAAAGCTCATTATAAACAACATCTTGACGTGCCTTGACTAGTTTATCATCATTACCACCATTAACATCATTGATTGTGATGTAGTACTTTTCACCGATGAGGTCCTTCATGGCATTAATAAATGACGCATATGAATCAGACATCATGTGTGAGTCAGCCTCGTCTGTGCTGTTACGGTGCTCATAATCAGTCACACGGTTGTCACCAATTGTATCACCTTGCCAACCATCGAATCCCATACGATCCATAGCTGATTTCATGACACCTGCGATGTATTTTTGCCAATCTGGATTAGCCGGATTATAGTAAACTTGAGTTGGGTTATCACCGATAGTGTAAGTCATCGGCTCACCCTTCTTACCAAAGCTATCGTAGAAGTTATAAGCCAAAGCAGCAAGTGGAAGGGCTGGATTCTTTGGATTTGAATCTGCTGAAATCATGTTATAAAGCATGGCAACAGCACCTGACTTATGAACTTGGTCAACCAATTCTTTAACAGCCTTAGTGTCAACCTGAGTATGACTCCAGGTATTCCATTTCTGAATAAAGCTATCAACACCCTCTGGGAAAGGATCTGTAGCTTCACTATAAGCATCATAGAAGAAATATGAGTTGATATTCATAGACTTCATGAGCTCAAGCTCTTTACGGTAGGCTTCAAGATTTTTAACAAGAATACTGTTTTGATCCGTTGGCGAACCTGCTACGATACCGTAACGTGGGAAAACTGTCCAATCATCTTCAACAGACAAGCCAGCACGCTTGCTTGAAAAAGTACTACCTGATTTATCGTTGACACTGATTGTCACCAAGTAACCTGTATTGTTTGTCAACCACTCTGACGCTACTGTCAAGTTTGAAACCTTAGCTGAGGTTCCTGCCACTAGCGTAAGGTCAACGTTATCTTGACCGATGATTTCTGAAGCATATTGAAGTGTCAAGTTGACAGTCATCGTCTTAGTTTCTGCTGTTGGATTAGACACAACAACAGAATAGTTAATATCACCATCTGTCTTGCTATAAGCAGCTTTTGTTGTTTCTGGATCTGTCAAGTAAGCATCACCATTTAAGTTTTGCTCTATCACTTCTGTAACTGGTGTCACTTGAGCAGTTGAATAGCGTCCTACTTCAGTAGCATTATCAGATGATGATGTGATGGTTTCCACAGCAGCTGACTCAGGAGCTAGTGCTTCACTGGCTACAAGCATTTCTGAGCTAGCACTCTCTGCTGGCACAGCTTGTGAAAAGATTGTAGAAGCTGTTGCTGTTGTTGCAGTATCTGTCGCAACAGCGGTAGATGATGGACCTACTTCTGTTGTCGCAACTGGAGCAACTGCCTCCGTTGGTACCACCACCAAGTTATCTGCTTCAGTTGTAATGACTGGTTTTGTTGCTTCTGAACTGACCATGCTATCTGCCTTGGTGACCTGATTCATCCCTAGGACACCGCCGGCTACAAACAAACCTGATAATAATTTAGTTGACGCTACTTTCTTTGACATCTCTCTATCCCTCTAAAAAAGTTTAAATCACCTCGGCGTTTCAAATTATCACTATTTGTATTTGCATGCTGTAAACTCGAGTTATTTTTTAGTTTCATAAAAATCGCTTGGTGTTTCTTATGAAACTAATGTTAACTTAATCTTTTTTGTAAGACAAGGGAATTTCCGGTAATCCTCGTAAACGGTAATTTTTTCATCATGAATGGTCAGGGTTTTTCAGAAATTTGAGAACAACATTTTCTAATTTCATTAAATATTCACTTGATTCAGTCTACTTAAAATGACAAAAATAAATCCCAAATAATGAAAATCCATCACCTAAATAGTTCATGTGAGAGAATAAAAAAACCACCTCTCACACAAGGCGAAAAATGGTTTGTTTATCGATTTTTGGTATCTAAAATAATGGTCACAGGTCCGTCATTGACCAGACTAACCTGCATATCTGCACCAAAGCGTCCTCTTTCTACAGGAACATGAGTTGACAAGGATTGGTTGAAATCGTCATAGAACTGGCTAGCCATGTCGGGCTTTGCAGCACCCGTAAATGCTGGTCGATTCCCTTTTTTCGTATCTGCAAAAAGCGTAAACTGAGAAATCGACAAAATCTGGCCACCAATATCCTTAACAGAAAGATTCATCTTGCCATCTTCATCTGAAAAAATGCGCATATTGACAATCTTACGAACTGCATACTCTAGATCCTCTTTGGTGTCCTCGGGACCAACTCCGACCAAAAGTAAGAGTCCCTGCTTAATAGCGCCAACCGTACAATCCTCAATAACCACAGAGGCACTTTGCACACGCTGAATTACAATCTTCATCGCAGTAACTCCTTAACCATTCGTACGTTTAACACTGTAAACATCAGGGATAATTTTAATCTTATCCACAAGACCAGTCAATTCAATAAGGTTTGCAATTTCAAAGCTAACGTGAATATTGGCAAACTTCATGTCCTTAGTCGGTTGTGCATTAACCGTAGCAATGCTCTTGGTCGTATTTGACAAGATTTGAAGAACATCATTCAACAGACCAGAACGGTTAAGGCCATAGATGTCAATCTCTGCCAAATAAGATTTATTGGCATTACGTTCATCCCACTCCACTTCGATTAGACGTTGCTCATAACCTTCTTGACTCTTGATATTATTACAATCGGAACGGTGAATAGCAATTCCACGGCCCTTGGTGATATATCCTTCAATCTCATCTCCAGGTACTGGGTTACAGCACTTAGCGATACGCATGAGGAGGCCTGAAGCACCTTGAATGATGACGCCATTTTCACTCTTAACCTTAAGAACTTCTTTCTTCTCAGTCTTAACTTCGCCACCGTTCATTAGCTCTTCAGCTTCAGCTTTTGCCTTCGCACGCTCTTCCTCACGGCGTTCTTTTTCCGTCAAACGATTGAAAACAGCAGCAGCACTAATTTCACCAAAACCAACAGCGGCATAAAGAGCTTCTTCACTACGCACACTCATACGAGGGAGAATTTCCTCAATATGTTTCTTGTCTAGGTACTTATTGGCAATATAGCCATGCTCTTGGAAGTAGGCAATCAAAAGCTCACGACCCTTGGTGATAGAGGCTTCCTTGTCCTGATTTTTAAAGAATTGACGAATTTTATTTCTGGCCTTGGTGGTCTTGACCATCTTAATCCAGTCACGGCTAGGACCAAAGGAATTGGCATTAGTTACAATCTCAACCACATCACCTGTCTTGAGTTTGGCTGTCAAGGGCACCATACGGCCATTAACCTTAGCACCTGTGGCCTTCTCACCAACTTGGGTATGGATGGCATAGGCAAAGTCAATAGGTCCTGAATCTTTAGGCAGTTCCTGAACAGCACCATTTGGCGTAAAGACATAAATACGCTCCGAGAAGATATCCTCTTTAACAGAGTCAACAAACCCCATAGCATCACCATTTGAGGCGTCTTGAAGTTCAACAAGATCTTTAATCCAGTTCATTCCCAAAGCAGACTCTTTCGAATCTACCTTGCCCTTGATACCTTTCTTGTAAGCCCAGTGAGCTGCAACCCCGTATTCGGCAACTTGGTGCATTTCCTTGGTACGGATTTGGATTTCAATAGGCCCTTTTGGTCCATAAACCGTTGTATGGATAGACTGGTAACCATTGGATTTAGGATTGGCAATATAGTCTTTAAAACGGCCAGGCATCGGACGCCAGAGTTCATGGATGTATCCCAACATGGCGTAAACATCACTGTGCGTCTCCATAACACAACGGATGGCAATCAAATCATAGATTTGATCAAAGCGCTTTTTCTTGTCGCGCATCTTACGGTAAATAGAGTAGATATGCTTTGGACGACCATACACATCACCAACAAGTCCTTGTTCAGCTGTGTAGGTCTTAATTTTATCGACAATCTCGTCCACAAGTTCCTCACGCTCACGACGTTTTTCCTTCATCATGTGAGAAATCTTGTAGAATTCCACCTCATTAAGGTAACGGAAGGCCATATCTTCCAGTTCCCATTTGATACGGCTAATACCTAAACGGTGGGCCAAAGGAGCATAGATTTCCATAGTTTCGCGAGAAATGCGCTCTTGCTTATCCTTACGAAGATGCTTAAGGGTACGCATATTGTGCAAACGGTCGGCCAATTTAACCAAGATGACACGGATATCCTTAGACATGGCCATAAGCATCTTACGGTGATTTTCAGCCAACTGCTCCTCGTGGGACTTGTACTCAACTTTACCAAGCTTAGTAACACCGTCCACGATATTTCGTACATCCGTACCAAAATCCGCTTCCAAATCATCAAGCGTTTTTTCGGTGTCTTCAACGACATCGTGTAAGAAACCACAGGCTACTGTCACTGCATCAAGATGGAGATCTGCCAGGATACCTGCCACTTGAATAGGGTGAATAATATAAGGTTCTCCTGACTGACGAGATTGCCCACTATGAGCATCTGTCGCATAATGCCAGGCTTTTTCAACTAATTTCAAATCATCTGCTGACATATAGGCCGAGCAAATGTCTAAAATTTCTTCTCCTGTTACATTTTTATCTTTAGCCATGATTTCTTCCTTCGCTTCTTTTAATAACCTTTATTTTATCACTTTTACAAGTAAAGAAAAAGAGCTAGATAGGCAATTCTTAAGCGCAAGGAGCTTACTTGAAAAGCACAATATCTTGTGTTAGAATGATTGAACAAACACAAGATATAGATAGAAAGAGGACGCTTATGTCTCAACTTACCCTCGTTTATATTAGTCTAAGCGGCAATACCCAAAGCTTTGTCAAACGTATGTCTGACTATCTATCCCTCAACCACGGGATTGAATGTCGCCAAATCAATATTAAAGAGCTTAATCATGAAACCTTCCAAGTAGATGAACCCTTTGTCGCACTCTTACCAACCTACCTTGAAGGAGGAAATGGCGTTGACAATGGGGATGTTGAGATCCTAACCAATCCACTGGGGGACTTTATCGCAGCCCATGATAATCACAAACGTTGCTTTGGTATCATCGGTTCTGGTAACCGTAACTTCAATAACCAGTACTGCCTAACCGCCAAACAGTACAGTCAACGTTTTGGTTTCCCAATGTTGGGAGACTTCGAGCTACGCGGTACACAGTCCGATATAGAACGTCTGGCACCTATTATCCTAGAAGCACAAAAGAACTTTAACCAACGCTAAAACTAGAGCAAAAAAGCCCTGATAGGGGCTTTTTCCTTTGCTTAATTTTTTTCGTGTTTTTTGATTCCAAAGAATCCAGCCAAGGTCATAAGAACCAGACCAGCTAAAGTTGCTGACACAGATTCGTCTGAACCAGTGTTTGGCAAGGCCTTAACTGAACTTGAACCTTGGGCTTCTTGTACTTGAGCTTGAGGCAAGATAACGACTTGAGCATTTGACAATTGGATAGCTGGGGCAGGTTTAGCCACGCTAGCACCTACAGTAGCTTTTGGTGTCTCACGCTTAGTTTGATCCGCTGTCTCAGAACCTTTTGGTGACTTCTCAGATTCTTTCTTAGTCGTATCCTCAACTTGATTTGCCTTTTCCTTAACAATCAAGCGGTACTCTGCAAATCCGGCTTGTGTTGATGGTCCTACATAACTAATGGCATCCTGACCAGCAAGGTGGGCACGCGCATTGTCAGATGAAGCAAAACGGATATCTGCATTCGTAATATTAGGGACGAAACTCCAATTTCCATCGGCAGTTGGGTTAATTGTCTTCTCGCTAACGATATAATCAATGATGGCCTGACGATTCTCAAGATTGAGGAGGCGTTTTTCGGCAGCATCTTTAACACCAGGGAAGTTACCAGTCGCACGATAGTTGTTAGTCACGACAAGGAAAGTCTGATTCAAATCAATAGGTTTCCCTTGATAAGCCAAGTCACGAACACGACTAGCGTCTGGATTAACCAACTTACCTTCACGATCGTATTTGTTAGGTTGTGTCAAATCAAACTTATAAGTCAACCCATCAATCACATCATAATTGTATGAGCGATAGCTACTGTTAATGAGTTGCTGTGGTTCTTTGCTGTTAGGATCAATTTGATTGAACTGTCCTGCAGACATTTCCAACCATTCTTTAATTTGTGCCCCAGTCACTTTGAGTAGGGCAGTAACATTGTCGTAGAGGTAGAGATCTGCGACGTTCTTAATGGCCAATGGACCAGCTGGGATATCGGTATAGTAGGTCGCATCCCCACGAGTCCCTGCCTTGAAAGGTGCAGCCGCTGAGAGGATTGGGAGATTCTCATCTGCTGTTCCCGCTACTTGTTTTTTAGCATACCATAGTTGTGCATTATTAACGATTTGAATAGATGGATCATCCTGAACCTGAGCAAAGTAGCTAGTAATTGGTGCAGTAGTCTCACCAACTTCCTTACGAACATAGTTGATTGTTCCATTATGGTCATGAGCTGCCATGTCAATTAAGTCCTTGTCCGCAACATCTGACTTAGTATCAATCTTTTCAAGCTTAGCCTTACTGTTAACAACTTTCCATTTGCCGTCCGTGTAAGTCAATTTAACATCCATGATACCTAGATGATCTCCGAATTTACCAGCCATAACCACAGGTTTCCCATTGATGATACCATTGACATCATCTACACCAGGATATTTCGCATAAAAACTTGTGCCATCTCCATTTGGGAAATCAGCGTGAGAATGCCCTGTCGCAACAGCATCAACGCCTTCGATACCAGCAATTTGGTAACCCTCATTTTCTTCGTTCTTAGTGTATTCATTATCACCAATACCAGAGTGAGCAGCAACAAGAATATAGTCAGCTCCTGCAGCCTTCATCTTAGGAACGATAGCCTTAACAGCCTCCATTGGATCATCAACGGTTACCTTACCTTCAAGGTTGGCCTTATCCCAAACCAAAATCTGTGTTGGAAGGACACCAGTAATACCGATTTTTAGTGTTACCTGTTTGCCGTCCGTATCAGTAAAGGTCTTGTTAACAATCTTATAAGGGTTGTAATAGTAATCACCAGTCTGAGCATTACGCACATTGGCATTGATAATATTAATCTTAGCAGCCTTAACCATGCGATCCAAAAATTCTAGGCCATAGTTAAACTCGTGGTTTCCAAGCGTTTCGGCGTCATACCCAAGCATCTCGAAAGCCTTGTACATAGGGTGAGTCTCACCTTGGGCAACAGGGTCAATCAAGGCCTTATAAGTCCCAAAAGGAGTCCCCTGAATCGTATCCCCACTGTCCACTAAGACCGTATTTGGATTAGTTTCACGAGCTTTTTTGATAAGGACAGCAGTTTTAGACAAACCAACTGTTTGAGACGGCTTATCTTGATAATAGTCATAGTTAACCAAGTTGGTATGAAGGTCTGTTGTTGACAAAATCTGCATATCAACGGTCTGCCCCTCATGAGCAGGCTCTGTTACAGTTTCAGCCTGTACTGGCACTGCTGGTGTCACCTGATTGGCATTCGTCAAAACAGCACTGGCTTCTTGACTTGCTTGGGTCGTTGAGGTATTAGCTGATGGCTCTGCAGACGCATTTGTCGCTACTGTTGTTGGTGTAGCAGAGACAGTCTCTGTTCCTCCTTGAACAGCTGTCCCAGAAGTTCCTTGTCCTGATACTACAGATGCACCACTATCTGCCACAGTTTCGGTAGAAGCAGTTGGTACTGGTGCCGTTGCTTCATCGGCTTGCCCTACGACTTGTGGCACAGTCAAGAGAGCAAAGAGGCCCAAAACCACAGCGGATTGAGTCACATAACGATTCGTTTTCATTAAAAATCTTCCCCTTTTATAAAGATAATACAATTATATTAAACCTATATAAGATTATCAACTTTTTTAGAAATACTCGATTTGTCATACAAAACCAATGACAAGATTCAATCTTAGCTTAAAAGTGTCAAATACAAAAAAGTTGGAACAAGGCCAACTTTCTTTTATTTATTCAATTCTAGGGCATAACTGACACTACTCAAAGCGTAGAGAGGAGCCGTTTCCGTCCGCATAATACGCGGTCCAAGGCCAATTTTAAGGCCACCAGCTTCTTCAAATGCATCAATCTCAGACGGAGAAATACCACCTTCTGGTCCAAAGATAAAGAGAATTTTCTGACCATTCTCTACCTGAGCCAACTCACGAGCTAAAGTAGCCAACTCGCCTGCTTTGGCTGTTTCCTCATAGGCGATAAAAATCTTATCAAAATTATCTAATTCTGATAGAAATTCTCCCTTCTTCTCGAACAATCTAACTTCTGGCACACGATTACGCTTGGATTGTTCTGCAGCTCCTAGAGCAATCTTGGCAAGTTTATCTTCCTTCTTGGCAAGCTTCTTACCATCCCACTTGACCACAGACCAGTCGGCAGGGAAGGCCCAGATAGCCTGAGCTCCAAGCTCTGTTGCCTTTTGTGTCACCAACTCTAGCTTATCTCCCTTGGGAAAGCCAGAGGCAATGGTTACAGATACAGGCATCTCAACATTATCATTTAAGTCTTCAATCACTTCAAAGACATGATTCTCACGGTCAGTCACACGCGCAAGACGCTTGATACCGTCTTCAAAAACTAAGACAACCTGATCATCCTCTGTTAAACGCATAACGTTAAACATATGCTTTACAGTATCCTTGTCTTTGATAGTTACTGGATTTTCAACTTGCCCCTTTATAAAATACTGTTGCATTTAGCCTCCAATCACACCTGAAATATCATCTGTCTTCTTGAAGACACAAGCATTCCACTCTCCCTGAACCATGTGAGTTTCTAGGAAGAAACCTGCTTTCTCAGCCGATGCACGCACCATATCCCATTTTTCAGAGATAATCCCTGACATAATCAAATAACCTTCGTCCTTAACCAAACGGTAGGCATCTTCCGTCAGATGGATGAGAATATCCGCCAAAATATTAGCCACGATAACATCAGCTTCTTGAGTTACACCCTTCAAAAGATCACCTTCAGCAACGTGGATATTTTCCATGCCAGGATTCATATCAATGTTTTCCTGTGCCACTCGAACCGCCACATCGTCAAGGTCATAGGCATAGATTTCCTTAGCTCCAAGAAGAGAACTAGCAATCGAGAGGACACCCGAACCAGTTCCCACATCAATCACCGTCTCGCCACCACGAAGCACCTGTTCGAGTGCAAAAAGACTCATCTTAGTCGTTGGGTGTGTTCCGGTTCCAAAGGCCATGCCAGGATCTAGCTTGATAATCTTCTCACCTACTGATGCCTCATAATCCGTCCATGACGGTACGATAGTCAAATCGTGGGTAATGCGAGCTGGTTCATAGTACTTCTTCCAATTCTCAGCCCAGTCTTCTTCAACCAATTCTTGAGTAGCCAAGTGAATATCTCCAGTTTCAAGACCAAAATCTGTCAACTCAGCCAAACGCTCATTAACCTGCTTAGTAATAGCTTCGATATCTGCTGACTCCGGATAATAAGCCGTAATTTTAACCGTCTCAACCTGTTCAACCTCAGGATAAAGCTCACCAAAACGGTCTGCATTTTCCAAATAATCTGCACTATCATCAATAGCCACACCTTGACTACCAGATTCAATTAAAATATTAGAAGCCGCCTCTTCGACCTCACGATTAACTTCAATCGTTAGTTCTTGCCATTTGTCCATATATTTTATCAACCTATATAAGAGATTCAGTCGAAAAACTGAACCTTCCTTTCTATTTCTCTATCATTTTTTTCATGTAGACCATATCCATACCTTCTTTTTCAGGTTCGATATGGGTTTGACGATAGCCGTTTTTCTCGTAGAATGTGACCATGCCTGCATCCTGTAACACCGTACACAAATCCCATTGTGTAACAGTTGGAAATTCCATTTCTAGCAATCTCAGACCCTCAGAACCATAACCTTTCCCTTGATACTGGGGCAAAATCGCTGCCGTTCCCAACCAAGCTTCCGTTAATTCTTCATTGGTCTGAACTCGTAAAAATCCGATCTTCTCTTCGTTGTCTTTCACAAAGTAGTAATAGCTATTGGGACGCTCTACCAGTTTCCACTTGATTCGTTCGCAATCCTCTAGATAGGGATCATATTCATCTTGGTATTTGTCATAGACTGCCTTAAAACTGGCTCTTTGAATGGCAATAATCGTTTCTAAATCTTCTGCTCCGACTCTCTCAAGTGTTATCATCATTTCTTCTCCACATAATCACGTACTCGTTCCTGCAACTGGGGAATGACTCCTTCTGCTTTTATAAAATCCTCTACAGGCATTAGTTTAAATTCCTGCCCCTCATCACCAAAACGAATCTCACGATACTGCTCTTGGCTAATTCGGCCAACCACAAAGACGGCTGACCTATCTTTATCCAACATACTAGGATAGATTTTCGACCAAATAATCGATTCCTCTTTCAGAGTCAAGCCCAGCTCCTCCCAGACCTCACGTTGAAGACATTCAAGAGGCGTTTCTTGACCTTCTCTTCCACCACCTGACAACTCCCATGTATTTGGCCAAGGAATATCTGGTTTATTATCTCTGAGAATGACCAAAATACTTTGCTCTACGAGTAAGGCAGCCTTAACACCTGTAAAATCAAACTGATTTTTTAAATAAGCATCCATCCTTTTTCGCTCCCTTTAATACCTCGGATAAGCAAAAAATTCCTTCTCTTCAAGTTGAGCTTCCCCTTTTTCGAAAGCTTCTTTGTCCCAAACCAAACCGAATTCCTCAGGTCCATCATCAGATAGAAAATCCATCAAGTCACTCAATCCTTCTGTCGCCACCTCATTCAAAGTCTCCGCAAAATAGGCCAAAAACTCACGAGATAGACCTTTCTTAGGTTCATATGGGATTGTCACTAGGTAGTCCTCTTCATCAAAACGTGATTTTGCTGGATTGTAAAAGAGCACGTAGTCTTCAAAAATGACATCTTCATCAGACACTTCACCCTTATCATCAATAGTCTCCACATTGCTACTGTTTTGTGCTTCTAGGATAAACGTTACTTCTACAGCGTGATTCTTTTTATCCCAGTCCATAGCGAAATCATAGTCCAGGTGCTTATCCAATTCTTCTTCTAATACTGACAAAAAGCCGAATTTAGCCATTTGTTTTCCTCGTTCTTTCTTATTATTCCCTTTATTTTAGCATAAAAGGAGCCAATAAAAAACAGAGTAGGCTGCCCCACTCTGTCCTAGTTTATTATTTAGCATTTTCAACCGCTGCTGTCACAAAGGCGGTGTAAAGTTCCTCAGCATGGTTTGGACGGCTATGGTATTCTGGGTGGTATTGCGCTGCCACAAAGAATTTCTTGTCTGGGAGTTCTACAACTTCCATCAAACGATTATCTGGTGACACACCTGAGAATACAAAGCCCTCAGCCTCAAACTGTTCACGGAACTTAGTATTAAATTCATAACGGTGACGGTGACGACGTTGAACAACTTCTTGATTACCATAAGCTGCAGCTGCCTTAGAACCTGGTTTCAACTTACATGGGTAAAGACCGAGACGAAGAGTACCACCCATATCTTCAATGTCAATTTGATCACGCATAATATCGATAATTGGATATTTTGTGTTTGGATCAAGCTCAGCTGAATTAGCGCCATCCAAGTTAAGGACATGACGAGCAAACTCAATACATGTCAATTGCATACCAAGACAGACACCCAACATTGGCACATCATTTTCACGTGCATAACGAATAGCTTGAATCTTTCCTTCAGTACCACGTTGACCAAAACCACCAGGAACGATGATACCATCAGCATCAGCCAAACGAGAGGCAACATTTTCAGCAGTCAAATCATTAGCATTGACCCAGTCAATATCAATAGCAGTATCATTTGCCAAACCAGAGTGTTTAAGTGCTTCAACCACTGACAAGTAAGCATCGTGAAGCTCCACATACTTACCGACAAGGGCAATCTTAGTTGTCTTCTTAAGATTAAGTACCTTATCAACCATAGCAGACCATTCTGTCATATCTGCAGCTGGAGCATCTAGTTTCAAATGATCACAAACGATTTGATCCATACCTTGAGCCTGCATATTAAGTGGCACTTGATAGATATGTTCCACGTCGAGTGATTCGATAACAGCCTCAGGTGCAACATCACAGAACTGAGCCAATTTATTCTTAATTCCTTGACCAGCAGGTTGTTCTGTACGAATAACCAACATATTTGGTTGGATACCCAAACCACGCAATTCCTTAACAGAGTGTTGCGTTGGTTTTGTCTTCATTTCACCAGCAGCCTTCAAATAAGGAAGAAGCGTTGTGTGGATATACATAACATTATCAGAACCCACATCAGCCTTCATTTGACGAAGAGCTTCAAGGAATGGAAGACTTTCAATATCCCCAACCGTACCACCAACTTCAGTGATAATGACATCTGAATCAGTCGTTGTCGCTGCACGCTTAATCTTGTCTTTCAAAGCATCGGTGATATGCGGAATCACCTGAACAGTCGCACCAAGATACTCCCCTTTACGTTCCTTACGCAAAACTTCGCTATAAATCTTACCAGTAGTCACGTTAGAGTATTTATTAAGATTGATATCAATAAAACGTTCGTAGTGACCAAGGTCAAGGTCAGTTTCAGCACCATCATCAGTGACATAAACTTCACCGTGTTGGTAAGGACTCATTGTCCCTGGGTCAATATTGATGTAAGGATCGAATTTTTGAATCGTAACCTTAAGACCACGATTCTTAAGCAAACGTCCAAGACTTGCAGCTACAATCCCTTTACCAATTGAAGATACCACACCACCAGTGACGAAAATATATTTTGTCATGTTAACTCCTTATAATATTATTCAAAACAACTACAGATAGTAGATTGATTACCCACTCAAATAATCACGACAGCCCTTTCCTAGTACCTGATTGGAGCAGTACAAAGTACCTCACCTTAGACAAGTCCAGTAAATGACTAAAAACAAAAATGACCCCCAAGAGTTTCACTCTGGGAGCCTTAATCATGACCTCTTCAAAAGAGGTGCCCGATAAATAGTCTAAACTATCCAAGACCATTTGTCAATGAAAACTTAGTCGTTTGACTCATCCTCATAGTCATCGTCATCATCTTCTTCTGACAACTCAACATCATCCAAATCATCATCTGGAATAATTTCATTCAACTCAGAGTCATAAGATTCCACTTCGGCTTTCTCATCATCTTCGCTATCGTCGTCATATTCAAGACTATCAGAATCAGGTGTGAAGTTTTCGTCTTCTGGATCATCGTCATTATAATCGATGGCATCTTCATCACCATCCATGAAGGCATTAACTTTCTTGTTCTTACGTTTTGGTGCATTTTCATCAGTATCTTCCAATGTGATGACCTCTTCATCGATTTCATCAATTGCATACCATGAACGCAAGCCCCATTTGTTATCACCTAGTGGAATGAAACTTCCATCCGTATTCAAATCTGAATAAAAGAATGGCAAAGCATTGCGGATATCAGCATCCGATTTTTCTAAGTAATTTTGAATTTCATTGACCAAATCATTGAAATACATTTCATTATCACGACCACGTGTTTCTAAGATAGCACGGGCCACTTCAATCATTGATAATTCACTTTTTTCTTGTCCAGCAAATACGTCTAGTTCCAAAGTGGTTCTCCTTCATTCTTACTCAAGCTAGTTTCCATCAGAAATAGCTCAGCAATCAATTTTTCGCTACCTTTTATTTTACGCTAAAAAGAGTCAATAGTCAAAGCATTTATAGAAGAAAAAATCAAGTCTCAACAGAAACTTGATTTTAGTCATATTATTTAACTTTTGCTGTGCTTGTGATAACTTCAACAGCTTTCTTCATAGTGATATCGTGTTTAAGCATTTCAGGTGAAAGAAGTGCAGAAACTTGTGATACTTCCATGTTGTACTCAGCTGCAAGATCATTGATTTCTTTTTGGATTTCTTCTTCTGTAGCGTCGAATCCTTCAGCAGCAGCAACAGCTTCGATAACAAGGTTAGTTTTCACACGTTTGTCAGCGTCAGCTTCATATTGTTTGTGAAGATCTTCTTGAGTTGTACCAGTGATTTGGAAGTACATTTCAGGAGAGATACCTTGACGTTGCATGTTACCCATGAATTCGTTCATAGCACGGTGAACTTCGTCTTCAACCATTTCTGCTGGCAATTCAACGATTTCAGCGTTTTCAACAGCCAAATCAAGTGCAGCACCTTCAACAGCGTCATCATATGCGATTTCTTTAGCTGCTTCAAGTTCTTTACGGTATTTAGCTTTCAACTCATCAAGAGTTTCAACTTCATCGTCAAGATCTTTAGCCAACTCATCATCAAGAGCAGGAACTTCTTTAGCTTTAACTTCGTTAACTTTAGTAACAAATACAGCAGCTTTACCTGCAAGATCAGTAGCTTGATAGTCTTCTGGGAAAGTTACTTTAACTTCTACTTCATCACCAGCTTTTGCTCCAACCAATTGGTCTTCGAATCCTGGGATAAATTGACCTGAACCAAGTTCAAGAGAGTGGTTTTCACCTTTACCACCGTCAAATTCAACACCATCTACTGAACCAACAAAGTCGATAACAACAGTGTCGCCATTTTCAGCTGCACCTTCTTTAACGACCAATTCAGCCAAGTTTTTGCGTTCGTTTTCAAGCTTAGCATCAACTTCTTCATCAGTAACTTCTTTAGAAGCTTCAACTGAAACTTCAAGATCTTTATATGCACCAAGTTTTACTTCAGGTTTTGTAACAACTTCTGCAGTAAGTGTCCAATCTTGACCTTTTTCAATTGATTTTACATCAATTTTTGGTTGTGCAACAACATCAAGACCAAGTTCAGCAATCGCTGCTTCATAAGCTGCTGGAAGAATTGCATTCAAAGCATCATCGTAAAGAGCTTCTTCACCAAATTTTTGGTTAAATACGGCACGAGGCATGTGTCCTTTACGGAAGCCTGGAGCGTTCAAATTCTTTTTAACCTTGTTAAACGCTTGATCCAAAGCTGGTTGAATTTTATCTTGACCGATAGTGAATGTCACCACACCACGGTTAGTGGCTGTGTTTTCAAATGATACAGACATGTAGTCATTCTCCTTAAAATTTTTTATAGATACAGTTTAGTTTACCATATTTCAAAGCCTTTTAAAAGTTTTTTTCTCCAATTTAATCACAAGAAAATCGTTAGGAACTGTTACTTTTTCAAATTTTTGATAAACTAAAGCTATGAATATTTTACAAAGATACATCCAACAATTTAATTTTGAAGAGACCCTAATGGTACTCATTACAAAAGGGATTAAGCTCCTCATTCTTCTCATCATCTTTCTTCTTAGTAAGAAGATTATCAACTTCCTTTTTAAACATACAGTTGGACGCTCTCTAGCTTGGACAATTCAAACACCTGCTCGACAAAAAACCATTGAACGTTTACTACACAATTGCATGAACTACGTGCTATACTTTTTCCTTGTTTACTGGCTTCTTAGTATCCTTGGGGTTCCAGTATCTAGCCTCCTTGCTGGTGCAGGACTTGCTGGGGTTGCTCTTGGTCTAGGAGCTCAAGGCTTCCTATCAGATGTCGTTAATGGTTTTTTCATCTTGTTAGAAAACCAATTTGAAGTCGGTGACTCAGTTGAAGTAGGACCCGTTACAGGCCTTATTTCAACCGTAGGTATTCGAACTACTCAAATTCGAGGATTTGATGGAACTCTCCACTTTATACCTAACAGAAATATCACAATTGTATCCAACAAATCTCGAGGGGATATGAGAGCTCAAATTGATATCCCAGTCTATCCGTCAACCGATATCAATAAGGTGACAAGCATCATCCAAGAAGTAAATCAAGAAAACATTGAAAACTATCCTCAAATCTGTGGAGCACCAAATATCATTGGATTAAGCACAACTCCTTCTGGACAACTGGTATTTCGTATTGATATCTTTACAAAAAATGGACAACAAACTCATATCTATGCAGACTTCTTGAAACTTTACCAGGAAGCCCTAATCAAAGAAAATATTGAACTTCCAAGATTTATTGGAAACCCTATAGCAGTAAAATAAATTCATTACATTAAAAACACTTCAAAAGATAGATAAGATGAATCTACTTTCGAAGTGTTTTTTATTCATATTAAACAATATTGCCAGTCAAGGTTCTATATTAAGAATTAATCATCTTCATTGTAAGGATCAAAATCAACCATCCAAAATTTTAACTCTCGAATCATCTTTTTCCGACCTCTAAAACACTCCCCAGCTAGCAAACGGTCTAACTTAGTAGCATCTTCCGAAGACAACTGATTACGGAAAGCATTAAGCTGCTCATCATAAACAAGCCTATCAACAGCATCTAACTCTTTATTTGGAAGACAAAAAGCAATATCTGAAATTTCAATATAACATTGTTTATTGGCTTGTCGTTTTACAGACTCCTGCCTTCTAACCTCATCATTAAGTCTATTCCTAAATTTCGTTTTAAAATAACGCCGTAACTTATCATCATCAGACTTTAATTCAGGAAACTTTTCTAAAAGCTGATAAAGCGTCATCATAGCTTCTTGCTCCATATCAGCTTGGTCCCAAAGTTGGATGAAATATTGTCGACTAGCCTTAAGTACAATCGGCCTAACAACCTCATATGCGTGAACAAAAACTTCTTGTTCCATTCAACCTCCTATTAATAGATATAATTTTTGTAATTAAATTAATTACGAGACCTATTATAAGAGATAAATAAGAAATAAAATAGTGACATATATGTCACTATAAAAGGTGATAGAAACAAAAAAAAAGCTAGACCTACGTCCAGCAATGAAATCTATACTCCGCCAGTAGGACTCGAACCTACGACATCATGATTAACAGTCATGCGCTACTACCAACTGAGCTATGGCGGATAAAACTGCTAAGTAGCAAAAATAGTCCGTACGGGATTCGAACCCGTGTTACCGCCGTGAAAAGGCGGTGTCTTAA
>OGZI01000595.1_pt1 | contig 44430 bp, 63 predicted proteins | sample 1576711 | NCBI WGS metagenome assembly OGZI01 (sample SAMEA3541482, study PRJEB24748) | human gut metagenome | biome: human gut; feature: human-associated habitat; material: faeces | place: China | collected 2012
TGCAGGCGAAGATATGTTTATTGAAGAAAACAATGCTTTATCTGATACAAGTAATGATGCAGGCGAAGATATGTTTATTGAAGAAAACAATGCTTTATCTGATACAAGTAATAATACAGATGAACATATGCAGAAAAAAAATATATTTGAAGGAGTAATATCTGATTTAAAACCTTTTATTAAAGAAGACGATATTCACATAAGAGAAAATAATAAAAGTAATAATAGTGAAGATAATGATTCGTCTAATGTTAAAGATCTATCTTATGGTAAACAATTCTGGAAAAGACAAATAGAATCTTTTTTAGAATTAATAAAAAAAGATGGAAATGATATAGATGTAAAAGATAAAGAGGATTGTATACTTACTGGTAAAAAATTGATAGAAACATTAACTAAATGAAAAGAATAGAGATTATAATTTTCAAGGGAAAAACAACTCATGATAATAAAATTGTTAGAGGATCAGGTTGTGTTCAGAAAAATAATAATAAAACGTATATTTTTGGACAAGATGCTAATGGAATATATCATGAAGTTGAAGTAGTTACAGAAACTATTCAAATAAGTAGAATTTGGAAATATATAAAATAAATAAAAGTAAATAAAAATTATAAAATGAATAAATTTTGATTGTCCCTTTTATATCAACGTTTAAACTCAAAAATAAATTATATAAAATAAATAAATTATATAAATTATGTAAAAGAAACAAAACATGTTCGATTTCGAACATATTATTAGGAGAAAGTGTGATGAATTTAAAACAATTTTTTTACTCTCAAAAACATTCTATTATTTTAGTTGCTATAACTTCAATAATATGTTGTATTCAGATTATATTTTTAGGAGCATTTTTATACACTCAAATACCCAAAAATGAAATACATCAAACAGGAAATATAACTATCATAAAAGATTATTTTATAACTGGTACTAGTAATAATATTAATAAGCATGTATATATATTACTAGATAAAGACACAAAACTTATGTATTTGAGTATAGATACTATACAAGATGGAAAGATTGTAGCTACTTCTCAATCTGAACTTTATAATAAAAGACAAAGCATAATGACATATAAGGATTATTTAGAAAGTGAAGATAATGAACAAAATACTTTAAGTTTAAATAATAAAGTTCAGCAATCTAAATCCAATACTTCCACTAATTCTACTAATGAGGAGTAATCTTTATGGTTAAAAATGATACAATGTCTTCAGAAAAAGATGATGTAATATGTTTAAAAAAAGATTATTATGATGATCTTAGAAAACGGTTAAAAGAGCAAAACCATGAAATTGATCAATTAAGAAAAATATTAGATGACGGAAAGGTTTCAAGAACAGTTGAAGTTATTGAAGAATGTCGAATATATATTTTTAAAAAAGCTCCAATAATTTTTTTACAGTTGTCACTTTATCCATTAGGAAAGGCAGAAAGAATCTCATTTATAAAGCTCTTAGATACTTTAAGTGATTTTATAGAAATGGGAAGATCGTTTTTTTTGAATGATGAAAAAAGAAGATGAAAATAAAATTATTGGAGATAAAATATATCGGTTAAGAATAAGTAGAAACTATGATAGAATGACGTTTGCAGAATTGTTAAAGGTGTCTGAGAGAACGATTCGCAGATGGGAAACGGGTAAATCTAAGGTTAGAGAAAGTAATATATTAAAAATATGTTTGCTTTTTGATATATCAATAGCCTATTTTATAAAAAAAGAGAAAGGAAATGATATACATGACAAATAGTTTAAAAGAAGAAATATCTATTACTATTACAACGATAGATACTTTGATAGTTAATTTAAAAAATAATATTAGAATAGATAGCAAACGTATATTCATAGTAAAAAAAATAACAAAAAAATATATTGAATCTTTAAATTTAGTATTAACAATGAATATGAATAAGAAATCTGATGAAATAGATGATTCTTTTATAAAAAATTTTATTTATGATGAAAATGATATTGATAATACGATATCTTTTTTAAATGAAGTAAGATCTATCTTAAATAAAATTCTGTTCGAAATCGAACATATTAAAAAATTATGATCTTCAGACAAAATTTAAAAGATAAGATAAGAGAGCAAATTGTTATAGATATGTTAAGAAATTATTTTTCTAATAATAAAGATATAAATATGTTAGCAAAACAATATTTAAATAATTATATTTATAACAAAAAAAGTGAAGCTGCTTATATTTTGCGTTATAAACAAAATATCTACAATTCTAATTATAATGTAATAAAAAAAATCTTTGATAGTAATATCTTAAGAGAAACAGATATTATTCTTCTTAAGATGAGATATAAAGATAATCATACATTTACTTATATATCAGTTAAACTAGAATTGGATATTAATTTTATTTATTTAAGAAATAGAAGATTGTTACGGTTCTTTAGCTTTTTTATAAATATAAATGATCATATTGCTTTTGACAATATATATATGTTATCGCCTAAGCTACTCAATATTCTTGAAGATAGAATATTGAATGAATATGACTATGCATTATTAGGTAAAGAATTGTTAAGTAAAAATACATCATTAAAAATAGATCTAGATTATCTGGATTTGTTAGAGATGAAAAAACAAAATATAAGTTTGATAAAATGGTTAGTAGAAACTTATTTAGACAGAATTAAAAAAGAAAATCGTTTCATGGAATTTGCAATCTTAGAAAAGACTTTTAATAATATTGATATTACAAGTAAAGAATTAGGGAAAATATTTTATATTTCTGAATCTAGAATTGTACAAATTTGGTCTAATTTTAAAAAAGAAATAAAAAATTCATATTTAAACTCTTAAAATCTGTTCGAAATCGAACAGATTTTTTTTTTAAAAATTAAGGATTTTAAAAAAAAATTTTTAATGATGATGTTATCATTACATACATGAATATTATTAAGGAGTGATATTTATTACAACGAAAAAAAAAGGAATTTTTTTTAGTATAATTATTGTTTTTATTATTAATCTTTTTTTATTAAAAGATTATTTACCTGAAAAATTTATTATTAATTTTTCTTATTCGATGCCAGTAGGTATATATATGATATCAAATGATGTTAATTATGAAATTGGAGATATTGTAGCAATAGTTCCTCCAAATGATGTGAAAAAGTTAATGATATCTAGAGGATATTTAAAAGAAAAGCAATATCTATTAAAAGAAATCAAAGGTTTAGAAGGACAAAAATATCATACTGTAAATGACTTAGCATATGTTGATGATAAATATATTGGTCAAATTTTTAAAGTTGATAGCCAAAATAGACCATTACCTAGATTTTTAGGAGAACATACAATACCTAAAGGATATTTTTTGCCTATTGCTGATAATAGACCTAATTCTTATGATGGAAGATATTTTGGTTTTCTAAAAATAGAGGATATTAAATATAAACTTTATCCTTTAATTACATTTAAATAAGATAAGGAGTTGTTTTTATGAAAATATTTAAAAAATCTTTATTAATATTAGGAACATGTTCATTCTTATCGCTATCAACAAATTTAGTAAATGCAAATCCTACATTTGTTCCTGATGAAACAATACAGGCTATAAATGAATTTAATAAAGAAACAAATTTTGATATTGCATTAACTGAATATCGTAATCAATCTAATAGTTTTGTAGTAGATGATATGTTTAACAATATAGATTTGTTAAAAGCTGAAATAGAATATCAGATTAAAATAGCAAAAGACAATAATCAAATTGATAAAGTTGTTACTTTAGAATCTTATTTGAAATCATTAAATAATAATAATACATTTGTAATTGAATATATGAATTTAAGTAATAGTTCTTTTAATGATTATGAAATTGCAAATCAAATTCAAGATTCTATAAATAATATTTTAACTAATGTAAAAATAGATAATAAGAATAATGAAAGTAATTATTGATATGAATAAAAAATACTATATTATCGATTTTATAGGATATGAAAATTATCCTATAAGATATTTAAGATACATTTTAAGTAAATTTAAACATAAAAATTTAAATTTATTTTTATTAGCAATAAATGAAGCTGTATGTAATGCAGCTAGATATACGACTACAAGTATTAATACTTGTCATATAAATTTACAAATATATTGTGATGATAATTATATAAAAGTGTTAGTAGTTGCTAATACAAATCATAATTTTGCTAAAGATTTGAAAAAAAAGCTTAATGAGTTAAAAAACGAAAAATCTTGGGCTAAGTGTTTAAAATCTCAAATACGAGGTAGAGGTTTTTGGATAATGTTAGAAGGAACAGATTGTATTTATGTTGATGAGTTTATGCAATCAGTTTTACTAATAAAGAAAATAAATAAAATTAATAGTAAGTATCTTAATTTATCTGAGCTATTAAATAAATTTTATATTGGTATTCCCAAAAATATTATAGGAGGTTGAGTAATGAATATTAAAATTTTAGCTATAGTAGATGAAGAAAATGCTAATGACATAATGTCTATTTTAACAGAGCTAAAAAAATACAGTATTCAACCAATAATAACATCTAATATTTTAGATGGTATAGATTTATTTATAGAAAATAATCCTCCTATTTTAATTTTAGATGATAAATTAGAAGGTTTTATGTTAGCAAAAACTATAAATGATATGCAGAATAATAAAACTGTTATTTTTATGTTAACCAAATTAGAAAAAATTTTATTATCTAAAGAACATTTAAATATTAATTTTTATATACCAAAACCTCTAAATAGAATCTTTTTGCAAGTTACTATAATGTCTTATTTAAAAAATTATATATTTATAGAAAAAGAAAATTTGGAAATAGAGAGAGCTGTGAAAAAACAAGCAGAAAATTTGCCAAATAAAATCGATAATGATTTTATAAAAATAAACTATATTTATAGTCCTTATAATAAATTGTCCGGTGATAAATTAAAATTATTATCAGATGAAAAAAATAATAAGTATTATGGCATAGTAATCGATTGTACAGGTCATGATTTATTAGCTTGGCAGCAAACAGGTACTGTAGAGATTATGTTTAAGTATGCTTTAACATTTTTAAAACAAGGCATATTTACTAGTATCAAGGAGGTTTTGGAAGATGTAAATAAAAATTTGGTTTCTGAAGAAATATATGTGGCTGCAACTGTTTTTGAAATAGATCTAAATCAGAAATTAATAAAATATGTAAGTGCAGGAATTCCAAATTTCTTTATAAAATATAAAAATTCTGCTACATATGAAAAAAAATTTATGAAGGGAAAAGTTCTAGGTTATAAAATAGATGCTAAATATTTAGAACATACAATAGAAATATGTAATATAGAAAAAATAATATTTACGACAGATGGATTAACAGACACATTAAATATAAAAAAAAATATAAAAAGTGATGATATATCAGCTTTTTTTATAACATTTAAATGAGGAGATGGTTTTATGATTATGAAATATATTACGACAGAAGGTTCAACAGCAATCATAAAGGTTAACGGAATTTTAGGAATAAATGTAGTTAGAACTTTGGAAGATGAATTTTCCAGAGCGCAAGAAATTGGATGTAATAATGTAATATATGATCTTTCTAATACAGAATCTATTGATAGCGTAGGATTAGCATGTATGATGAATATAAATAAAAAAATTAAAGAAAGACCTAAGTTAAAGAATGTAAATACTATAATTAGGGGACTTTTAGAAACCTCCGAGTTAATTGAGGATTTTGATGTTGAATAAATCAATAAAGGACGGATCTTATGATAGCAATTACCTTATTACCTTTTGAAACACAATATGTAAGAGCAAAAGAACATAAAGAAAAATTAAAAATAGTAAAAACAAGTGATGACTTTAATCCTATGCTTGAAGCTTTTAGGAACAATAATTATGAATATTTATTTGATACCCTGAAAGATATTGTAACTTTTACAAAAAATAAAAGTGAAGAGTATTATTTTATAATACCTGACACAGAATTTGAAACTATAAATACAGAACCTTATAATTTTAAATTTGATAATGATGAAAATGATTTGAGTTTTTTGGAAGAAAATGATGTGGATTCTAATAAATTTTATTATTGTTTTCCAACGCAAATGAAAACCAATGATAAATGGTTAAAGACTTATTATACAATAAGTAAGCAAAATATTGATACACTTTTAAAAGTAGCAGAGGATTTGGATATAGTTGTAAAAACTATTGAACCATTATCAATTGCATTATTTAGATATATGAATAATTGGCAAAATGAAACATATATCATTGAAATTAATAAGGATAAATCAGATTTGGTATTTTATTCTCCTATTTTTGGCTTTTATAAATATCAATTAAGTTTAAACATGAATAATTTTAATAATGATACAAATTTAGTAGAGAATATAAATGAAGACTTAAAATATGCAGATAATTATTTCTCTAAAAAATTAGACAACTATTTAAATGCTAATCAAGATATTATTCTAATTATGTCAGAAAGGAATAAACGTAGCTTAAATTATAAAGCACCTCAATATAAAAAATATATAACTGATTTATATAATAATAATGATGATATTATTATTAATAATAATCCGTATTTTGCAATTGGTGTAGGGAGTTTATTACAATCTTTCCAAGAAACATATTTTAATTCTAAAGTATCTGATTGTTTATTAATAAAAAATTCGAATATTTTACCACAAAATTTTGTTTCTGACAATGATTTACTTATATATAAATATAATTTACAAAGAAAAACAAAATTTGTTTCTCTTATATTAGCAGGAGTCTTAGCATTACAAATAGGAGCAATTTTTCATTTCAATAGTATTACTATTCCTGAAAAATTACAGAATGACTATGCCATAGCTAGTAAAGAAATAAAAATTCTAGAACAACAAGAAAAAACCATAAAAGAAGCTTTAAATGTATCAGAAAAACCACTAGATGTTTTATTTAATCTTATACGAGAAAAACCTGATAATGCTCATTTAGGCTTTACTGAACTTGAAATAAGTTCTAGCGAAGGAAAGACTAAAGTACCTAATTGGATAAAGTTAGGATTAATTTCAAATGATAGTTTAACTATAAAAAGTTATGTAACTAAGCTTACTGAAAATAATGAATTTGGAATTGTAAATGTGACATCTATTGATAATAATAATCAAGGAGCAAAAGTAGCCGAAATATCTATATTAAAACCTGGACAAGATCTTCAAGATACAAAAGATAAGAACGCAAAAAATGACACTAAATAAAATAATAAAACTATGTAATGAAAATAAACAAATAGCTTTAAGTATGGGTATAGTAACTTTTTTATTACTAGTTATGATAGATATAATCAAGGAGCAAAAGTAGCTGAAATATCTATATTAAAACCTGAACAATATGTTCAAAATACAAAGGATAAGGATGCAAAAAATGACACTAAATAAAATAAAAAAGCTATGTAATGAAGATAAACAAATAGCTTTAAGTATAGGTATAGTAACTTTTTTATTATTAGCTATGATAGGCAGTTTCATAAAATTAGAACAAACATATTCTTCTGCAAAAGAAAACGAACAACAAATTATATCAATGACTAATACTATTGAAAAATATAATAAATTAGCTAATAAAATAAATGTAGAAGAATATAAACCTATAGATAAAAGTCAATTAGATTTTGTACAAACTGAAATTTTAACTAAGGTACAAAATCATAATCTTTTATTAAAAAGTTTTGATAATAAGAAAGTTAGTACAAAAGCAACTAATTTTAAACAATATAGTTTAATAGTTCAAGGTGATTGGCAAAATATGATTTTATTTTTAAATGATTTTTCTTCTAAAGATGCCTTGATTTCTATAAATAAAATAAATATTAAACATGCAAAAGATAGTAAAACATCCATTGAATGTGAACTTCTTTATAAAGTTTATATAAAATGAGGTCTATAAAATGAATTTAAAAATAATACAATTTATTAATAAAATAAAGGGAAAAAGACATCTAAGAATAGATAATTCATCTAATAATAAAAAAGAATATATAGTATTATCTTTATTATTATTTATAGGTTGTAGTTTATTTACTTATACAACCTTATCTTCAAAGGAAGATACTAACTTAAATGCTAGTATGGATGTAACAAAAGCGTCTAATAAAAATGCAATGATGTCTTTAAAAGATAATAGTATAAATACTATGACAGATAGTATTAATCTAACTTCTTTTGAAAATCCATTTGTTTTAGTAGATGACTATCAAAATATTAATGATATGTCAGAATCAGCACAAGAAAAATTAGCTAAAAATATGATGCAATCAAATAGTTTACCAATAATTCCTAATTATAATGGAGTAACTTCATCTGGAGGACAAAATACTATACTGCCACCTATACCATATATAGAATCTCAAAAACCTGTTGAATCTAAAACTAGTGAAATACAAGGAATAATGTCTGATGAAAATGGTAATAAAATAGCTATTGTTGATGGGAAAATAGTAAAAACAGGTGATAGTTTAAATGGAAATACTATTTCTAATATAAATAATAACGGTATAACTTTTAATAATGGCAGTCAGATTTCTTATAATATAGCAAAATAAATAATGAAAGGATTTATTTAATGAAAATGACAAAGAGACAAACAAAAGTATTATTAGCAACTATTTTTTGTGCAAACATTTTAAATTCTACGGTTTTAGCTAGTCCAGCAGATGAAGCTAAAATGTTTGCAGAACAATTTAAAAAACCAATAAAAATAGAAAATAATATAGAAACAAATAATATAAAAACGAATAAAACAGCAGAAGAAATTTTATCTGATTTGCAAAATAAAGATTTAAAAAAAGAAAATATATCTAACAATGTGACTATAACAAAAATAAATGAAACGCCTGATAAACCGATTGAAATTTTTGGAGAAGGTATCAATTTAAATTATAAATATAATCCTGTTCCTGATGATGATGTAAGTTTAGCTTCTCTTAATGAATATAGTGGTCCAAAATATAACTTTGATTGGCAAGGTGCAGCACTTACAAAAGTTTTTTATGCACTAGGTAGAATATCTAATACTAATATAGTAGTTGTTGATGCAGATGATTTATCTGATGCTAAAGTATATGCTACATTTAATAACGTTACGATTGAAGAAATTATTAGGTATTTAACTGCAACATATGGATTAAATTATACATTTGAAAATGGTAATTATATAATTGCTAAAGATGAAGATACTATGTTACAGTCTCAAAGATTTTTAATACATTTTGCAAATAAAGAAAAAATAAAAGATGAATTAAAAGCATTAGGTATAGATGAAGCAAATATTTATGCTAATGATCAGTATGGTGCAATAACTGTTACTGGAAATAGTTATGAATTACGACAAGCTGAAAGATTAATAAAATCATTGGATAAACCTGTTAGTCAATGTTTGATTGTAGCACAATTAATAGAAACTACACATAGTAAAGATTTAGAAGCTGGCTTAAATTATACAATGCCAACATATACGCATAATGTAGATGATCCACTTTCACATCAAAATTGGGGAACAAAAATGACTTTTGGTGTAACAAGTTCTTTAAATGAAGCTCTTACTAATGGAAAGGTGTTATCTCGACCTGTGATAACTACTGAAAATGGTAATGAAGCAACACTCTTTATGGGAGATAGAGTACCCATTCCTCAGCAATCTACATCAGATGGATCTACGAATATAACTTTCGATTATCAAGATGTTGGAACTACTTTAAAAATAAAACCTGCTATTGATAAGAGTTCTGGTGTTGTAAGTTTAAATATTAATACTGAAATAAAGAACATCACTAAATACATTGAACAAGGAGGTATGCAAGCACCACAAATATCTAGTAGAGAAGCAGAAACTATTGCTCACTTGAAATCTGGTCAAACCTTTATAATTGGAGGTTTGATGAGTAAAGAAGATTTTGATACTGTTTCAGGTATTCCTGTTTTAAGAAAGTTACCTATTTTGGGTAAACTATTTGAATATCATAAAAAGAATAAATCTAATACAGAAGTATTTATAGCTATTACTCCTTATATTATTGGAGAAAATGATAATCCTAATAATATTGTGTATGATTTAAAATTAAATAAAAATAAGGATAAAGATAATGAATAATAATATATTAACGCCTAAGAAAACAGAAAAGTTTTTTGAAGAAAATGTAAAATTTCAAAAACCTCTTTCTGAAATAGAAATAGATAAAAATATATTGTCTATATTTAATGAAGATATTATAAAGAAATATATTGTATTACCATACAAATTAGAAAATAATGTACTGACGGTAATAACCAGTACAAATAATATGAATAAACAACGAGATATATCTTTATCTATAAAAAAGATATTAAGTATTAATAATAAAAATTGGAACATAACAATAAAATATACAGATAATAATTCTGAATTAAAAAGAATTATAACTCAAAATACGCAATATACTTTTTCAACAATAGCAAATAATGATAAAGAAATTAATATTGATATGTCAGCAACAAGACAAAAAGTATTGAATATGATAAATGTTGCTATTGATAGAGATGTATCAGATATTCATATTTTACCTAATATAAATGGTATAATTGTAGCATTTAGGGTAAACGGTAGTCTTAAAGATGTGTCAGATGAATTTAAATTTACATTAGACCAAAGGAAACAAATTGCTAATATAGCCAAAAATTTAGATGAATCAGGACAAGCTCGTACAAGTTCTGATTTGGTCCCATCTAGAGGTTCATTTGAAGTTAAGCATAATGGTATTAATGTAAATATTCGAATATCTACTGTTCCAACAGCAGCTGGATATGAAAAAATAAATTTTAGATTATTAGTTAAAAGAAATAATAAAAGAAAAATAACTGATTTAGGTTATGCTAAAGAAGATATAGATATCATACGTTTAGCTAATAAAATTACTACTAATGGATTATTCATTACTGCTGGACCAACAGGTAGTGGTAAATCCACAATGATTTTTTCTGTTCTGTATGATGAAGTCGATCGAGCTATGCTTAATTACAATGAATTAAAAAACGTAATGACAATTGAAAATCCTGTGGAAATTTCTGAGCCTAGTTTTACTCAAACTCAACCAAGATTGAGTCCTGATAAACCAGAATTAAATCTAGATGCACCAAGATTATTAACTACTTTTTTGCGACAAGATCCAGATTTAATATTATATGGGGAAATTCGTACTAAAATAGATGCTTCTGTTGCTACAATGGCAGGTCAAACAGGGCATAAAGTATATGCCACTGTGCATGCTAATGATTGCGTAACAACAATTTTAAGATTATTAGATTTAGGTGTTTCTAGAGTATCTTTATTAGAACAGATTCGAATGATTATGTCACAAAGACTAATCAAAATATTATGTCCACATTGTTCTAAAGAATATCATTTAACAGAACAAGATAAAATCATTTTAGATGAAAACGATTATAATATATTATCTAAGTCTACTTTAAAGACAATAGGTAATATAGAAGACGTAGAAAAATGTGAATATTGTAATGGTATAGGATATATAAAACGTATTCCTATATTAGAATATATAATAATGACAGATGAATTAAGAGATTTATTTATGGATAGTAATATAAAATATACAGAAATAGCTAGTATTTTAAAACATTGTAAGTTTAAAAATATGTGGCAAAAAACTTTTAATTATATAAAAGATGGTAAAGTTGACTTAGGTGAAGCAATAAGCACTGTAAGCAATAAAACAGCTGTTGACAATATCATTAAATATATACAAAAAGAGGTTTAAAATATATGAAACATATTTTATATGAATTGTTAGTTTTTTTACGTTTAAAAAAACGTACAATTCCAAATGATAATGAAATTTTAGGTTACTTCAGGATGTTTTATTTATTTTTATCAGCTGGTATGCAAGTCAAGGAATCTCTTGAGCAATGTAAAGTAACAGTTAGTCCCTTAATGCAACCTATAACTAAGAAAATTTTAAGTAAAATGGATAATGGTTATGATTTAGAACTTGCTATGCAAGAAACAGAAGTATTTCCTAAATATATAACTGATTTAGTTGAAGCTGGTAGGAAAAATGGTAGCTTAAAAGATATTGCTTTAGAAATAATCTTTTTTTTAGAACAAAAGATTGATATAAAACGAAAAGTAAATAGTGGCTTATTTATTGTTAAAATAATGTCATTTATTTTAGTTGTTTTGATAGTAGCTGCATTTATTGTAATAAATAAATTTAAAGAAATTTTAAATGATACCAAAGGAGAATTACCTACATTTACTAAATTAGTATTAGATTTTGGAGATATTGTATCTAATAATTGGTATATAATATTATTTTTCGTAATCGTTTTATTGATATCGTTTAAAATATTGAAAAAACAATATCGTGAAAAATTTGATTCTTTAATGTTTAAGGTACCTATATATGGTCCAATTTATAAAAATTTAAGTTTCTATAGAATGTCTAGGATAATGTCTTTAACAGTTCAAACAGGCATTGCTGTTGAAGACTCTTTTGAATATGCTAGTTTAGCTGTAGATAATATATATTTTAAAAATTTTATAAATAAAATTATAGACAATTTGAATAAAAAAGATATGTTATTTAAAGATGCTATAGAAAAGGCTAATAAAGAGTATAAATTATTAGATAATAGTTTTATTTTAATATTAGCAGCAGGTCGTAAATCAGGAAATGTAAAAGTTGCATTAGATTCTTGTGCTGCTGACTATAAAAGAGAATTAATGTCTTTATTAAGTACGGTTTCTGATAAAGTAATTACACCTGCATTATTCATTATTTTTATAATTGTAGCTATTATATATGCAGCCATAATGTTACCAATTAATAATATTTGGAGCAGTGCGCAAATGATGAGTAAATAAGGATATGATAACCATGCAAAGAAAAGGATCTATGTTATTAGATGTTATATTAGGAATAGTTTTAATTCTAATCTTATATAATCTAGCTAGTTCTAATGCTAGTGAATATTTAAATGAAGGTAAAATATCTAGAGCAACGACAACAACTGTAAATTATGCATCAGCAATTAGTCAATATCGTTATGAAATTGGCGAATATCCAAAAACATTAAATGATTTAACAAAAAAGGGAGAAAAAACAGTTGATGGAGAAGATGCAACACATTTTGGTCCTTGGCTACCCAAAATAGATAAAGATCCTTGGGATAGAGATTATGTGTATGAAGTATTTTCTCAAAATGGTAATGAAGATGATACATTTGTTGTTTATTCTAAAGGGAAAGATGGTAAAGGAACATATAATAAAACTAAAACAACTTTTACTAATGATGCTATAGGAGCGGTAGGCAAATGAATAATATTATAAAGAAAAAAAAATTACCTAGACAACCTCCAAAAATAATGGATTTATTTAGGTCTAGGCAAAATAACAAATAAAATTAATAAATAAAACGCAATAAAATTATAACAAAAAATTTGAGGTTAATACAAATGCAAGCAATTAGTATATTAAAATTAAATAATATGGCAAAAAAATATCAAGTTTCTAGAAAAAATAATATTTTAAAAAGAAAAGGTTCTTTGTTATTAGATATCGTCATTGGTATCGTATTAATGATGATTATTTATTATGTTGCTACTGTTTCTTATCCAGAATATCGTAATAATGCTAACAGAAGTCAGGCTTTAGAAGATTTAAGAACAATTAAACAGGCTGTTATTTCCTACCAAGGTCTCTCTAAAGTTACACCATCTAGTATAACTATGGAAGATTTGCAAGAAGGATTATCAGCGACAGAGTCATTAGATGGTACAACGCATGAAGCATTGCTTAAAGAAGCAAAAACAGATCCATGGGGAGGAGAATATGTAATTACTATTGATGCTAGTGGTGCAGGAACTATTTCTACTTCAGCAGCAGTAAGTGGTGGTGGATTAGATAATGAAATTACTATAGATTTTTAAATGATGTTAGTAGACCAGCATTATGCTGGTCTATCTTTAAATTAAGAAAGGAGTGTGTGGTAAATAAATGTTATTATATAAAAAAACAAAGAAAAAAAGACCTGCTTTTATGCTTGTTTCTGCTTTACTAGCAACATTAATATTGATGATGATAGCACATGGCTTTATGTTGATGTATGGTGGTCAATTTACTTATTTACAGGCAGCAAAAACAGCTTCTGAAGGACAACAATATGCAGAATTGGTAGGGGAAAAAGTAAAGCTTGAAGGCATAGATGCTGAAGAAGTAACAAGTAAAACTAACTTAGATACTTTAACTGGCAATGATAAAGATAAAGATTGGCAATATACTTATGAAATCTCTGATGGTACAGAAGATGATAATGGGAATATTTTTAAAGTAGCCACTATTAAAATTTATAAAGACGGAGAAAATAGCCCTCGATATACTTATGAAGTACCGCTATCTTCTTTAGGAAATAGTACTGATGGATTAGAAGTAGGAATGGTAGTAGCTTGGACATTATCTGTTAATCCTTCAGATAATTATTTAGAGTGTAATGGGCAAGCAATAGATGGTAGTAAATACCCTAAATTATATGCTTTAATGCATAATGTACCTGATTATAGAGGTATGTTTCTCCGTGGATTAGGTGGTAATTCTGCTAATTTAGGTATCCTTCAGGGCGATGCTATACGCAATATTACTGGAACTATGGGTGGTTCATCCTCAGATGTAGCAGGATTATGGGATTATGGTACAGGTGTATTTTATCAATTTAATCAAGGTAGATATTCTGTTTATTATAGTAAAGCATATTTTAGTTATGTATCACAAGGTATGGGCTTTGATGCTTCTCGTGTTGTTCCTGTAGCTAATGAAAATAGACCTGTTAATAAAGCTGTTAGATATTTTATTAAAGCCAAATGACTTCTTTAGGAAATAGAGATAGCCTTGAAGTTGGTATGATTATTGCCTGGACACTTGCAACTAATCCTTCAGATAACTATTTAGAATGTAATGGGCAAGCAGTAGATGGTAGTAAATACCCTAAATTATATGCTTTAATGCATAATGTACCAGATTATAGAGGTGTATTTCTTCGCGGTTTAGGTTCAGTTACTAGCAATCATTATGGAACAGTTACTCATACTTCATCTAATCTAGGAGAATTACAGGGAGATGCTATTCGTAATATAACAGGTAGTACTCCAGGTGCTGTTGAAGAATCAAATATATCTTTTACAGGAGCATTTTATAATGCTGGTAATGATGTTGGTTCTCAAGGAAGAGCTGCAGATTGGAGAATTGGTTTTGATGCTTCACGTATAGTTCCTGTAGCTAATGAAAATAGACCTGTTAATAAAGCTGTTCGCTATTTTATAAAAGCCAAATGACTTCTTTAGGAAATAATAATAACTTTCATGTACCTGATTTTAATAATTTTATCCATATTACAAGTAGTGGTTTTGTATGTCCTAATAATGGCTATATAAATGTTTTCGAGTCAGCTTGGAATTATGGAGCTAGAGTATATATTAATAATATTTTGGTCCCTATAGAATGGTTTAGGTATGATGAAGCCTATAATCGCCATGAATGGAGAGCGAATATTATTCCAGTATTAAAAGGAGATATAATTACTTTTAGTGGTATATCAATAATAGGTCAAAATTCTATTTATGGAATAACATTTATACCTTGTAGAAAATAAATAAATTCTTTAGGAAGTAATCTAGGTGAAGTTGGTTCTAATGATAAAGGTTATTATTGGAAATTACCTAATGGTCTGATATTTCAATGGGGTTATCACAATAGCGGTAATTATATTACTTTTCCAATTAAATTTGAACATAAATGTATCAATGTAGAATTAACACCATCTGTAACTTCTTGGGCAGGTGATGAACGACATCCTTTTATTAAAGAAATTACAAATAGTTATATCAGATATGAAGATAGAGGTGTTGACCAACACTATGGTTTAAATCCTGTATATTGGAGTGCTTTTGGTAATTAATTTCTTTAGGAAGTGGAGATAGTCTTGAAGTTGGTATGGTTATTGCTTGGACAATTGCAACTAATCCTTCAGACAATTACCTCGAATGTAATGGTCAGGTTGTAGATAGTACTAAATACCCTAAATTATATGCTTTAATGCACAATGTACCAGATTATAGAGGTATGTTTCTCCGTGGACTAGGTGGTAATAGTGCAGATTTAGGTGAACTTCAAAACTATGCTTTAATAGAACATACTCATGAAATTACAATGCCTGCATCTCATGGTAAATCTGGGAATGGTGGTATTCCTAGATTTAGTGATGGTGATGTATGGTCTAATAATAAAACTAAATTAACTACTGGTATAACTGATGATATTCCTATAGCTAATGAAGTAAGACCAATTAATAAGGCAGTTCGTTATTTTATTAAGGCTAAATGACTTCTTTAGGAAGTGGAGATAGTCTTGAAGTTGGTATGGTTATTGCTTGGACACTTGCAACTAAACCTTCAGACAATTATCTCGAATGTAATGGTCAATCAATAGACAGCACTAAATATCCTAAGCTCTATGCTTTAATGCACAATACTCCAGATTATAGAGGTATATTTTTAAGAGGATTGGGTGGTAATTCTACTTCTTTAGGAGAATTACAGGGTGATGCTATTAGAAATATAACAGGAAGTTTTATGGTGGCAGGTAATGGAAACGACCATGGATTAGGTCAACCTCAATCAGGAGCATTTTATCAAAGTTGGAGAACATCTGGTTCTGAATGGGGAAATAATGGTACACAATATTACATGACATATTTTGATGCAAGTAGAGTTGTTCCAGTAGCAATAGAAAATAGACCTGTTAATAAAGCTGTTAGATACTTTATTAAAGCTAAGTAAATTCTTTAGGAAATATTTCATCTTTTAATGTTCCAGATTTTTCACATTACATTGATATATTACCATATCCAGCAAATTTACCAGATTATTCAAGTAATAAATATTATTTTACTGCTCCTGATAATGGTTTTTTATGTATGTATACTCAACCATGGGGAAATGGAAGATTATCTTGTGATATAAGGATAAATAATATATTGATTCCTAGAACTTGGTTTTATACTGTTGGTGGTGGTGATGATTGGTATGGAAAAACATATCCTATTTTATTAAAAAAAGATGATTATGTTGTTATTAGTAATCTTCATAGAATACAACAAATCACTTTTTATTATTGTAGAAAATAAATAAATTCTTTAGGAAGTAATATTGGAAAATTAGAATCAAACGAATATGGTTATTATTGGAAATTACCTAATGGAATAATCATGCAATTTATAACAGGTAAATCTGATGCTTCAGGATTTGATAAAATTCAAAAAATTAAATATCCTATTCCTTTTAAGAATAAGATTATTGGTATTAGCATATCAACTTGGGCTAATGGTTCAAGACCAGCAGCTGCAGATATAATATATCAAGAAATAACACATACGCTTACTGATATAACGGTTTTAAGGAATCAAAGAGAAGATATATTTGAAAGTGTAGCGCCTAGAATAATCTTAATAGGTTATTAATTTCTTTAGGAAATAAGATATCCTATTTCAATACACCAGATTTCACCAAAGTTCAACGTATAAGTAGTGGTTTTGTATGTCCTAATAATGGTTGGATAAATATTTACAGAGGAATATATAATTATGGTATGCGATTATATATTAATAATATTTTAGTTTCTACAGCATGGTTATATTGGGATTGTGCTTATAATAGAGATGAACAAAATTATAATATTGTACCTGTATCTAAAGGTGATGTTATCACCTTTAGTGGTGGTAATAATGGAGTTTATTTCACACCATGTAAATAAAAAATGTAAAAAAAAGCAGTTCATTGAACTGCTTTTTATTTTATACGCATAACCCAATATAAAGCCATATATGGTGGCTTATTTTCTATTGGTTGTCCAAAAGAATTACTAGTTCCTGGAATAGTAGCAAAGGCATTTTTGAAATAACCATGTGTATTTCCTTCATTTTTTTGAAAATACTCCCATGACCAAGCTCTAATTGGTAAATTACTAACTAAATTATTAGAACCATTAACTTGATTATTTCCTTGAACCGCAATAGTTTTATTAAGAAAATCTGCTAAATTAGGTAATTGATTTAGTGCAAGTATATTTGTACTTGTACCACCAATAGTATTAAGATTGTAAGAACTACCTGCACCAACAATAAAACGATCTCTTAAGTCTGGAGTACCATTTGTTCCATCACAAATATGGTAGTTTAATGGCAAAGCATTTAGAGAGCCTGTATAAGCAATAATACCGCCTATTGGCACAGAAAAACTGCTACCTAAAGAAATTAATTACCAATAGCAAGCCAATAAGCTCCTGGATTATCACAAGATATATTCATTCCTATTGTTGTTAAATTATCTACCCCTCCAGAATTATAATGTAATCCAGTTGTGGAATTATTAACATTTCCTATTCCTACAATGGCTTTATTTGGAAATCTTATTGGAAATTGAACATAATCTGTACCATGACCAGCTCCATGATTACTTCTAATATATCCCCATTGAAATATCAAGCCATTAGGTAATTTCCAATAATAACCTTTATCATTAGAGCCAAATTCACCTAGATTACTTCCTAAAGAAATTAATAACCTATAACAGACCAATAAAAATGTGTTGAATAATCTGATTGACCTTCTCCATTAGGCATAAAGTAACAATATGAATTAGTAAAATCTTCTCTATAATTTACGCCAGCAGCTCCTACTCCATTTCTTTTAGAAATAGCAGATATAGAAATAATTTTATTAGGAAATTCTATAGGAAAATCTATTCTTTGCCAATGTTGAAACCCTATATTTTCATAATTACCCCATTGATATATTAAGCCATTAGGTAATTTCCAATAATAACCTTTATCATTAGAACCAAATTCACCTAGATTACTTCCTAAAGAAATTAATACCTATTAAAAAAAATATATTTTTATATATAAATTAGTTATTATGATATAATATAAATAAGTTCGTATAACATAAAAATAGGTGATAAATATGGATAGCGTTTTAATAAATAAATTACCAAAGTATCTAAAAGATGATATTGATCGAGTTATGAATTTTGATAGAAAAGATCCTTTTTATGATTGTTATTTAGATGAAGTGTATGGTTCAATAAATAGTGCTTTATGTGATGGTGCAATTAGTTCTGATGAAGCAGATTATTTAAGAAAACATTATTTTTTTGATATTTTGGATAAGGGAGCAATAGAATGATTGATTTTACTGAATATATGCAAAACCATCCTAGTTTTAGGGCATATGGTGGTGCTAATGGTATAAAAAAAGGCATAATTTTTAGAAATGAACCATATATGTTAAAAATAGAGCATAGAAACAAAAAAAATAAATATATTAATAGTATATTATCTGAATATATTTCATCTAAAATTTTTTCTATGCTTAATATTGAAACACAAGAAGTTATTTTAGGTAAAGTAGTTGATAATAATAAAGAAAAATTATGTGTTGCATGTAAAGACTTTAAAAAACCTGGTGAATACTTGTATGAATTTTTGAGCATAAAAAACTCTGTTTTAACAGAAAATTCTTCTAATGGTAGTGGTATGGAATTAGACGAAATATTAGATGCTATAAATCGCCAAAAGTTTTTTCCTGCTAATAAAGTAAAAAAACATTTTTGGGAAATGTTTATAGTAGATGCTTATTTGGGGAATTTTGATAGACATAATGGAAATTGGGGAATTTTGGTCAATGAAATAACTCATTCAGCTAGACTAGCTCCTGTATTTGATTGTGGTTCTTGTTTATATCCAGCAGCTACAGATGAAAATCTAAAATATTTTTTAGAAACTCCTGATGAACTAAATAAACGAATATATGAATTTCCACGAACAGCTATTAGAGTTAATGGAGAAAAACAATTATATCATGAATTTTTATTAACAACGGAAAATAAAGAGTGTTTAAATGCTATAGCTAAAATAGTACCAATTATAAATAAAAAATCATTTAATATAAAAAGTTTTATTAAAAATATACCAATATTAACTTCAACTAGGAAAAATTTTTATAATAAAATTTTAGCAATGCGTAGAGAATTGATATTATTACCTGCACTTGAAAGAGCAAATAAACTTCTAAATATAAAAGAGCAACCTTTATCACGATAATAAATATAAAATAAGCAGCTAATAATAGCTGCTTTTATTATTTATTTAAATTTTTATAATATAATTTACTACTAGATATGGTTGCATTAAATTATGAGGATTATCACTACCTGTATTATTAATAATTAAATTATGATTGTGTAATCCATTTGTTGCAGAAAAACATCTTGTATAGTTAGGGTTATTTCCTCCACCGTCGTCATATCCTGTACCTCCACCATCATAATTTCCAGTAGTAGGTAATCCATGATTATGAAGACCAGAATTATTAGTTGTTCCAGTATGATTATGTGATGGCATTTCCTTTATAGTAAGTTTATGCAATCTTTCGCCACCACTTTCTTTAACTTTATAGGTAACAGTTCCCCATTCATCAGAAATAGTTCCTGTACCAATAAGAGTTTTTCCTCTTAAATCAGGAGTTCCGTTTGTACCATCACATAAAAGCCAACCCTCTGGAATATTTTTTAATTCACCATAAAAAGGAATTATCATTCCTTTTAAGAAGTTACCACTTCCTAAAGAAGTCATTTGGCTTTAATAAAATAACGAACTGCTTTATTGATAGGTCTATTTTCTACTGCTACTGGAACTACTCTACTGGCATTAAATCCTATTCTATGATCTGTATGACTCCATTCCCCTGTACCACTGCCTAAACCATTAGAGTAGAATACACCACTGAAAGAACCTCCTGATTCTTCAGCAGCTGCTGGAGTAGTACCTGTTATATTACGAATAGCATCTCCCTGTAATTCTCCTAGATTAGATGAAGTATGAGTAACTGTTCCATAATGATTGCTAATAACAGAACCTAAACCGCGAAGAAAAACACCTCTATAGTCTGGAGTATTATGCATTAAAGCATAGAGCTTAGGGTATTTAGTACTATCTACTGCTTGACCATTGCATTCTAAATAGTTATCTGAAGGATTAGCTGCTAATGTCCAAATTACTACCATGCCTACTTCTAAGCCATCAGTATTATTTCCTAAAGAAATTACTTTTATTTAATAAAATCTTGATATTGAATAAAAGCAAAAAACATTGAGTAACAATCAATTTCTCAATGTTTTTGCTTATACTATTTATATTCTTCTAAAATTTTATTAGATACTAATTTAAAAATAACATTAATTATACTATCAATATTATTTTTATTTAAATTATCAAAATTAATTTTAAAATATCCATTATTAAAATCTACTAATTCATCATTTATTACATATAATATTTTATGGTATGAATATTTAACAGAAAATTTATCAAATGTCTTTTTCTGAAAACCATACTCTATCAATTTTTCTAAATTATTTCTATTAACGACATAAAACATATACATATGCTCCTATTTTCTATTTTGCTTTAATGAAGTAACGAACGGCTTTATTAATAGGTCTAATCTCTGTTGCTATAGGAATACCTGCCTTAGATAAATCTAGATTATATCTATAATAAGACATAATTTGATGTTTATATTCCATATTTTCGTGTGTTATACCTGTGCTAGCCATAGAAAAAACACCATTTGTTTCACTATGTCCAATGTTAGTAGCATAAAATGTGCCAGAAAAATTTCTGGTAGCATCACCCTGTAACTCTCCTAAGGCATCAGAATTACCACCTAATCCTCTTAAAAAAACACCTCTGTAATCTGGTACATTATGCATTAAAGCATAAAGCTTAGGGTATTTATTACCATCTACGACCTGACCATTACATTCAAGGTAATTATCATCAGGATTAATTTCTAAAGCCCAAGTAATAATACTGCCCACAGGTAAAATACCATTTCCTAAAGAAGTCATTTGGCTTTAATAAAATAGCGAACAGCCTTATTAACAGGTCTATTTTCTTCAGCTGTTGGAACTACTCTACTTGCATCAAAAGAAAACCCCCAAGAATTTTTGCCAGCATCAGCCCCAGATGTACTTATTTCTATAATCTTAAAAGCCCCATAAGCAGGAGAACCTTCTTCAACAGAACCATAAACTTCTCCAATAATATTACGAATAGCATCGCCTTGTAATATTCCTAAATCGGCACTATTACCACCAAGTCCACGGAGAAACATACCTCTATAATCTGGAGTATTATGCATTAGTTCATATAACTTAGGATATTTAGTACTATCTACTGCTTGCCCATTACACTCTAAATAGTTATCTGAAGGATTAACAGATAACGTCCAAGCTACTACCATTCCTATTTCTAATCCATCAGTACTATTTCCTAAAGAAGTCATTTAGCTTTAATGAAATAGCGAACTGATTTATTAATAGGTCTATTTTCTACTGCTACTGGAACAACACGAGAAGCATCAAAATATAATATTTGAGAATTAGTATCTGTAGCATAGCTAGACCAATCCCAACCTTTAGCAATTTTAAGGTAAAAAGCTCCATTTACATAATCTCCCATGTTATCATCAATTCTTCCAAAATATCCAGTAATATTGCGAATAGCATCTCCTTGAAGTTCTCCTAGAGTTGCAGAATTACCACCTAGACCTCTTAAAAATATACCTCTATAATCTGGAGTATTATGCATTAAAGCATATAATTTAGGATATTTACTACTATCTACTACTTGACCATTACATTCTAAATAGTTATCTGAAGGATTAGCGGATAATGTCCAAGCTACTACCATGCCTACTTCTAATCCATCAGTATTATTTCCTAAAGAAATTAATTACTTAGTTACTTAGAATAAAATTATGTTTATGATATAATATAACTATATCATAAACATAATTAATGAGGTGCAAATATTGAATAATATAGAAGATAAAAATTTAGTAGAAAGACTTATTTTACAAATGAAAGATGAAAAAAATGCTAACCGAAAAGGCGGTATTTATTATATAACTCAAGTTGAATTAGCTTACAATAGCAATAGAATTGAAGGTAGTAGATTATCAAAAGAACATACATATAATCTATTTGAAACATCTACTATTTTACCAAATGGAAATGAAGTTATTGATAAAAATGATATTATAGAAACAAGTAATCATTTTCATGCTTTTGATTATATTTTAGATACTATAAAAGAACCTTTAACTGAAAAATATATAAAATATTTACATTATATGTTAAAACAAGGAACTGATGACGCTTTTAAATCTTGGTTTAATGTAGGCGAATACAAAAAATTAGAAAATTTTATTGGTGAACAAACAACATCTAAACCAGAAAATGTTTCTAAAAATATTAGAGAACTTCTTACAAAATATAATAAAAAAAATGAAAAAACAATTGAAGATGTAATTGATTTTCATGTGCTTTTTGAAAAAATACATCCATTTCAAGATGGTAATGGTAGAGTAGGAAGATTGATTATGTTTAAAGAATGTTTAAATAATGGTATTGTTCCTTTTATCATAGATAATGAGCATAAATTATTTTATTATAGAGGTCTCAGAGAATATGATAAAGAAAAAGGTTATTTAATAGATACGTGTAAATCTGCACAAGATAAATATAGAATATATTGTGATAGACTTATATCTAAAGAAATAGATATAACATTAGATAAATTTATAAAAATATGTATAAATAAAAACTATAGTAATTTAAAAGTTCTAAATGAATGTTTAAAAAACAATTTTATAGAATTTAAAGATAAAACTAGAATGGAAAAACAAAAAATTGTAAAAGATAAAATAAAGAATATCCAAAAAAATGAAAAAGATTTATCGAGATAATAAAAATAAGAGATGTTTTTACATCTCTTATTTTGCTCTAATAAAGTAACGAACTGCTTTATTGATAGGTCTATTTTCTTCAGCTACAGGAACTACTCTACTTGCATCAAAATAATATTTTTTATATTCGCCACCTTCGTTCCCTTGATCTCCTGATCCAATAGTTTGTCCATAAAAAACTCCATTGGCATTAATATTCCAAGAATTATTATCAGTAGCATTAAAATTTCCAGTAATATTACGAATAGCATCACCTTGAGTAACTCCTAAACTAGCAGAATTACCACCCAATCCTCTTAAAAATACACCTCTGTAATCTGGAGTATTATGCATTAGTTCATATAACTTAGGATATTTAGTACTATCTACTGCTTGCCCATTACACTCTAAATAACTATCTGAAGGATTAACAGATAATGTCCAAGCTACTACCATTCCTATCTCTAAACCATCAACTCCACTTCCTAAAGAAATTAATTACCAATAGCAAACCAATATCCACCATAACTATAATTAGTACTTTCTGCTGTTGCTTTAAATCCTTTTACAGTAATATCTCTTAAGTGTGGTGTCCATAAATTGTTATTTTTATTTCCCATTGTTATAGAATAAACATTTTTAAATGGTATAGGAAAATCGACTCCTTTTTTCCCATCATTAGTAATTCCCCATTGAAAAATTAGACCATTAGGTAATTTCCAATAATAACCTTTATCATTAGAGCCAAATTCACCTAGATTACTTCCTAAAGAATTTATTAATCTTTATAATTATGGTGTTATAATATTATTAGGTGATAGTATGATTAATATGAAAGTAACATTAAGAAAAAATAATAAAATATTTATATTAACAAGAGTTAATAAATATATAGCAAGGAAATTATTTAAAAGAAATAAAAATATATGGATTACTACTTGCAAAACTGTACCTACTGATTTGAGCTTTTCCCAATACATTATTAATAATTTAAATAATCAAGATTTTGATGAAATTATTGATAAGTTTAGAGAAGAATTTTGTCTTAATGATTATACTGGTTTATATCCAAGTTATTTTGTTAGTTTTGATAAAAAAGAGAGTAAATAGTATATTTACTCTCTTTTTTCATCTTTTTCTTTACATATTATCAAATTCTTCTAATTTTTCTTCAATAAAAGCTACTATGTTATCAGTAATTTCCCCAAATTTTCCATCAACACAAGCATCTTCAAATTTAGACAGAATAAAAGCCATTGCTTCTTTTTTTTGTGGCTCATTATATTTTCTGTAGAATTCAATTTCATGTTTTAAAAAATCTTCATCAAAGTTTAAAGTCATACTATTACTTTGATCGAAAATATATATATCAGGTTTTACTTCTTTAATAGCTTTTTCAATATTTTCTTTTTCTTTTTTAGTTAAATTATCAATAAAAATACTTTCATTTCTTAGTTCCATTATTATATTGTCCTTTTCTATATTTTTTTATAATTTCTGCTATAAATACTACAATTTCATCAGTTACTATTTGAAAGTCATATTCTAAAAAATTCTTTGTAATAGCTTTTAATACTTGTTGTCTTTCTTCCTTCGATATATTTTTACCAAGATAAAGGTCAATATTATCTTCTAAATATTCCTGATCCCAAGTAAACTCTAAACAGTTATTACTATCTAAGATTTCTATATTAGAGTCAATTTTATTAATAGCTTTTTTAATAGCTTTTTCCTTTTCTGAGTCTGATATATATAATCCTATAAACATTATATTACCTCGCTTTATTTAACTTTTCACTTTCATACTCTTTTATAGCACTAAACACTAAATTATTAAAATCTTTCCACGCTGAAGGTAATCCTTCATCACTTGCTAGTTTACAAACTTTTTTAACTATTTCATTTAACTCATTTTCTGTGATTTCATAATTTTTATCCTCATAATTATTATAAATTTCATCAATAATACAATCATTATCAAAGATATTAATAATATCTTTTTCTTTTTCATAGATTACTGAATTAGGATCTATTTTATTTATTGCCTCCTTAATTAATCTCATTTTGTCATTATTACTAATAGAAATAGCAATTATCATAGTATTTAGTTCTCCTTTCTTGCGACTATTTTTCTGTCGCTTTTCGCACAAATTTTATAGCAATAAAAAAAAAGACTACAAGGACAGCTTATGCTGCACTGTTTATCCTTGTAGTCTTTTTTTTTATTGCTAAAATGTACCAAAAGAAAAGCATTTTTGATTATATTATTAATTTTATAAAGATATTTTTATATTCTCATTATATTTTTTTAAACGTTTTAATAATACCGCTAAACGTTTAAAATTTAATTCTGTACCAACAAACTTTTTATTGTTAATATATGCATTGTAACCTACTAAACCACGTCCCATACATAGGTCACCTATACAATTATAATTTTCATTTTTGCATACCCATTTGATTATATCTTCTTCGTCCATATAATCTAATTTAGGTGCTTTTGCTTTATTAGCACCTCGTACAACGTAGCAAATTCTATCTTTATTATGATAATAACTACTATTATAGAAGGTTACATATTTATATTTCTTCTTCATTTCCATTATAAATTCCGCCAGATATTGCTTTCCTATTTCAAGATAGCAAACTCTAGGATTTATCTCATAGATGCACTCAAATAACCTTTTATAAAAGGCTTCATATTCAAAACAGATATGCTCTAAATCAGCCTTAGTATAAAAAGTATTTAAGTTACCCAAATTCCATGGTGAGTCTGTAAATATTATATCAGCATTATGCATAAAATTGGGTAGCTGTTTAAAGATGTCATGCACCTTTAAAAAATTATTATCATCTACTATGATAATAGAATTATTATTTATGTCAAAATCTTTATAAGCACCGCCATAATCCCATTTACTCACCATCAATCATCTCCCAACTTCTAGAATACTGTTGATTTTTAAATAGTTCTGCAATACCTGTAAGTTGTTTCAATCTGTGTACTTCTTCGATTTCCATACCTAGTTTTTCGGCAATTTCAATATCACTTACACCTTGTTCATGTAAAGCCCTTACTAAATCACTCATGCGTTCAGTTTGATGAACACCACGGGCTCTATTAAATTGAACAGTTGCTTCCATTCTTTTAGTTATATCATGATTTAAGACTACAATAGGGATTTCATCTGCTTCTAAATCTTTAAATTTGGTATATCTGTGGAATCCATCAATAATCACATATTTTTCTAAATCTGGATCCCAAATTGTAACTACCGCATAACAAAATCCATTTGACATAATTGACTCTTCAAGTAACTTCATATTATTTTTAGGTACTTCATTTGGATTATAATTATTAGCTTGTACCTTATCTATTGGTACAATTATTGGTGTCATGCAAGGTAATTTGATTTCACCTTTTTTACATTTTATTGTTTCCATTATAACAACTCCATCCATTTTTTTATTGTTGCTTCCCTTGGGTCAGGTTTATTATCTACTGGTAAATTATTTTCATAGTCATTCAATACCAACTGTCGAACCTGCTGTCTAGCAACATAATTATTTTCTAAGTGTTTTGCAAATCTTTTTTTAAATATTTCTTTTTTCTCTTTATCTGGATATGTTTCTAAAAGAAAATTTCTATAATCAATCCAGCTTTTAAAATTCTTTGGTAGCTTTCTACACTTCATCATAACGCTATCTTTTGCATACAGATTAGCTACACTTATACCTTTTAATCTTTTAAGTAACCTATTATAGGTTTTTGGTTCAAATTCTGGTAATTCTACAATAGCTTTAAAAGATTTTTCATGTATTAAGCTAGATACTCGTATTTCCTGGAGTGGCATTCCTTTTTTCCACATCCAATCATATATTTTGTTATATCTAACCTTGTTATCATAAATATAACGCCATATGTCGGAAAAATTCCAATCATATAGCGGATATGCTGTTATACAATTGTTTTTTAGCTTAGTAGTCCAATACCAATCTTTATATCCAGCATTTTTAGAAACAGCTCGCCAACGATTTGGGCTTTCTGTTGCCCTTAATCCCACAAAAAAGCAAGTGTCTTTTCTATGACTTTGAAAATTATCTATAACATCATAAAATCCAAAGCCTTTAACTTTATTTCGTATAGTTATTGTCTTTTTATCCCATGGTATATTTTGTATAGCCCTAGGATCTTTGGAACGCATCCATATTTTATGTTTTCCTTTTTCCCAACAGATGAGCTGAGACTCACTTAAACTAGTCGCATTAGTAAGATGAAAAGGTATTTGATACCATAATGGAATACTATTTTTAGGGAACATATCAAACATGATATATTTAACCTGCTCAATAGTATTTTCATAATCAACTTCTTCATCCAAAAAGAAGATAGAGGCTAATCTATTTCTACGATTTGCTTCTGATAACACTAGATGAGCTAATACTGTGCTATCTTTTCCACCAGATATACTTACGCATATATTTTCAAAGTACTCAAAGACTTTACTAATGCGTTCTTTGGCAGAAATTAGCACATCTTTATTTATATAAATCTGCCTTAACATAAAATTCCTCCAACATTTTTATCCATTCGGAATACTTATTATAATACACATCATCAACTTTAAACCCAGAGTGAATAAAGGTTAATTCTTGTATGTTAGATTTTTTTACAAAATCATTAAATATCATTTGTCTTATTGGAAAATCTACAACAAGACATTCATTACTATTTATTATATCTTTGTAAGTTACCACATTTTCTTTCTTATATCTGCTAGTTCTAGCAACATAATATTTATCATCTGTTACCTTTTTCTTTTTACCTGCAAATAAATGCAGATTTCTCGGAATAGTATTTGGATCTTTATTTCCTAAATTACTAAAGAGTTTTTCTTTTTCTTTTTCATATGCTAACAACTCTTTATTTGTAGGAGTAGCATCATATATTTTATCTAATTTAATATTTCTCTTTTTTATTCCAATTGGATAATCTTTCAATAATTCATAATCAAAAGATTTATTTCTATATCTTCCATCATCAATAAAATCTAATAGAATCATAAAATCATTTAGATTATCAATTATAGGAAAATATTCAAACACTAGCTTATGACTAGTTTGATGACAATAATGATGCGCACAATTATATGTTAAATCATTTCGTTTTTTTACTCGCATACATTCATCAAAAACTAGGAGATAATCATTATTTATCTTTTCTAGCAATGGATAAAATGTACGATACATAATAATTTCACTATACTCAATAAACTCTGCATCATATTCTATTTTTTGCCATTTATCTGGATAAAATATGATTACATGTTTTATACTATGTTCTTTCACATAATTTTCAATTATAGTTTTTTTATCTGCATAACTATAACCGATATTTATTATGCCACTATTAAGATACATTTTTTTCATATCCTCCTCTTCAACAGTACGCCACCTAGCTATTTCGTCTTTAAAAGACTTCAATAGATTTTCTTTATTTATTAAACAATTTGTTATAAAAACATCTATGGTATATTTACAGCATATATCATAAATATTTACTATTTGATTTTGACCAATACGATGAACTCGATCTTCTGCTTGTAATCTAGTAGCAAGGTCAAAATCATTTGAATAAAAAATAATGTTATGGCAAAATTGAAGATTTAAACCATAAGCACCACATTGTTTATTAGCTAACATGAATTGCGTATCATTTTTAAATTTCTCACGATTTGCTTGCCTTTTTTTTGGGCTTACTTTACCTGTGAACTCAATATAATTTTTATTTTCACTTTGTAACAATAATGAAATATCATCTATCTCATCTTGGTATTTAGCAAAAATAATACATTTATCACTGCCAATATCATAAAGTATTTTTTTTAAACATTGTATACGTGGATTGTTTTCCCATGTATATATCTTTTCTGTACGCATTCGTTTTTCTGGTGCAGACAACACTCTCTTACCAGAAGTTATATGTTGCAATGCGGAAAATAATTTAAAGATAGTTTCAGATCTCCAGTCAACAACATTAAATAAGAATACCTCTTTTGTTTCGCTGTATTCTTGTTCTTGTAAATCATCCATGGTGAAATATTTTATATGATATTGTTTTGGCTTTAATTCGTTTAATACCTCATCTTTTTTAATTTGGTACATATATGGAGCTATCTTTTCTGTTAGATAGCTCACATTTAGGACTTTTATAATTTGGTCTGTTGTTACCTCTCTGCCACTTGGAAGCCTTACTTTTTTATATTCTAAGTGATTAGCAGCAAAGCTATAAAAAGACTTATATCCTAATATTCGCCAATCTAAAATATACCATTGAGCAAATAAATCTGCTTCATTTTTAGATATTGGTGTACCGTTTAATATCATTTTGTATTTACAAAATGACGATATTGAAATAATACGCTCTGTTCGTATAGCCATTTTATTTTTTACAAGGTTACTTTCATCAACAATTAAATAAACCTTGTAATTTTTTACTAGTTCTGACAATTGTAAATACAATTTATCAGAGCTAGAAAGACTTTCAATACCACGTATTATTATATTATTTTCGACAGGTTTTTGACCTGTATGTTTTTTGATATCCTCCCTTAAATTGTTTTTTACAGAACAAGGGCAAAGCCAAAGTACAACATTAATTTTGCCCTTATCCATTTTAGTTTTTATTATTTCTAGAGCAGTTCTTGTTTTTCCAGTTCCCTGCTCCATATATAAAGCACCAACTTTAAGCTTAGAAAGTTTATCTACAGCTTTAGATTGGTATTCATATAATTTAGTTTTTAAAATCATAACGCTTCAGCTTTCTTTCTAGCTTCAACAGCATCATTGAAATTTTTAAATCTACCTAGAAATTGTTGTGTTTTACTTAAATCATTATTTTGTGCAATATCTTTTAAGGCATCTGTTTCATCATTTTGATATGTGCCTTGATTTTGCACTTTAGAAAAACGATTTAAATAAAATATAATATCTTCTCTATCAAAGCACTCCCAATCGTGTGATTTAGCCATTTTTTCGGCATGTTTTTTTAATTCATCCCTTTTTTCGTATATAAGCTCTCTTAGACTATCACAGTTTTCTTTAATGTTGGCGCTTATTTCATTAATCAAATTGTTTATTTGAATTTCTAATTCTACTTGTTGTTTATTCATAATAAAATCTCCTTTTAATATACTTAATATATATATCCATATATATTTTTTATTTTTGGCATTAATAAATAAAAATACTAGATATATCTATTATTTCTTCAATTTGTTTAATAGATATAAATGCTACTTTTTTTTCCACTAACTCATCAATATCTAAATCAATAGATAACTTTCTTATACTATCTATCGATAAATCATTTAATGTTTTTTCTAAAATTTCAGGAGTATATTTATAATAGTTCTTCGTTTTATGAGCTTTATACCAACTAAGTTGATAACATATAACAGCTTTTGCTACTATTAAAGCTTGTTCTGCAGTAAATAAAAGTTCATCATCATAAAACTTATCTAGCATATTTAATCCTGTTTTAGAACTATTATGCTCTTTTAACATATTTTCCATTTTTTCTATGACCATATTTATTTTTTTTATTTTCACATCACCTCTTTCCCATCCATCCCAAGTCCTTTTCTTTATATTAAAAACTTCTGCCATTTCCTCTCTGCTTTTACCAAGAGATTTTCTTAATTTTCTTATTTCTGTTTCCATATTATAGAATACCTCCTAATTCTAATAATTCTTGGATAAGACTATCGTCATACCCATGTTGGTAAATTTCTTCGCCGTATTCACAACCACAAGAATATCCTCTACCGCAAGGTCTTTGCCCTTGTACTCGATAGCTGTCCACTTCTTTATCTGTTAACTCCAATAATTTGATGCATTTATTACAATCATAAGCATATGGAAGGGCTTCTCTTGTAGTTTTTGTAGCAACTATCTTTTTATTTTCTTGTTCATCAATAAAAGCAATATAATAGTTACTTAAATCTTTATCTACCCAGCCAAAGTAAAATCCATTATCAAACCAGCTGTATTCATCACATTCATTTACTTGTACTTTGAAATGGATTTTATCTTTTTGATTATTAACATTTATTTTTTTTACCTTCATGATAATCACCTTTTTATTTTATTCTTTAATATTATTATATTACATTTTTATGTAAATGTAAATAAATAATTACATAAAAATGTAATATAATAAAAATAAGCCCTACTACCTAGATTTTTTTCTAAGAAATAGGGTATTTTTAGTAACAAATAAAACTAAATTTAATCATCTTTTAAATCATCTAAAACATCTCTAGATGAATTTAAGATATCTTGAAGCTCTGTATTTTTTTCTTTTTTTATATCAGCTTTTTTTATTAGTGTTTTTATATGAGAATTTTCTTCTTCTTCTGCTTTAGATAATATATCTTCTGCTGGTGGTGTTATCTTAAATTCATTTAATTTGGCAAAATCTCTTATTTCTTCATAATATCTTTCAGGAACAAGCATTATACCATTTTCCCATTCTGCATGTGGTAATCTTTTGGCTTTTCTATATAATTCATCACTTCTACACTCCCATATAATACTTATCATATTTTTATCTTTATTTTTTGCCACCCAACGGAAACATTCTTTTTCATATTCTCCATTTATGGCTTTTTTTCTAATAGTTTCGTCCCAAATTATAATTGGGACTCCAGCCAATAAAAGTTTATTACCGACTTCTGCTATTCGATCATCAACATCTCTTTTGTATGGCACTGTTTCACGATACCATACTTTACCAGACCAATCATAATGTAGACTTTTTACAGTGTTGATTATGATTTGGTCTTTTTCAGATTTTACTTTTACTTCATTAATTTCATCATCAAATATTATTTCCGCAACGACTTTAGTTTTTTGGTCATTTGGATATACTATAGCTTCAGCTTTTGCTTTATCAATAATACTCTTTTCTTTTGGTTCTTCAAAATAAAGAGTGCTTTCGATTAGTCTTTGGAACTGAAAATAATCTTTTTCTCTATGTTCAATCCAAAAACTAGCTTTATCTTTAGATAAAATAAAACGTTCAGCTTTTTTTATAACATCTTCATCCATTTCGATGAAATACATGCCTTTTTTTGAATTAAAGGCATAATACATAATTAAATTTTTGGTTATTTTACTTCTTATTCTATTTGCCCATTCTACCTGTTTAGTACTTCCAGATAACGGAACGATTTTATCAAGCTTTTCGCTGAAAGTTTCAGCTATGCTCATTATTTCATCTGCAAACAACTCTGTCATAATATTTTCTCCTTTACTTTTCCCACAAGCAAAGGTATACTTGAAGTATCTCGCTTGTGAGATATTGACAATCACTTAAAAGACTAGGTAGCGGTATGATACTACCTAGTCTTTTTTATTTTCCTATTACTAATTTTACTTGTTCCTTTGATAATTCTCTACGTACATAAAAACCATTCTCATCAATTTCTATTTCATAGAAAGATGAACTTATTTTCATTTTGTAAATTGGAACATTTTTATAAATCACAAAATCTCTGTAAAGACTTTTAGGTTCCCTCTTAATAAATTTATCTCCTAGGCTGTTTGTGTAAAAAGATAGTTCAACTTTATTTTCTGTCATTAACTTTGATAAAAATATATATTTCAACATATCTTCATCATTAAACAAGAAGTCAATCGTTTTTTTTACAGCTTCTTCAAGTGTAGATTTCTCGATTAGTTTAATCAATTTTTCCATAGCTATAATTCCATAATAACTACTGCTACGAAAATCGCTAGCAATATTATCAATGATGTCATTTCTCCAATCAGTATATTCAAGTTCGTTACTTCTTCTTTTAGCAAATGACATCATTTCATCTGTAGCTTTTTCCACTATAAATTTACCTTTTATCTTGCCATTAATACAGCTATCTATTACATAAATAATTACTTCTTCCGAGTATGGTTCTAATATTAATGGTAGACATATCTTACCTTCATTATTTTTATAAGAATTATTTAAACGGAATATATAGTCTATATAGTAAAATGTTTTCTCTATTGCTTCAAATAAAGTTATGTTTTGTATTTGTTCTTTTAATTCTTTCCATAAATTATCCAAATGTTTTATAGAATCATCTAATACAGGATTATTAATATCTATTTCACTATAATATTTATAAGTAAGTTCTTCTTCATCTTCATTTAAATTTATGTTTTTTATTTCAGACAAATTATTTACTACAATCAATCTTTTTTCTTTTCCGATTTTTATTCCTTTTTCTATTTTGATTAATTTAATCATTTTTCTTCTCCTTTATTTCTGTATTTCTATTTCTAAATAACTTTTTTTAGTATATTCATTACCATTCTCATTATCATATTTAGGATTTTTTATACAAATATGATAATTATTAGAGTCTATATTTAATTTTCTTATATATGCTTCATTTTTTAATATTATAAATTCTTTTGAGAATATATCATCTCTATGATTAAAAGATGATATAAATCCAAAATTTTTAGTTACTTTGCAATAAATTCTATTGCTATCATTTAGAGAGATGTATTTCAATATGGCTTTATCGTACATCAATGTTTCTACTAGGTGTTTTTTAGCAATATTGAAAGCATCTTGTTTGTTGTTAGTAGCATAAATATTTTTAATATCATCAACGATTTTATCCATAGCAATTTTTTCAAAATAGAAATCTGAATAAAAGTCGTGTGATATTTCTTCTGTCCAATGATTTTTCCAATAATCATAATCGTATTCTGGTTCTTCTTCTGCTAATTTTAGTATATTACTAGGAACTTTTGATATTTCCCAATTACCTCTTATTTCTCCATCTGAACAACTTGTAATTTTATATACAAGCATTTCTTCTGTGTATATCTCCATAACCATTGGAATATATTTGTTTCCATTTTCTTCGTATGACTCATTCAAAATAAGCCATAGAAAATTCTTATTCAATATCATATCTATAACTTCAAAAAAACCTTTATTTGAAGTTATTATTTCTTTTTTTAATTTTTCCCATAGCTCTTCTTCTCTAGTATTTGTATTTGGTAATATAGGATTTTCAATATCTAAAATTTTGCCTTTATAGGTAATATATGGCTTCTCATCACCATTTCCTTCATTTTCTTTTATTATTTTTTTAAGGATTTCACTATTTATTTTTTCTACATTATACATTTGTTTAAAATTAGAACCATCTTCATAAAAATTATATACTACTTTCATTTTGTGTTCTCCTTTATATTAAAAAAGTTTTTCTTCTTTTATCATTAAATTTATTTTCTTATTTACATAATAACCACCTTTTTCCTTTGTTCTTTAATATCATTATATTACATTTTTATGTAAATGTCAATAAAAAATTACATAAAAATGTAATTCATTATTGACATTTATAACAAGAAAAAAATTCTATCTCTAGATTTAATTCTAATTAATAATAATTATTAATATCTAAAATATTATATAATAAATAAATTTTATGCATTATTATTCATCGTTAAATTTTTTATATAATAAATTAATAGCTTGAATTTGAGTTTCTTGAACTGTATGGGAGTATATATTTAAAAGAACGTCAGGACTTGACCAACCACCAAGTTTTTGTATATCTATAATAGCCACTTTATTATGAATAAGATTTGTAGCAAAGGTATGTCGTGTTGAATGTATATGCAGATCTGTAGGTAATCCTAATTTTTTTAAACGTTTTTTCATATTTTGGAGTAAATTATTGGGATTATACATATCTCCTTTAGTTGTGCAAAACACTAAATTATATTTATTGATATAAATATGTTTTTCAAAATATATATCTTGTTCATGTTTCAATTTTTTTAGAGCTAACATTATTTCTTTAGGTATAGGTATTACTCTTATTGATGTTCTGTTCTTTGGTATAGCTTTTAAAATGGGTTTATTATTTACTACAACTAAAACTTGACTAATAAAAATAGTATTATTATTGAAATTTATACTGTCCCAACTTAAACCTAATATTTCTGACCTTCTAGCTCCTGTGAAAAACAATAGTATATAGGCTAAATAATATCGATAATTTTGAGCATCTTTTAGAAATATTTGTTGCTGTTCTTTACTAAAAACACGTTTAGGAGGATTTATTATTTTTATATTTTCTGTATAAGAAGCTACATTTTCTTTTACAATACCTTCTCTTATTGCTTGGTTAAAGCAAGATATTATTAATGCTCTAATTTTGTTCACAGTCCAATTGGATAAACCTTTATCATTAGTTTTCAATATTGATTTATTTCCATCTGTTAATAAATATGCAAAAAATTTTTGAATATCCATTGTTGTAATGTTTCTTATATATTTTTTACCAATATTAGATGGTCTAATGTGAACATTTATATACGTCAAACATACATTTCTAGTTGTTATTGCGTGTTTAGGATATTTATATATCATATACCAATCTAACATGTAAGTTCCAAAAGTAATATTTTTGTTTTTCATACAAACACTCCTTTAATTTATATCTAAATAGATTATAAATTAAAGGAGTATTCTTGTATAAATAAACAATATTCTAAATTATCTGCTAGTTATTTTATCATATTTTTTTTCTAAAAAATCTATTAAATGATTAGTATCACATGTCTGTATCTTTGAAAAAGGCATTTTATGAAATAGTTTACATGGATAATAACCTTCAAATTTTGTTATGCCATATCGGTTATTTTTTTGTGGTTTTTTTTGAAATCCTATCCAAAACTCTAAGCTTTTATTATCTAAATTTATGATATAACCATATTCACAAAATAAGCTATTTTTTATGAAATCATTAGAATTAGTCATATATTTTAAACCACTTTTATAAATATTTAGATTGCCTTGAAAATCTCTTAAAGCACTATACCAATCTATTAAATCATTTTCTTTTTTTACTAATGTATAAACTGATTTTTCAGGTTTTTCTATATTACATTCATTTAAATGTTTCCATTGCTCTTTTGTTGGTATATCATCTTCATTTACAAGAATTAAATTATCATAAATTTTATTTAATTCTTGTATAGGTGTTTCTTTTACAAAATTTATAATATTTTCACCTAAGTAAGAAAAATAACTATCATAATGATTGTAAGTTAATTTATCTTCTCCATTTTTTCTAAATCCATATATTCCTCTTGTACTCATAATTATATCGTCCTTTCTTTTGCGATTATTTTTTTGTCGCTTTTCGCACAAATTTTATAGCAATAAAAAAAAGGACTACAAGGACAGCTTGTGCTGCATCGTTTATCCTTGTAGTCCTTTTGTTATTGCTAAAATGTGCCAAAAGAAAAGCATTATTTTAATATCAACATTGTTAATAAATATAAGACCTGTTCGAAATCGAACAGGTCTTTATTATATATTTAATTTTCAAGACATTTTAAAAATCTGTTCGAAATCGAACAGATTTTTATTTTAAAGTATTTTTAAATAAAAATTAAGGAATTTAAAAAATTTTTTATTATACATATTTTAATATATAAAAAAAGATATAAATAAAAGTAAGGAGGTATGATTTTGTTTATTAATAAAAGATATAAAGCTATTTTATTGGTAGATGTTCTTTTAGGGTTATGTTTAGTTATAACACTCTACTATATAGGTGATTTAAGCTTTAAAAATTATTATTCAGCAAAATTAGATCAAAGAAAGGTACAAGTTGATATGTTTGATAAAGCATTAGAAGGTTATGCTAATAATCATCTTGCAATAAAAAATATAACCTATGATGAAGAAGGAAAACAAAATGTAACTTATCAAAAAACATATCCTAATTCTTTAGATGAGTTAGAAAAAAATGGGTATATTAAGCTTTTATCAGATGAAGATATGGATAATTTTAAATATACACCAAAGAAAGAAACTACCTATGGAAATACCCAAAATATTGTTTCTTATGAATTGAAAGTAAAGATTCCTAATTCGGATTCTTACTATATTAGTCCAGGTAGTATTCGTAGTGAATATATGTCTAAAGAGTGATATCATGAGTTTAAATATTAGTTATATTATCATTAGTTTAATATTTATAGCATTAATAATTGAAGATTTTAAAACAAAATATATAGATATTAGATTATGTGTTTTGTTATTTATATCAGTTATTTTTAATGTATATGTAAATGAAAATATTTCTTTATTAGAATACTTTTCTAATTCGGTATATGGGCTTTTTTTTATGTTATTCATTTATATATTATGCTTAAAAGTCTTAAAAATAGAATCTAATATAGATATCAATAATGAGAGTATAGAAAATAATGTTGTTGCTTTAGGTTTTATTCCTAGTTTTAGTATGGCTTTCCTTATATATTATTTTAATAAAAATAATATAATAATAAGTCAATTAATAAATGATTCAGCTCTTTTTTTATCAAATTTAGGCGTTTATATAGCGATTATTCTATTATCATATATGGTCTTAAAACTAATATACGTTTTTTATTTAAAAACTAAAAAAGAGGCTTTAATCATAGCTGGTTTTGGTGACGGAGATGTAATCGTATTAACTATACTAACAGGAATTATAGGATTAAATGTTTTTATATTTATATTTACTATAGCTCTCATTGTTCATGTTTTATCATATGTAATATATTTTTTACGAAAGGAATAATAAAATGTTTAAATTTAAAAGTGAAGCTTTTAAACAAGATGTATTAATAGATAAGTATAATAATAATTTAGAAAAATGTGCTAAAGAACTTAATTTAAGTAAAAAAATTTTAAGTAATATACTAAATGAAAAATATTTACTTGGTATAACTACTTTAAAAAGAATTATACTCTATTGCAAAAAAAATAATTTAGATTCAAAAAAATATATCCATTACAACAATGATGAAGGAGAAAAATTTTTATGAGTTTTATTAAAAATTTACTTAGTAAACCTCCTATAGAATATAGTGAGGAAGATAGAAGTAATCTTAATCCAATGGATAAAGCAAAAAAAGATTGGGATAGGCGTGTTGGATCTGTTTTAGTACAAAATTATAATCTTAGAAGAATATGTATATTACTATGTTTTGTAATATTAGTAGAAACTGGTGGACTAGTAATACAATCTTTAAAATCTTCTGTTGCTCCATATGTTATAGAAGTGGATTCTACAACTGGATTAGTAAAAAACGTAGGATTGGTCCAAGAGCAAAAGTATGATATAAAAGATGCTCAAATTAAATATTTTTTAGGTCAGTTTATAAAAAATATTCGCGAATTGCCATTAGATATAGTTATCTATAAACAAAATATTAATACAGCATATGCTTTTATGACAAAAGATGCTGCAAATAAGATGAATAGTATATTAAGTGCAGATGAAAATTTAACACAAAATATAGGAAAAAAGACTGTATTGACAAAGATAAATACTATTTTACCTATATCTGGTTCTGAAAATAGTTGGCAAATTAGATGGACAGAGGAAACATATACATTAGGTTCTAATAAAAAAAATGTAGCAAATATGTCAGCAATTGTCACAATTGCTATTAAAGCTCCTAAAGATGAAGCAACATTAACAATAAATCCTTTAGGAATATATATAAAAGATTTTAGTTGGGATAAAGAAGCATCAAAAGAAATACAAAATCAATCAAAATAGGAGTGAAGATTATGAAAAAAATACAAAAAATTTTAGCTTTAGGTATTACTTTAAATTTATTAACTTGTAGTTCAATTGAAGTTGAAGCTGCAAATACAAATAATGAAGATAATATATCTGCAATAAGTGAAAAAATTGCAGAAATAAAACAAATAAAAGTAAATGATTATGATGTAGAAAAAGCAGTAGAAGCTTTGTATAAAGAATTAAAGGAATTAAAAGAAAGTAAAAGTGATGAAGTAATAGATAAAGATATTACTATTCAAAAACTAGAAAAAGAATTAGCAAGTGAGAAAAGTAAAAATTTGAAATATAAACAAGAGGATAAACTTTTATTAGAAAAATATATTTCAGAAGCTCGTGAGAGAAATTATGATGATATTTCAAATAATAATGTTACTCCTAAAATTGAATATAGTAGACCTGTAGAAAATACTAATAAATATATGATTAATCCTACGCCTTCATCAAAGGTAAATAATTATATTCAAGATGGTGCTAATGCTCAAGGTTACGCTCGCATGGAATTTGCTTATGCTCCCCAACAAGTATATAAAATTTATTGCAAAATCGGTTATTTAACCGATTTAGAGTTTAAACAAGGTGAACAAATAACATATGTAGGTGGTGGAGATACTGCACAATGGCTTATAGATAAAGCTATTGTTGCTGATACACCACATCTTTATATAAAACCAATAGCTAATAATATTGCCACAAATATAATAGTAAATACATCTGGTGGACATGTTTATCAAATTCTTCTAAATTCAGGCAGTTGGTACAATCCAATGATATCTTGGAATTATGGAAATGAAGATTTAGTAACTAAAAAAATGATTAATAATGAATATAATAATGATGAAGTTTATCCTCTTGGTAAAGGTTTGAATGTAAAACCTGAAAATATAAATTTCTCATATAAAATTAAGTCAAAGAAAGGTAATAAATTACCAAGTTGGGCTCCTATTTCAGTTTTTGATGATGGGAAAAAAACTTATATAAAATTTGAGGAAACTAGTGAAAAATTACCTGCTTTATTCATAAAAGAAAAAGATTCTAAAAATTTATCTTTTGCCAATTATAGACAAAAAAATAATCTATTTATAATTGATAAAATATTTGATGTTGCTCAATTACAAATATCAAATAAAAATGAAGATATTATTATTATTGAGAAAGAATAGGTATTTTTATGAGTATAGTAAATGATATAGTACAATCTATTAAAAATTTTAAAAAGAACAAAACAATATCTGAAATAAAATCCTCTAATAAGAAAAATATTGATATTAAAAATGATATTAATAATATTGAGAATGAAAAAGATGATACGATTGATAATAAAATAGAACAACCTACAACTCGAACTGTAAATAAAAATAAAATGCAGAAATTTATTATTTTAGGTATCGTTTTTATAATTTGTGTAATTTTTGGGGCAACCTATGGAAAAAGTGATGCACCAAAAAATAAAGAAGTAGAAATCGCTACATCTAGTGATAATTCTTTAAATAAAGAGATTATTGGAGATGACTATGATAATATACAAACAAAAAAGAAGCTAGGAAATTATGAATATAATAAAACCCATAAATTACAAAAAGAAGATAACATTAATAATAATGTCGAAAATGATCAAGATATTGATTCATCAGAAAAAGTAAATCGTTCATACGAACGAAATAACAATAATACTACTAATAATAATTATAATAGACCTTTACCTATTTTAAATAGTAATGGTACTTATAATCCATATATGAATGTAGTTTCTCCAGTGCCTAGAACACAAACTGTACCACAACAAAGTGTACAACAAATAAATCAAAATCAAGATAAAACTATAAATGAAAATAAAAAAGATAATAAAAATATATTTGAGTCAGCTATTGCATTTATTAGCGATTCAAGTTCAAAAGATAATATAGAAAATATTGAACATACCTCTGATGCTTCAACAAATTCTAAATTAATGACATATATACCACCTACACAAAATTCTCTACAAGCAGGTACGTATATTCCTCTTATTTTACTAAATGGTGTTAATAGCCAAACTGGTGGGCAAATTATGGCTCAAGTTCAGACAAATATTTATGATTCTTTAGAAGGAATAAATATATTAGTTCCAATGGGAGCTAGACTTATTGGCGAATATGCAAGTGGAGCCAAACAAGGGCAGAATCGTATAAACATAAATTGGAAACATTTAGTAATGCCTGATGGCTCTACGTATAACATAGAAGGAGCATTTCAAACAGCAGATTTGAATGGATATCCTGGTATACCTGGTGATGTTAACAATCACAATGGTGAAAAAATATCTGCGGGAATGTTTTCTTCTGCTTTAGCTGCTTTAGGAAGTATTGCTACTGGTAATAATAGTTATGGAAATGATTATGGTTGGCATGATAGCGGACAATTAGCAATGCAAGGTGCTAGTGCTAATTTATTAAATACTGCAAGTTCGATTTTTAAGCAAAAATTAGAAATTGAACCAGAAATAACAGTTGAAGCTGGCACAACGTTTTATGTATATTTGACACAATCAATTTCTTTTTAAATGAGGTGATTAGTTTATATGGATAAAGAAATAAAAAAAGCTAAAATAAGAAAATTTTTTATGGTATTTATTCCTGTTGTATTGATATTTATGGAAATCGCAACACAAAGTGTTGCTAAAGATTGTAAGTATGATGAATTACTAGGGATAGGTATTCCTATTGGTGATATAAAAATATATGCTCCATGGATGTTTTTTGTTTGGAAAGCTAAATTTTCTATGGTAATACCAACAATAATAATGGATGCACAAAGATATATAGTAATTGGTATTACTATTGCCTCTTTAATAAGTATGCTTGTTGTAAAAAAAATGGAAAGTCTTTCGAGTTATGGTAGTGCAAAATGGGCTACTAAAAAAGACTTACGTGAAACAGGTCTTATAAATGATAAAGGTGTAATAGTCGGAATAAATCCGTATACATTTAAAGGTTATAAAGACAAAAATATATCTTCAAAAATTTTGCGAGATGATGGACCTGCACATATTGGTGTTTTTGCTCCTACTCGTAGTGGTAAAGGTGCTTCTATAATTATAGATACATGTTTAGAATGGAAACATTCTCTAATTGTATTAGATTTAAAAGGTGAAAATTTTAATTTTACTGCCTCTTATCGAAAAAAAGCACTAAAAAATAAGATTATTAAATTTGAACCATTTTCAAGCGATGGTTTATCAGCAAGATGGAATCCTATTGCTGAAGTACGAATGGGTACTTTAAATGAAATGTCTGATGTAATGAGTTTAGCTAGAATGATAGCAGATCCAACAGGAAAAGGTGGAGAAAAAGGAGACAGCCATTGGATAGATACATCTACAGCTTTGATACAGACTGTAATATTACATTTATTATATGCACATAAAAGACAAGATTTACCAATTCCTACATTAGCAAATGTATCAGACTTTTTATCTTCTAGAGATATGCCTTTTGATGATGAAATTGATGCTATGCAACATTTTGACCATATATCCACTAAAGAATTCTTTGAAGATAATCCTTTCTTAAAAATATATGGAAACTATATTGAATCTAGTTTCAAAGCATTTAACGAAAATCTAAATAATTATGGTATTTTTGTAGATGTTATAAAATTAAAAAAAATAAAAGAAGAATTAAAAGAAGAAGCTCCTTCACTTATTGAAAAATATTCTTCTGTTTTTAGAACTATCCGTGAAATACAAGTTTATTATGCAGACGAATATAAACAAGGTACACTAAATTTTGAAGATGAACATTCTCCATTTAGATGTTTACTTACACACCCAAAAGTTGCAGCTGGTGCTGCTGAATGTGCTAATCGTGATCCTAAAGAGCAAGGAAGTGTTACAAGCTCAGCTAATGCTAAATTTAATCTTTTTAGAGATCCTAATGTAATTAATAATACATCAATATCTGAATTTACTAGTACAGATGTTATGAATCCAAATCAAGCTGTGACAGTGTATCTAGTTATTCCACCAAATAAAGTACAAGATGCTATTCCTCTTGTCCGTATTTTTATTAATTATGCTTTAGATAGAAATATGGAAGAAATGAATTTTGATAAAAATAAAAATAAACAACGTTGTTTATTTTTATTAGATGAATTTCCTCAGCTTGGTAGAATTGAAAAAATGGAAACTGCTATGGCTATTATGGCTGGATATGGACTTAAAACATTATTTATTGCTCAAGACATAAATCAAGTAAATAAGAATTATTCTAAAGATAATTCAATTATTTCAAATTGTCATATTAGAATTTTCTTTGCTCCTAATGAAATTGAAACTGCCGAAAATATTTGTAAAATGCTTGGAAAGCAAACTATTGAAGTAGCTAATAAATCTCAATCTGGTGCTTTTAATACTAGTAAATCTTGGAACCAAACTGGGAGAGAACTTTTAACACCCGATGAAATCATGAAAATGAGTAAAGACGAAGCTATTGTTTTAGTAGCAGGATTTGCACCAATAAAAGTAAAAAAAGCATGGTATTTTAAATGCCCATATTTTATGAGTAGAACACAAAATAGTAATTATCCCAATGCATTGGGTGAAAATCCAATGAAAAGTGATACTGTAACTATTATAGATAGTTACGATAGCTTATATAAAATAAATGGTATAAAAATAAAAGATAATAATGATATAAAGAATGAACAACTTATAAATGTAGAGGATAATATTATGGAACATATAGATAATAAGAAGAAGCAAGTAATTCATGATGGATATTCCAATTCAGTAGCTGAAAATAAAGATGATACTCCTATTAATAATCTTCCTGAAGATACTGATGAAAGTATTGATATTGATAATATTATGAAAGAGTCTTCTAACCCAATTATTG